>Ga0326597_10011915_pt1 | contig 11483 bp, 6 predicted proteins | sample RVTome_12_FD_203789 | JGI IMG/M metagenome (GOLD analysis project Ga0326597, IMG submission 203789) | Soil microbial communities from uranium-contaminated site in the Upper Colorado River Basin, Wyoming, United States - RVT100D185 | ecosystem: Environmental > Terrestrial > Soil > Contaminated >...
GAGGGTGACGATCGCGATCATGCGCTCGTATGCCTGGCGCGCGCCGTCGCCGAAGCTGAACACGCCGTGCTTCAACAAAACGAGGCCCTCGACAGCCGGGTCGGCCTGGTAGATTTCGGCCGCCTTCTTGGCGAGCAGGAACCCCGGCATGATGTACGCCACGATGCCGACTCGGGGCCCGTAGAGGTCGGCGCAGCGCTCGGCCGCGTCCGGCTGGTCGGCCAGGCTCAGGACCGCCGACGCGTGCGTGTGGTCGATGAACTTGTGCGGCAGAAACGCGTGCAGCAGCGTCTCGACCGACGGGTTCGGCGCGCCCGGATCGAGCAGGTTGGCGCGCTGGATGCGCACCATGTCCTCGTCGGACAGCGATTCGCGGACGCGCAGCTTGCGCAGCGGCGCGAGGCGGACGGCCGGCAGGCCGGGCGGCTCGATATTCGCCATGTCCCAGCCGCTGCCCTTGACGCACAGCACCTCGGCGGGGTCGCCGAGCAGGTCGGGCATCACGGTCTTGACCGATGTGTTGCCGCCGCCGTGCAGCACCAGAAGCGGATCGCCGCCGAGCAGCCGCGAGGTATAGACCCGCAATGCCACGTCAGATCCGACGCCGCTGTCGCCATAGCGCGCGACCATCGCCGCGGCATCGCCGTCCGACCACAGGCTGCGCATCGCGGTCCGTCCTCTCCGTCATGCAATGGGATGACTTATACCAGTCCGCGGAGCGCCGACCCCAGCCTGTTCAAGTGCGATACGATTGGTTTGGGCGGACGTCTGGGCAACAGCTTGCTCTCGGAGCGATGGGCTTCGCTGCGCTCAGCCCATCCTACGCGGTTCATCTGGACCGGGGGATGCTGCCCGAAGAAGCTTGTAGGATGGGCTGAGCCGAGGCGAAGCCCATCGTCGCCGGCGCCGAGGATCGGCATGGGCTTCGCTGCGCTCGGCCCATCCTGCGGGGAGGCCGGGTCAGTCCTCGGCGCGCAGCTTGACGTAGGATCCGGGTGCGTCCTCGATCGGCTTGAGCTTGCCGTCGCCGGGCTGGCGCGCCGGCACCTCGCCGCCGGCGTATTGCGACACCCAGCGCTCCCAGACCGGCCACCACGAATCTTGGACCTGCGTCGCGCCGGTCAGCCATTCCTCGGGGGTCGGCGGGTTGCTGTCGTTTTGCCAGTGCCCGTATTTGCCGCCCGGCGGACTGACGACCCCGGCGATGTGGCCGGAGGCCGACAGCACGAACTTGACCGGGCCCGCATAGAGCTGCGTCGCCGCATAGGCCGAGCGCCACGGCGCGATGTGGTCCTCGCGCGTCGACAACAGGAACGACGGAGTCTTGATCCTGCGCAGGTCGAGCGGCACCCCGGCCAAGGTGATGCCGCCCGGCTTCACCAGCAGGTTCTCCTGGTACATCTTGCGCAGGTAGAAGCTGTGCATCGCCGCCGGCATGCGCGTCGAATCGGCGTTCCAGTACAACAGGTCGAACGGGAACGGCTGCTTGCCGAGCAGATAGTTGTTGACGACGAACGACCAGATCAGGTCGTTGGCGCGCAGCATGTTGAACGTCGTATGCATGTCGCGGGCTTCGAGATAGCCCTTCTTGCTCATGCGCTGTTCCAACGCCTGCAGCTGTTCCTCGTCGATGAAGACGCTGAGTTCGCCGGCCTCCTGGAAATCGACCATCGTCACGAGATAGGTCGCGCTCTTGATCCGGTTGTCGCGCTTCGCGGCCATGTAAGCCAGGGTCGCGGCGAGCAGCGTGCCGCCGAGGCAATACCCGATCACGTTGGCGGTGCGCTCGCCGGTCGCCTGCTCGATCGCGGCGAGCGCGGCGAGCGGCCCCTCGCGCATGTAGTCCTCGAATGTCTTGGCCGCGAGGCGCTCGTCGGGGTTGACCCACGACATCACGAATACCGTGTGGCCCTGCCCGACCGCCCAGCGGATGAACGAATTCCGCGGCCGCAGGTCGAGGATGTAGAACTTGTTGATCCACGGCGGGATGATTAAGAGCGGCCGGCGCTTCACGGTCTCGGTCGTCGGCGCGTATTGGATCAGCTGGATCAGCTCGTTCTGGTAGACGACCTTGCCGGGGGTCGCCGCGACGTTCTCGCCGATCTTGAACGCGGCCATATCGGTCATGCTGATATGCAGACGGCCCTTGCCGCGCTCCAGATCGTCGAGCAGGTTCTTCAGCCCGTTCAGCAGGTTCTCGCCGCGGCTTTCGATCGTCGCGCGCAGCACCTCGGGATTGGTCAGCACGAAATTCGACGGCGCCAGCGCATCGACGAATTGCCTTGTATAGAAATCGACCTTGCGGGCCGTGCGCTCGTCGAGTCCCTCGACGTCCTTGACCGCGCTCTGCACCCACCGCGCCGTCAAGAGATAGCTCTGCTTGATGAAGTCGAACAGCGCGTTGTCGCTCCACGCCTGGTCGCGGAAGCGGCGGTCCTCGGGGCCGGGCTCGACGAGCGGCGCCGCCTGGCCGCCGAGCATGCGCTGCGTCGTGTGCTGCCACAGCCGCAGGTAGTCGTTCCACAACGCCATCTGCGCCTGCATCAGCCGCGCCGGGTCCGACATCATGCGCGCCGTCATCTCGAAAAAAGCGGCGCCGATCGCCATCGGGTTGGCCATGCCGACGCCGCCGTCGTCGCCGCTCTGGCGCGCCAGAAAATCGGCGACCAGCCGCTGACTTTTCTCGGCGATCTCGGTCATGTGCCGCGACAGCTCGGCCGTGTCCAAACCCTCGGGCCGGGCGCTCTCCCCGGTGCGTGTGCCGCTCCGCGTCTGGCTCATCCGTTTATCCTTGCCCCTCGCCGGGGACTCAAATGTAGTGACGCCGCACGCGCGATCTAATACACAGCCCGCTGATCATGCGGACCATCGTGCCGGCCTTTCCTCCTCCTCACCCTGCCCTGCGAGCCTACCAAATGCACGCATCGCAGCCGGGCAACAGATATTCCCTCTCCACCCTTAAGGGGGGAGAGGGGCCCGCCAGCGCGCAGCGCTGGGGCGGAGAGGTGGGGGTCGGTCGCCGCTCTGGACTCCGCCGCCTCACCCTGCCCTCTCCGCTCCCAGGGGCGGAGAGGGAAACGAGAAGCACGCGCGGTGCAGCTGGCAACGTCGTTTCGGTGGTTTTGGTTATCGCGCTCGGCATCGCGCTGGCGGGATGCAGCCCGGTCGAGGCGTGGCGCTCGCTGAGCGGCGTCAACAAGAACGATCCCGATCCGGCGACCGCGCCGTTCACCGGCAATCTCGCGGTGGCGGAGGCCGCGCCCTATCCGAACCTCGCGAGCGTGCCGCCGCCGCCGAGCCGCGCCACCAGCGCCGCCGAACGGCAGAAGCTGGCGCAAACCCTGATGGCGGATCGCACGGCGGCCGCGCAGGCCGGAGGCGCCGCACCGGCAGCGCCGGGCCCGCCCGCGGCGGCGGCCCCGCAGCTTCCGGTTGCCGCTGCCGCGCCGGACCCGTCGGCATCCAACCCGATGCAGCCGCCGCGCCGCGGATCGGGCGAGCCGAGCCAACCCCTGCCGATGGACGCGTCGCTGCAGATGCCGCAGGTGCGCTCGCTGCCCGAGCCCGACAGCCCGCGCGCGCCGCTGCCGCCGCCGCGCCTCGCGGCGGTCCCGCCGCCGGCCGCGCCGCCCGAGTTGCCAGCCGCCACGATTGCCGGCGCCACCCCGCAACCCGCCCCGCCGGTTCCGGCGCTGGCGCCGATCGCCCCGCCGCCCGCTCCCGCTATGGCGAGAGCCGAGCCGCAGCGCCCACCGGCCGCCGTGACGGTGGCAACGCTGGACCAGCTCGACCCCCGCAAGATCGCGGAGGTCGCGGCCCGCTATCAGCAGCAGCCCGGCAGCGTGCGGGTTGTCTCCTATACCGCCGCCCCGCCTCCCGGCGCCGATCCGCTGGCCGGCTACCACGCCGCCCTCGAGCGCGGCCAGGCGATCGCCAAAGCGCTGGCGGAGGCCGGCATCCCGGCCGGCAAGATCCAGACCGAGGCCAGCCCCGCCTCCGGCGCGACGGCCGCGGCACGGATCGAGATTCAATTCCTGCCGTGAGGACCGGACCACGCCGATGCAGCCCGCCTTGAAGATCGCCGTTGCCGGGCTCGGCACGGTCGGCGCCGCCACCGTGCAGCTGCTCGAGCGCCAGGCCGAACCGGTCGGATTGCGCGCCGGCCGCCGCATCGTCGTCGTCGCGGTATCGGCCCGCGACCGGCGGCGCGACCGCGGCGTCGACCTGTCGGCGGTGCGCTGGTACGAGGACGCCGCCGCGATGGCCGCCGACCCCGACATCGACGCCGTCGTCGAGCTGATCGGCGGCGCCGACGGGGTCGCGCTCGAGGTCGTCGAGACCGCGCTCGCCCACGGGAAGCACGTCGTCACCGCCAACAAGGCGCTGATCGCCAAGCACGGCACAAGGCTCGCCGCGCGCGCCGAGGAGGCCGGGGTCGCGCTCGCCTTCGAGGCCGCCGTCGCCGGCGGCATCCCGATCATCAAGACATTGCGCGAGAGCCTCGCCGGCAACCGCCTGTCGCGGGTTTACGGCATCCTCAACGGCACCTCGAACTACATCTTGACGACGATGCGCCAGAGCGGGCGCGAATTTGGCGAGGTGCTGGCCGAGGCCCAGAAGCTCGGCTATGCCGAGGCCGACCCGAGCTTCGACATCGACGGCGTCGACGCGGCGCACAAGCTGGCGATCCTGGCGAGCGTCGCGTTTGGCCGCCCGGTCGACGCCGAGGGCGTCTACACCGAGGGCATCCGCCACATCTCGCGGCTCGACATCGACTTCGCGGATGAGCTCGGTTTCCGCATCAAGCTGCTCGGCATCGCCCGGCTGACCGAGAACGGGCTCGAACAGCGCGTCCACCCGTGCATGGTGCCGGCCGGGACGCCGATCGCCGCGGTCGAAGGCGTCTTCAACGCCGTTGTCGCCGAGGGCGATTTTGTCGGGCGGGTGGTGCTGGAAGGGCGCGGCGCCGGCGCCTTTCCGACCGCCTCCGCGGTCGCCGCCGACCTCGTCGACATCGCCGCCGGGCGCCGCGTCGCGCCGTTCGGGGTCCCGGCGGCTTCCTTGCGCCCGCTGCCGGGCGCGCCGATGGAGCGGCACCAGGGCGCCTACTACATGCGCCTGATGGTGCTCGATCAGCCCGGCGTCATCGCCGATGTCGCGGCCGCGCTGCGCGACGAGCACGTCTCGCTCGAATCGATGATCCAGCGCGGCCGCGCCCCGGGCGAGGCGGTGCCGGTGGTGCTGACGACGCATGTCACGGTCGAGGCGGCGATGCGCCGGGCGCTCGACCGGATCGCCGCGCTCGACTCGGTGCTCGAACCGCCGCGCCTGATCCGCATCGAGGATTTCTGACGCTTGCTTGCCGCGGAGGCGCCGAGGACACGGAGTGGGCTGTCATTGCGAGCCCACGGGTCCGGCCGAAGGCCGGCCCGAGGACAGGCTCCGCGAAGCAATCTCGCGCCAGCGGGCGCTCTTGCGGCGAGATTGCTTCGTCGCTGCGCTCCTCGCAATGACGGCTGAATAAGCTCCGTGACCTGCGTGCCTCTGTGGTTTTAACTCTACCGGGACAGCTGTCGACAGCGATGGAGGGGAGCGTGGCCGAAACGTCGAAGATGGATCGCAATCTCGCGCTCGAAGCGGTGCGGGTGACCGAGGCGGCGGCGCTGTCCGCCTCGCGGCTGATGGGGCGCGGCGATGAGAAGGCGGCCGACCAGGCCGCGGTCGACGCGATGCGGCAGGCGCTCAACAGCCTGTCGATCGAGGGTACCGTCGTGATCGGCGAGGGCGAGCGCGACGAAGCCCCGATGCTCTATATCGGCGAGAAGGTCGGGACCGGTCAGGGACCGAAGATCGACATCGCGCTCGACCCGCTCGAAGGCACGACGATCACGGCCAAGGGCGGCGCCAACGCGCTCGCGGTGCTGGCGATGGCGGATCACGGCGGATTTCTGAACGCGCCCGACGTCTACATGGACAAGATCGCGGTCGGCGGCGGGCTGCCGGACGAGGTCGTCGACCTTGATGCGACCCCGGCGGAGAACCTCAAGAACCTGGCGGGGGCCAAGCAGGCCGAGATCGCCGATCTGGTCGTCTGCATCCTCGACCGGCCGCGTCATGCCGAGCTGATCGCCAAGGTGCGCGAGGCCGGCGCCCGCATCATGCTGATCGGCGACGGCGACGTCAGCGGCGTCATGGCCACCTCGGATCCCGAGACCGGCATCGACATCTACATGGGCTCGGGCGGCGCCCCCGAGGGGGTGCTGGCGGCGGCGGCGCTGCGCTGCATCGGCGGCCAGATGCAGGGAAGGCTGCTGTTCCGCAACGACGACGAGCGCGGCCGCGCGCACCGCCTCGGGATCACCGACCTGAACCGCAAATACAGCCTGCTGGACCTGGCCCATGGCGACGTGATGTTCGCCGCGACCGGCGTCACCAATGGCAGCATGCTGAAGGGCGTGCGGCGCTTTCACGGCGGCGCCTTTACGCACTCGGTCGTGATGCGCTCGAAGACCGGCACGGTGCGCTACGTCGAGGCGAAGCACGACTTCACGCGCAAGCAGACCTTCCCGCCGCTCGGCCGGTAGCGGGGTGATGGGCTTCGCGTTGCTCAGCCCATCCTACGGCGCGGTTTTGTAGGATGGGCTGAGAATGGCGAAGCCCATCGTCAGCGGCGCCGATTCCCCCGTTCGGACCGGTTCCGGTCATTCCCGCCATCGCAGGAACCCACGGTTGCCAGGCAAAAGGCCAGCGCCCTGGACCCGTCCCGTCGCGGCCGTGACGATGGCGCATGGACGGCATGGCAGCGCTGGTCGCGACGGCGGCACCGTTTCTCGGCGTCGAACGGTCGGTGTGCGGCCGGCGGTGGCGCGCCCGCCCGGCTGACGAGGGCGCGGCGCTCGCGATCGCCGAGCGCTTGGCGCTGCCCGAGATCGTCGGCCGCCTGCTGGCGCAGCGCGGGATCGGCCTCGCCGACGCGCCGGTGTTTCTTGCGCCACGCCTGCGCGACCAGCTGCCCGACCCCGGCCATCTGCGCGACATGGCGCCGGCCGTCGCGCGGCTTGTCCGGGCGATCCGGGACGGCGAGCCGATCGTCGTGTTCGGCGATTACGACGTCGACGGCGCGACCGCGGCGGCGTTGCTGCTGCGCTTTTTCGCGGCGGTCGGCGCCCGCGCCTCGGTCTATGTCCCCGACCGGTTGCGCGAAGGTTACGGCCCGAACGCGCCGGCCCTCTTGCGCCTGAAAGCGGAAGGCGCCGCACTCGCGGTTACGGTGGATTGCGGCGCGACCGCGCACGAACCGCTCGCCGCAGCGGCAGCGGCCGGTCTCGACGTGATCGTCGTCGACCATCACGTCGGCGAGCCGCTGCTGCCGCCGGCGGTCGCCGTGGTCAACCCGAACCGGGTCGACGAGACGAGCCCGCACGGCGCGCTCGCCGCGGTCGGGGTCGCGTTCCTGCTCGCCGTCGCGGTCAACCGGGCCCTGCGCGAGGCCGGCTGGTACGGCGCGCGGCCCGAGCCCGACCTGCTGCAGTGGCTCGACCTCGTCGCGCTCGGCACGGTGTGCGACGTCGTCCCGCTGACCGGAATCAACCGGGCGCTCGTCGCACAAGGCATTCGGGTGGCGCGGCTTACCGCCAACCCCGGGCTGCGCGCGCTGGCCGTGGTGGGCGGCGTGAAGTCGCCGATCGACGCCTATCATCTCGGCTTCGTGCTCGGCCCGCGGGTCAATGCCGGCGGCCGGGTCGGCAAGGCCGATCTCGGGGCGCGGCTGCTCGCCACCGACGACCCGGCCCTGGCCGCCGAACTCGCGCAGCGCCTCGACGGCTACAACCGCGAGCGGCGCGAGATCGAGGCGCAGACGTTGCAGGCCGCGATCGAGGTCGTCGAGGCGCGGCCGCAATCGCCGGCCCTGGTGTTCGCGGCGGCCGAGGGCTGGCATCCGGGGGTCATCGGCATCGTCGCGGCGCGCCTCAAGGAACGCTACGAGCGGCCGGCCTGCGTCGTCGCGCTGTCCAGTTCAGCCGAGGGCGGCATCGGCAGGGGCTCGGGGCGCTCGGTGCCCGGCGTGGCGCTCGGCCCGGCGGTGATCGCGGCGCGCCAGGCCGGGCTGCTCGTCAATGGCGGCGGGCATGCGATGGCGGCCGGCTTTACGGTCGCGGCCGACCGGGTCGAGGCGCTGCGCGAGTTCCTCGCCGAGCGGCTTGGCGACGGCGTCGACCGCGAGCGCCTCGTCCCCGAGCTGGCGATCGACGGCGCGCTGTCGGCGGCCGGCGCGACCGCCGGGCTGATCGGGCACATCGAGGCGATTGCCCCGTTCGGCGCCGCCAATCCCGAGCCGCGTTTCGCTTTTGCCAATGTCCGGCTGGCGCATGCGGAGCCGGTCGGCAGCGCCCATCTCCGCTGCACGCTGGCGGATCTGGCCGGCTCTGGCGAAGGCGGGCCGGCGCGGCTCAACGGCATCGCGTTCCGCGCCGCCGAGACGCCGCTCGGCCGGTTTCTCCTCGCATCGCGCGGGCGCGCGATCCATGTCGCCGGAAACGTCAGGCGCGACGCCTACCGCGGCGGCGACGCGGTGCAGTTGCTCATCGAGGATGCCGCCCCGGTCGAGGGCTGCTGACGGCACTCCAGAAAGGCGCGGATGCGCAGAAGACGCAATCCGCGTCCGTGGTCATGTCCTCCTCCCAGTGAGTGAGCGAGCGTGCTTCTGTCCCGGGGGGGCACTGGTGCGCCGGAGCGAGGACGCCGATATCTCGCTCGGAACCCGCCTCTCCTTCCCTGTCATACCGGCGAAGGAGCGGTTGCGGTGCACGAGGTACGCATGAACGACCGAGCGGATGACCGCGACGTGCTGATCGTGACCGATCCGCAAGTCGATTTCTGCCCCGGCGGCGCGCTCGCGGTGCCGCACGGCGACGAGATCGTGCCGGCGGCGAACCGGCTGGCGCGGCGCTTCGCGCATGTCATCATCACGCAGGACTGGCACCCGCCCGGACACACTTCGTTCGCCAGCGCCCATCCCGGCAGGGCGCCGTTCGAAGCGATCCAGCTCGATTACGGGGAGCAGACCTTGTGGCCGGACCATTGCGTCCAGGGCGCCCCGGGCGCGGCCTTCCATCCCGGCCTCGGCATCCCGCATGCCGAATTGATCATCCGCAAGGGCTATCACCGGACGATCGACTCGTATTCGGCGTTTCGCGAGAACAACCGCAGGACGCCGACCGGGCTCGCCGGCTATCTGCGCGAGCGCGGCTTCGAGCGGGTCACGATCTGCGGCCTGGCAACTGATTATTGCGTGTTCTTCTCGGCGATCGACGCGCGCGAGGCCGGCTTCGAGACCGTTGTCGACCTCGCGGCCTCCCGCGCGATCGACCTCGACGGCTCCTTGGCGCGGGCGCTCGCCGCGATGCGCGAGGCCGGGGTCGAACTGCACCCTTGAGGCTCGGAAACACAAACCAAATTCCGATTGCCACCGCCGGGGCGGCGCGCCACGATCCTTTGATAAATGACGGTCGTGCGACGCGCGGCCGCGTCCGGAATTGAGTGGAGGATTCCCCTATGCCCGCCGCCCCCCGCTGCGTTGCCCTGGTCGGCCCCTATCTGTCGGGCAAGACGACGCTGCTTGAAGCATTGTTGTTCGCCAGCGGCGCGACGAGCCGCCGCGGCAGCGTGCGCGACGGCAATTCGGTCGGCGATCATGCCGCCGAGGCGCGCGCCCGCAGCATGTCCACCGAGATCAATGTCGCAAACGCGAATTTCCTCGGCGACCCGTGGACGATCCTCGACTGCCCCGGCTCGGTCGAGCTCTTGTACGAGGCGCAGCAGGCGATGCTGGTCGCCGATGTCGTCGTCGTCGTGTGCGAGCCCGAGGTCGAGCGCGCGGTCACGGTCAGCGCGCTGTTGCACTTCCTGGCACGGCACGACATCCCGCACATGATCTACATCAACAAGCTCGATACCGCGAGCGCCCGGGTGCGCGACGCGCTGGCGGCGCTGCAATCCGTCTCCGAGCGGCCGCTGGTGCTGCGGCAGGTGCCGCTGGGCGGCGCCGAATCCGAGATCACCGGCTATGTCGACCTGGTCAGCGAGCGCGCCTACCGCTACCGCCCGGGCCAGCCCTCGGACCTGATCCCGCTTCCCGAGGATTTCTGGGACCGGGAAGGCGAGACCCGCACCAGCCTCGTCGAGAAGCTCGCCGATTTCGACGATGCGCTGCTCGAGCAGCTACTCGAAGACGTGCAGCCGTCGAAGGAGGAGATCTATAAGCACCTGACCAAGGACTTCCAGCGCAACCTGATCGTGCCGGTCCTCGTCGGCGCGGCGGCGCAGGATTACGGCGTGCGCCGGCTGTGGAAGGCGTTGCGGCACGAGACGCCGGGTCCGGCCGAGACCGCGGCGCGGCTCGGCATCGAGCCGGAGGGCGAGCCGCTGGCGCAGGTGTTCAAGACCTACCACCTGCCGCATACCGGCAAGCTGTCGCTGTCGCGGATCTGGCGCGGCTCGATCGCGGAAGGCAACGTGCTGAACGGGGTGCGCGTCGCCGGCGTCGTGCGCCTGCTGGGCTCCCAGCACGACAAGGTTCCGGCCGCCCAGGTGGGCGAGGTCGTCGGCCTGACCCGGATGGAGGAAATCCAGACCGGCATGGTCTTGACCCCGTCCGGCAAGGCCGCGCCGCTGCCGCAGCCCGAAAAGCCGCAGCCGGTCTACGGCCTCGCGATCCACGCCGAGAAGCGCGGCGACGACGTCAAGCTGACCGGATCGATCGCCAAGCTGATCGAGGAGGACCCGACCCTCGAACTCGAACAGAACGCCGAGATGCGCGAGATGGTCCTGTGGGGCCAGGGCGACGTGCATCTGCAGATCGCGCTCGACCGCCTGCGCAACCGGCAGAACCTGTCGGTCGTCGGGCATCACGCCGCGGTGCCCTACAAGGAGACGATCCGGCGCGGCACAACGCAGCACTCCCGCTTCAAGCGGCAGAGCGGCGGCCACGGCCAGTTCGCCGACTGCACGATCGAGGTCAAGCCGCTGCCGCGCGGCTCCGGGTTTACGTTCACCGACAGCGTCGTCGGTGGCGCGATCCCGCGCAACTACATCCCGGCCGTCGAGGAAGGCGTGATCGAGGCGCTGCACCACGGCCCGCTCGGCTTCCCGGTCGTCGACATGGCGGTCAACCTGATCACCGGCCAGTTCCACGCCGTCGACAGCTCGGACATGGCGTTCAAGACCGCAGGCCGGCAGGCGCTCCAGGAAGCGCTGCCGAAATGCGAGCCGATCCTCTTGGAGCCGATCGACGCGGTCGAGATCTCGGTCCCCAACGCCTTCACGGCGCGGGTGCAGCGCCTGGTCTCGGGCCGCCGCGGCCAGATCCTCGGCTACGACGCAAAGCCGGACTGGCAGGGCTGGGACGTCGTCAAGGCGCACCTGCCGCAAAGCGAGCTGCACGATTTGATCGTCGAATTGCGCTCGCTGACCCTGGGGATCGG
>Ga0326597_10011916_pt1 | contig 11481 bp, 11 predicted proteins | sample RVTome_12_FD_203789 | JGI IMG/M metagenome (GOLD analysis project Ga0326597, IMG submission 203789) | Soil microbial communities from uranium-contaminated site in the Upper Colorado River Basin, Wyoming, United States - RVT100D185 | ecosystem: Environmental > Terrestrial > Soil > Contaminated >...
CGGTGCTTACGAACGAGCCAGGCCCTGATCCTTCAGCCACCCGGTGAGAACGCCCACGACCTCGTCGGACGATTGCCCGGCGACCTGCAGCGTTACCGGCCAGCGCTTGCCGGGCCCCATGAGGTACCACATCGCCGGCACCGCCGGCTCACCCTTCCGGCTGTTCGCCGGCTGCCCGTCGTAGGAAACGAAATGAAAATCACGCCCTCGGCAGATGACGTGGTGCTGCTCGACTTTGTAGCTACTCACCGGATGACTCACTGAAGGGGTTCGCGAAGTCGGCTCCCTGTAATCTAACCTGGCACCCCCTACTTCTCCTCAGCGAACCCCCGGCGTGGCGTTCCGCGGCCTGGTGAGGCACCCGTGCAATCGGCTGCAGGGGAGGCCCGGGCCCGCGGGTTGCAACCAGCCCGGAGTCGGACGGAATACAGTCCGGAACGCCCCGTCAGGCAGGGCGAAGTGCACGATCTCCGGAATGGTTCGGGTGCGGACACCTGCAGTTTCCCAACAGGGAGGATGTCAGCGATGGTAGCCATTCGTCTCCGGCTTCTCGGCACGCTCTTGTTCGCCGGCGCGCTCGCCGGGTGCGGTGACTCCACCGGTACCGGGCGAGTCGACCTCCAGTTTGCCACCCGGGCAATGGCCCCGGCGGCAGCAGCATCGGCGGCGTTCTCGACCGTCGCAGTCCAGAGTCAAACCGTCATCTCGCTCGGGGGCGGCCAGATCGTTCCTCGATCGGGTGGAGCTGGTGTTGCGGAAGATCAAGTTCGAGGGCATCGGCGCCGATGGATGCGGTGAAGACCAGCCCGGCTCAACCCCAGGAATCCCTGGTGGAGCAGCAGATCAAGGCCTCGTTTCACGCCTTTGAGGACGAGAACAAGGACGGCGAGGAAGACTAGTTTGGAGCGTTTCGCTCCATCTGGGCCAAAACACTCCACGGCGAACCCTGTCCGTCATAGCTAACACCATTTAACCCATGCGTTTGCCGAATATCGCCCGGGGCACGCGCGTGGCCTTTCCTTATATAGGCAACGCTGCAGGCACATGGGGGACCGCGCTGAGGGAGTGGGCGCACCGCATTGAGAGCTAGCGAAGTGAGTCCCGGCTCAGCGCACGGGCGGGATTGATCCGCCACCTCGGCAGGCCGCTCAGCCACGAATAGGGATCAATCACCACGTTTTCTAACCTCACCTGCAGCGCGGCCGAATTCGAGAGGGCGTAGAGGAAGATAGCGGGCACATCGGCGTTGAGCGTATCCATCGCCTCACGCCAACGGCGCCGCGCGGTGGCGACGTCGGACTCACGGCCGGCGGCCCGAAGCAGTGAATCGAACACCGGGTTGGCGTAGTGCCCGTAGTTCAGCGCCCCCCACCCGCTGCGCGACCACTGATCTTCCAGCGATCGCGGGCTCGGCTCGTCCAGATACGCTCCGATGTAGCTGTCGAACCGCCCCTTTTCCAGCCGCTCCTGGAAGATCGGAAAATCCACCACCGTGACAGTCGCATTCATGCCGATCTTCCGCCAGGCCTCCTGGACCGCCAGCGCCAGCTGGCGGCGGGTAGAGCTCGTCGAGGGCACCAGAATGTCCACCTTACCCAGCGGGCCACGGGCCTTGATCCGCCCGAGCGCCTGGGTCGCGTCGGCGGGGTCGAAAGGCGGCACCTGAATGCTGTCGTTCCATATCCACAAGAGTTGTGACATCGGCCCGGGCGGCACCTTGGTCCCTGGCCCGAAGAGCGCTCGGGTCACGGTCGCCCGGTCGACGGCCTCCGCCAGCGCGCGACGGACGGCTCGGTCGCCCAAGACTGGGTGGGGGCGTCCCGCCGCGTCAGCCGTCCGAAATGCCAGAAAGCCGTAGACCGCCGAAGGATACGCGACCAGCCGCAAGGTGGTGTCGCCGGCCACTCGCGCCGCCCGATCGGGGCTCCCGACCGTTTCCATCGCATCGGCCTCATGGGCCAGAAGGAGGTTCAATGCCGCGTCCGGGTCCTCCGCGAATCGCCACACCACGCGGCGGACCGCCGGAATCTCGTCCCTCCCCGATCGGGAGGTGTCCGCCACCAGCGTGATCGCCTCCCCCCGGCGCCAGCTGCCGATCCGGTACGGGCCGCTTCCCACCAGATGGGAGAGGGCGGTGTCGCCCTCCCATTTCTTCCGTGGAATCGAGTCCCAGATGTGCTTGGGCATGATGCGGACGTGAAAGGTTGCGTCGAGCAAGTCCTCCGGTGAAGGCGACGCGAAGCTGACCCGGACCGTCCCGGAGTTCTCCGCCGCGACCGAGACCTTGCCGGCCAGGTAGGGCCGGGCAGGTCCGTCCAGGGTCGAGTCGCTGGCCACGCCGAAAGAAAAGACCACGTCTTCGGCAGTCACCGGCCTCCCGTCCTGCCACCTGGCGTGAGGCCGAAGATGAAAACGCCAGGACAGCGAATCGATCCGCTCCCATTGGTGCGCCAGGCGGGGGCGGTAACCGCTCGTGTCGATCGGCGAGGCACCGGGAGCCAGATCCGCGAGCCGCTCGAAAATCAGGTCGCTGATGTCCCGTCCCACCGCATCGAAGACGAGCGGCGGTATCAGCGTCGTGGGTTCTCCGCTGGCGGCGATCACCACGGTGCCGCACTCGGCACAGGCGGCTCGCCGCTCCCCACAGGCGAAAAGCTGGAGCAACATGAGCCCCCCCACTGCGGCTGCTCCGACGCGCTTCCCCCCGATCATGCCGGCCTCGCCGTGAGAGAGATTCTTACGCAGTTCGTGCAATCTGGCCGCGCTCGGTCCGGTCAGATAGCCCCCTTGGCCCGGAATCGACACACGCCAATGCATGCCTGAGCCACCGAGACACGAATTCGCGGCCTCCGCCATCGCAACATTCCATTACATGCTGCAATGAAACGTTCCATTTAATCCTGATCGTGATACCGGGAAAGTGTATATATCTTCTTGATACACAATGACTTACAAATATCGAACTGGTCGGCACGGCGATTGCCTTCCCTCCGGCTGGTCGAAGGCAATCAACTCATACTCAGGAGCCAGGACATGAGCCGCCACATCTCCTCCCAAGTTGCCGTGCTGGGCCTGGTCGCCGCGATGGCGGCCGGTTGTAGCGACGGCGGAAGTCCGTCGAACCAGGGCCAGCTGAACTTCAACTTGGCCACCAAGGCCGCCGCCCCGGCCGTCGCCTCGGCAGCCTCCTTCGGGGTCACCTCGGCCCCGGAGACCTTCACCGATGGGACCAACACGCTGGTGCTCAACCAGGTCCAGCTGGTTCTCCGGGAGATCGAGCTGGAGCGAGCGGAAGCCACCATCGACTGTGCCGTGTCGACCAGCGACGATGCCTGCGAGAAGCTCGAGCTCGGCCCGATCCTGCTGGATCTGCCGCTCGGAACGCCCGGCGCAGCCCGGACTTTCAGCGTCGAGGTGACGCCGGGGACCTTCGATGAGGTGGAGTTCGAGATCCACAAGCCGTCCAGCTCCGACGACGCGGCTTTCGTACAGGCCAACCCCGACTTCGATGGCGTCAGCATCCGGGTGACCGGAACCTACAACGGTGAGTCGTTCGTGTTCACCAGCGATCTCAACGTGGAAGAGGAGATCGATCTCGACCCCCCGCTGGTGACCAGCGAGACGACCGCCACCGAGCTCACCCTGTTCGTGAATCTCGATGCCTGGTTCCGCGATCTGTCCGGCGGCCTGGTCGACCCGAAGACTGCCAATAAGGGCGCGGCCAACGAGGGGCTGGTCAAGGACAACATCAAGAACGCCCTTGAGGCGTTCGAAGATGAAGATCACGACGGATCCCACGATTAGCTTTACCCGGGTTCCGCTGAGGCTCTCCGAACCGGGAAACCGGAGCGGAGAGCCTGCGGTCTTCGCCCGGTCCAACTCGACCTGGAAGGTCCGTGACCGAACGTAAGTGGTCGATCGTCGCGATCCGTCTCTCCGACAGCTTCCGGTCGACCCTGGCCGACCTGGCGCGGGAGCTTCGGGCGAACCTGGTGGAATGGACCCCCGACGAGGGGTCGCCGGTTCCCGCGGGGACCGCGGTACTGGTGGTGCTCGCCGGAGGAATGGAGGGGGCGGCGCTCGACCTCCTCGCCGAGTTGCCGTCCGCGCCCACACCACGGTACGTCGTCGGGGCGGCGGCGGATTACCGGATCGCCGCGGCGGTCCTGCAGCGCGGCGCCAGCGATTACTTCGCGCTGCCCGAGGACCTCGATCTCTTTCGCCGGTCGCTGGAGCGGGACGGTCGGGAGGCCGAGGGCCGGATCGAGGCGGGACTCTTCGCCGAGGCGGAGCGCCATGCCACCGGATTCGACGCGATTCTCGGACGGAGCGGACCGCTCCGGCAGAGCCTGGCGCAGGCGGCCCGGGTAGCGGCCCACAAGGACGTCACGGTGCTGATCGGCGGGGAGACCGGCACCGGGAAGGAGCTCCTCGCGAGGGCGATTCACTACGGCAGTCCCCGGGCCGCGGAGCCGTTTGTGGAGATCAACTGCGCGGCGATCCCGGCCAATCTGCTCGAGAGCGAGCTCTTCGGCCACGAGCGGGGGGCGTTCACCGGGGCGGTCACATCCAAGGCTGGGTTGTTCGAGCTGGCACACGGCGGAACACTCTTTCTCGACGAGGTGGGAACGCTGCCGGTGGATCTCCAGCCGAAATTGCTCCGGGCGCTGGAGAACCGCTCGATCCGGCGGGTGGGCGGACAGCAACCCCGACAGGTGGATGTGCGAGTAATCGCCGCCACCCACGTAGATCTGGCTGGCGCCTTGGCCCGCGGTGAGTTCCGGGAGGACCTGTACTACCGGCTCAACGTCGTGGCGATCACCCTGCCGCCGCTGCGGGAGCGCAACGACGACGTGGAGCTGTTGGCGGAGACGTTTCTGGCCCGGATCGCGACCAGCTACGGGCTCCCGGTGCCCCCGCTCACCCCGGAGCTCCGGACCGCGCTGCGCGAGTGTCCCTGGCCGGGCAACGTGCGGGAGTTGCGCAACGCGATCGAGCGGGCCCTGGTGCTCTCTCCCCGGGGCACGCTCCGGGTGGAGGAGCTCGGGCTCAAGCGGGGGCTGGCGAAGCCCGAGGCGGCGCTGCCCTTTCCGGCGACGCTCGACGCCCTCAACCGGGCGGCGGCCCACGCCATGGTCAAGCTCGCCGGGGGGAACAAGAGCGATGCCGCGCGCCGATTGGGAATTTCCCGGCCACGCCTTCAGCGCTTGCTGAACGGCGATCGAGATGTTGAGTGACGCCCTCAGGGCCATACAAGGAGAACGCAATGCGAAGTGGTCGCTCATTCAACCTCCTGCTCCTCGCCGTGGCCGCCCTGTCAGCGGCGGCGTGCTCCGATTCGAACGGACCGGGAGGCAATATCCGGCCGCCGGGCGAGTTGAACTTCCTCCGGGTGGCGTCGACCGCTCCCCCGCTCTTCAACGCGGTGGACAGCTTTTACGCCAAGAAGGGCGTGGATCGCGAGGTCCGGATCTTCTTCCAGGATGAGGTGGGAGGCACGGGCGCCGAATACCTCCGCCTGCGGATCGACGCCCCGACCCTGCTGGCCCATCCTGATGGCACCCCATTCGCCGTCGGCGACTCGGTGCTGATCACGGTGCGCGTGGTGGATCCGGCCATCGCCTTGTTCGAGATGGAGCCGTCGGGTCTCACCTTCAATCCGGTGGTCCCGGCCGAGCTCAAGATCCGTTATGCGGAAGCGGACCATGACTTCAACGAGGACGGCGTCCTCGATGGGAAGGACGACCAGATCGAGACCGAAATCGGGATCTGGCGGCAGGAGACGGTCGGCGGGAATTTCGAGCGCCTCGGCACGCTCAGCATCGAGGAGCTCGAGGAGCTGGAGGCCGACCTTCTGGGTTTCAGCCGATACGCGATGGCGTACTGAGCGACGAAGGGACTAGGGATGTCGACTCCTTTGGCCGAAGACGTCACCCAACAACTCCGCCGGCTGGTGCAGACGGGGCGGTTCGGCGACGCCCTCGCCCGCTACCAGCGGATCGAGGCGACGCCGGCCGGGCGCCGCCCGGAGGCGCAGCTGCTCGCCGCCACCGCGGCGACCCGGGTGGGCGAGCTCGCCCTGGGGGAGTCCATGGTGGCCGACGCGCTGGAGCGCTTCCGGAGCCGCGGCGATGCCGACGGTCGCCTGCGCGCCCTCAACCTGCTCGGTGTGGTCAGCTGGGAGCGCGGCCGGATGCGAGAGGCGGAGGAATACCTGGCCCAGGCCCTCAACCTCGCGCGCTACCTGGGCGACAGCCTCATGGTGGCCCGCGCCTGCAACAACATGGCGTCCGCCATCCATCTGCGGGGCCGGGCGGACGAGGCGGTCGGACTCTATCGGGGCGCCCTCCTCGCCTATCAACGGCTGGGTGATCGCCGGGGAACCGCAGAGACGTACCACAACCTGGGGCTGATCTATCGCCAGCTGGGCCTGTGGCGAGAGGCCGAGGATGCGGTGCACGAGGCGGTGCGCCACGCCGAAATGGTGGGGGAGAAGGGGCTGCTGGCACTGGTGCTGGTCGGGCGAGCGGAGCTGCGGGTCGATCAGGGGGAGCTGCCGCTGGCCTATCCCGACCTCGACCGGGCGGGTGCCTTGGCCGCCGGCGCCAGCGACGAGATCGGCGGCGCCGAGGTGCGAAGGGTCCGAGCCCTCGCCGCCCTGAAAGCCGCCGAGTTCGAGCGGGCCCTCGCGGACGCCGAGGCCGCCAGCCGGATCGCCCGGGCGTATGACAGCGCGTTGCTGGGGGCCGAATGCGCCGCCCTGGCCGCTCTGGCGTTGCGCGCGCTGCACCGCCAGCCGGACGCCGAGGCGCGGCGCCACGAGGCCGACGAGGGGTTTCGGGCGCTGGGGGCCCTCACCCTGCAGCGGCGCTTCGAGGCGGACTGGAACGCCGCAGCACCCGCCAGTAAATCGCAAGGTTGAGCGCCACCACCGCCGCACCCAGCGTCCAACGGATCTCCGGAGTGAGGCCGGCCGGGTACAGCACCGGAAGCACGTAGTGCTCGACGAACCCTCCGCTGTAGCTTTCCCCGCCTCCCCGCCGGCGTAACCACTGCTCCAGTGGGGTCAGCGGGCAGATCCCGCCCGTGAACTCGATCCATGCCCCCCAGATGGCCGCACCCAACTGGAACGGCATCAGGCGCCGCCACCGGAGTACCAGGAGCCCGCCCAGCGCCACGAAGAGCACGAACCCGAGATGCAGGAGGACAAGGAGGTCCGCCAAGAGGCGATAGATCACCGGGCAGGACGTCTCGCGAGGGCCGTCGGCATCACGACACTGCCGCGTGCTCCCGCTGGTTTTCCGCGGCGACCCGGGCCGCCACCTCCGGCGGCGCCTCCGCGTACCCGCGGAACTTCTGCCGGTGGGTGCCGCGCCCGTGGGTGATGGAGTGCAGCGTGGTCGAGTACTTGTAGAGCTCCGCCTCGGGCACGATGGCACGCACTTTGGTGAGCCGGCCGTCGGCCTCGGTGCCGAGGATCTGTCCCCGCCGGGAGCTGAGGTCGCCCATCACGTCGCCCAGCACGTCGTCCGGGGCCCACACCTCCACGTCGGTAAGCGGCTCCAGCAGGACCGGGCGCGCCTTCGGCGCGACGTTCCGGAAGGCGAGGATTCCCGCCATCTTGAACGACATCTCGTTGGAGTCCACGTCGTGGTACGACCCGTCGTAGCACTCGGCGCGGAAGTCCACCAGTGGATAGCCGGCGATGACGCCGCGCTCCGCCGCCTCCTGGACTCCGCGGTCCACCGCCGGGACGTATTTCCCCGGGATCACGCCGCCCACGATCTCGTCCACGAACTCATATCCCGAGCCCCGGGCCAGCGGCGCCAGCCGGATCCAGCAGTCGCCGTACTGCCCGCGTCCGCCCGATTGCTTCTTGTGTTTGCCCTGTCCCTCCGCCTTCCCCTTGATGGTCTCCCGGTACGCCACCCGGGGGCGGGTCAGCTCGGCGTGTACCCCGAACTTGCGCTCCAACCGGTCGAGGATGGTCTCGAAGTGGCGCTCGCCCATCCCGTGAATCAGGGTTTGACCCAGCTCCGAGCTGTACTCGAAGTGGAAGGTCGGGTCTTCCTCGTGCAGCTTATGGAGGCCCGCCGCGAGCTTGTCCTCCTCCCCCCGCTGCTTCACCGCCACCGCCGAGGTGGCCACCGAATCGGGGAGGGGAATCGGCGGCAGCCGAACCGGATGGTCGCGGCGGCAGAAGGTGTCGCCCGTGTGGGTGTCCCGAAGCTTCGCCACCGAGCCGATATCGCCGGCGCAGAGCCGCTCCACCTCGACCCGCTCCTTCCCCTGCTGGATCGAGACGTGATTGAGCTTCTCCGCCACCTCGTGCTCGGCGTTCCATACTTCATCGCCGTTCTTGATCTCCCCGCGGTACAGCCGGAACAGCGTCACGTCGCCCACATGGGGCTCGGAGTGGATCTTGAAGACTCGGCCGACCAACGGGGCCTCCGCCGCCGGCGGGACCTCCTCCGGTGAGGGGAAGAGCTCCACCATCTTCTTGAGCAGCGTGCGCATCCCGTAGGTAAGATCGGCGCTGCCACAGAAGAGCGGCACGATCTGCCCGGCGCGCATGGCCTTCTTCACGGCAGCGATGAACTCTTCGCGGGGAATGTCCTCTCCCGAGAGATAGCGCTCGATCAGCGCGTCGTCGGTGGAGGCGACGGCCTCGGTGAGCTGCTCGGAATATTCCCGAAAGCGGGTCTCGTATTCCGCCGGAATGGGGACGATGTCGTACTCGCCGGTCTTGGTCCCCCGCCGGTAGAAGTGGCAGTGGCCCGAGAACAGATTGATGATGCCGTGAAAGTCCTGCCCGTCACCGATGGGAATCTCGACCGGCACCACCTTCGCGGTGAGATGCGCCTTGATATCCTGATAGACCCGCTCGAAATCGGCGTGCTCCTTGTCCATCAGCGACACGAACAGGACTCGGGGGAGGTGAAGGTGATCACATTCCTCCCAGACCTTCTCCGTGCCGACTTCCACGCCGCCAGTCCCGCTCACGACGACCACGGCCGCGTCCGCGGCATGAAGCCCGGTGACGACCTCGCCGAAATAGTCGAGATAGCCGGGGGTATCGATCAGATTGAGCTTGGTATCGAGCCACTCGGCGTAGCCGAGTCCGAGGCTGATGGAATGCTTGCGGTCGATTTCGTCGGGGGAGTAGTCCGTGAGCGTGGTGCCGTCTTTGATCGAGCCGTGTCGCCGGCTGGAGCCGGCCACGAAAGCGAGCGCATCCACCAGCGTGGTCTTGCCGCTCGCCCCGTGGCCGACGAACGCCACGTTGCGGACGGCGTCGGAGCCATAGACTTTCATGGCCTCCACCTCCTTCGGATGGGTTGGATTCCCAAGGTGGCGGCCGGACACCGGGTTGTCAATCAGCCACCGCAGTCCGTCATTCCGGCGAACGCCGGAATCCAGAGACCCTGTCCCACTCCATTGCGCCCGTTCCATTCCTCTTGGACCCCGGCGTGCGCCGGGGTGACAACTTGTCGGGGCGAGGCAGTCCGTCATTCCGGCGACCGCCGGAATCCAGAGGCCCCGTCCCACTCCGAAGACCGACCACCGAAGAGAGAGGCGCTGTTGAACGTAGTAGCTATCGATACCCCGCAGCCTGCAGCTGGAACAACTCGGCGTACAGCCCTCCCCGGGCCACGAGCACCTCGTGGGTGCCATGTTCCACCAGCTCTCCCCCGCGCAGAACCAGGATCCGGTCCGCCATCCGGACGGTGGAGAACCGGTGGGAGATAAGCACCGCCATGCGTCCGGCGGTGAGCTCGGAAAACCGGAGGAACACCTCGTACTCCGCCCGGGCGTCCAGCGCCGCCGTGGGCTCGTCGAGGATCAGGAGCTGGGCGTCCCGGATGTAGGCCCGGGCCAACGCCACCTTCTGCCACTCCCCTCCCGACAGCTCGATGCCGCCCTCGAAGCGTCGTCCGAGCATCTGCCCATACCGCCCGCTCAGCCGAGCCGCCACGGTGTCCGCGAGGCTGCGCTCGGCGGCGGTCCGGATCTTCCGCTCATCCGCCAACTGTTCGATGTTCCCGACCGCGATGTTTTCCCTGAAGAGGAAGTCGTACCGAACGAAGTCCTGGAAGATGACCCCGACATTCCGCCGGAGACTCTCCACGTCGTACTCTCGCAGGTCCACGCCATCGAGGAGAATTCGGCCTTCCGTCGGATCGTAGAGCCGGGCCAGCAGCTTCACCAGCGTGGTCTTGCCCGCCCCGTTCTCCCCCACCAGCGCCAGCCGCTCGCCCGGCGTGAGGGAAAAATCCAGCCCGCGAACGGCCCACTCCTCGGCCCCCGGGTAGCGGAACCCCACGCCTTGGAAGACGAACCCGGTCCGGATCGGCACCGGCACCTCCCGAGCCCCGGGCCGCGGCCGGATGCTGGGCCCGAGCGCCAGGAAGGTGAAGAGATCGTCCAGATAGAGGCTCTGCTCATAGACCTGGGAGAGCGAGAGTAGAATCCGCTGGATGAGGTCCCGGCTCTGGCGGAACGAGCCGGCGAGAAAAGTGAGCACGCCGATGGTAAAGAGCCCGGCCGGCGAGCGATAGCCGGTCACGGTCAGATAGACGATGACCGCGTAGGCACCGTAGTACCCCAGGGTGCCGACTGCGGCGAGCAGAGTCGAGACGAAGCTCCGCCGGAGGGCAAGCGCCTTGTTTGCCTCGTAGAACTCCCGGGAGAGGCGGTCGTAGCGACCCACCAGGAAATCCGACAGCCCGAAGAGCTTGAGCTCCTTGGCCGAGAGGTCGCTCGCCCCGATGTAGCGGAGGTAGTCGAGCTGGCGGCGCTCCGGCGTCCAGGAGTAGAGCAGCGAGTATCCCAGCGAGGCGAAGTGGGTCTCGCCCAGGAGCGACGGGAGCACCGCGATCATGAGCAGGACCAGCAGCCAGGGGACGTAGAGGGCGAGGGCCACGCCCAGGGTGACGAGGGTGATCGCGTCCTGAACGGTGGAGAGCAGCAGCGTGAAGAGGCCGATGCGCCCCACCGTTTGCCGCCGGGCCCGCTCCAGTTTGTCGTACAGCTCGGCGTTCTCGAATTGTTCCAGGTCCAGCATGGCGGCATGGCGCATCAGCACCACGCTGGTGCGATTGGCGAAGAGGTCGCCGAGGAGGCTTTCCAGTAAAGCGGAGATCCGCGCCAGGCCCTCTCCCAGCAGGGCGACCCCGAGTTCCAGCGCGAGCAGCTGAGCCAGCCTGGTCCACCCCACGGCGGCGCCGGCTCGCGCCAGCTCGATCGCCCCCACGACCTCGTCGACGATGAGCTTCCCGATCCAGAGCACCGCCAGCGGCACGATCGCCCGGGCAATTCGCAGCAGGAGGATGCCCACCACATAGCGCGGCTCCGTGTCCCACACCATGCGGAGGAGGCGGGGAACATGCCGCAGTGCCTGAAGCCGGTCCCGCCACCCCGGATGGGCGTCACCGGGCTTACGACCTCCCGGGTTCGGCCGTACAATCGGATGTTCCAGGG
>Ga0326597_10011917_pt1 | contig 11481 bp, 12 predicted proteins | sample RVTome_12_FD_203789 | JGI IMG/M metagenome (GOLD analysis project Ga0326597, IMG submission 203789) | Soil microbial communities from uranium-contaminated site in the Upper Colorado River Basin, Wyoming, United States - RVT100D185 | ecosystem: Environmental > Terrestrial > Soil > Contaminated >...
GCGACTGCTTCAACGTCCCGCTCGTGACCCTCGTCGACGTTCCCGGCTTCCTGCCCGGGGTGGGGCAGGAGCACGGTGGCATCATCAAGCACGGAGCGAAGCTCCTGTTCGCCTACTGCGAGGCCACCGTTCCCAAGGTGACCGTCATCACCCGCAAGGCCTACGGCGGCGCCTACGACGTCATGAGCAGCAAGCACGTCCGGGGCGACATGAACTTCGCCTGGCCCAGCGCCGAGATCGCGGTCATGGGTGCCGAGGGCGCGGTGAACATCATCTTCAAGGACGCGATCGCTGGCGCGGACGATCCGGTGGCCGAGAAGCAGCGTCTCGTCGCCGAGTACGAGGAGGAGTTCGCCAACCCGTACATCGCCGCGGGTCGCGGCTACGTCGACGACGTCATCCGGCCCTCGGAGACGCGGCCGCGGGTCATCCGGGCTCTCGAGATGCTGGCCGACAAGCGCGATACCAACCCGAGAAAGAAGCATGGCAACATCCCGCTCTGAGCCGGCGACGGCGCCGTCTTTGCACAAAGACGAACCCGGCGCTCCGACCGGCGCGCCGCCCTTCCGGCGCGTCCTCGTCGCGAACCGGGGCGAGATCGCCGTCCGCCTGATCCGGGCCTGCCACGAGCTCGGGATGGAGGCGGTCGCGGTCTACAGCGACGCCGACGCGGCCGCGGCCCACGTCCGGCTCGCCGACCGGGCTGTCCGGCTCGGGCCGGCCGCGCCGGCCGAGAGCTACCTCCGCATCGACGCCATCGTCCAGGCGGCGCTCGACACCGGCGCCGAGGCGATCCATCCCGGGTACGGCTTCCTGGCCGAGCGAGCCGAGTTCGCTCGCGCGGTCGAGGCGGCCGGCCTGGCGTTCGTCGGGCCGCCATCCGATTCGATCGACGCCCTGGGGGACAAGCTCCATGCCCGGCGGACGGCCCACTCGGTCGGGGTGGAGGCCGTCCCCGGGACGCTCGAGCCGGCTCCGATCGATCGGGCCGACCAGGTCGCCGGGATCGTCGCCGCGGCCGAGCGCATCGGCTTCCCGCTTCTCGTCAAGGCCGCCGCCGGGGGCGGTGGCCGGGGGATGCGCCGGGTCACGACGGCGACCGAGCTGCCGGCCGCCCTGGTCTCGGGATCACGTGAGGCGGCCTCGGCCTTCGGCGACGGGTCCGTCTACCTGGAACGCGAGATCAGCCCGGCCCGGCACATCGAGGTCCAGCTGCTGGGTGACGTCGAAGGTCGGGTCGTCGCGCTCGGCGAACGTGACTGCTCGCTCCAGCGCCGCCACCAGAAGCTCGTCGAGGAGGCGCCCGCCCCGGGCCTGACCACCGGGGAGCGGGCTCACCTCCACGAGCTCGCCGTCCGGGTCGCGTCGGCGGCGGGCCTGCGCAACGCCGCGACGGCCGAGTTCCTGAGGTCCCCCGACGGGGCCTTCTACTTCCTCGAGGTCAATACTCGCCTCCAGGTCGAGCACGGCGTCACCGAGCTCGTCGCCGGCTTCGACATCGTCCGCGAGCAGTTCTCGCTGGCCGCTGGTCGGCCGCTGTCCCCGGCAGCGCTCGCCGCCGCGGCTCGGGCCGCGTCGCCGAGGAGCCATTCGATCGAGGTCCGGCTGTCGGCCGAGGACCCGGCCCGCGACTTCGCCCCGGGACCGGGGCGGGTGGTCCGCTGGACGATGCCGTCAGGTCCCGGGGTGCGTGTCGACACTGCCCTCGAGGCCGGCGACCGAGTGCCGTCCGAGTACGACAACCTCATCGCCAAGGTCATGGTCCACGCCAGCGACCGGGATGCCGCGATCGACCGATTGCGGCGAGCGCTCGATGAGACCGAGATCGCCGGGATCCAGACGACGCTGCCATTCCACCGATTCGTCGCCCGCGACGCGTCGTTCCGGGCGGCCGACCTGTCGACCAGCTGGGTGGGGGAGCACTGGGACGGCCCGGCCGAGCAGCGCGGGGCCGTCGAGGCCGCCCAGCTGGCCGCCGGGCTGGCGGCCATGGACGCCGCGATCGCGGCCGGCGGTGCCGGCGTCGCCGCGTTTCCGCCGACCTCGGGCGGAGCCGCGTCGGGTCCAGCCCGGGCGACCGGGGACGGGCGCTGGCACCGATCGGGCCTGGAGGCCGCTCACGACCGGTGGCCACGATGAGCCCGAAGGCGCCGCCCGACCCGACCGGCGACGGCCGGATGCCCGACCCGCGCGGCGTGCGGGTCAGCCTGGCCCCGAGCAGTGCCGCGGCAGGCATTCAGCCACTCGTCGTGGAGCCGCCGCAGATCCCCGTCGCCCCCGCCGCTCGGGTCACCGGGATCGGCCTGCTCGGCGGGACGGCCCCGGTCCGGCCGGCTGCAGTGCCGGATCCGGCCGGGCACCGGCACGTCATGCTCAACGGCGAGCCTGCCGAGGCCGAGCTGATCCTGCTCGACGGCGTCCGGGCGATCCTTGCCCGGGGCGGTCCGACCGGGACCCGCGACCGGGTGCTCATCCTGCCGCCCGCTCCCGCGAAGGACGGTGCCCGCGGCGTCGTTTGGCGTGAGGTCGTCGTCGACGGCTGGCGGGTCGAGCTCGAGGTGGAGCCGGCAGCCCGGGCGGCGCTCCGCGAGCGAGCCCGCCGGGGCCGTGAGGAGGTCGGGCACAGCGGCCCGACCGAGGTCCGTGCCATCATCCCCGGCGTCGTCGTCTCGGTCTCGGTGGCCGCGGGCGATGCCGTGACGGCGGGCCAGCAGCTCCTCGTGGTCGAGGCGATGAAGATGCAGAACGAGCTCCGGGCGCCCCGCGACGGGACGATCGAACGGGTGGCGGTCGGCGCGGGCACGACGATCGAGGTGGGCGACCTCCTCCTCGTGATCTCGTGAGCCCGTCGCGGGAGGGTGCGTGACGGACGGGGAGCGGAGGCCGGGCGCGGGGCGACCCGCGGACGCGGATGCGAACGCCGCCGGGGAGGCGCCGGATCCGGGACGCGACACGTGGCGAGCCGGCGCGCGCGCGAAGGCCCTGGACGGGGCCCCGGAGCGCCGGGCCCGGTTCGAGACGTCGTCGGGGATCGAGGTCCGCGACCTCTACACGCCCGCCGACACGGGCCGCCTCGACGAGGAGCGCGACCTCGGCCGGCCCGGCGAATTCCCGTTCACCCGGGGCGTCCAGCCGACGATGTACCGGAGCCGGCTCTGGACGATGCGCCAGTACGCCGGCTTCGCGACGGCCGAGGAGACGAACCGGCGCTTCCGCTACCTCCTCGAGCAGGGTCAGACCGGCCTGTCGGTCGCCTTCGACCTGCCGACCCAGATGGGCTACGACTCCGACGCCCCGGAGGCCGAGGGCGAGGTCGGCCGGGTAGGGGTCCCGATCGCGAGCCTGGCCGACATGGAGACCCTCTTCGATCGGATCCCCCTCGGCGACGTGTCGACCTCGATGACGATCAACTCGACGGCGGCGACGCTCGTCGCCCTCTACGTCGCCGCCGCGGAACGCCAGGGCGTGGCACGAGACCGCCTCTCGGGCACCGTCCAGAACGACATCCTCAAGGAGTACATCGCCCGGGGGACGTGGATCTACCCGCCGCGGCCGTCAATGCGCCTCGTGACCGACGTCTTCGAGTTCGGGGCCCGGGAGCTGCCGCGCTGGAACACGATCTCGATCAGCGGCTATCACATGCGCGAGGCCGGCGCCTCGGCCGCCCAGGAGCTGGCGTTCACGCTGGCCGACGGCATCGCTTACGTCGAGGCGGCCCTCGCCAGGGGTCTGGCGATCGACGACTTCGCCCCACGCCTCAGCTTCTTCTTCGCGGCCTGGTCGGAGCTCTTCGAGGAGGTCGCCAAGTTCCGGGCCGCCCGCCGGATGTGGGCCCGGATCGTGAAGGACCGCTTCGGGGCGACGAGCGCCCGTTCGATGGCCTGCCGGTTCCACGTCCAGACCGCCGGCAGCTCGCTGACCGCCCAGTCGGTCGACAACAACGTCGTCCGGACGGCCCTCCAGGCCCTCGCCGCCGTGCTCGGCGGGGCCCAGAGCCTGCACACGAACTCGCGCGACGAGGCCCTCGCCCTGCCGACCGAGGACTCGGTTCGCCTGGCCCTTCGGACGCAGCAGATCCTGGCCTTCGAGGCCGGCGTCACCGAGACGCCCGACCCGCTGGCCGGGTCCTACTTCGTGGAGACCCTGACCGACGAGCTCGAGGCGGCTGCGACGGCATACCTCGCCGAGATCGACGCGATGGGCGGCACGCTCGCCGCCCTCGACGCCGGCTTCCAGCAGCGCCAGATCCAGGAGTCGGCCTATCGCACCCAGCGGGCCATCGACGCCGGCGACCAGGTCGTCGTCGGGGTCAACCGCTTCCGTGACGAGACATCCGTCTCGCCGCCGACCCAGAAGATCGACCCCGAGGGCGAGCGCCGCCAGGTGGAAGGCCTGCGCCGCGTCCGTGCCGAGCGCGACCCGGCCGCCTGGGAGGCGGCCATCCGGCGCCTCGACGAGGCCGCGCGGGGCACGGACAATCTCCTGCCGCCGCTCATCGAGGCCGTCAGGAACTACGCCACCGTCGGCGAGATCGCCGACCGCCTCCGGACCGCCTGGGGCGTCCATCGCGAGCTGATCACCGTCTGACCTCGACCTTCGAAAGGGAGGCGCGAGCATGGCCGTTCTGCCGCCGGGCCGGATCCATCACGTCGCGCTCGTCGTCCGCTCGATCGAGGCGAGCGCGGTCCTGTGGCGCGACTACCTGGGCCTCGAGCTCGAGACGATCATGGACATCGAGTCCGACCACGTCCGGATCGCCTTCCTGCGCGTGGGGGAGTCGCGGGTCGAGCTCGTCGAGCCGACGGACGCCACGACTGGCGTCGCCCGGTTCCTGGCGTCGAAGGGCGAGGGTTTCCACCACGTCTGCCTCGAGGTCGGCAACCTCTCGGAGGAGCTGACGCGCCTCGGGATCGAGGGCCTCGAGCTCATCGACAGCGCCCCTCGGCGAGGCGCCGAGGGTCCGGTCGCCTTCATCCACCCGCGGTCGTGTGGCGGTGTGCTTGTCGAGCTCATCGAGGCGCCGGGCGGACCGTCCTGGCGGAGCCTGGGCTATCCCCCCGGCTGATCCGCGCGCGGGCGGGGCCGGCGGAGTCCCGCGAGGAGCCGGGCGATCGCGAGGATGCCGATTGCGACCACGCCCTGCCGCCACAGCCAGGCCCTTCCGCCAGGGTCGTCGGGTCCTCCCACGAGCGGCTCGCCGAGGGGCGTGAAGCGGATCAGCGGGATGCCGCGGAGCATCTCCCCGATCTTCGAGTCGGGAGCGGTCCACGGGTTGCAGCCGACGAGCAGTCCCGGCACACCGGCGGCGCGGACCAGCCTGGGGAGCAGCGGATCGCGGATCGCCGGATCGGTGACCTCCTCGGCCCGGCACCGCATGACGCGGCCGGGGAGCCAGATCTCGACCCCCGGATCCACCAGCAAGTTCCGATACCACTCGGTCCTCGTGCCGAAGCCGGCAAGAACCCATGCCGAGCCATCCTGGATCAGGTAGCTCAGCGGCGTCTCGCGAATCACGCCGCTCCTCCGACCGCGTACCCGGAGCAGCAGGATGTAGCCGCCGATCGGCGTGCCGATCCAGGGTCCCAGGCCGAGGCGATGCGCGGGCACCATGAACCAGCGGTTGAGGACCTTGAGGCTGCGGTTCACGCAACGGACCGCGAGCGCAGTCGGGGGCGGCAAGGGCGTGAGGCCGAACTCGGTCATGACCCGATGATCGGCGGCGAGACGTGATTCCGTCAGGGCCGGATAGCGGTCTGCCGCGGGCCCGTTGACCCGGCCCGGCTGGGTCCGCTTGCGTTCGCGCTCAGAGCGACCAGGCGAGGATGACGGCCGGCGACAGGTCGGCCGCCCGGGCGAAGGCGACGAGGTCGCCGGCGACCTGGCGGATCCAGGGCTTCTCCTCGCGTGGGAGCTGCCCGGTCTCTTCCTCGACGAGCTCGATCCAGCGACCCGCGATGGCATCGATGTCGTGATCGCTCACCCGGGCGATCCCGCTGATCCAGGCGGGGTCAACCCGTTCGACGGTCCGCTCGCTGATGTCACCCGGCCCGTCGAGGTCGCGGCGCGCGTCGAGGAAGTCCATCGGCTCGCCGCTCCCGGTCACGGCGCGGACCGCCTCGCTGAAGCGGTCGAGCCAGGTCGGGTCCATCGCCCCGCCAAGGGAGATGTGGGCGTCGAACCGGCCCGGCGCATCCAGGCCGGCCCAGTCGTCGACGCTGATGGCGAGGAGGATCTCGCGGCTCTCGCCGGCCACGAGGTCCATCAGGAAGCCCACGCGATGCCTTCGAGCTCCGGGTGGGTGGGGGAGCCGTTCAGCCGCGGTAGCCGGCGGACCGGAGGAGGGCTGGCAGCTCGGTGGGCGAGCCGGCCACGTGGAAGCCGGCCGCCTCGAGGGCGGTCACCTTGGACGCCGCGGTCCCGGCACTGCCCGAGATGATCGCGCCGGCGTGGCCCATGCGCTTGCCCTCGGGGGCCGTCCGGCCGGCGATGAAGGCGACCTTGGGGATGTCGGCGAGGTGCTCCGCGGCCCAGACCGCGGCCTCCTCCTCGGCCGCCCCGCCGATCTCGCCGATGAGGACGAGGGCCTCGGTCTCGGGGTCCTCGCGGAAGAGCTGCAGGACGTCGAGGAACTGCGTCCCGATGACCGGGTCGCCGCCGATCCCGATGCAGGTCGACTGGCCCAGCCCGGCATCGGTCATGGCCTGGACCGCCTCGTAGGTGAGCGTCCCCGAGCGCGAGACCACGCCGACCCGGCCCTCGCGATGGATCGAGCCGGGGATGATCCCGACCTTCGCCCGGCCGGGGGATGTGGCCCCCGGGCAGTTGGGGCCGATGAGGCGGGCGCCCGCCAGGCGGACCTCCTCGACGACCGGGATCATGTCGAGGACGGGGATGCCCTCGGTGATGCAGAAGATGGTCTTGAGCCCGGCGGCCACGGCCTCGAGGACGGCATCCGGGGCGCCGCCGGCGGGAACGAAGATGCAGGACGCGTTGGCGCCGGTCTGGGCGACCGCCTCGGCCACGGTATCGAAAACGGGGACCGTGCCCTCGAGGGCGGTCTGGCCACCCTTGCCGGGGGTCATGCCGGCGACGATGTTCGTGCCGTAGGCCTGCATCGCGAGGCTGTGGAACTCGCCTTCGCGACCGGTGATGCCCTGGACGACGAGGCGTGTCTCGCGACCGATGAGGATGCTCATGCGGCGGTTCCCCGGGCCGCCGCGACGGCCTTCGCCGCCGCCTCGTCGAGCGTCGCCGCGGTTTCGAACCGGGCGGCCTCGAGGAGCGCCCCGGCCTCCTCGGCGTTCGTGCCCACGATCCGGACGACCATCGGCACGTCGCGCTCCTGCTGGGCCCGGGCCTCGATGAGCCCGCGGGCGACCTCGTCGCCGCGGGTGATGCCGCCGAAGATGTTGACGAGGATCGCCTTGACGTTGGGGTCTTCGAGGATGAGGCGCATCGCCGCCGCGACCCGGTCCGACTTCGCCCCGCCGCCGATGTCGAGGAAGTTCGCCGGCTCGCCGCCGGCCCGCTTCACGAGGTCCATCGTCGTCATCGCCAGGCCGGCCCCGTTGACCATGCAGCCGATGTCGCCGTCGAGCTTGATGAAGGTCAGGTCGAAGCGACGCGCCTCGACGTCGGCCGGATCCTCCGCGTCGAGGTCGCGGAGGGCCTCGTGGCCCGGGTGGCGGGCGAGGGCCGAATCATCGAGGGTGATCTTCGCGTCGAGGCAGACGAGGCGCTCGACCGGCGTGCCCTGGGCGCCGTGCTCGCGGATGACCGCGAGCGGGTTGATCTCGACGAGGTCGGCGTCGTTGGCCAGCATCGTCTTCAGGAGGCCCTTGGCGATCGCGGCGCCGGCCTTCCAGTGCGGTCCGAAGCCGATCTTGAAGGCGAGCTCGCGGGCCGCGTAGTCGGGCAGGCCCAGGAGCGGATCGACGTGCTCGTAGACGATCGCTTCGGGGTTCTCCCTCGCGACCTGCTCGATCTCGACGCCGCCTTCGGCCGAGCCGATGAACATCAGCCGCTTCGTCGAGCGATCGAGCAGCACCGAGAGGTAGTACTCCTTGACGATCTCGGCGGCGGGCCCGACGAGGACGCGCCGGACCGGCAGGCCCTTGATCTCGAGGGCCAGGATCTGGGCCGCGACGTCCTCGGCCTCGTCCGCGGAGGCGGCGAGCTTCACGCCGCCGGCCTTGCCCCGGCCGCCGACGAGGACCTGGGCCTTGATGACGACCTTGCCGGTCGCGTTCGCCGGGTCGCCGAGGAACTTCACGGCGGCGGCCCGGGCCTGGGTCGGCGTCCGGGCGACCTCCCACGGAGGGACCGGCAGTCCCTGGGCAAGGAGCAGGGACTTGGCGTCCGCTTCCTGGATCTTCACCCGGGCATGGTAGCCGAGCAGCCCCGGGCCGATCCGGGGCCGACGGCCTCAGGCAGAACGGGCCAGATGGACCATTCGCGCCTCGGCGATCCGGTCGAGGGCGGGGCGTGTCTTGGCGATCGACCAGACGAGGGCGTCGTCGATGCCGAGCCCGGCCAGCTCATCGAGGAAGTCGGCCAGGCCGGCTGCGCCGGCGTCGAGGCCGGCCGTGTCCGACGACCCCGAGCCGGGCTCGTGGAGGCGGATCCCGACGGTCCGTCGGACGGTTGCCGGGTCTCGTCCGACCGCGGCGCAGGCGGCCTCGAGACCCGCCAGCCGCGTTCGCAGCCGGTCGTCGACCCGCCCGAACCAGGCCGTGTTCCAGGCGTCGGCCCAGGTCGCGGTGAGCCGGAGCATCCGCTCGCCCTTGGACGCGACGAGGATCGGAACGCGCCGAGACGGCGGCGGCAGGAGCGCGGCGTCGGCGAGCGACCGCCACTGACCCTCGAACGTGACCCGTTCTCCGCGCAGGAGACGGGCCGCGATCTCGAGGTCCTCCGCGAACCGCCCGACCTTGTGGTTGGTCGGGTAGCCGAAGGCCTCGTATTCCGGGTCGTGCCAGCCCGACCCCAGGCCCAGGATGACCCGGCCGCCCGACAGGTCGTCGAGGGTCGCCGCCATCTTGGCCATGAGCGCCGGGTTGCGGAACGAGGAGCACATGACGAGCGAGCCGAGCTCCACCCGGGGGACGATCGGGGCCAGCGCGGCCAACGTCGTCCAGGCTTCGCGCACGCCCTCCTCCGATTCGCCGGCGACCCGGAACAGGAGGTGGTCGAAGACCCAGATCGAATCGAGCCCGACGGCCTCGGCGTGCCGTGCGTAGGCCACCGTCTCGTCGAACGTGGGCGCGTGGCCGTCCGCGGTATCGCCGTCGGCGAGTGGCAGGGTGACCCCGATTCGCATCGCCGCGGAGTCTATCCCGGGCCGCCGTCGGGGGCCGCGACCGCACCACGCGGTCGTGCGAAACCGGGCCGTCCGGCCCGGGGCGGCCGGGCCGTTCGGGCTCGGGCGTCCGCCCGGACGCGGGACTAGAATGGCCGACATGGCCCACCGAGTGACCCTCATTCCCGGCGACGGCATCGGACCGGAGCTGGCGGAGGCGACGCGACGCGTCCTGGACGCCTCGGGCGTGGCCTTCGAGTGGGAGGTCGTCGAGGCCGGGGAGGCCTGCATCGCCGAGTTCGGGACGCCTCTCCCGGATCACGTCCTCGACTCCATCCGGAAGAACAGGATCGCCCTCAAGGGCCCGATCACGACGCCCGTCGGAAAGGGCTTCCGGAGCGCCAACGTCGCCCTCCGCCAGGCCCTCAGCCTGTATGCCAACCTGCGGCCTGCCCGCTCGATCCGGGGGCTCCAGACCCGCTACGACGACGTCGACCTGGTGATCGTCCGGGAGAACACCGAGGACCTCTACGCCGGCATCGAGCACATGGTCGGGCCGGACGCCGCGGAGAGCATCAAGATCATCACCCGGGCCGCGTCCGAGCGGATCGCCCGGTTCGCCTTCGAGTACGCGCTGGCCAACCACCGCCACAAGGTGACGGCGGTCCACAAGGCCAACATCATGAAGCTCTCGGATGGGCTGTTCCTCGAGTCCTGCCGCCGGGTCGCCGCCGACTACGAGGGCCGGATCGAGTTCGAGGACCGGATCGTCGACAACATGTGCATGCAGCTCGTCCAGAAGCCGGACCTGTACGACGTCCTCGTCCTGCCGAACCTGTACGGCGACATCGTGTCCGACCTGTGCGCCGGTCTGGTGGGTGGCCTCGGCGTGGCGCCGGGGGCGAACATCGGCGAGGACGGTGCCGTCTTCGAGCCCGTCCACGGCTCGGCCCCCAAGTACGCCGGCCAGAACCGGGCCAACCCGACCGCGATGATCCTGTCGGGCGTCCTGATGCTTCGCCATCTCGGCCACCCGGACGTCGCGGAGCGGGTGGAGCTCGCCGTCCGCGACGTCATCGCCGAGGGCACGACGGTGACCCACGACCTCGGCGGGGACGCCGGCACGAGCCAGTTCGCCGACGCCATCGTCGAGCGCCTGGCGGCCGGCACCGCCGCAGCGGTCTGACGAGCCCGCCTGACGTGCCCGAACCAGGCACCACCGGACGCATGCTGCTGCGCTACCGGGGCGGGGAGGGGATGCTCGCCTGGGCGTTCCACCGGATCTCCGGCGTCGCCATCTGGGCCTTCGTCGTCCTCCACGTCATCGACATCTACCTCGTGGGCGGCAATCCCGAGGCCTACGACGAGCTCCTGGCGATCTACGCCAGCCCGATCGGGCGGGTCCTCGAGGCCCTCCTCGGGGCGGCCCTCCTGTATCACGCCCTCAACGGCGTGCGGATCATCGTCATGGACTTCTGGCCGCCCCTGACCCGCTACCACCGCCAGCTCTGGTACATCTGCTGGGCGATCTTCATCGCTGTCGGGCTGCCGGTCGCTTACATCATCCTGAAGCCGATCTGGGAAGGGGCGCCGACGTGAGCGCGCCGTACACCCGGTCCGGGCGGGCGCGGCCGCGGGGCGGCGGTCTCGAGCTCGCGCTCTGGTACCTCATGCGGGTCACGGGGATCGGCCTGTTCGTCCTGGCCCTGACCCACTTCCTCATCGTCCACGTCATCTACGACCCGGCCGAGCAGGACGCGTCGTGGATCGCCCAGGTCCGCTGGAGCAGCACGTTCTGGCGGGCCTTCGACTGGTCCCTCCTGATGCTCGTCCTGTTCCACGCCTTCATGGGCGTCCGGACCGTCGTCGTCGACTACGTCAAGGGCCGGGCCCGGATGCTGCTCCTGACCGGGCTCTACCTCCTGGCGATCGCCCTCTTCGTCCTCGGCACCGCGGTCGTCATGACCCTGCCTGTCGTGCCGAAGGGCTGACCGGATGCGACTCGAGCACGACGCGCTCATCGTCGGCGCCGGCGGCGCCGGGCTCTGGGCGGCCCTCGAGCTCGCCAAGGCGGGTGCCGACGCGGCCGTCCTGACGAAGCTTTATCCCACCCGCTCTCACACCGGCGCCGCCCAGGGCGGCGTCTGTGCCGCCCTCGGCAACCTCGAGGAGGACCACTGGGA
>Ga0326597_10011918_pt1 | contig 11481 bp, 10 predicted proteins | sample RVTome_12_FD_203789 | JGI IMG/M metagenome (GOLD analysis project Ga0326597, IMG submission 203789) | Soil microbial communities from uranium-contaminated site in the Upper Colorado River Basin, Wyoming, United States - RVT100D185 | ecosystem: Environmental > Terrestrial > Soil > Contaminated >...
GTGAATGGACGCTCTGGACTGCGAGTCGCCTCGTCACGCGGCGCACGGGAATACCACCCGCGATGTCGCGGTCCAATCGTTCGAGGTCCCGTGTGGGACCTCGGACAGGCGGAGGACGTCATGCGCCGCAGCCTGATCGCGCTCATCGCCATCGTCGTCATGGGATTGGCGGGCAGTCCTGAAGGGCTGCGCGACATCCAGAACGATCTCGACGCGCGGGTCGAGAAGTTCCTCCAGGACCACCGCTCCTCGTGGCGCGACATGAACGTGCCCGTCCAGGACGGCCAGGCGCTGCACGACCTGATCGTCAAGAACGGCTACAGGCGCGCGCTCGAGATCGGCACGTCCACGGGGCATTCCGGGATCTGGATCGCCTGGGCGCTGGCGAAGACGGGCGGGACGCTCATCACGGTGGAGATCGACAAGCGCCGCCACGACGAAGCGGTCGGCCACTTCGCGGAGTCGGGCCTGAGCGCGTTCATCGACGCGCGGCTCGCCGACGCGCACGAGCTGGTGCCGGCGCTCGAGGGGCCGTTCGACTTCGTGTTCATCGACGCCGACAAGGACTGGTACGTCAACTACGCGAAGGCGGTGCTGCCCAAGCTGGCCCCAGGTGGCGCGCTCACCGCGCACAACGTGTCGGCGCCGTCGGCGCGCCGCTTCCGCCGCGGCGGATCGATGGGCGCGGACTACTACGAGTTCGTCACGAGCCTGCCGAACCTCGAGACGACGGTGGTCAACGGGCAGTTGGCGATCAGCCTCAAGAAATAGCGGCCCGAATCCAGGCGGTCCCGCCTCGCACGATGTTACAATCCGTGGTCCCGGTCACGCGGCGGCACAGGGCTGAAGCCCTGTGCCACTGGTGTTACGCACAGGGCTGAAGCCCTGTGCCACTCGCGTTGTGGCGCGACGAGCGATGTGGCGCAGCCCTTCAGGGCTGCGCGAGGATTTCGACCATGACGCCGTCCCCTCGAATGGTCACCATCGAATGCCCGCGGTGCCGCCAGGAGTACGAGGACCGGCACCGGCCGTCGGTCAACCTTGCGCTCGAGGACGAGGGCGACGAGCACCAGGCGTCGGTCGGCGTGTCGGCGTGCCCGTCATGCGGCTTCAGGATCCGGCGCGGGATGATGATCGTCCGCGAAGAGGACGGCGTGTGGATCGTCGAGGCGGACGGGGAATAGAACGAGGCCACAGGCTGCAGGCCTCAGGCCCAGGCCAGGCCCGCGGGTGGCGGCAGGTCGGGTATACTCACCGGCGACGTGGTCCCACGTGTTCGACCGGGATCTTCTACCCCATGATGACTGCACGACGAATCGCCGCGACAGCCCTGCTCATCAGCCTTGCCGCGGCGCCCCTGGCGCGCGCGCAGACGCGCGACCTGGCGTCGCCCGACGGCCGCCGCCGGGTCACGGCGGTCGAGGCGCGGACGCCCATCACGGTCGACGGGCGCCTGGACGAGGCGGTCTGGCGCGAGGCGGTGCCGGCGGGCGGCTTCGTGCAGGCCGAGCCGCGCGAGGGCGAGCCGGCCAGCGAGGCGACCGACGTGCGCGTGGCGTTCGACGCGGAGGCGATCTACCTCGGCGTGTACTGCCACGACGGCGAGCCCGGCGCCCTCATCGTCAACGACATCCGGAAGGACTTCGCGCCGGCCGACCAGGACGCCTTCGAGGTGATCTTCGACACGTTCGCCGACCGCCGCAACGGGTTCGTCTTCGTCACCAACCCGCAGGGCGCCAAGGCCGACACCCAGATCGCCAACGAGGGGCGCGACGTCAACACGAGCTGGGACGCGGTGTGGACCGTCGAGGCGCGGACGGTCGAGGACGGGTGGACGGCGGAGATCCGGATTCCGTTCAAGACGCTGCGGTTCGAGTCGGGCGACGGCCGGATCTGGGGGATCAACTTCGCGCGCCGCATCCGGCGGAAGAACGAGATCGACTACTGGGCGCCGGTGCCGCGCGCCTACTCGATCTACCGGGCGTCGCTCGACGGGAACCTGCTGGGGCTCCCGGACCTGCGCCAGGGGCGCAACCTGCGGGTGAAGCCGTTCGTGACGGCGAGCTCGACGCGCGGGACGGGCCAGTCGCGCTTCGACGGCGACGCGGCCGCGGGGCTGGACCTCAAGTACGGCGTGACGCCGGCGCTCACGCTCGACCTGACGCTGAAACCGGACTTCGCCCAGGTCGAGGCGGACGAGCAGCAGGTCAACCTGACGCGGTTCAGCCTGTTCTACCCCGAGAAGCGCGAGTTCTTCCTCGAGAACGCGGGCATCTTCTACTTCGGCGACATCCCGCGGAACACGCGCGCGACCATCCGGTTCCGGCCGCCCGAAGAGGAGCTGCTGCTGTTCTTCAGCCGGCGCATCGGGCTGACCGACGACGGCGAACAGATCCCGATCGTCGCGGGGGGCCGGCTCACCGGCCTGGCCGGCGGGTTCGGCGTCGGCGCCATGACCATCCAGACCGAGGCCCTGGGAGACGCGCCGTCCACCAACTACACGGTGCTGCGCGCCCGACGCGACTTCCTCCGGAACTCGGACGTCGGCGCGGTCTTCCTGCAGCGGCAGTCCACCCGGGCCGGCGACTCCAACCGGGTCGGCGGCCTCGACGCGAACTTCCGGTTCCTCGGCGCGTTGAGCGTGAACTCCTTCCTGACGAAATCGTCGACGCCGGGCGCCGAGGGCAGCGAGTGGGCGGGGAAGGGATCGGTCGGGTGGGAGGACAACGCCCTCCACCTGCAGTACTCGCTGCTCTCGATCGGCGACGGCTTCCAGGACGACATCGGCTTCGTGCGCCGCACGGGCATCCGCAAGCACTTCGTGGACTCGGGATTCCGGATGCGCCCGCAGGCGCTCCGCCGCCATAGTTTCCGCGAGGTCCACCCGCACGCGCGTTTCAACTACTACACGGACCTGTCGAACGTGAAGGTGACGCGAAACGACCACATCGCCACGAGCGTCTATCTCGAGAACGGCACCGTCTTCGAGGTCTCGGTCAACCCGAAGTTCGAGCGCATCACGGATCCGTTCGCCATTCGCCGGACCGTGACCATCCCGCCCGGAGACTACGGCTGGAACGAATACCTGTTCCTCCTGGAGTCGGACCACAGCCGCACGCTGTCGGCCTCGATCCGGTACACGACCGGCGGGTTCTGGAGCGGCACGCAGCAGACCGCGAACCTGGCGATGACGTTCAAGCCGTCCTACCGGCTGCTGGTCGACGTCGGCCTGCAGCGCAACGCCATCCGGTTGCGGACGCCCGACGCGCACTTCGTGACGACGCTGCTCCAGGCGCGCACCAGCTACTCGTTCAGCACGAAGATGTTCCTGGACTCGCTGCTGCAGTACAACGCAGACCTCCATCAGTTCAGCGCCAACGTGCGCTTCAACGTCATTCACCGCCCGCTCAGCGATCTCTACGTCGTCTACAACGAGCAGCAGATCACCAACGGCGAGCTGCCGGCCGGGCGGGCGCTGATCGTGAAGTACTCGCACATGGTCTCGTTCTGAGTCTCGCACGAGAGCCGGATCAACGCATGCGGATGGCCATCACGCGAGCGGTGAGCGAGGCGCTCGCCCGCTGCGAGCTGACGCACGTGGTGCGCGCGCCGATCGATCTCGAGCGGGCGCGCGCGCAGCACGCGGCGTACGAAGCCCGGCTGGCGGCGCTGGGGTGCGAGGTCGTGCGGCTGCCGGCCGAGCCCACCATGCCCGACGCGGTGTTCGTCGAGGACGCGGCGGTCGTGCTCGCCGAGGTGGGGATCGTCGCCCGCCCGGGCGCGGCCCCGCGCCGGGCGGAGATCTACACGATCGCCCCCGCATTGGAGCCGTACCGCACGCTCGTCGAGATCCAGCCGCCCGCCACGCTCGACGGCGGCGACGTGCTCGTCGTCGATCGAATGATCTTCGTGGGGCGATCGACCCGGACGAACGACGCCGGCCGCGCGCAGCTGACGGGCGCGGTCGCGCCGTTCGGCTACGACGTGCGGCCGGTGAACGTCCGCGGGTGCCTGCACCTGAAGTCGGCGGTCACCGACGTCGGCGCCGGCCGGCTGCTGCTCAACCGCGACTGGGTCGACGCGGGCGCCTTCGGCGACTTCGAGCTGGTCGACGTCGACCCGGCCGAGCCCTTCGCCGCCAACGCGCTGCGCGTCGGCGACACGGTCATCCACCCGGAGCCGTTCGCGCGCACGCGCGCGCGCCTCGAGCAGCGCGGCGTTCGCGTCGAGCCGGTCGACCTGTCGGAGCTGGCCAAGGCCGAGGGAGGCGTGACCTGCTGCAGCCTGATCTTCGATCCGGTGGCGCGGGCCGAGTCGCGCCGCGCTCCGTGATGACGAGCACCCGCCAGCTCGTCACGCTGCCCCGGCGCTACGCCCAAAGCCCAAAGCCCAAAGCCTAGCGTGTTCGTCCGGCCGTTTTTCGCCGCGCGAGCAGGAGCGTCGCCAGGCCCAGCAGGATCTCGTCCACGAAGGGAAGCACGTCGGGGATCAGCAGATCGGCGACGAACAGGGCCGTCACCAGCAGGAGCAGCTGCGACGAGCGCAGCTTCGTCACGAACCGCATGAACGGCGCGAGGAGAGGACGGAGGAAGCGGGACACCGGACGATCATACAGGCTCCAGGCGTCACGGGAGTTCCGGGCCCCGAGCCCCGGGAGTGATTGACCGCTCGCCGTTGATCTATAGTCTTCCCCCACATGACTCATCGTTCTCGCCCCACGCTGTCCCTGACCGTTGTGCTGGCGGTTCTCGTGGCCGGCCTGGTCACCGTGGCCCAGCGCGGGCCCGAGCCGCCGCGCTGGCCGGGCCCGCTCGGCGGCGGGCGCACGCTGCTGCCCAACGGCTGGACGATCGCGCCCGCCGGCACGCACCGGTTCGTCGGCGATCTGCCGCTCAACCTGGTCCTCACGCCGGACGGCCGCTACGCGGTCATCACGAACAACGGCTGGTCCGCGCCGTCGCTCACGATGGTGGATCTCGAGCTGGGGCTCGTCACCTCGCGCGTGCCGGTCGACCATGCGTGGTACGGCCTGGCCTGGCATCCCGACGGCCGAAGGCTCTACTCGTCGGGCGGCGGGGAGAACACGGTCTACGAGTTCCGCTACGAGCGCGGCACGCTGACGCGGTCGGGCGTCATCAGCCTCGGGCGGCCCGAGGCCGGACCGGGCGCCCGGCGCGGCTACCCGGAGGGGTTCGTCGGCGGCCTCTCGATCAGCCCCGACGGCGCGCGGCTCTACACGGTGCAGGTGCTGGGCCAGGCGTTCACGGTCGTGGACCTCGAGAAGGGCGCCGTGCTGCGCCGGGTCGATCTCGAGGCGGAGCCGTACACGAGCGTGCTGTCGCGGGACGGGTCGACGCTCTACGTGTCGCTGTGGGGCGGGGCGAAAGTCGTCCTCTTCGACGGGCGCACCTTCGAGCGGCTCGGCGAGATCGCGACCGACGAGCACCCGAACGCGATGGCGCTGTCGCCCGACGGCCGGCGCCTGTTCGTCGCCTGCGCCAACCGCAACACCGTCTGGTCGCTGGATCTCGAAACCCGCCAGGCGCTCGAGCAGATCTCGATCGCGCTCTATCCGAACGCGCCGGCCGGGTCGACTCCGAACGCGCTGGCGCTCTCGGCCGACGGCGAGACGCTGCTCGTCGCCAACGCCGACAACAACACCGTGGCGGTGGTGGACGTCGGCGAGGGGCCGTGGAGCGAGGTGGAGGGATTCGTCCCGACGGGATGGTACCCGACGGGGGTGCTCGTCGACGAGGCGCGCGGGCGCCTCCTGATTCTGAGCGGCGAGGGACTCACCTCGCAGGCCAACCCGCGCGGCCCCCAGGCCGGCAGCCGCGGCATGGAAGGGCAGTACATCGGCTCGATGCTCCAGGGTTCGCTGTCGCTGGTGCCGCGGCCCGACGCCGCGACGCTGCAGGCGATGACGCGTCAGGTCTACGAGGTCACGCCCTACTCGGACGCGCGCCGGCTCGAGCCGGCCGGGGCGCCGGTGGACTCGCCGATACCGCGGCGGGTCGGCGGTCCGTCGCCCATCAAACACGTCTTCTACATCATCCGCGAGAACCGCACCTACGATCAGGTGCTCGGCGATCTCGAGCGCGGCAACGGCGATCCGACGCTCACGCTCTTCGGCGACGAGGTCACGCCCAACGCGCACGCGCTCGCGCGCGAGTTCGTCATCTTCGACAACTTCTACGTCGACGCCGAGGTCAGCTACGACGGGCACGCCTACTCGACGGCAGCCTACGCGACCGACTTCGTCGAGAAGATCTGGCCGACCAACTACGGCGGACGGGGCGGGATCTACCTGAGCGAAGGGGGCGGCACGCTGCGGAACCCGTTCGGCAACGTCGCGGCGCCGGCCGACGGCTACATCTGGGACTTCGCCAACCGCGCCGGCGTCAGCGTCCGCAGCTACGGCGAGTTCGCCGACTGGGAGCGGCGTGGCGGGCCGGTCCGGGCGACCGTGCCGGGGCTCGAGGGCAAGGTGCACCCGGCCTACCCGCCGTACGACCTCGAGGTGCCCGACAACGAGCGCGTCGACATCTGGCTGAAGGAGTTCCGCGCGTTCGAGGCCTCGGGCGAGCTGCCGCGGCTCAACATCATCCGCCTGCCGAACGATCACACGCTCGGCACGCGTCCCGGCGCGCCGACGCCGCGCGCGATGGTGGCCGAAAACGACCTCGCCCTCGGCCGCGTGGTCGAGGCCGTCACGGCGAGCCGGTTCTGGAGGGAGTCAGCGGTGTTCATCCTCGAAGACGACGCGCAGAATGGGCCCGATCACGTCGATGCGCACCGGTCGGTCCTGCTCGTCGCGAGCCCGTTCGCGCGGCGCAGGGCGCTCGACAGCACGCTGTACACGACCGCGTCGGTGTTGCGGACGATGGAGCTCATCCTGGGGCTGCCGCCGATGAGCCAGCTCGACGCGGCGGCGACGCCGATGTACGCCGCGTTCCAGCCGACGCCCGACCTGCGCCCGTTCTCGCGGCGGCCGGCGCGCGTGCCGCTCGACGAGCGGAACGGGCCGGACGCGCCCGGCGCCGAGGCCTCTCTGCGCATGGACTTCTCGCAGGCCGACGTGGCGCCGGAGCTCGAGCTCAACCGTATCCTCTGGCAGTCGATCCGCGGCCGCGGCGCCGTGATGCCGCCGCCGGTGCGCTCGGCGTTCCTGCGGCCGCTTGCGGACGAGGACGACGCGCCGAAAAAACGCTAGAATCATCCTCGCACGCATGCCCGGAACCCAACGGGTCCTGTTCGTCTGCGCCGGCAACATCTGCCGCAGTCCCATGGCCGAGGCGTTCATGCGCCGGCTCATCGGAGAGCGGCCGGGGCTGCAGCACATCGAGGTGTTCTCGGCCGGCACGATCGCCAGCGACGGCAACTCGCCGCTCAGCCAGACGGTCGCGGTGATGCGCACGGACTTCGCCATCGACCTCACGGGTCACCGCGCCCGCCGGCTGCGCGCCGATCTGCGCGCCGATCTGGTGCTGGCGATGGACCGCCAGGTGAGCAAGGAGGCGCGGGACATCGGCCCCGCCGGCGACCTCCACCTGATCGGCGACTACGCTGGCGCGCCCGGCGAGGAAGTCGACGACCCGTACGGCGGGTCGCTGGACGATCACCGCCGCTGCGCCGACCAGGTGAAACGGCTCGTCGAGGCCGTCGCCAGCCGTCTCGAGCGCGGGCGGGAGGGCGGCGAACCCCCGTCCTAGCGGTCTGCCACGGGCCGCCAGCCGGTGCGCGACGCTCTCGTCTCATCGACGCCTGAAGAATCCTCTCGATTTCGCAAGAACTCTGCCTGCGAGATTGGCAGATTTTGCCCTCTTGTGTTCCAGCCGGGACGATGGCATCGTCGTCGCAGAGGTCGGAGGGGATGCGGACGTGTACGGGCGTGCCAAGCGGCGGACGACAGCGAGGAAGGCCATGTACCTGACGACGGCCGAGTACCTGCGGACACCGGAGACGGTTCTGCCCCAGGAGCTGATCCACGGGCGCCTGATGGTGGCGGACGCGCCGCTGGTGCCCCATCAGGCGGCGGTGGCGGATCTGTTTCGCGCGCTCGACAGCCACGTGCGCGATCACGACCTCGGCCGCGTCTGGCTGGCGCCGCTCGACGTGATTCTCGATGCGGGGCGCGCGGTCGTCGTGCAGCCCGACCTGCTGTTCGTGTCGCGCGAGCGGCGCGCCATCGTGACCGACCGGGTGCGGGGCGCCCCGGACCTGGTCCTCGAGGTGCTCTCGCCCGACCCTCGCGTCGGGCACACCGGGACGCGCCTGGAGCTGTTCGCCCGCTACGGCGTGCGTGAGTGCTGGCTCGTGCACGTGCCAGCGCGGCGCATCGAGATCGTGGGGTTCGGCGCCGGCGCCGTGCAGGCCCGGCGCGTGTTCGTCGCGGGCGCGCGCCTGCTGTCGGACGTGCTCCCGCGCTTCGCGCGCACCCCGGCGAGCGTGCTGGAGGGCTGACCGGGCCCTTCCGCGCGCCGCCCATTAACCGGGAGCCCGGGCCTGTGGTGGGATGGCGCGCGTGTCCCAGCCCGGAGCCAACTCCTCCGCGTCGCTCGCCGCCGTTCCCACCACCAGCTCGTCCGAGGCGGCCGAGAGTCCGGGGGCGTTGACCGCCGGCCACGGCTTCGGCACCGCGCCGGTCTTCCTGGCCAGCATCAGCACGATCCTCGGCGCGATCCTCTTCCTCCGCTTCGGGTACGGCGTGGCGCACGCCGGCGTACTCGGCGCGCTCGCCATCGTCCTGCTCGGGCATCTGGTGACCGTGCCGACCGCGCTGGCGATCGCCGAAATCGCGACCAATCGCCGCGTGGAGGGGGGCGGAGAGTACTTCATCATCTCGCGTTCGGTCGGTACGACGATCGGCGGGTCGATCGGCATCGCGCTGTTCCTGTCGCGGGCCATCTCGGTGGCGTTCTACATGATCGCCTTCGCCGAGTCGTTCAGCTCCCTCGCGCCGTGGTTCGAGCGGGTGGCCGGGATCCCCTTCGACCCCCGGTTGGTGTCGGTGCCGGCGACGATCGCGCTGGTGGTTCTGGTCCTGCTCCGCGGCGCGAACGTCGGCGTCAAGGCGCTGTGGCTCGTGACCGCGGTGCTCGGCCTGTCGCTCGCGATGTTCTTCCTCGGGTCGGCGCCCGAGGGCGCTCCGTCGGCGACCATGGGGTTGCTCGAGCAGGTGCCCAATCACGACCGGTTCATGCTGGTCTTCGCCATCCTCTTCCCGGCGTTCACCGGCATGGCGGCGGGCGTCGGCCTGTCGGGCGATCTGAAGAACCCGCGGCGGTCGATTCCGCTCGGCACGGTGGCGGCGACCGCGACGGGCATGGTGGTGTACATCCTGTTCTTCATGGTGACCTACGGCGCGCTCTGCGCCATCAGCTTCCTCGAGTACCTGGCGGCGCGGCCGAGCTACCGGCCGAGCTTCCGCTCGAAGTGGTACCTGAGCCTGCTCGGCGCGCTGATGAGCCTGTTCCTGATGTTCCAGATGGCCTACATCCTGTTCGGCCACCCGGACTGGGACGAGGCCGAGATCCGCATCTTCGCGGCGTTCCCGCGCGAGGAGGTGGAGGAGCAGCGGGCCCGGCTGCTCGACCTGATCGCGACCGGCCGGCTCGCCATCAGCGAGAAGAACCTGCGCGTCATCGCCACCGACGACCGCACGAACTTCGAGCGCCTCGTCGAGGCCGTGTCGTCGAACGCCGACCTGGTGATCTTCGGCTTCACGGCGCAGCGCTTCGGCGAGAAAGGCGCCGAGCTGTTCCGGCGGCACCCGTCGCTCAGGGACGTCCTCTTCGTGTCGGCCGAGCAGCGGGTCCGGATCGAGTAGGGCGGGCCACCGGGAATGCCGGCCGGACGGGCGGATCGGGCTCGGCGGCGTCATAGGTGACCCGTTCCAGGAACAGGCCGGAGGGCGGCGCGGTGAGGCGCGCGGGCACGCCGGAGGGGCGCTCGAGGAACCGACGCACCTCGTCGAGCGAGAGCCGCCCGCGGCCCGCCTCGACGAGGACGCCGACGAGCCGCCGCACCATCTTCCACAGGAAATGCGACCCGCGGACGCGCACGAGCACGAGGTCGTCCGCTTCGGCGATCTCCACGCGCTCGAGCCGTACCCGCGTCGACTTCTCCTCCGGCTCGTCATCGGTGAACGAGCGGAAGTCGTTGAGGCCGACGAAGAGCGCCGCCGCCCGGCGCATGGCCTCGACGTCGAGCGGCTCCTTGACCCACCAGACGAATGGCTTGGCGAACGCGGTGCGGCGCCGCGCGATCTGGTAGAGGTACGTCCGCGCTTCGGCGTCGTGGCGTGCGTGGAACCGGCGCGTCGTCTGCTCGATGGCGAGGACGTTGATGTCGGCCGGCAGCTCGTCGTTCAGCCGGCGGCACAGCAGCTCGGGCGTGACGGTCGTGGCGACGTCGAGGTGCGCGACCTGGGCGAGCGCGTGCACGCCGGCGTCCGTGCGACCCGAGCCGTACAGCTCGAACCGGTCGGTGCCGAGCACGGCGCGAACCGCGCGGGCGAGCTCCCCCTGCACGGTCCGCGCGTTCGTCTGGATCTGCCAGCCGCTGTAGCGCGTGCCGGCGTACTCGATCTCGAGCGTGAAGCGGGGCATCGTGGCGAACGCCACGGACAGGATACCGCGAACCGGGCCGGGTTCAGCGGCCGACGTGGACGAGCGAGACCCCGGCCCCGCCCGGCGTCGCCAGCGGCGCCAGCGCGAACCGATAGTCGCCGCGGCCGACCGTGACCGTCCGGCCGGCCACCAGCCCGACCGTGGCGCCGAAGATGACGTCGCTCAGGTAGTGCCGGCGGGTCTGAATGCGGTTCGCGGCGACGTAGGTGGCGAGCGCGTAGGCGGGCACGCCCGCCTTCCAGCCGAAGTGGCGCTGCAGCACCGTCGCCGTCGCGAAGCTGGTCGAAACGTGGCCGGACGGAAAGGACTGGGAGGTGCCGTCGGGCCGTGTCCGCCTCGTCGTGAGCTTGATCGTCTGGGTGAGCGCCTGCGCGACAATCTGCGCGCGGACGAGGTCGGCGCCGAGCGCCGTGACCGTCGGGCTCTTCGACGCGCGGCCGATCGTGTAGGTCGCCATGGCCGCGCCGAACTGCGCAAGCCCTCCGCCGACCCCCTCACCCGCCTCGAGCGCCTCCTCGAGCCCGGGCGATCCCGCCATCCTGGCGCTGACCGGTGCATCCCACGCGTGCCCGATGATCGCGGCCGAGGCCCCGAGGCCGAAGAGGGTCAGGTTCTCGACGCTCGGCAGGCGGGTCAGGTCCTTTCCGGCCTCCTTGAAGATCTGGCCGAAGCCCGGCAGGGTCGGCCCGGCCGGCTGAATCCGCCTGGCCGCGTCCGCCAGCCCTGACAGCCTCGGCCGCTCGACCGGGCGCTCGGGCGCGACCTGGGCCCACACCGGCGTCACCAGACAGAGACAACAGGTGACCCCTGCGAGGACAATCCGGCGGCCGAAACCCGGTGCAACACCGGT
>Ga0326597_10011919_pt1 | contig 11481 bp, 9 predicted proteins | sample RVTome_12_FD_203789 | JGI IMG/M metagenome (GOLD analysis project Ga0326597, IMG submission 203789) | Soil microbial communities from uranium-contaminated site in the Upper Colorado River Basin, Wyoming, United States - RVT100D185 | ecosystem: Environmental > Terrestrial > Soil > Contaminated >...
AAAAAAGACTTGAATTCGATAAAGAAGGTTGTTTTATCCAAGGTTCCTGAGAGATTGACGAGGGATATTCACACCTTTGGGGTCTTTGTCAAAAGGGCGGATAAGGGCTTTTCCTATACCTCGGTTGAAGTAGCGGACATTGTGGGGGAAGAAGTAACCAAAAATCTTAGACTGAAAGTCAACCTTAAACACGCCGATCTACGGGTCTATATCGAAATTTCTGATCAGGTTTTCGTCTTTTTTGAGAAGATTGAAGGTTTAAAAGGGTTGCCTGTGGGGGTAAGTGGGAAGGTGCTTTGCCTGCACTCGGGAGGTATTGATTCTCCTGTGGCGGCCTATCAAATGATGAAGAGGGGTTGCGGGGTTGATTTTATCCATTTTCATAGTTTTAACTGTGGAGAGAGAGCGGTGAATACTAAGGTGGGAGAGTTGGTCGAGAGATTGGGTAAATATCAGTTGAGATCTCGTCTCATCTTGGTCCCCTACCATCCTTTTCATCTTTCGGTGTTGAAAAATCGCGTAAATGGCTCTTATGAGCCGGTACTTTTCCGCAGGTTTATGTTAAAAATGTCAGAATCGATAGCAAAGGCTGAAGGGTATCAGGCCCTCGTGACGGGTGACAGCCTGGGACAGGTTGCTTCCCAAACCCTCGACAACTTAAATGTCTTCAACCGGTCGGTTTCTATGCCCATATTCCAGCCGCTTATTTCATTTGACAAAGAGGAAATAGTTGAATTAGCGAGGAAGGTAGAGACATATGACATTTCAATCAAGCCCTATAAGGACTGCTGCTCTATCATGGCGGCAAGGCCACGGACTCGAATAAAATTGAATAAAATCGAAATGTTGGAAAAAGCTATGGGCTTGGAAAGGGTAATGGAAGAAAGCCTGAAACTTCAGGAGATATATGATTTCTGAATTGGACACTTTCACTTCTCCGCTCCTCCCTTTTTGTAAAGGGGGAGTAGATCTATGGAGGTCTAAATCCCTCCGCGACATATTTGATTTCAATATTTATATGAAATGTAGCGAAAACCTTCCTTCGACGATGCTCAGGACAGGTCAGGGTTTCATTCCAAATGCTTTATCCCTGCGGGGTTGGAAAACCCCGCCTATCCTTTCTGTCATTCCCGCGGATTGTAAGCGGGAGTCCAGAGCCTGTCCCCGCATGCTTCTGGCGGGGAGATAGGCGGGACATTCTTGTCCCGAATTTGAATTAAACGCACGTAGAAGAAATTTAATTACCCTGGGTAGGTCACGAGTCTTGCTCGTGACAATTGATGTACCACCAGCAAGACTGGTGGGCTACCCGGGTGGTGAGTGGGGACATAATTTTTATCCTGCCCTTTTGTACGAGGAATTAGCGCGAAATTGTCAAATCCCCGTTAGTCCCTCCTTCGATTGACTCAGGACACGCTTTTTCTAAAGGGGGAGTAAATCTATTGGAGGTCTAAATCCCTCCGCTACATTAGTCTTGGGGGGTTTCACTTAGGCGGTAGTGTGTAGTCCATGAAGCCTCTGGGCTGAGGGGGGCCGTTATAGGAAAGCTTCTTCCAAACCGTCGGGTCTGAATAATACAATTTAATCACTATATCTTTAAATAAGTTGATAAAGTTCTTCTCTCTGGCTAAAACATGTTTCAAGACCGCATTTCTATCTTCTTTGTTGTCGAGTTTGTAGTAAGGTTTTCTAAACCTCTGTTTGGAAATAGTGTCCAAGTTCCAGAACCCCGAATCTAGGTACCCGGCAATGCCGGGGTCTTTACTTATATATTCCATAAACTTGATTTTTATGCCTATCTCCTTCGCCCCGGGGATAAAAGTTTCGGCGAGGGCTTCCACGCTCTTTTGGGTTTCCCTATTAAATACCAAATAACCCTTTTCCAGCTCAATTCCGTTTTCTAATTCGTTAGTATTTGCAAAAACACTATAGGGAATGCTTGATATCAAGGCTTTTCCTATTACACCATGAGCAACGGTTTTAAGAAAACCTCTTCTTGTTGATTTCATTTCTCTTCCTGAAAAATCTCTACATTCATGTTACGTTCTTTCTTTGCTTTCTCCGCGAAGTCGCTAACTGCCTGAGATTGCTTCTTGGCATAGATTGAATATCTTATGGAATTCTTAACCTGCGAAAGAGGTAAATGTTTTACCTCAATTACCTTGTAGATTAGAAATTGTCCTTTATCCTCAATTATATCACTTACGGCACCAACTTTGAGTTCTTGAAAGAAATCGTTCTTATCAACATTTAGCATAATAGGGTTTGGCGAAAATAATACCCCAGATTCGGAATATTCTGAAGCTATTTTCTCTAGGTCTTCTCCCTTGGTTGCTCTTTCATGATTTATCTCAGCAGTCTTCTTATCAGGAGCAGATATTCCTAATGCTTTAAGATTTGTGTATCTCCTCTCATATTTCTTATAGAAATCCTCGATTTCGCTATCACTGATTTTTTGGTCCCTAGGCAAGCTATATTGAATTTGCTGTTTCACTGCGTTTATAATTAAATTCTTTTTATATCTATCAATCTGTTCTTTGTACTCACTCTCAAGACCTTGTTTCAACCCCTCTTCATAAAGTATCTCGTCTTCTATAACATATTCAAGCTTTCTTCCTCTTAAATCTTCTTCATATATGGGTCTTCCATTTACTGTTGCAACCAGCTTTTTCTCCGAAGATATTGACTCAGAAGAGGAACTATTTTCCTCATTTTGAGGAGAAGATGTCTCTTTGGGTACTTCTTCCTTTTGTTTACAACCAGAGTGAACTGTAAAGATCAATAATATTAGACTTAGCCCTATGATTCTATTGGAGTAGCATAGAAATTTATACATTGTTATGTCTTTTTTACCTCCGCGTAAAAAGTAATGGATAATTTATCTGAATTTGGAAATGAATGCAAGAAAGAAAATTCATCATATGTTGTTTATGTTATCCGCTATCGATTTCCGCTACGAATGTAGCGGAGGGCTTTAGTCCTCCATAAATTAGGGAATTGCCACGCGTTTTATTGTCACGAGCAAGCCTGCCCTGAGTTAGATCGAAGGGACTCGTGACCTACCCATTTTATGAGATATGAAATTTACGGGTAGCCCACCAGTCCCTGTCCCCCCCTCGGGTAGCCCACCAGTCCCTGTCCCCCCCTCGGGTAGCCCACCAGTCCCTGTCCCCCCCTCGGGTAGCCCACCAGTCTTGCTGGTGGGTATTAAGATTTCAATGCTGCAGGTCTCCGCTGCCGTCAATGTAAAGACCCATGGTTGGCTTGTCTAATCTGTACATTTTCCCATGAGCTGCTGCCAAACATAGCTTTCGATTTTCACCTTCCAGGTACTCGCAGGCTGCAGTTGCTTTATCGCTCTTAAAGTCAGCCAGCTTTTCAATCGCACCCTCAATGCACATTGCCTGATCATCTGAATTTCCGCGGTGGCAAACATCAGTGAGGAGCTTTGGGTCATTGAAGATGTCAAGTACTTTCGCGGTTCCTAATCCGTGGAAGCAACCTAGTCTCAATGATCGGGGAAGTTCTAAACACTTCTCAGCCAAGGTATTGATGTTGCCGTCAAGTTTTTTGAGAATCTTAGGAGCCTTGTATCGGTAGCAAGCTGCCGAGTATCGCGTTAATGTGTCACAGGGGAAATGCAAACTATGTTTGTTTAGATCCTCTTCATTCCAGGTATGGAAGTACTCCATGAAAACACCGGTTGCACAGTAATATCCCATTGCGGGGTTATTAAATGAGGAGCATCCAGAAATTGACTTTTCAATGTCATGGTGCGTCACGACCATTAGTGCATGTCCTATTCCATGCGCGCAATTCCCCGGCTTGTGGAACCTGGTCATTTCTTTATTTTTGCAAAAATTACCCATCTTTTCTGTTATTTCATGAAGAGAGTGAGTACCAAAGGCCTCCATCAAGACACCGTGCATACATCCGGAGGTGCACTTGGTCTTGCATTCATTGAGCGCGAGACCAATATCTTTGCCTCGGGCATATATTGCCATTCCCAATTCATGGGAGTGCGCATGGCAAGCAGGATATAGAATCTCCAGCCAATTTAGAATCCAGTCTGCCCCCAGCTTGGGAAGATACTCATCGTATAGCTGTCGTTTATCTGGACCAGAGGTGAAATAGTCTTTTTTAAATTGTTCCTTTGTCTCAAAGTCAACTTTAATTTCAGGTCTAGATTTTATTTCATCTCTATCAGCAGTTCCCATTTCGATTTCATCTAGTACGGATTCTTCAGTTTTATCGGCAGTTATGGCGGGAGGGCTTCCAGAAAGGGTTGGTGTGATAAATAAGAAGAAGTTTAATAACATTAAAATCCTGTATGTGTGCCTATAATTTACCATGTATTGATAAAACCCCTTATCAAAAAACTTTAAGTTACAACGGGGATATTTTGCCCAATTATGAATTTATATTAATTAAGGGTCAATCTCGTATAGATATTGTTTAATTTTGATCCGCATTAGGTCTTTCTTGATGGCTTAGTATTGCTATTTTATTTTCTTTTTTTAATTTCTTCAGGAATTCCCTTAATGATCTTTCTCTTTTCTCGCGCTTCACTTTAGACTCAATTGATCGAATAACACTTTCAAGAGGAATCTCTACCCTTTCCTTTAGGATTGTTACCTTAAAGCCTTCCTCGTCCGATATAACATCGCTTATATAACCCACGTCCTTATCTTTAAAGATTTCCCTGTATTGTGGATCAACCTTTGTATCTACCTTAGCTTTGGCTGGTTCTTTGGAATATTCCTCCATGAGCTTTTTAAAATCTTCACCAGAAGTCGCCCTTTTTTTTACCTCCTCAGCCAATGTTTTGTCCTTCAATATAATCTCTATAGTTAAGATACTCTCATAGTCTCCCTTATTTTCCCTGTAATAAGCCTCTACTTCGCCTTCTCCAACCACCATTGACTTGCCGATTATGTCGTCTCTAAAAAACCTTCTTATTCTTCTTTTCTTGTCAGCCTGATTGAGGCCTTCAAATTGTTTATCAAGCCCCTTTTTCATAGCCTCCTGGTATAGCAATTCCCTGTCGATGGCTTCTTCAAGGCTTATTTTATTTATATCTTCCTTATATATCGGTCTTTCATTAACGACGGCAATTATAGTTCCACTAACCTTGTTTTCTTCTTTTAGGCCTTTATCTTCGCCATTTTCATCCGATCTCGTGCATCCAAACGAAATCAATAATATAAGGATAAGGAAGAGTTCTTGCATGGTTTTTTAGACCGGTAGTGGAGGTCTTTAGACCTCCATTGTTATTGTGGAAACCTAAAGCTTTCCGCTACATTAATATATTTGTTTATCTTGACTTGGAGACCTAAAGGTCTCCGCCACCGGTTTTAAATTTGATCATTATACTAAATAATTGACAAATTGCAATTGTTAACTTAATATCATGCACTTAAAATTTATGCCTCAAAAGATTGAAAAATACGATTGCATCGTTATTGGCTCTGGGCCGGGTGGAGCTCCATTTGCATGGAGACTTGCCTCAAAGGGTATGAAAGTGCTTACACTTGAGGCCGGGGATCGCTATAACCCACTTAAAGATTATCCACTAAACCGGAATGATTGGGAGCTTAAGGGTTTTCCCTATAGAAAAAAAATAAACAACACCTACGGTGGTCGACAGGTTTTGGATGAGAAATATACACACCTCAGGTCATGGAATAAGGCTTCTGGAAAGCTTAATAAACGCGACGAGCGGAGGTACCTTGAGTACCACCGGGTAATTGGAGTTGGAGGAACTACCCTTCACTTCCAGGGTGAAGCACATCGCCTAAGTACCAGTGCCTTTAGAATGAAATCCCTTTTTGGGGTAGCGGAGGATTGGCCAATAGATTATGAAGACCTGGAGCCCTACTACGAAGAGGCCGAAAAGATTGTTGGAGTTGCTGGACCTGAGGAGATTCCCTTCAGACCAAGAAAAAATCCCTTTCCTCTCCCGCCCCATAATCTGAGTTATGCCAGTAAGATAATAGAAAAGACCTGTAAGAAAAAGGGGCTCGAGCTTTTGCCAAATTCAGTTGCAATCCTTTCAAATCTTTATCGCGATACGCCCCCCTGCAACTATTGCAATGGCTGTGTATGGGGCTGTCCGCGAAGGGATAAGGGTACAGTTGATGTCACTTTCATTCCTTTAGCGGAGGATACCGGATCATGCAGTATTATCACTAACGCCTTTGCAAGCCGAATAGAGTTGGAGAAAAAGAATGGAGTTAAAAGGGTAAAGGGTGTTCATTATTTTGATAAAGAGGGTAAGGGACATTTCGTCGAGGGAGAATTCTTAGCCGTTGCCTGTGGCGCCGTAGAGACCCCTAGGCTTCTTTTAAACTCGGGAATAAATGGGAATGGGCTTGTAGGTAAAAATTTTATGGAAACCCTTTTTTACCAGGTTGTGGCCTTTCATCCAGAAAGATTGGATTCCTATAGAGGAATTCCCATTGACAGCGTCATCTGGAAATGGAACAAGCCTGATCCTGATCTTGGCTTTACTGGGGGATTAAGACTTTATCCTACCGCCGGAAGCGCAGTAGGGCCTGTACACTATGCTCTTCGTTACTTTGATGGTTGGGGGGAAGATTTTGTAAAGTCCATTGAAAAATGGTTTGGGCATGCCATTGCTATGGGGGGGATCGGTGAATTTTTACCAAATAAGGATACCTACGTCACGGTTAATGAAGGGGTAAAGGATGACTTTGGAATACCCGTGGCACAGATACAGTCATATTTGGGAGAGACAGAACTTAAGTGCCTTGATTTTATGGCAAAGACTGCAAAGGAGATTTTAAAGGCCTCCGGAGCGGAGGAGATTGTGGAGGAGTTTTCTGCCTATGACTTTTTCTCAGCTACCCATGTATTTGGTACATGTAGAATGGGTAAAGACGCTGAGAAATCGGTTGTAGGCCCTGATCTCAGGAGTCATGAGATTAAAAATCTGCTGATCACCGATGCGAGCGTCTTCCCCACTTCAGGTGGAGGAGAGGCTCCTTCGCTCACGATCGAAGCGCTTAGTTTAAGAGCTGCCGATTTGCTTTTCGACAAAATCAAAAAAGGATAAGGTTCATGTTGTGTAATAAGAAGCAATTTTTGTTAATCTTATTCATGCTACTCATTTCAGGATCATCATCCTGTTCAGATGATTCAAATGACTCAGATGGTTCAAATGATTTCATCCCCTTGCCAATATTTGTGAGTGTAATGGACAGTGGAATTGGGGGTCTAGGTGGTTTTGGTCAAACTGCGGCGTGGGGTGATTTTAACAACGATGGATGTCAGGATTTATTTGTTGCGAATACTGACGCATTCTCCCCAAATGTATTTTTATTTAAAAACAATTGTGATGGTACATTTCTTAATGTAATTGTTGAGTCTGGATTAATTGACGTTCGAGTGAGAAGTGCCGCATGGGCGGATTTCGATAATGACGGCCTATTGGATCTCGTCGTGTCAACCATAATGGCAGGTACTCCTCCAATACTCTATAAAAATCTTGATGGAATTATTTTCCTGGATGTCTCTGAAGACAGGGGAATAAATGTGGAAGGGGGCGTCGCAATGCATACTATCTGGGTTGACTATAATTTAGACGGATGGGTCGATCTCTTCCAAGCGAATTCAGGTGTTTCGTTCTTATATGAGAATCAGGGGAATGGGTTATTTATTGAAGTTTCTGGGCAAGTAGGGCTTGGTGGTTTTTTTGATACAAACTCGGCCACGTGGTTTGATTTTAACAATGACAGTTTTCCAGACCTTTTCTTAGCAAATGATGGATTTAATAGATTATTTTTAAATAATGGTGACGGCACCTTCACAGATATAACCTTTGAAGCAGGGGTCAATGGAGACCAGAGTTGGAATTCAATTTCTGCGTGCGTAGGAGACTTTAACAACGATGGCTTTCTTGACCTTTATGTAGGAAACATTGAATCAACTAGAAACGCGCTCTATAGAAATAATGGTGATGGAACGTTTACGGATGTAACACTTGATACAGGAACAGAGGATGTCGGTGATGGAAGGACATGCGCTTGGATTGATTTTGACGCTGATGGCTTATTGGATCTTTTTACAACCAACCATCTAAATCCTACAAGGTTTTTTAGAAACCTTGGTAATGCCAGGTTCTTTGACGTTGCAGTTGAAGTGGGCGTTGATTTTCCAATCGATGTATTTGCCGCGACCTGGGGTGACTATAATAATGATACCTTCATGGATGTCTTCTTGAATGGTCATCTGGGAACGGCACTCATGGAGAGCAGTGGAAACACAAACAACAATCTCATCATAGACCTGGTGGGTGACGGTGTTTTGAGTAATAGCTCCGCTATAGGTGCGAGGGTAGAAGTTTTAACTTCAGAAGGGACTCAGATTAGAGAGGTATCGGGCGGTAAGGGGTGCTGTGAGCAGGATATGCTTCCAGTTCATTTTGGGGTTGGGAAGGATAACCAGGTGGATATATCTGTAGACTGGCTTGGTGGGGGGGATTGTTTTTTTCAGGATATCGATGTAGAGGGCGGTCGCTTTTACATTATTTTCCAAGATGGATGCGATATCCTTGTAAGGTGAGGTCTGGAAGTCCTCGTTTTCGATTGAAAAATGTAGGGACTGATTCCCACATCAGTCCGCATATCAATTTGATGTGCGTTCGCCGAACGGGCGCTCCTACTTCGATCCTCTCAATTCCCCCTTAGTCCCTCCTTCGATTGACAGGCTTTTTCTAAAGGGGAGAAGATAAACAGATCCCTGCGGGGTTGGAAAACCCCGCCTATCCTTTCTGTCATATGTAGGCGGGAATCCATAAAAATACCTCTGGATCCCCGACAACTGTCCTCGGGGATGACAAGCGGGAGTCCAGAGCCTGTCCCCGCATGCTTCTGGCGGGGAGATAGGCGGGACATTCTTGTCCCGAATGGGCGGTTCATATGTTGATTAATGGAGCGGCGACCCTCCTTCGACATGCAGGACAGGTTAGTTTGCCACGTATCCGTATTTTGCCCTCCTCCCTTTTTTAAAGGGGAGTTCGAGGGGATTTCTCGAATCGCTCTTAATCCTCCTTTTCTGAAGCGGAGGGGATTAATGGTGTAGTACTAAAATGTCAAATTTCAATTAAACTATGTTAAATTTAATCAACCTAGATGAAAAAGATTGTTTCTTTATCTGTAGTACTTCCGGCTTATAATGAAGGAGAAAATATTGAAAAGACCCTTTCGGGCGCGATTTCTTATCTTGAGACTAAATTTAATGATTATGAAGTCATTGTTGTAAACGATGGTTCTATAGACGACACCGGAGAAATTGTTCAAAGGCTCACCTCTTATAATTCGAAGATAAAAATCATTAATCATCCAAAGAATCAGGGGTATGGCGCTGCACTCCGAAGCGGATTTGAAAAGGCGTCACTTGATTACATTTTCTTGATGGACAGCGATGGCCAGTTCGACATCAGAGAACTAGACCGATTTCTCCCTTTTCTGGAGGATTCCGTAGCGTTAATAGGGTATCGCGAGAAAAGAGCCGACCCGGTTGTAAGAACCCTTAACGCATGGCTTTACCACCTTTATATTTGGATTGTTTTTGGTTTGAGCGTGAAAGATATCGACTGCGCGTTTAAAATCTTCCCAAGGGCTGCTTATGAATCTATAAAACCCATAAAATCAGGTGGTGCTCTATTTAGCGTCGAGCTTCTAATCAAACTGATAAGAAATGGTATCAGAATTAAGGAGATCCCTGTGAGTCATTATCCTCGTTTATTTGGAGCGCAGACTGGTGCTAATCTAAGTGTTATACTGAGGATGTTTAGAGAATGTTGGAAGCTTAGAGATGATATCAGGGATCAAGAGAAGTAGAATCTTCGGAAATAGTGCGCTATTTGTAGTTCTCATACTGACAAGTTCATATGTGTGCTAATCGTTGGCCTATTGCTTCGTTTTGCTGTTCCCAGGAAAGGAGAAGATCTTACTGCGGGCAATTTATCAATTTATAATGGTGCAGCACTCGTTCCATTTGGGCTCTTTCATATTATGACACATATCGATGAAAGGTATCTTCGTCTGGCGATTATTTCTCCAACTCGCGAATTCCCTTTACGTTGCTACAGGGCTACTCATTGAAAAGGCGGAGTTGGCTGGTTTATCGTGTAATTTCATTTAAGTTAGATATTGAATATGTTCGATTCTAATCTTGGTCGTTCGCATGGAGTTGAAGACATCCCGGCAGTCTCTATTCAGGTTATTGTAAAGGGGTTGATTCCTGGAATAGTTATGTTAGTCCTGCTCGTTTTTACTGTTCTTATGGTGGATTTCTGGAGGTGCATGACTCAGCGTTCTAATTTACAAAAGCTTTTGTTAAAGAATGGGGGATAAAATCGGTTGTTGCTTCGTGGCTTATCAAAGTTGGCCATACATGATGTGATTGTTTTCTTCCTGGTCGTAATCAGCCTCGGACTGAAATTTTACAGGCTTGACGATCCGGATAATTATATGTTCGATGAGGTTTACTTTGCTTTTACCGCACAGGAGATCGCAAAAGGGAATAGTGATAGCTGGGAAAAGGGTCCTAAGGCACCGGAAGGCTTTGCCTTTGAGTGGTCTCACCCCCCTCTTGGTAAGGAGCTCAGCACATTGGGTATTTTGATTTTCGGGGATCGTACATTCGGATGGCGGTTTTTTCAGGCCCTATTTGGGGGACTCGGGACCATTGTTATCTACATTGTTGGTAAAGAGCTTTTTCAGAGCAAGAGAGCAGGTGTGTTCGCCGCTTTTCTATACACATTTGATTGCTTCATATTTGTTTTGAGTCGGATTACGATGGTTGATATATTCTTGATGACTTTCATTCTCCTGGCATCGCTCTTTGTAATAAAGTATGCAAGGACGCGGAGAGATAAGTTTATTTATCTTTCCGGAGTTTTTTGCGGGTTGTCGATGTCTGTGAAGTGGAGCGGTGTATATGTAACTGAGTTTTTAGCGGCTGTAGGATTTGCGGTGATGTACTACACAGAGATTCATAGCGGTAAGGAGGCAACCGATTCTTTTTTTGAAACGCTTTTTATGGTTACAAGAACAATCGTTTTAGCCTTCATAATTACGCCGCTAATTGTTTATATTCTGACATATCTACCTTACTTTCTGTATGGGCATAGTTTAAGCGATTTTATAGACTTACAGGAAGGCATGTATTGGTATCACAAGAGTATAACGCAATCACATCCCTATCAGTCGCAGTGGTGGAAGTGGCCTCTCCTTCTAAGAACGGTGTATCTGTATCTTGGTGAATACGGGGATAAGCACAAGTACATATACGCAATGGGAAACCCGTTTATATGGTGGACTGGATGCCTGTTTCTAGCTATCGGTATTGTTCAGGTTATTCGCAGGGAGCTGCCATCACTTGCATTTGCAGTACTGAGTGTATTTGCCTACTGGCTACCCTGGGCATTATCTCCAAGGAAGGTAACATTTTTAT
>Ga0326597_10011920_pt1 | contig 11481 bp, 3 predicted proteins | sample RVTome_12_FD_203789 | JGI IMG/M metagenome (GOLD analysis project Ga0326597, IMG submission 203789) | Soil microbial communities from uranium-contaminated site in the Upper Colorado River Basin, Wyoming, United States - RVT100D185 | ecosystem: Environmental > Terrestrial > Soil > Contaminated >...
AGATCTGGGCCAGGCGCACGGACGCGACGACGGCGTTACGACGGTAGAGTCCCGTCCAGTACAACAGCGGGAAGAAGATGAGGAACCGCGAGGCGATGCACAGGACGGCGAGCACGACCGCCAGCACGAGCACATCGGCGCCGCGAGGTACCGGAATGCCCATCCCGAGTCCGACGAAGAACAGCGTCACGAAGAAATTCTTGACCGTGCCGACCTCGCTGATGACCTCGGTGCTGTATGGCAGCGACGCGATCGCCGCGCCGGCGATCAAGGCCCCCATCTCCATCGACACGGCCAGGTGCAGGTCGCGGCCGACGAGCGCCATCGTCAGCACGTCGAAGTTCTGCCCGAGGAAGCCGATCGCGAAGCACCACGCCACGGCCCCCACCAGCACGAGCTCCGGCATCTTGGCGATCCACCGGAAGCCGATCGGCAGGAGATACTTCGCCAGCACTACCGCCAGCGCGATCAGGACGCCGATCCCGAGGAACCCGAACACGATGGGTGTCACCTGCGGGTCGGCGAAGTTCGGCTGAACGGCGATCACGACGATCGCCCAGATGTCCTGGAAGATCAAAATCCCGAGTGAGATGCGGCCAACGGTCGTATCGAGCTGAAACTGCTCCTGGAACAGCTTGACGACGATGAGCGTGGAAGACGCCGCCACGACGAACCCGACGTACAGCGGCACGTAGTTCGGTCCCTCACCGCCCACGCCCAGCAGCGCACCGCCGACCCCGAGCGTCGTGAGCCCCGTCACGATGCCGTAGCCGAACAGCACGCACAACGGGAACTGCAACAGACCCGTGATGATCAGCGTCTTGCCGCTGGCGAGGAGCTTGCGCACGTCGATCTCGAGTCCAATCAGGAACAGCAGGAGAATCAAGCCGAGACCGGCGATCGTCTCGATGTTGGACTGGTCCGTGACCAGCCGGGCCCCGATCGGTCCGACGATGATCCCCGCCAGCAGGAAGGCGGCGATCGTGGGAATGCGGAGCCTGGCGAACACGATGGCCAGGCCTCCGGCGGTCAGGATGCAGATCCCGATGTCCTGGACGAGGGCCGGCAGCGCCATCCCCGCCGCGACGATCAAGGAAGGTGTCGAGGGGGGGGCCGTGATCATGCCGCATGCTCGACGTCAGGCCGCGTACGCGCTGACGGACAGGACCGGGATCGGCGCCGCCTTGCCTTTCACGCGGATCGGCTCGAGGCGTTCGGCGCGAAACTTTCCCGGCTCGCCGAGGCGCCGGTAGGCGGGCTCCGACAGCAGAATCTGCCCGCGACCGGCGTGACTGCACAGCCGCGCGCCGAGGTTCACGGTGTCGCCGAGGATCGTGTAATCCATGCGGGATTCACTGCCCATCGCGCCCATCACCACTTCCCCGGAATTGATGCCGATGCCGATCGCGATGCCCCACTCCGGGTGGTCGCGGCCGAGTTCGCTCATGCGCCGCTGGATGTCGACCGCGCACCGGGCGGCCCGATCGACCATGCCGTCGCCCTGGAACACCGCGACCAGTTCGTCGCCCACGAACTTGTCGATGTCGCCCTGATAGCGCCGCACGATCTGCGCCTGCTCTCCGAGAAACGTGTTGAGCATGTCGACGACGACCTCGGGGGCGCGTGTCTCGGAGAACGACGTGAACCCCCGGATGTCCGAGAAGAATACCGTCACCAGCTTGCGCTCGCCGCCGAGCTTGACGCCGCCACGCGAGCCCTTCACCGCGCTGATCGTCTCGCCGGACACGAACTTCTCGAGATGGAACTTCTCGAGCAGTCCCTCGATCATATGGTTCATGCGTGCCGCCAGATCGCCAATCTCGTCGCGCGACCGTACGCCCTCGACCCGCACGCCGAGATCGCCACGGCTCACGGCGTCCGCCACGCGACCAATCTTCAGAATCGGCCGGCTCATGCCCAGCGAGAACACCATCGCTCCGAGCACGGCAACGGTCAAGCCGATGGCCACCCACATCAGCAGGCTCTCGATCATGCGGGCCACGGCCCGATACGCGTCCGCTTCGTTCTTCTCCACCAAGATGGCCCAGGGAAAGGGATCGGCGAACGTGAACCCACCCAGCATCGTCTCGCCCGTCGGTCGAGCGAACGGCTGCACGCTGATGACGTGCGATCCCGACCCCAGCACGCTCCGCGCGTTGGCGACGATCGAGAACGAGCTCAGATCGCGTCGCTCGGCCTCGAAGATCGTCCAGCCGTCCGCATCGACCAGCGTGATGACCCCGCTGGCATTGAACGGGTGATCGACCACGAGCGCGCGCAGACGCGTCAGATCGATCCGGGCGGAGAAAACCGCCGGCCGCCCCGCGAGCGGATTGCGGAGCGGCAGGATGATGGAGATGAACCAGTCATCGGTCTCCGTCACGTGAACGAGATCGCCCGTGAATGCCTCGGCGTCCGGATCGCCGAAGAACGCGGCGAACCGCTCGGCCGGCAGGCGCAGCCGCGTCGCCGCATCGAGCGAGGCAGCCGCGAGACGCGCGGTTACTTCGTCCTTCGTCGACAGAATCGGCGTCTCGATGCCTTCGACGGTCACCTGCAACGCGGCAATGTCGGGGATGTCGGTGATCCCGGATGTCAGGAGCGAGACCTTCTCGTCGACGCCGAGCTGCTCGTCGTCAATCGAGTTGCGGATGAGCATCAGCGGCGCCAGCCAGGCGTCACGGTAGCGGCCGCTGATGGTCGAGGCGATCTCGCGTGCGGTGGTGCTGAGTGCGTCGTTCGCCGAACTCTTCAGCTCGTCCTGCGTGATCCGGATCATCGTTTGACCCGCGACACCCAGGGGGATCATCGCCAGCGCGATCGAGAACAGCAGGAGTTTCCGTCGGAGCGTGAACCTGGGCATGTACGGGCACTCCGGGCCGGTGGGCGCCGACAGGATATCCCGCGCGGGGCGGCATCGTCCAGCGAGGCTCGGCTTCGCGAGACGGCTACCGTCGCTCGCGCACGTCGACAACGACTTCGTCTTGCGCCTGCCCGCACGCCAGGCCGGTCCCGTCGCGAACCGTCAGCCGCACGACGTAGCGTCCGGGGCTCGCGTAGGCATGCGAGACGGACGGGCCGGTGTCGCTGGTGCCGTCTCCGAAGTCCCACGCGTACGTGAGCGGGTCACCATCCGCGTCGCTCGACCCGGTGGCGTCGAACACGACCGCATCGTACGCGGCGCCGAGGAACGCCTGACGATCCTCGCCCGCCTGCGCGACTGGCGTCGCGTTGACGATGATATCCGCCGTGTCCTCCACTCGCCCGCAGGCCGTCCCGGAGTCGTCGGTGACCGCCAGCGTCGCCAGGAACGTCCCCGCCGCCGCGTAGCGATGGCTCGCCGTCGAGCCCACGGCCGTCGCGCCATCGCCGAAGTCCCAGTTGAACGCCATCAGGGTCCCGTCGATGTCACTCGACGCCGAGGCGTCGAACGGTACGGGCTCGCCGGGGCACACGCGGCGCGCCGGCCCCGCCTCGGGCATCGGAGGCAGATTCACGAGGAACGTCTCGGTCAACTCGGCCCGGCTGTTGCTGACCCTCGTGCCATCATCGACGGCCAGCGTGACCGAGTACCGACCTGGCGCCGCGTACGCATGCGAGACCTCGGGCCCGTCGGCCTGCGCGCCATCACCGAAGAACCAGGCATAGCTGGCGACCTGTCCGTCCGAATCGACCGACTGGGCGCCACTGAGCACCGCGTCCTCATTGACGCAGACGCCGATCGGACGCGTGATGACCGGGCGCGGCGCATCGTTGACCGTGATCTCGACCGTGTCGCTCGCCACGCTGTTCGCCAACCCGGCATCGTCGCGTGCCGTCAGGACGACGTTGTAGCGCCCGGGCTGCGCAAAGCGGTGGCGCACTTCCACGCCAGAGCCCGTCGAGCCGTCACCGAAGTTCCAGTCGTACGACGCAATCGCACCGTCCTCGTCCACCGTCCGGCGAGCATCGAGCACGACCTCCTGGTTGACGCCCACGAGTTGCGGATCGCCCGCGTTGGCGAGCGGCGCGTTGTTGACGATGATGACCCTTCGCGTCGACACGGTGGCGCAGTCGAGGCTCGCCTCGCCCGTGCCGACGGTCAGCGTCACGACATAGCGGCCAGGGATGGCGTAGGCGTGGCTCGCGGTGAGCCCCTCACCCATCGTGCCATCGCCGAAGTCCCACTGCCACGAGACGAGTCCGAGCCCCTCCGCCCCGAGCGAGCTCGAGGCATCGAACGTGACCGGCAGGTTCAAGGCTGCGGTTTCGGGCGCCACGAAGCGGGCCACGGGGGACTGGGCCACGGTCACGAGCTTCTCATCCGTATGGATGTAATCGCACTCGCCGATCGGATCGCCCTCGATGGTCAGGAAGACACGGTACGTGCCGGGCTGGACGTAGGCATGCGCCGGCGTCGCACCCCCTCCCGTCGATCCGTCGCCGAAGTCCCATGTGAACTGGTTCACGACGCCGTCGAAATCGCGGGACGCGGTCCCGTCGAACTGGACGGGCGAGTTGGCGCACGCGCGGATGTCCGGGCCGGCGTCGGCGATCGGCGATTCGGCCACGCGGACGATAATCTGGGAGGCGCCGGCGTTACCGGAAAGCCCGGAGTCGTCCTCGACGGTGAGGATGACCGGGTAGACCCCGCCGACGTTGTAGGTCTTCGTCGGATTGACACCGATGGCCGACGTCCCGTCGCCGAAGTCCCAGCGGTAGCGCAGCAGGCCACCATCCGGGTCCGCCGACGCGGTCCCATCGAAGAGCACCGGGTTGCCCGCACACACGATCCGGTCGCCGCCGGCGTTGGCGAGCGGCACGCGGTTGATCGTCACGGTCATCGACGATGAATTCGAGCTGTTCGCCAGGCCCGTGCCATCGTCGACCGTCAGCACGATCGGGTAGCTGCCGCCCGCGGGGTAGGTGTGGGTGACCCTGGTGCCGGTGGCCGGCGGCGTGCCATCGCCGAAATCCCACATGTACGTCAGGGGGTCACCGTCCGGGTCCGCCGACGCGGCACCGTCGAAGGCCACCGTGCCATTCCCTGTCGTCACGTCCGAGCCGGGCACGGCGAGGGGGCGCTGATTGATCCGGATCGTGGTCGTGTCCTGGGCCGTGCCATTCGACGTATTGCTGTTGTCGACGATGGACAGCTGCGCCGTGTAGACGCCTGGGAACTCGAACGTGCGAGTCGCGTCGGCGGTCGACGCCTCGCCCTGACCATCGGAGAAGGTCCAGCGATAACTCGACACCTGCCCGTCGAGGTCGAACGATTGCCGCCCGCTGAGCGTCACGGGTTGTCCGGGTGCGGCCAGCACATCCGGGCCCGCGTTGGCCACGGGCGGTGCGTTGATGGTCACCGTCGATTCGTCGTAGTCGATCGCGCGCGGATGGCCCGTGTTGTCGGTGACCGCGAGCTTCACCGTATAGGTGCCCGGCCGGTCGAAGGCGTGCGCGACGACCCGACCGGTCCCGGTTGCGCCATCACCGAAGTCCCACATGAACTGATCGATATCGCCGTCGGTGTCGAACGACTGCGTGCTGGCGAACGTGAGCGACTGACTCGGCGCCCCGGCCTGATCCGGTCCCGCATCGGCCACCGGCGGCGCATTGACCACGACCGTGAGCGAGTCGCGATCGGCGCTCCGCACGGTGCCCGAATCGTCGGTGACGGTCAGGTTCACCGGATACGTGCCGGGCGTCCGGTAGGCGTGCACCGGGTTGGCCTCGGCACTCGTGCTGCCGTCTCCGAACTCCCAGAGATAGCGCGCGATCTGGCCGTCGGCATCGGCCGACTGGGAGGCGTCGAACTGGACCTCGCTGGCCGAGATGACACGGTCTTCTCCGGCCACGGCCTTCGGCGGCGCATTGACGACGATGACGACCGACGTCTCGGCACTGTCCGTGCTCGAGGCCGAATCATCGCGAACGTTGAGCTTGACCTGATACCGCCCCGCCTCCGTGAACGCGTAGGCCACCCGCGGGCCGGCTCCGACGTGGCCATCACCGAAGTCCCACTGGTACTCGGTGATCCGCCCGTCCGGATCGACGGACCCGCTGGCATCGAACTCGACCACTTCCGCGATGGCCGCGCGGCGATCGGTGCCGGCCTCCGCGACGGGTGGTCCGTTGACGACAATGGTGGTCCGCTCCGTGGCGACGCTGTTGATCGCGTCCGCATCGTCGCGGACGGACAAGCTCACGTCGTAGCGACCCGGCTGACGGTACGCGTGCTCGACCGTCGGCGTGGTCGCCGTCGTGCCGTCCCCGAGGTCCCACGTGTACGACAGGATCTGGCCGTCGGTATCGAAGCTGCGACTCCCATCGAGAACGGTCGACTCGCCGATCGCAAGCGTGCGGCTCTCGCCCGGCACCGCGACGGGCGCGGCATTGACGCGAACGTCCAGGCGGTCCAATCCGAAGTCACACGGCGCCGCCGCCCCGTCACGCACCGTGAGTGTGACGCGGTACGTGCCCGGCCGCTCGAAGGCGTGAGTCGGCGCGACGCCCTCGCCGGTCGATCCATCACCGAAATCCCAGAGGTACTGCGCAATGGCGCCGTCGACGTCACGGGAGCCGGTCCCATCGAAGGACAGCAGCTGACCCGGCGCGGCCAGGCGATCGTCGCCCGCCTGGGCGATCGGCGCGGCGTTCACGGTGACCGGCATCCGGGCGAGCGCACCATGCGCCGTCTGTCCGGAATCGTCGATCACTTCGAGCACGGCCTGATACGTTCCCGGCTGGTCGTACCGATGGACGACCGCCGCCTCGGGACTCTGCCGCCCATCGCCAAAGTGCCACCGGAACGACAGGCCGTTCCCGTCCGCGTCGGTCGACCCGGTCGCGTCGAATCCCACGGACGAGCAATCGGCGAGCAGTTCGACGACGGGGACGGGCACCGGCCGAGCGTTGGGCCGCCACGTGAAGATGGGGATGCCGATCGGCATCGTCTGTCCGGCTCGATCGATGAGATAGAACGTGCCATCGTTCGGCGTTTCGGTACCTCCGCCGAACGTGACTGCCGCGGGCTGACCGAGCTCGTTGCCCGCGAGCGTGACCGGGGACTCGCGCCATTCGTCCTGTCCGGACGCGGTGACGGATAACGACCGGAACGCTGTCTCGACCGTCACATCGGCGCTCGCCGCGTCGAAGTTGTGGACCATGACCACATCGGTATCCACCGGCACGAAGCGCATCTCGGTGATCACGTCCGCCGTCGGCACGCGCACCGTCGGCGCATAGCTGAACAGTCGCAGACCACTGGGCGCGACTTCTCGATTGCCCCGCTCGCTGACGGCGACGGTGAACGCATTGCCGCCGCGGCCGGCCACGCCCTCCACGACCAGCTTGAAGGTGTAGTACCCGTCGACGAGTTCGCCCTGCGACGGCGCGAACGACGCCATCGTGTGCCACGTATCGTTCAGGTCGGCGGATGCCCCGACCGTCTGGGTCGCCAACCGCACGCCCGCGACCAGATCGGCCGCGACCGGCGAGGGCGTCCGGGCCGTCGGCGCGGTGTAGGCCCCCTCGCCGCCGAAGAGCGAGAAGCGAACCTGCGTCTCACCCGTGGGCGACACCTGATCGTGGTCGCCGAATGTGTCCGCGTCGAAGATGCGCAGGTAGAGCTCGCTCGTGGCACTCTCGGGCACCTGCAGGTAGAGCACCTGCAGGTGGTCCGGGTCGCCCTCGACACTCGGGGCGTCCGGGCCGAATGTGACCAACGAGGGCGTCTCGGGCGTCAGTTGGGCGCTCACGGTCCACAACCCGGCGAACAGCGAGAGGGCGACGATGAAAAGTCTGCGTGTCATGACGGTCATGGTGGTCGGTCGGCCGCGCCCGTGACGCGGCCTAGGGCACTTGATACTGTTTCCCGTTTCCCAGATAGTCCACGAGCTCGACGCTGCGCAGCTCGATCGTGTCGACGCGATCGCCGGTCACGTAGAGCACGCCGCGATAGCTGGCCGTGGAGCGGTCGAGCCGCAGCACGGCCGTCCGTCGAATGTCGCCGCCGCGCAGCTCGACGCGCGCCGTCTGCTGCATCTCCGAGGCGTCGCGAGCCCTGACCTCGATGTCCAGCACCGCGCCCGTGGCCAACCGCGTGTGCGTCACGCGTTGACTCACCAGTTCCGGCGCGTCGCGATCCACCAGGACCGTCCATTGCGCCAGCGAGACGTAGCCGACGGCATCGGCCGCTCGCACCTCGAGTTCGTTCGCGCCGTCCTGCAGCTCGATCGCCTCGTCGAATTGGCCGCCGGCCAGCGCCACGGAGTTCCCGTTCACCTGCAGGACACTGGCATCGCGCACCCGGCCGCGCAGGCGCAGCGTTCGGTCCCGGGTCGCGCGTGGCGGTACCGCGTCCACCGTGAGACCCGGCGAGTCCCGGTCCACGGTCACCGTGAACGACTCGTGCGTCTCGAATCCGGACGGCGAGGTCACGACGAGCGTGAGCGACTCCCCGGGCGCGGTGACCGGGATGTTGAGGAGGAACGTGCCGGCCTCGTCCGTGTACGCCGTCGCCCTGGTCGCGCCACCAGGATCCCGAACATGAATCAGCGAGCTGGCGGCCGTCGTCCCACCGAGCGTGAACACGGCACCCGGCGAGATGAACTCACGCGGCGCCACGCGCACCAGGTCCGCCGCATATTCGATGCCCACCGGCACGTCCGGCATCACGATCACCGATCGGGAGCGCCGAGTCACGTGATTGGCCGCGTCGCGGGCCTCGAACGCGAGTTCGTTCAGACCCGGACGCAGCCGATGACTCGCCGTGAAACGACCGTCGGGCGCCACCGTGACCGGGCGACCATCGAGTTCCACCCGAACGCCGCGCTCCGCCAACCCGACCACCTCGATCGTGTCGTATCGGAGAATGGTGCCGTCGGCCGGCGCCTGGATGACCAGATACGGCGCGTACGCGTCGGCCCGCACGGTGAATCGCTGGGTCTCGCTCGTGGGTCCCGGAAGACCGAGCTCGTCGATCGCCGACACCCGCCAGTAGTACGTCCCGTCCTCGAGCCCTTCGATGAGCGCGCGATTCTCTCCGACGGCCCCGCGGTTGACGACCATGCGATCGAACTGCTGATCTGCCGCGACTTCGACCGAGTAGCTGGAGGCCCCGACGACGAGCGCCCAGGCCAGTTCCACGTCCTCCTGAGACAATGGCGCGTCGTCGGGCGGCGTCTGCAATTGCGGCGCGTCGAGGAGCCGGCGGACCGCGATCTGCACCGCGCGGCCGACCTCGGTGCCTTCGTTCTTCATCAAGGTGACCGTCCGGCCTTCCGACGTGATCGTGGCCGCGCGATCGTCGTAGTTCGCGAACTTCGACGAGCCCTCCTCGCGGCTCACCCAGAAGTTGTTCGATTCGAACTGCGTGCCGACGCCGGGCACCTCCAAGTTGAAGCGACGCTTGCTGCGATTGCCACCGAGGAGCGCATGCACGTCACCCTCGACGAGGCTCACGCTCGCTTCGCCGTTCCGCGTCAGCCGATCGATCTGCAAGGTCCTGATGACCGCCTGCGAATTCGCGCCGAGCCGGAGTCGGCTGTCGTCGAGGAACCGGATCTGACAGGTCGAGTTGGACAGCGTTCTGACGCGCTCCTCCTTGACCAGCACCGCGTTGAGCCCGACCTCGCCCCAGTCGAGGTCGGTCGGGCGGCGCTGCTCGACGTTGCCGCGGCGATCGGCCAGGACCGCCTCCGCATCCGCCCGCCGCTGCGCGAGGGTTTCCTCGAGCGCAGTGCGGGCCACCGTCGCGGCCTCACGAGCGATCGAGGCCGCCGCTTCCCACTCGCCCGCCTGGCGTCGCTCCAGCGCCTGGTCGCGCAAGGCGATGGCGCGCCCCACGGTGGCCGTCGCGAACAACCGCGCGCCCGCCGCGTTCGCACGCTGGACCTGCTCCGAGGCATCGGCGAGCGCCTGCGTCGCCCGTGTGATGCGACCGACCGGCACGACGAGTCGGGTGCCTGGGCGAATCTCGGTGATCGACGCCAACGCGTTCGCCTTCATGATTTCTGACCAGAGATCCGGATCCCCGAGGTGCTCGGCCGCGATGTCACGCACGCTCTGACCGACCCGCACGTCCACCGTCACGTTCTCAGCGACCTGCGCCGTCAACTGACGGGAGCGACCGCCGCCCAAGAAGACGAGCGCAACGAGCACAGTCGTCGTCCACAGGTGCCGTGGTCCGATCGCGCGCGTGGCACCCGCCATCCAGCCGTCCACCGGCGCCAACAGGCTGCGCACGAGCACTCGAGGGACCCGACTCCACTGACTGAGCATTATCACCTAATTTATATGAACAATAACGACCAATGCAATCTTTTAGCGAACTTGAACGACAGCCGGTGTAGATAATACACACCGGTGTCGAGTCACTGACGGTCGTTTCGAGTGATAGTAGCACGGCCCCGATATCCGGTTGTGCTCGAGGAGTGGCCGTAACCCATCCGTTGCCGGTGCCTCATTTCGACCAGCCGGAAGCCGAACTCCAGGCGTACGAGGAACGCTCCCTCTTCCTGCTGCTCCTGCTGCCGGGCATCATCATCAGCCTCGCGCGGGCGCGACCCGGACCATGCGCACCTCGTGCCGTTCAATACCTGAGCGGCCTCGATGCCCGTCCGAGCGCCGAAGCGGTGGCATCACCCCGGGTGCTGTTCGGGGGCGGCCGCCACGGGCGGTCATGCGAACCGTCGACCAGGTGTTCCTGGGCGGCGACGGACGCCTCGACCTACAATGACCGTCATGCCCCGCACGGGATCCACGCTGATGGTGCTCTTGCTGGTCGGTGTGGCGAGCGCCGGCCTCGTCGCCCTGCAGACCCGCCCGACCGCCCCCGAGGCGCGGGTCCAGAGCGAGCAGGTGTTTCAGTCGGGCATCGAGGTCGTCAACGTCACGGCCACGGTCACCGACGAAAACGGTCGACTGATCGGCGACCTGGACCGCGACGCGTTCACGATCTTCGAGAATAGCGACCAGCAGACCATCACCCAGTTCCTGCGGGGCCGGCTTCCGGTGAGCCTGGGGATCGTGCTGGACGTCAGCGATTCGATGCGCGGACAGCGCATGGCGGACGTCCGATTCGCGCTGCAACGATTCGTGACCGACCTCCTCGAACCGACCGACGAGGTCTTCGTCATCACGTTCAACCACGCACCCGAGCTGATCACGCCGTGGACGTCGCCCCCCACCGACGTCGGTCAGCCACTCGACGGGGTACGACCGTTCGGCGGAACGGCGATCTACGACGCAATGGCAGAGGCGATCCCGTTGTTCCGCACGCGCGCTCATCAGCGCGCGGCGGTGTTGCTCATCTCGGACGGCTCGGACACGGCCAGCGACGCGCACGTCCGCGACATTCGCCGCCTCCTCCGCCGGAGCGACGCCTTCGTCTACGCCATCGCCATCGACGACGAGGAACGGCGTCCCATCAACGACCGGGTGAACGAGTTCACGCTCCGCGAGATGACCGACGAGAGTGGCGGCTACACGGAGGTCGTTCGT
>Ga0326597_10011921_pt1 | contig 11480 bp, 10 predicted proteins | sample RVTome_12_FD_203789 | JGI IMG/M metagenome (GOLD analysis project Ga0326597, IMG submission 203789) | Soil microbial communities from uranium-contaminated site in the Upper Colorado River Basin, Wyoming, United States - RVT100D185 | ecosystem: Environmental > Terrestrial > Soil > Contaminated >...
GGGCGACGCCATCGAGCTCGCGGCGGCGCTCTCGGCTGCCGAGCCCCGGACGCGGCTGGTCCGCCATCCCCGCTTCGGGACGGCTTCCGTGATCAGCGAGACCTTCCGGCTCGACTTCGCCCAGGCCCGTACCGAGACCTACGCACGGCCCGGCGCGCTTCCCCAGGTGCGCCAGGCTCTCCTCGACGCAGATCTGGCCCGCCGCGACTTCACGATCAACGCGATGGCGCTGCCCCTAACCGGTATGGCCGCGGGGCGCCTCATCGACCCGCACGGTGGCCAGCGCGACCTGAAGGCGCGCCTGATCCGTGTTCTGCACGACGATAGCTTCCGCGACGACGCGACGCGCATCCTGCGCGCCGTCCGCTACGCGGGACGGCTCGGCTTCCAGATCGAGCCGAAGACGCTGCGGCTGCTCAAGCGCGGCCTGCCGCACCTGCGCCCGATTAGCGGTGCGCGCCTGCGCCGCGAGATCGAGCGCATCGGCGACGAGCGGCGCGCCTCTGACGTGCTGCGCGAGGCTGAGCGGCTCGGCGTGCTTGCGGCGGTGCATCCGGCGCTGGCCGCCGGACGCGATGTCGTGCGCGTCGCGCCGGGGATCGCGGCCCGCGCGGACCGCGCGGACCGCAACGCGCTGGTCTTGTGTTTGCTGCTCGCAGGCGCGACCCCACGCGCCGCGGCCAGCGCGATCGCGCGCCTTTCGCTGACGCGCAAGCAGGCCGATGCGGTGCGCGGACTGCTCGCGTTACGGCGCCTGGAGCAGCGCCTCGCGGCCGCGTCGCTGCGGCCGAGCGCGGCCGTGCGCCTGCTCGAACCGTTTCCGGACGTTTCGGTCGAGGCGTTCGTGCTGCTCTCGACGAACAAGGTTGCTGCGCGACGGGCGCGTCGCTACCTTGAGGAATGGCGGGCAGTGCGGCCGTTCCTGGACGGTCGCGATATCGAGGCGCTCGGCGTCGCGCGGGGCAAGGGCGTCGGCCGCGCGCTCGAGATGCTGCGTGACGCCCGGTTGGACGGGAGCGCGAAGACCCGCAAGGACGAAGAGGCGCTGGTGCACAAAATGACCGTCCGGTCCTCCAGGAGGGCCGTCCATGCCTGATCCAATCGTCGTCTGCGCTGTCTGCGGCGAGCCCGGTGGCGAGAAGACCACCGCCGTCTGTCACTCTTGCGGCGAGCCGTTCCACCTCAACCCGCGTAACGACGTGCCCGGCAAGGACTGCGGCGCCGTGTGGATCAACGAGCAGTTCCTCTCGCTCGAGTTCGCCTGCCAGCGCTGCCTGGATCAGGACCAGCCGCAGCCTCCCAGGCCCAAGCCGGCGGTCCTGCGGCCGCGCGCCGGCAAGCGCCGCTATCGGAGACGGGCGTGACGCAGGAGGAGGCCGGTCATCGCAAGCGCCGCCGCCGTCGCGGCCGCCGCGGAGGTGCGGGTCGGGCGGAGCGGCATGACGCGGCGCAATCCTCTTCGGCGAAGCCGGGGCAGAAGCAGTCGCCCGCTCAGCCCGCGCAGGACGAGTGGAAGTGGCTCACCTTCCCCGTCTTCTTCGCGTTCGGGCTGGGTGTGGTCATCATGGGGCTCGCCTACCCGGAGCCGCTGATCGGGTTCTTCGTGTTCGTCGCCGGGATCGGCGTCGTCGCGTTCGGTCTCGCCCACCTCGTCGCCCGCCGCTGGATCGCGAGCCGGCGTCAGCGCGATTAGCCCAGCTCCCGCACCATCCACGTCGCGGCGCCGTCGCCGGGCGCGACGGGCCAGTCGCGTTGCGTGAGGGGCCGGTAACCGAGGCGCAGCCAGAAGTAGAGCGCCAGCCCGAGATGCTCCGGTACGCGCACGTAGATCGCCCGCGCCGAGCGCCTCAGCCTGCGCTCCAGAGCCAGCGCCGCGCGCCCGCCCGTGCCGAGGCGCCGGTGGTCCGGCGCGACGGCGAGGAAGCGCACCTGCGCCGCGCCCGCAACCGGTGCGTCCGTCGCGCACTCCAGCAGGGCATGCGGGCCGTTCTCCACGCAGGCGAGCACCTGCTTCTCGCCCGCGGCGTTGCGGAGCGTCGCCTCGTCCGGCCAGCGCTCACAGCGTGCATCCGACGCCGCGCGCGACAGCCACGGCGCGAACGCGTCGATGTCGCCGGCGCGGAGCGGGCGCAGCTCCATCAGTCCTGCACGTCGAGCCACTGGGCGACCAGCCCCGGCGCCTCGATCATCCGAACGCGCTTCACGGAGCAGGACGGGAGCGATCGCAGGAACGCCTGGCCGTAGCTCTTCGTCGCCACGCGCGCGTCGAGCGCGACCATCACGCCCCGGTCGGTCTTGCGCCGGATCAGCCGGCCGAAGCCCTGCTTGAACCGGAGCACCGCCTGCGGCACCGCGTACTGCCCGAACGGGTCGTCGAAGAGCTCCGAGCGCGCCTGGAACACCGGGTCGTCCGGCACCGAGAACGGAAGCCGCGCGATCGCGAGGAGCGAGAGCGCCTCGCCGACGACGTCGATGCCCTCCCAGAAGCTTGCGGTGCCCAGCACGACCGTGTTGGGCTGCTCGCGCAGCGCGTGCAGGAGCTGGCGCGGTGAACCGTCCAGGTTGTGCCCGAGGACGAGGATGCCCTCCTCCTCGAGCGCGGGCTTGATGCCCTGGTAGGCCGCGCGCAGGCTGCTGTGCGACGTGAACAGCACGAGCCCGCGTCCCTGGCTCGCGCGGATCAGCTCGATCAGCGCGCCCTGGAGAGCCGCCATGTAACCCGGCTGGTTCGGCTCCGGCATGTCCTGCGGCACCAGCACCATCGTCGAGCTCGCGTAGTCGAACGGCGAACCGAGCAGCAGCTCGCGCGCGTCCTCCAGGCCGAGCGACTGCCGCATGTATTCAAAGCTGTGCTCGACGGTGAGCGTCGCGCTCGTCAGCACCGTCGTGTGCTTGCGCGAGAACAGCCGCTGCTGCAGCAGCTCGCTCACGCGCAGCGGCGCCGACCACAAGCCGATGCCCGCCGACCGCTGCGCGGTCAGCCAGCACACCGTGTTCGCCTCGTCCCGCAGGACGATGGCGCCGGTGCCCTCCCGCAGGCCGGCTGCCGTCGGCAGCAGGTCCGACGCATCGTTCACTAGCGCCTCGTAGTCGAGCAGGGCAGGGGCGTCCGGCTCCTGCAGGCGCATCAGCAGCGTTTCTAGGCCGGCGATCATGTGGCCCAGCGCCGACGAGAGCCCCTCCCACGCCATCTCGATATCCGCCCAGTCCGGCTGCACGCGCATCGCGCGGCTGAGCAGCAGACGGTCGTCGTAGTCGCTCAGCCGGTCGCTCTGCTGGCGGACGAAACCCGAGAGGCGCAGGAAGAACTCGGGCAGCCGCGCGCGCGCCTCAGCCACCTCTTCCTCGAGCTGCCTGCCGATCTCGAGCAGCTCGCGCGTCGTGTCGAGCGTCGAGACCAGGCCGCGCGCGCCGTTGCGCAGGCTCGCGATCAGGCCGCTGTTCTTGCCCGCGATGCGGTCGAGCAGCGTATCGAAGTCGCCCTCGCGCGCGGCGAACCCGAACTGCTTCGTCGCCTCGTCCTCGAGATGGTGTGCCTCGTCGACAACGAGGTAGTTGTAGTCCGGGATCACGCCGCCGCCGACGGCGATGTCGGACAGGAGGAGCGCGTGATTGACCACGAGGACGTGCGCCGCCTCGGCCCGTCGCCGCGCGCGCAGCAGGAAGCACGAGCCGTCCCGCACGAACGCGCACGGCGTCGCCAGGCAGGCCTCGTTCTGAGCGCTCAGCCGTCCCCAGACGGCCTCCTCGCCGGACGAGAGCTTCAGCTCGGCGCGGTCGCCCGTCTCGGTGTGCGGCAGCCAGAGCAGCAGCCGCACCAGCAGCTTCGCCTCGTCAGCAGTGAACGTCGTGCCGTGGCGCAGCGCCGACCAGCGCAGCAGGCACAGGTAGTTGCGCCGGCCCTTGAGCTGCGCCGCGCGCAGGTCGTCGCCCTCCTCGCCGAGGAGCTTGCGCACGATCGGGATGTCCTGGCCCATGAGCTGCTCTTGCAGGTTGATCGTGTTCGTCGAGACGACGACGCGCTCGCCGTTGAGCAGCGCGTGCTTGGCCGACGGCAGCAGGTAGGCCAGCGACTTGCCGATGCCCGTGCCCGCCTCGACGAGGAGCTCGCCGCCGTCATGTAGCGCCTCCGTCACGGCGCGTGCCATCTCGAGCTGCTGCGGGCGCTCCTCGAACTCCTCCAGCACGCCCGGCGCGATCGTTGTCAGCGCCGCTTCGACGTCTTTCGGATCGACGGCTCCGCTCTTGCCCGGCGTCGACGCCGGTTGGCCGCCGTACTTCTGCGGCGGGCAGACCGCGCCGTGCAGCAGGTGGGAAGTCTCGTCGTCCCAGGCGCGCCCGCGCTCCTGCGCCACCTCGCTCAGCAGGTGGCGCAGCGGCCAGTCGGTGATCGACGCGATGCGTTCGGCCTCCGCGAGCAGCGTCGCCGGCAGCGCCGCCAGACGCCTGCGCAGGTCGAGGAAGACGAGTCGTGCCGCCTCCGCGTCGGCCAGCGCGCGATGCTGCACGGGGAAGTCGATGCCCAGATGGCGCGCAATGCCGCGCAGGTTCTGCTCGGCCAGGCCGGGCAGGAGCAGGCTGGCCAGCTCCTGCGTGTCGTACCAGGGCGCGCTCGACACGACGCCGGACCGCTCGAGGAAGCGCAGGTCGAAGCTGACGTTCTGCCCCACGACGGGACAGTCGCCGATGAACGCCTCGAGATCGGCCGCCACCTCCGCGAACAGCGGCGCGCCGGCCACGTCCGCGTTCGAGATGTTGGTCAGCCGCTCGATCCGGTAGGGGATGGGCTGGCGTGGGTCAACGAACGTGCTGAACGTCTCGCAGCTGCCGTCCGTATCGAAGCGGACCGCGCCCACCTCCATGATGGCGTCGTTCTCCGGATCGAGCCCCGTCGTTTCGAGGTCGAGGGCGACGTAGCTGCGGGGCATGGTCGCTCCTATCTAGGGGAGGAGAAGTCGGGCCATTCTAGCACAGAGTCCCGGGGATAGAACAGATGGGCGGGTGAGCTAGGCAGGCGCCTCGGCCACTTCGTCGAGGCTGGTCTCCGTGAAATAGGTCAGGTTGCTTTGGAGCAGGCCGTGGTGTGCGTGGAAGCGGCCGGCCAGCAACTCCGCGAGCGCCTCCTCCTGCGTCGCGCAGTCCTTCTCGATCAGGGTGCAGAAGAAGCCGATCCCCTGCGTCGAGTGGGCGTCGCTGCCGCCCGTAACCGGCTTGCCCAGCGCCTTCGCCACGCGCAGCGCGTAGACGTTCTCGCGAGCGGTGTTCGCGCCGTTCAGCGCCTCGATTGCGTTGACGTACTTGAAGACCGGCATCCGCTCCGCCGCCTCCTCAGGTGTGAACGTGAACGGGTCCTTGCCCTGACGGCGGAAGTACACGGGGTCGAAGAAGTGGCGGAAGGGGTGCGCGACGACCAGGAACGCGCCCTGCTCGTCCGCGACCTGTCGCAGCGTCTCGAGATGGCGGATGCCGCCCACGTACTCCTTCAGTCCGAGACAGAGGATGTGGCCCATGTCCGTCGAGACCTCCATGCCGTTGCAGACGAGCAGGTCGGCGTGCTTCTCGCGGTACTCGCGCAGGACGAAAGTGTCCCAGAGGCGGTCGTGCTCGCTGATGTGGACGGCGGTGAGACCGCGCCGGCGCGCCTCGTCTGCCAGGTCGTCGGGGTTGAGCCCGCTATCCGACGCGCCGCGCGTCGTATGGATGTGCATGTCGATGATCGTGCCCATCGAGGCAGTATAGCCGAGCCTCTCATGCAGGCGTCAGTCGCCCAGCGTCGCAAGCCAGGGCATCAGCCAGCCGAAGACGCCCGCAAACAGCAGGCCCGACGCGAGCAGCGGCCTGCGCAAACGCGGCAGCACGGCGGCTATCGGCAGGACGGCGATCGCGGCGATCGCGATGACGACAATCGTGAACAGGCGGTTCGGGCTGCCCAGGCCGCCCTCAGGGCTGTTCGACTCGATCCCGTTGAGCAGGAGCCCGAGGAGCATCCCGGCGGCCGTGAAGCCGAGGAAGGCAAACGTGTGCAGGACAATCGAGAGGGCGGCGAGCGACGTCCCCGCGGGCATCACCCGCGCGACCGCCGGGTTCGACACACGCGCGCGCACCAGCGCGACGGCGACGACCGGTGTGGCGATCAGCGCGAGGGCGTAGCCGCACAACAGCCCCGCGAAGACCTCAGCCATCGATGGTCATGATGGTGGCTTCGCGCGACGAGAGAGCGCGCACCGGGACGAATGCGTTGTGGTAGACCTCTGCCGAGGCTCGTTCGGGATGAAACTCGTCCGCGAAGAAGAACAGGGCGGGACCGCTCCCGCACAGGTGTGGCACGCCGGCGTCCGCCTCGCGGGCGGCCCGCATGGCAGATGCGATTGCAGGCGCCGCGTAGGGCAGGATGCCCGCGAACGCGTTATAGACATCGCGCTCGCGCACCGGCTTGCCCGCGCGGATGCGGGCGGCGAGCGCCTCCGTGCGTGAGCCATCGCTGTAGTGCTCCGGTGCGAGTGCGGCGTACATGCGTGCGGTCTTGTCGGGTGCTCGACGCGAACGCCGTGTGGTGACGGCGATGTCCGGCTGCTGGATGTCAGGCAGCGGTTCGATAACGTCGCCGAGGCCGGAGGCGAGGGCCGTGCCGCCGCGGAGGAAGAACGGCACGTCGCTGCCCAGCTCCGAGGCGATCTGCGTCAGCGCCGCATCCGAGATGTCGATCTCCCAGAGGGTACGCAGGCCACGCAACACCGCCGCCGCGTCGCTGCTGCCACCGCCCAGGCCCGCCGCGATCGGAATGTTCTTGTGCAGGCGGATCTCCACGCCGTTTCGCTGCCCCGTTCGCTCGCGCAGGAGGCGCGCCGCGCCGTAGGCGAGATTGGTGTCGGGCGCCTCGTCAGCATGCCGGCGGAACGATCGTGTCCCGCCGCGCACGGAGAGCGTGATCTTGGCAGCGTGTTGCAGGCTGATCGTGTCGCAGAGGTTGATCGTCTGGAGGATCGAGCGGATCTCGTGGTAGCCGTCGTCGCGTTTGCCCAGCACCTCCAGGGTCCAGTTGATCTTCGCCGGCGCCAGCAGAGCGATAGACTTCATCCCGCGCCCTCCGGCCGGCCGAGGGCGATCCACGCCTTCGCGAGCGCCGACCACTGATCGAGGGTGAGTGCCTGCGCCCGCAGCCTTGGGTCGATCCCCGCGCGCGAGAGCATCTCTGCGGCAGCGGAGGCCTCGATCCCCAGCCCGTTGGCGAGGGCGTTGCGGATCTGCTTGCGCTTGGTCGAGAAGCCCGCCCGCGCGACGCGGAAGAAGGCCTCGGTGTCGCGCACGTTTGACCTCGGCTTGGGCGACACGTCGATGCGCACGAGGGCTGAGCGTACCTTCGGCGGAGGGTAGAACGCCGTCGGGGCGACGCGGAAAAGCAGCTTCGGCTGGCCGTAAAGTTGGACGGAGATGCCGAGCAGGCTCATCTCGCCCGGCTTGGCGACGATGCTCTGAGCCACTTCAGCCTGCACCATGGCTACTATGTGCTTCGGTTTGGTATTTGCCTCGAGGAAATGTCGGAGGAGCGGCTGCGCGACGTTGTACGGCAGGTTACCGGCCAGGACGTAGGGCATCGCATGTCCGAGGACCTGGGCTGGATTCGCTTCGAGCGCATCTAGGTTCAGCACCGAGACGTTGCTGCCTGCGAATCTGCGCTTCAGATAGGCTGCGAGCGCATCGTCCAGCTCGATCGCGATGACGCGGTGCGCGCGCGACGCCAGCTCGACGGTCAGACCGCCGAGCCCGGGGCCGATCTCGACGACGTCGGTCTCAGGTGTGAGATCGCAGGCGTCGGCGATGCGCCTCAGCGTGCGTGTATCGACTAGGAAGTGCTGCCCGAGGGCCTTGCGAGGTGTGATGCCGGCGTCGCGCAGCTCGCGTGGAGGCCGGGGACGGTGGGGGCGCGGTCGTCGGGTCGGGCGCCTGCCGCTACGGCCCGAGGATGTAGATTTCAACCCAGCGTGAGTTCCAGTTGACCGCGACGCCATCGGGGTAGCCCAAGTCTATCATGTTGCCCCTGATGCCGCCGCCGGTGTCTGCCGCGACGCCGTACCCATACCCCGGAATGTAGAGGCGCGTCCCGAGCGGGATCACGCTCGGATCGACGGCGATCACGCCCCGGTCGACGGGCACGCCGGTGGCGGTGATGCCGTACGACGGGTCCGAAGGCGAGCGGCCCGCGCTGGCCGGGTTGTACCACGTCGCGTAGACGCTCATGGCGCTGACGACGTTCATTCCGTCCGGTGCGTCGAGCGCGACCGACGCCGGCGCGGACTCCGCTGTCGAGTAGTAGATGATCGTGTCGGCGGGCTCCGGGTCGTACCACTCCGCGGCCAGCTCGCGCGAGGTGAGCTCGCCGTTCTCATAGACGACGTTGTACTGGCGGTAGTAGACGCCGTCCTGCCCCTGCACGATCCGCCGCTGCCCATACGACAGGCTTGGATCGGCCTGATAGACGGTCCGGCTCTCGATCCGCTCCGTCTCCAGCACCTGCTCCGATGAGATGCCGACGACATGGACGGCCAGTCCGGCGCTCACGCCCGTCTCCGCCGCCGGCTCGAGGCGGTAGTCGGCCGGCAGGTCGATGCCGCTCTGCGCGATCGCCTCGCCCACGGTGTCCGAGAGCGAGTAGAGGATCGTCTTGCCTTCCGGCAACGTGACGACGATCTGTTTCGCGTGGCCGACGTGGACCATCGTGCCGGCCGTCATCTCCGTATCGAGCGGCGGTTGCACCTCGTCGCCCGGGCCGAGCCGCACACCGACGTCGCGCAGCGCCGTCGCCACGGTTTCGCGGCTGGAGCGCAGCTGGAGCCGCTGGCCGTTTTCCACCAGCGTGAACGGCACGGCGCGCCGGACATGAAGCTGCACCGCCTCCGTCAGGGCGGGCGGCGCCGTGCTCGCCGCATCGCCGCCTCCGAGCAGCGACGCGAGCGACGGCTCCGGGCGCACCGCGGCGTCCGCCGAGACGAAGACGTCGTTGCGCAGCACGCTGTCCTCCGGCGAGAGCGGCACACCGGCCTGCGCCAGCAGCTCGCTGATCGTGTCGGCCTGGCTGCGCAGCATGAGCGTGCGGCCGTCCACGTTGAGGGCGGCCTCCGTTGCCCGGTCGACGGCGAGCTGGCCGTCGCCGGCGTCGCGCACGGCATCGCCGGGCTGAAGGTCGACGCCCGCCTGCTCGGCGACGCTGACGCTGCTCACGCTGTGGCTTTCGACCGTGTGCGTCTCGCCGTCGACGGCGACGCGCACCGTCCGGGCGGGCAGTACCACCGCGAGCGCGACGATCAGCAGCAGCGCGAGCACGCCGGCCGCCTGGAGACGGTAGCGCCGCTGCGCCGCCGCGGCCGGGCGCACGTAGGCCAGGGGATGCGCGGCCGGCCAGCGCCGCGCAAGAGCGTCGCCGAAGGAGAGTTGTTTCGCTTGGGGTCGGCGGGCCTCCTCAGACCCCTTCATGGGGTGCCCGCCGACCGCGTCGCGGAGCAGCAAAGGCCTCCTTGCGCGCGGGCGGCTACGAAATAGTGGTCAGCGAAATGCGGCCGTGCACCCGCTGTCGATCCGGGTCGCGAGCTTCTCCAACGTCCGGCAAGCTCCAGTCCGGTGACCCTGCGGCACCCGAGTGCTACTGCTTACCGCTGCTTCCTTCCGGACCTGACGGGGTTCACAGCGCCTCGCCGCGCAGGACCAGACCTTCAACGCCACCAGGCGCGGACAGTCCTCACGACGGCAGACCTCGAACGGGAATTCGGCCCCGCTAGAGCGGCTTGCGGGTACAGGGCACCGCTAGCTCCCCGCCTAGCACGACCGCGAGTCATGCTAGCGAGGCCCCTGCGATAGCGCAACCCGCAGCACGTTGACCCTTTATGGAGGCTGACCTATGCTAACAAGGACTGTGCTGACCCAAACACCGACCCGCTGGCGGCCTCTCGCGAGCCTGGGGACGGGGGCGTCCGTTGCTGCGTAGCCGCCGCTTCTGGATCGGCGCCGCCGTCAGCGCGATCTTCCTCGGTCTGTTCCTCTACAACACCGACTTCGATCAGATCGGCGACGCGTTCACGAAGGCGAACTACGCGATCGCGTTCGCCTCGCTGCCGGTCTACTTCGCCGGCATCTGGTTCCGCACCATGCGCTGGCAGTACCTGCTCCGGCCGGTCAAGCGCGTGCCCGTGGCGCGCCTCTACCCGGTCGCCGTCGTTGGGCTGATGGCGAACAACGTCATCCCCGCGCGCGCGGGCGAGATCGTGCGCGCCTGGGTGCTGGGCGAGCGCGAGAAGGTCAGCAAGGCTGCCTCGCTGGGCACCATCGCCGTCGACCGCGTCTTCGACGGCCTGACGCTCGTGCCGCTGCTGGTCGTCATCATCATCTTCGAGGGCTCGAGCGAGGAGTTCCCGCTGCCGGTCGTCGACACGACGATCAACCTGGTCGGCCTGGCGATCATCATGGCGGTGCTCTTCTGCGCCGCGCTGGTTGTGCTGCTGGTCCTGGCGTTCTCGGAGACGTGGCAGGCCCGCACCGAGCGCCTGATCCACAACCTGACGCCCCTGCGCCTGCGGCCCCGGGTCGAAGGGCTGGCGCAGTCCTTCTTCCTCGGCCTCCATTCGCTGCGCAGCCCGGCCGACCTGACGGTCGCCTGGGTGCTCTCGGCGGTCTCGTGGCTGCTCGAGGCGACGATGTACTACATCGTCGCGCTGGCCTTCGATATCCACGTCGGCTTCCACTTCTTCCTGCTCTCGACCGCCGCGGCGAACCTTGCGATCTCTGTCATCGCCTCGTCCGGCGGTATCGGGCCGTTCGAGCTGGTGACCAAGCAGGTCTTCATCGCCGCAAGCGTCGCCGAGTCCGGCGCCACGGCCTACGCCATCGGCCTGCACACGCTCGTGCTGCTGCCCGTGATCGCCGTCGGGTTCTATTTCCTCGGCACGATGGGCCTCTCCTTCGGCGAGATGTTCCGGCACAGCTCCGCCGCGGACGTCGAGGAGAAGACGCCGGACGAGATCGAGGCGATGCACGCCGCGTTCCACCGAGAGGAGGCGCCGCGCACGTGAAGGTGGGCGTCATCGGCGGGGGCGTGGCCGGCATGGCCGCCGCCTACCGCCTGGTCCAGCGCGGGCATGAGGTCTCGCTGTACGAGGCGAGCCCGTTTCTGGGCGGCCTCGTGCGCACGTTCGAGGTCGGCGGCAACCGGCTCGAGGCGTTCTACCACCACCTGTTCAGCACCGACACGACGATCGTCCGGCTGATCGAGGAGCTGGGCCTGGGCGACAGGATGACCTGGCGCGAGTCGAAGGTGGGCTTTTACCATGGCGGCGCGCTGCACAAGTTCGTCACGCCGCTCGATCTGCTGCGCTTCAAGCCCGCTCCGTTCCTCGACCGGGTCCGGATGGGGCTCGCCGCGCTCTACCTGCGCCGCCAGCACGACGGCACCCGCTACGAGTCGGTTACGGCGGCGGAGTGGGTGCGCAAGT
>Ga0326597_10011922_pt1 | contig 11480 bp, 14 predicted proteins | sample RVTome_12_FD_203789 | JGI IMG/M metagenome (GOLD analysis project Ga0326597, IMG submission 203789) | Soil microbial communities from uranium-contaminated site in the Upper Colorado River Basin, Wyoming, United States - RVT100D185 | ecosystem: Environmental > Terrestrial > Soil > Contaminated >...
ACCGAGTTTCGTCAGGAGTTCCAGCAAATGCTCGCGCCGCTCCCGGACGGCGATGCGCGCGTCGTTCTGCGCTACCTTTCCTCGGAGCTGAACCGGTTTTATTTTCGCGTGTGGGGCGGGGCGGAGATCCTTCTCGGCGGTTTACTGCTGCTCTTTGCGGCCCGGAGCGGAAACGACCGCAAGTTTACGATCGGCGCCGGCGTGATGCTTGCCCTCAGCCTGCTGATGACCTTCTACCTGACGCCGCAGCTGGTCGAGGTCGGCCGCGGGCTCGACTTCGTACCGCGCGATCCGCCGCCGCCCGAGCTGCGCCAGTTCGGCATGCTGCACGGCGCGTATTCCGTGCTCGACCTGGCGAAACTTCTACTGGGAATCTGGCTGACCGTCCGCGTGGTGCGGCGGCCTCAGATAGCGGACCTCGGATAGCGGACGAAGGCTAACTCGACCCTGTAGGGGCTCCGGCCGGAGGCATCGAGAGCAGGAATTCGACGTGCGACGTGGTGTACTCGGTTTCGTGCCCCATCCGCGCCAGCACGATCACGGCCCCCACCTGCTCGCCCACCGTCCGGAGCATCTCCATCTCGCTGCCGCTGTGCGGGTGCGGCTGGCGATGCTGCACGTTGATCACGCCCACGACCTCGCCGCGCACGATGATCGGAACCGACAGGAAGGCCTCGAAGGTGTCTTCGGGAAGGTCGGTGAAGGCGTGGAAGCGCAGGTCGCGGTAGGCTTCGCGCGGGATCGACACCATGCGGCGCTCTTTCGCCACCCAGCCCGTCAAGCCTTCGCCCATGCGCAGCCGGATGCGCCCGATCTGCTCCGGGTGCGCCGGGCTCGACCCGCACAGCACCAGCTCGTCGCTGTCAATCAGGTAGATCAGGCAGGAGTCCCCGCCGGTCGCCTCGCCCACCACGTCCAGAATCGCCTGCAGCGCCTCCGGCAGCGTGAGCTTCTGAGCCATCAGGCGGCTCACTTTCTGGAGCACCAGCATCTGCCGCTCGGTCCGCGCCAGCTTCTCTTCGAGTTCCTGCGCTTTTTTGTTGGCCGCCATAAAAGCCTCCCGCGTGTTGCCACAGGCAATCCGCCCGGCCTCCGTCTGGCGATTTCCCTCTGCCCCTCCACCATAACCCGAGACGCCCCGCAAAACCAAGCGCTGGCACGCGGTCTCAGGCCAGAACAAGCCCATCACGACACAAACGGTGTGCCGTGGCTACTTCATCCCATTTTGTAGCACGAGAATCAAAATTGGGATACAATTACAGATTGGGGGTAAGCAATTCTTCTTATGCACCCGGAGGAGGGTATGAATCGATCCGTGGTTACCGCCAAAGGGCAGATCGTCATTCCGGCGAAACTGCGGCGCAAGTACGGGATCAAGAAGGGGACGCCGGTTTCCTTCCACGAGCGCAATGGAAGCATCGTGGTGAGGCCGCTGACGGATGAATATCTCCGTAGCCTGCAAGGGATCGCAAGGGATTGGGGAGACCTGCTGGAGGAGTTGAAAAAGGAGAAAGCCAAGGAGCGTAAATTGTGACTCCTCTGACAAGGGTTCTGGATAGTTATGCCATTCTTGCTTTCCTTCGTAATGAGTCGGGCGCCGACGATGTGAGGGGACTGCTTCGTACTGCTGGCGACGCCGAACGTCCGCTGCTTCTGACCGCCGTGAATTGGGGCGAGGTCTTCTATATCACGCTAAGAAAAGGGGGCCGAGCACGCGCGGATGAGTTGCCCGGCATACTCTCCAGCCTCCCGATCGACATCGTCCCCGCCGATCTCGAACTCGCCCGCCAGGCCGCCGAGTTCAGGGCCACCAGGAAGATGTCCTACGCCGACTGCTTTGCCGCCGCCCTGGCGAAACTGCGCAAGGCGGAGCTCGTGACGGGCGACAAGGAATTCCGGCAGGTCGAACGGGAGGTGAAAATCCTATGGATTTGATGCGCCTCTGTTGCAACGCTCGATGTGCCTTGTCGCGTCTCGGTCCGACCGCCGTGCTTTCGCTGGTCTTATCCCTCACCGCCTCCGCCCAGAACGCACCCTCCCGTTCTCTCTACCAGCGCATCGGCGGCTATGACGTGATCGCTTCGATCACCGACACCTTCCTCTCGCGCATGCGCGCCGACGCCCGGTTCAGCCGCTTCGCCGGAGGCCGCAGCCTCGACTCCCGCACCCGCGCCCGGCAGTTGAGCGTGGACCTGCTGTGCGAAATGGCCGGAGGCCCCTGCAGCTACATCGGCCGCCCGATGAAGGCCGCCCACTCAGGGTTAGGCGTCACCGCCGCCGACTGGGACGCGCTCGTCGGGCACGTGGCCGCGTCGCTCGATCAACTGAAAATCCCGGCCCAGGAAAAACAGGAATTCCTCGCGCTGCTTTCCGAAATGAAGACGGAGATTGTCGAGGCAGGCGGGAAGTGACAATGGACGTTTTAACGTTGTAACGCTATAATGGCACGATGAGAACGGAACCAAAGAGAGCGACGATTTACTTCGAAGCCGGCCTGCACAAGGCGCTTCGCGTGAAGGCTGCGGAAACGGATCGGACGATCTCGGAGATCGTCAGTCACGCTGTCCGGCAATCGCTCGCCGAGGATGCCGAAGACCTGGCTGCGTTCGAGGCGCGCGCCCACGAGCCGAATTTGCCCTTCGAGAAGGTTCTCAAGGACATGAAGAGACGTGGCCTCCTATAACCTTCACATCAAGCCTGCGGCGATCAAAGAGCTGGAGGCGATTCCCAAAAAAGACAGGGGAAGAGTTGTTGCGAAGATTCGGGCGTTGGCCGATCATCCCCGTCCCGCCGGCTGCGAAAAGTTATCCGGCAGGGAGGAGTACCGGCTCCGTCAAGGACGCTATCGCATTGTCTATTCCGTTTCAGATTCTGACCAAACGGTCCTGATCGTCAAGATCGCCCATCGCCGCGAGGCGTATAGATAGTTTTCAAAATTTGCTTTTGTTCTGCCTCATCCGTGTAATCTGCGGATCGGGTCAGCCAAGTCCTGCGGCACATGGTGGTCGTCGGTCCATGCAGTCAGGATTTGCCGCGCCACGTCGTGCAAATTTCTCCGTTTTGCCAGGACACTCCCCTCGATCTCCTCGAGCGCCGGAGTGAGGGCGCCCTCCACCGTCTTCATGTGCTCGACGGAAAGATAGATCGCCGCCAGCGTTTCCTCGCGCGTGCCGACGCACTCGAAGGGTTTTTCGCCGTCCAGTCCCAACAGCGCCCGCAGACCCTCCGCCGCGCCTTCCCATGCGAACAGGTCTTTCCCGAAAATTGCCAGCATCTGCTCCCGCTCGACGAACGGGTAGAGCACGGTATAGACGAACAGGCACTTCGAGCACTCGCCGCACCAGGCGTTCGACTTCATGCCCCGGTTGCAGGAATTGAATATTGGAAAGTAAGCCGGATGCCGCGCAAACAGCCGGGCGATCTGCAGCTCATAGAGCGGCCGCAGCAGGCTGAAATATTCGATCCCGGAGCGGCCGTCCTCGGTCGGCGCCAGGCACATCCGGCAGTAGACGCGAAACCGTTTCTCGAACCGGAACGTCTTGCTGTACTGGTGATTGATCGGCTCACCGAGATATTCGACTCCCGGCTCCTCGGCGCTGCGCTCGTTCGAGACGATCACGCGCCCGTAGCCGTAGATCCCCGCCGCCGCCGCTCCCAGCACCGCCAGCAGCGCCGAAAACGGCGTATGGCCGTTCAGGTACCCGGCCTCGTTCAACTCGAGCAGCCGCGGGTCAATCGTGCGCCGCACGAGGATCGGGTCCGGGCAGCCGGCCTGCCGCGCCACGGCAAGCGCCGCCTCGGCCGGATTGAGCAGCAGGCAGTCGAAACGGTGCCCAGCCTCCCGCAGCAGCTCCAGAGTCACCACCGAATCTTTCCCGCCGCTCGTCAGCACCAGACTTTTATTGGTGCCGTCGCGCCTGCCGCGAGCGAGGTCATGGGGAGCGTATCGAGGGAACGGCTCCGACCGTTCCTGTGCCACCACCCGCACAAAATCGTCCGCCCGCCAGTCAATCCGGTTGACGTAGAAGTACTCCCCCATGCCGCGCCGCAGCAGGTTGCGGAACCACGCGATCTGCTCCTCGCTGAGCTGCCCGGCCTCGACCCGGATTTCGGGCGAGCAGACGGCCTTCCAGTAGCTCAACGCCTCGACGAGGCCGACGTGGAACAGGAGGTTCTCAAGCGCACCCTTCGGGAGAGCATCCACCCGTGCCCAGGCCACCCCAGGGAAGACCGTCTCCGGGGCAAATTCCAGGTCCGGGCCCGTCTGAGGTTCAACCCGGAAGTGGAAGCGCACCCGCAGCGCATCGCCCGCCCGCTCGGTCTCGAAGCGCTCGTACACGAATCGTGGATAGCGGCGGCGCAATTCCGCCGCGCGCTCGGCCCCCGTGCCGGGTGCGGGCCTGAAGGTGATTGGACGGCTCGTCATGCCTCCGATTCTCTCATGAGATTGCTCCTGATTGCATTCACAGCGCCGTAGGCGCAATAGATTCTAGCCCATCAGGGCGCAAGCCCTGGGAATCGGTCATCCAGCAGGAGCAAGCCCCGGAGGGGCGACAGAAAGCCACATTGGACCTATACGTACTGATTGCAATAACCACTCGGTTACCCCCAATTTCCACACTAAATACCACTAATTGTGGGATTCCCCTTGACAACACCCCATATCTTGGTAAAATCCGTACCGCAGCACGTACTGACTACTTACGAACTCAGGTGCTAATACGAGCGCGGTACAATGAAAATGGGGTTCCGCGCCACCGCTAAAGGAGCAGAAATGGGAGAGACCACCGCCAAGACGAATGCGACCGAGACCGTAACGACTTCGAAGCCCGTAGCCCGGAAGGGGCTGCTGTTCCCGCGTTATTTCACGAAGTCGAAGGCCTCTCCCTACGATGAGGTGGAGTGGGAGCTGCGCACGGCTTCCATTGCCAACGAGCGAGGGCAGGCGATTTTCGAGCAGAAGAATGTCGAGATCCCCAAGGGCTGGTCGCAGACGGCGACGAACATCGTGGCGAGCAAGTATTTCCACGGGAAGCTGGGCACGCCGGAACGGGAATCGTCCGTCCGCCAGCTCGTCAGCCGTGTCGTCGACTCGATTGCCGACTGGGGGATCGCGCAAGGCTACTTCGCGTCGAAGGACGAGGGCGAGAATTTCCGCTCGGAACTGGCGCATCTGATGCTGACGCAGAAGGCCAGCTTCAACTCGCCCGTCTGGTTCAACTGCGGCGTGGAGCGCTGCGAGCCCGAAGCCCGCTTTTTGAACTGGCACTGGGACGAAGCCGGGCAGACGGTCGTCCGCGAGGGCACAGGCTACCGCAACCCGCAGTGCTCGGCCTGCTTCATCAACTCGGTGCAGGACTCGATGGACTCGATCCTCACACTGGCCAAGACCGAGGGCATGCTCTTCAAGTGGGGGTCGGGAGCGGGCTCGAACCTCTCGGCCATCCGTTCCGCTCGGGAGGGTCTGGCGGGCGGCGGCACGGCCAGCGGCCCGGTCAGCTTCATGAAGGGCTTTGACGCCTTCGCCGGCGTCATCAAGTCCGGCGGCAAGACCCGCCGCGCCGCCAAGATGGTGATCCTCAACATCGACCACCCCGACGTCGTCGACTTCATCGAGTGCAAGGCCAAGGAGGAGCGCAAGGCCTGGACGTTGGTCGAGGCCGGTTACGATTCTTCGCTCGACGGCGACGCGTACGGCTCGATCTTTTTCCAGAACGCCAACAACAGCGTCCGCGTGACGGACGAATTCATGCGCGCCGTCGAGAGCGACCGCGATTGGTCGACGCACGAAGTCACCAGCGGCAAGGTCGCCGACACCTACCGCGCCCGCGACCTGATGCGCAAGATCGCCGAAGCCGCCCACCAGTGCGGCGATCCGGGCATGCAGTTTGACTCGACCGTCAACCGCTGGCACACCTGCAAGAACACCGGCCGCATCAACGCCTCGAACCCGTGCTCGGAGTACATGTTCCTCGACGACACGGCCTGCAACCTGTCCTCGCTCAATCTGATGAAGTTCCTCTCGCCCGCCGGCTATTTCGACTCCGAGGCGTTCCGCCACGCCGTCGACACCATGATCGTCGCGCAGGAGATCATCGTCGACAACGCCAGCTACCCGACCGAGCGCATCGGCATCAACTCGCACAACTACCGCCCGCTCGGTCTCGGCTACGCGAATCTCGGCGCGCTGCTGATGGCCTGCGGCCTGCCGTATGACTCCGACGCCGGGCGCAACTTCGCCGCCACCGTTACGGCCCTGATGCACGGCCAGGCTTATTTGACCAGCGCGCGCCTCGCCGCCGCCGTCGGGCCGTTCCCGCACTTTGAGCGCAACCGCGAGCCGATGCTCGAAGTCATCGGGATGCACCGCGACGCGCTCGAGCCGATTGATCCGCGCATGCTGCCGCTGGCCGCGCAGCCCGTCGCCGGAGGCGAGCAGGACCTTTACGAAGTCACCGAGCAGGTCTGGAAGGAATGCCAGGAGCAGGGCCGCCGCTTCGGCTACCGCAACTCGCAGGTCACCGTGCTGGCGCCCACCGGCACCATCGGCTTCATGATGGACTGCGACACGACGGGCATCGAGCCCGACCTCGCGCTCGTCAAATACAAGAAGCTCGTCGGCGGCGGACTCGTCAAGCTCGTCAACAACACCGTGCCCGACGCCCTGCTGCGCATGGGCTACACCTCGGCGCAGGTTGACACCATCGTCGATTACATCGACCGCCACGACACCATCGAAGGCGCGCCGCCGCTCAAGCCCGAGCACCTGCCCGTCTTCGACTGCTCCTTCCGCCCGCAGAACGGCGAGCGCTCCATCCACTACAGGGGCCACATCCGCATGATGGCCGCCGTGCAGCCGTTCATTTCCGGCGCCATCTCGAAAACCGTCAACCTCCCCGAGGACTCGACCATTGAGGACATCACCGAGACCTACATGGCCGCCTGGAAGATGGGCCTCAAAGCCGTGGCCATTTACCGCGACGGCTCCAAGCGCGTCCAGCCGCTGAGCACCGGCAAAGCCAAACAGAGCCGCGACACGGAACGACATACGAACGTCGTTCAGGGAGCGGTGCTTTCGTCTGAATTCAGAGCCGCGACCGTAAGCGAGCGGCCGTCGGCTGTTCCGTCCGTCGCAAGCAAAGAAGCCGTCCCAAGCAAAGAAGCGCCTGCGAAGGGGCAAGCTGCGTCTGCGGCGGTGGCTCCGTCCACCGCCGCCGCCCCTCCGGCCGCAGTCGCGCAATCGACCTCTGTCGCCGCGTCTTCCAGGGCGTCAACCCCCGCGGCGCCATCCGATGTTCGACCCGAAGCGGTCCCGCCCGGCGGGACTGTTCGTCCCCCCCGGCAAGTCCCCCGCCAGCCCGTCCGCAACAAACTCCCCGACGAGCGCGAAGCGATCACGCACAAGTTCTCGATCGCCGGCCACGAGGGCTACATCACGGTCGGCAAATACCCGAACGGGCTGCCGGGGGAAATCTTCATCGTCATGGCCAAGGAAGGCTCCACCGTCAGCGGCCTGATGGACAGCTTCGCCACCGCCATCTCGCTCGCGCTCCAATACGGCGTGCCGCTCAAGGTCCTGGTCGATAAATTCTCGCACACGCGCTTCGAGCCCTCCGGCTGGACCGGCCACGAGGGCATCGGCTACGCCAAGTCCGTCATGGATTACATCTTCCGCTGGCTCGCGCTCAAGTTCCTCCCCGGCTACGAGTCCTCCGAACCCGCCTCGCTCGCCGAAAACGGCGACGCCGACGCTGACCTTGCCGACGCGAGTCTGAGCCACGACCGTAAGGGAGTGGACAGTCAGAGCCGTGACCGTGAGGGAGCGGTGGTTCTCATTGATTCCGCTCCCCCCTCTTCGCGCACACTCGTTCCCCCCGCTTCCGGCTCCTCACGCTCCCGCGACCTTCCCACGCCCGCCTACACCTCCGACGCTCCCACGTGCTCGGACTGCGGCTCCATCATGACCCGCAACGGCAGTTGCTATAAGTGCGAAAATTGCGGGGCGACCAGCGGGTGCTCGTAATCAGAGCCGCGACCGTGAGGGAGCGGGGGTTCTGATGTCAAAGCGCCCAAGGCTGTAAGGAGTATAATCAGCAAGAGAGAAGCTGAACTTTGGGAGGAACGGTGGGCAAGAGTAAAGCAGTAAAGGTCCGGCGCCTATCCATTGCGGACGCCCGTGCCAGTTTGAGCAAGATTGCCAAGGACGCCCACGTCAACGGCAACTATTTTTTTGTGGGAGGAAATGGCGCTCCGATGATCGGGATCATGGACGCGGAGGAAATGGAAGACTACCTCGAACTCCGTGATCCGAAGGTGCAACGCGAAATTCAGAAGAGCAACGAAGAGTACCTGGCCGGAAAGAGCCGTCCGTTCGAGGATTTTTTGGCCGAACTCGATGGAGTCAAAGGCAAGCGCAGCAAGAGCCGTCACCGCCAAAACGCATGACCCCCTCGTTCACGATCCGCGCCACGCCGCGCTTTGAACGCATGGCGCAGAAACTTCTCAAGCACCATCCGCCATTGCGCGCCGTGTTAGATCGAGTCCGCGAAATTCTGAGTAGCGATCCCTACAATCGGAGCCTGTCGTATCCGATCAAGAAACTGGTGGGAGAGCAGGGCGAGGGCCAGTATCGGCTCCGGCTCGGGCGCTGGCGATTCCGCTACGATGTCCAGGGCAGTGAAGTCGTGCTCCAGTACTGCGGCCTGCGCCGCGAGGAGACCTACGGATGATCGAGAACTGCTCCGACTGCGGCTCCATCATGACCCGCAACGGCAGTTGCTATAAATGCGAAAACTGCGGCGCCACCAGCGGGTGCTCGTAAGTTGCTAATTGTCGGTTCAAACGATAGTGAGGTCGCGCCGTGGCATTACACCCCCACCTTGCTCAGAAGCATTTAGATGAGGCTAAGGAGCGACTAAGGGCGGTATATGCGGCACAGCGCGAATGGGGCCTGGAAAGTAGAAGAGTCTACGAAAGGTTTTATAACAGCCTAGCTCTATTCTCAGGTGGCACTATTGCCTTGAGCATTACGTACTTGGGTTATCTGAAGACTCTCGATTCACAACCATTAGGTACATATTTCTTGGTCGGGAGCTGGATTTCTCTTTTTGTCTGTCTGTTGACTTCGGTTTTCTGGAGTTTTGTCAACGCCCATTATTTCCATTACGCCATTGAGAGGGAGTGCTCAAGCGCTGCGAAGGAGCAACGTGAGGCAGAAGCCGATGGAATTTACTCCTTCAATGTGGTGAACATAACACGGCAGGAACTGGAAACTTTTGAAACAAAATTGAGGCAGGTTGCGATGGACTGGGAGAGAAAGGCCGACCAAAACAAGACGAAGGAAGATTGGTACCTTCGAGGGTGGTTGTTGTTGGGTAGGATCGCACGGGTTAGTTTTGTTCTCGGTATCGCATTGCTTCTTTCGTTTGCCATCAAGAATACGTGAGCCACGGCATGCTTTTTGTGCCGTGGGCTTTTCCGCTCCCCCACCCTCTCACCCCCGCCGCACTCCTTCTTCCCCGTGTCATCCCGAGCGAGCGTAGCGACGAGGGACCTGCTCGACGCATTTCTTGCCTTGCAACCGTACGTGCAGGTCCCTCGCTGCGCTCGGGATGACAGGTGGGGCGGGGGAGCGCCCGGCCCGCAGGGCCGGACTGTGAATAGCCGCAGGTTTCAACCTGCGGGATAGGAACGGCGGAATGAGATGCAACCCCGCAAGGGGTTGACGGGTGTTGGGAATGTCCGGCCCCTTCAGGGCCGTGATCCATTTTACAAATCCGTTTCCGTGGGTTTCACCCACGGCTATTCACGGGTTTGCCCTTCGGGCAAAGCGGGGTAGCCACGGCACACCCTTTGTGCCGTGGGCCTTTCTTCCCCCCACCCCCAATCTCACCCCCGCCGTACCACTCCTTCCACGTGTCATCCCGAGCGAGCGCAGCGACGAGGGACCTGCTCGTCCACAACCCCGCCCCCGCCGCATCTGCGCTATAATCATTCCACGAGGCAACGCGATGACGAAGCTGCTGGAACTGGCAGGTAATTACCTATGACGATGCGATTGACCGCCGTGTTCGAGCAAGTGCCGGAAGGCTACATCGGGTTTGTTGAAGAATTGCCCGGAGCCAACACGCAAGGCGCGACGCTGGAGGAAGCGAGAGCGAACCTCGAAGAGGCCGTAGAGCTCGTTCTCGAAGCCAACCGGCTGCTGGCGGAAGAAACGCTCGAAGGCCGCCCGGTCATCCGGGAACCCTTCGTCATCACATCCAAGTGAAACGCCGCGACGTCCTTCGATACCTGGAAGAGCAAGGGTGTGAGTTCTTGCGCGAAGGCGGCAACCACACGGTCTACGTAAACCGCCCTCGCCGCAACGTATCCTCTGTGCCTCGGCACCGCGAGATCAACGACTATCTGGTACGCAAAATCTGCCGCGACCTCGAAATCCCCGAGCCGAAAAACTAGGTTCCCCCTCCCCCCTTTCGCCCCGCCCGCCGTGCTACAATCAACCTTAGAAACGAATCAGGAGACCAACCATGACGGCACAACGATCCATTCGACTGCAAACGCTCGCCGTGGGACTCGTGGCGGGCTTATTGGTTGCGTGTTTATGGCCGGCCGGCGCGGCGCTGGCGCATCACGGCTGGAGCGGCTACGATGACAGCAAGGTGCTCACCCTGACCGGCGTGATCCGGGAATCGACCTACGCCAATCCGCACGGGATGCTGCGCTTCGAGGTCGCCGGCGCAAACGCCAAGACCTGGTCCGCCGTGCTCGCGCCTCCCTCGCGCATGTCGAGCCGTGGTCTCACGCAGGAGATGCTCAAAGTCGGCACGAGCGTAACCGTCGTCGGCTACCCGCACACACAGAAAGACGAAGAGATGCGCATCGAGCGCATTACCATCGCCGGCAAAACCATCGAGCTTCGATGACGCTTGGGATAACGCTTCGCTGACTCTTCGCCGCCGCCAGCGCGGTTCAGCCGGCGCCGCCGCTCGCCATGATCGCGAAAGCAGCGGTGTCCTCACGCACGTTCCTCATCCGGAACGCCGCACGAGAACAATCCTTGCAAACTCTTCCGCCTCGCCTATAATGCCCTCAACTGAATCTGCTTCGCGGGGGGAGGCTTCCATGAACAAGCTTGCCGTTGCCAACACGCTGGTCGTCAGCCAGAAAAAGGAATGGGGCGAGATCGTCACCGGCTTTGAGACCAAGAACAAGTACGCGGTGCTCGACCAGCTGGGCAATATCCTGTACCAGGCACAGGAAGAGTCCGGGTCGTTTCTGGTGCGGGCGTTCTTGAAGGCGTTGCGGCCGTTTTCGATCGTGCTTTCGCCGCCCGGCAGCACCCCGGCCTTCTTAGAGCGGTTCTCTCATTGCTGTAGCTCATCCGCAGGAAGCCCCGTAGGGGCGCTATCCTGTGGCCCACGGCGCAAGCCGTGGGATTCCTCGAGCAAGCCCCGTAGGGGCGACAGACCCGCCGATTT
>Ga0326597_10011923_pt1 | contig 11480 bp, 9 predicted proteins | sample RVTome_12_FD_203789 | JGI IMG/M metagenome (GOLD analysis project Ga0326597, IMG submission 203789) | Soil microbial communities from uranium-contaminated site in the Upper Colorado River Basin, Wyoming, United States - RVT100D185 | ecosystem: Environmental > Terrestrial > Soil > Contaminated >...
CGAGCGTCCGGCTCGGCTCACGACACGCACGGACGTGGTGGGCCTGGCGCGGAGCATCGGTGAGTTCCTGGCGCCGCGCACGTCGCGGCCCGGACTGGTCGCGGATATCGTCGAGCAGTTCGCCGACGTTGCCGATACGACGTTTCCGCTGGAGATCCCCATGGGTCTGCATCACGGTGACTTCGCGATCCGCAATCTCCTGATCGGTTCGGACGGGCGCCTCACCGCCATCGACGCGCTCGGTCGCTGGCGGATGCCGATCCACGACGATCTCGCCCGGATCATCGTGGCGATCGAGACGTCCAGGATCCAGGCGACCTCGTTCGGACTGGCGTTCGGGCCGGCGGAGGTCACCGCGCTCGCTGACGCGATCCTGTCCGGCTACGGTTCGGACGGGGTGGATCCTGCCGCGGTGCGCGTCTATGCGGTCCTCATCCTGCTCGATCGCTGGGCCGCCCGCGCCGATCGCCGATCCAGGCAGGCGCGCTGGCTGGGACGCATCTCGGACGCGACCAGCGATCGCCGCTACGAGGGCATTGCGCGGCGCCTCCTGGCACCATGAAACGGCGAGGCGATGTGAGGGCACCCACGGACTCGTGCCTATACTCCACGGCCCATGGCCGACTCCGAACGCCCTCACAGGCCGGCTCACGGGACGGAGACCACGTCGACCGTCCCGCGCCGGCCGCTCCGCCCCGACCGATCCGGGTTCAGCACGCGCTGGCCGCTCATCGTGGGTGCGTCGGTCCTGATGGGCGTGGCCGTCGTGCTCGCCACGGTCGCCCCGGCGGGTCCGTCGCCGACCCAGACCTCGGCATCGCCGACGCCTCGCCCAGCCTCCCCCGGATACCTCGTTTCGGCGACCCAGCTGCTCGATCGAGCGGGGCGCGCGCAGGCCGGCGAGCAGCCGTACCTTGATGCGTTGGCCGCCCTCCTCGCCGACGCGAACCGTCTCGTCGACCACGTGCCGCAGCCCATGCAACCGCTTCGGATCGCCGATGACGGCGGCGTGTTCGAGGCCGATGGGACGGCGGCATACGCCCTGGCCCTTGCCTACCGCGTGAGCGGCGACGACCGCTTCGGTCACGCGGCGGCCGGGATCCTCAGGGCCTGGGTGGATGCGGTCTCACGGGTCGAGGACATCTGCGCCGATTCCGGGTCGTGTCACACGACGCTGATCGTCAGCCGCCTCGGGGCTTCCTTCGTCTTCGCGGCCGACCTCCTCGAGGGAACGTCGTCCTGGACCGGCGCCGACCGTGCCCGGCTCGCGGGTTGGCTGGCGCAGGTCATCCTGCCGGCTGCGTCGGAACGCACGAACAACTGGGGCGATGCGGGAACGCTGCTCCGCGTGGCGATCACGGACTACACGGGTGACCAGACCGGATTCGCCCGGGCGCTCGACCACTGGCGTGGACTCATGGACCTCGTCGACCCCGACGGCACCATCCCGGAGGAGGCCCGCCGCGGGCCGTTGGGCCTCCAGTACACGCAGGAGGCGCTCCAGTACAAGGTCGCGGTCGCGGAAATCGCGGGGCGGCGCGGCATCGACCTGTGGTCGTACGAGGGCAGACGCGGCGGGACGCTCAAGGGCGCGATCGATGCTCTCGCGCGGTACTGGTTCGATCCCGCGGCCTGGCCGCACGACCCCGCGGTCGCCGTCCCGCGCCCGGGGCCGATGTGGGAAGTGGCCTACGCCCACTGGCAGGAGCCGTCCTGGGTGAGCATCGTGGCCGAGCGACGTCCCTACGGTGATCTGGGGCACTCGGCCCTCCGCTGGACGACGCTCACGAACGGGATCGCGACCACCGTCGTCGCGGGCCCAGGCGCGTCGCCGAAGGTGACCCCGACGCCCGCTCCTACGGCACCGCCGCCGCCCGCCCTCGGCGAGCCACAGCTCCGCCTCGCGTCCGTGCCGGCCAACGGCAGCGTGGACGTGGGCATCGTCTGGCCCGCGGCGGGCACGGTGGACGGGGCGCCCGCGATCAGGATCGAACGTTCGATCGACGGCGCCGCCTACGCCGCCCTGAGTCCGTCCTCCACGGCCGGGCAGGAGATCCTGGTCGGCCTGCCGATCGATGGGCGGATCCAGCTCCGGGCATCGGTCCTGGACGCGAGCGGGTCGCCCACCACGTGGCTGGATGGACCGGCGATCGTGATCCGGATCCACGACGACACGACTCCCACGATGGCCCTCGCGGGGAGCTGGACCGCGGCCGGCCACGCGAGCTATGTGGGGGGAACCGCCGCCTCGTCGAAGACCGCCGGCTCGGTGGCCACCGTGACGGTCGACGCCTACGCGGTCATGGTCATCGGGCCCGTCGGCTCCACTCGGGGGCGGTTCACCGCGTCGATCGACGGCGCGGCCGGGACCGAGATCGACACCCATCGCCCGCGATTCGACCCGTCCGAAACGCTCGTCGTCGCGTCGTGGGCGACGGCGGGTCGGCACACGCTCCGGCTGGAAGTCCTCGGCTCCCCGGCCACGCGACCCACCGTCGGCCTGGACGCGGTCGTCGCGATCGAGGCCGCCCGCTGATGGGTGGGCTAGTTTCCGAGCCGCGGTCGCCAGACCATGAACAGGAGCACGGCAGTCGCTCCGATGACGAACAGGGGCGACAGGGCACCTTCCGCGCGGTCGGGGACGAGGTCGCCGATCTGGGTCAGCACGACGACCGCGCCGATCAGGCCGGTCGCGAGACCCAACACGATGACCGCCACGTAGCCGCGCTCGTGCGCCGCGTGGCCGCCCCGATCGAGGAGGCGCACGATCACCGTCAGCACGATGACGACCAGCGCGACGAGCTGAAGGTTCTGCACCTGCCGATGATACGTCCGCGACGCTGGGCGCGCCCATGGTCCGGGCACTGGCGGGGGTCCGCCGTGGTGGGATCGTGACGCGTTCGCAACGGATCCTGCTCGGCGTCACGAGCGCCGTCGCGATGATCGTCGCCGTCCTCGCGGCCGTCGGGCTGGCCCAGCGGCCCCCCGTGACCAGCCCGCTGCCCACTGTGTCCGCACCAGTTGTCACGACGCCCGACGCCGGATCCTTCCCGGCGTTCACGGTCCATCTCGACCAGCCGGTGCCGGACGGCACCCGTGATCCCACTGCGCACAAGGCGCAATCGAAGCTCTGGTTCGCCCACGGTGCCTGGTGGGCGGTCTTGACGGCGCCGGATCGGCCGGCGTTGACGATCCACCGGCTGGACCTGTCGACGCAGACCTGGGTCGACACGCTGACCCTCGTCGACGAGCGGGCCAACGCCAATCCCGACGCCCTCTGGGATGGCGAGCACCTCGTGATCGCGAGCGCCGTCAAGACCTCGGGGACCTCGGGCGCGGCCCGGATCATCCGCTATCACTTCGATGAGGCTGAACTGCGGTTCGTCGTGGAACCGGACTTCCCGGTGAGGATCAGCGACGTCGGCGTGGAGGGGATCGTCGTCGTGCGCGACTCGGTCGGGGTCCTGTGGGTGGCGTTCACCAGGGACAACCGGGTGTATGTCAGCCACTCCACGGTCAACGACGCGGTCTGGGGCGTGCCCGTCGCGCTTCCATGGCCGGACAGCGTCACCACCCCGGACGACATCGCCTCGGTGGTCGCGTTCGGACCTGGGCGCATCGGGGTCCTGTGGACGAACCAGCGGACCGGGGCGATCCTGTTCACGAGCCGGAGCGACGCGGACCCGGACGATCGCTGGACGGAGGTCGAGTCGGCGCTCGAGGGCCAGGGCCTCGCCGACAACCATCTCAACGCCAAGGTCTCGGCCGACGGGCGGCTGTTCGTCGCGGTCAAGACCTCCCTCAACGATCCGCTCGACCCCAATCTCGAGGCCCCTCTGACCCTCCTTCTCGAACGTCACGACGACGGCAGCTGGTCACAGATCCAGTACGGACGCGTGCGTGATCGGCATACCCGCCCGATCATCCTCATCGACGATCGCGCCGGTCTCGTGGACATGTTCGCGACGTCGCCGACGATCGGCGGATCGATCTACGTGAAGTGGAGCCGCGTCGATGCGCTCGAATTCCCGGCTGGACTCGGCTTGCCCGTGATCGAGGGGACGGGCGGGGCGGTCCTCACGGATCCTACCTCGACGAAGAACCCGGTGGATGCCCGGGAGGGCTTCGTGATCCTGGCCTTCGACAAGGCCAATCGCCGCTACGTCCACGCCTTCGTCGGCGGAGAGGATGCAGCGGCCGGATCGCCGTGGCCGTCGGCAGCGCCAAATCAGGCTACCTTGTACTTCGCCGACACCTTCGAACCCTGGACGGCGGGCTCCGTGCCCGGCAACGGCTGGGAACTCCGCGACCCACTGGAGGGACGCTTGACGATCGGAACGGACGCGGCGCACGCAAAGGTCGCGCTGCTGGCCACATCCGCCGGGAGTACCGGTGCGCGCGCCAGCCTCGATGCACGCGGCGACTCGGACGTCGTGGGCCTGGCCCTCCGGGGCAGCGGTGGCGACGTGGCGACGATCCGATTCGGCCAGGGCGGCACGTTCAGCTACTACGACGGCTCGGTCAAGGTCCGCTCCGAAGCGGTCTACACCCCGGGCCGCTGGTATCGACTCCGCGCGACCGTCGATCCCGTGGCGCGCTCCGCGGCCCTCGAGGTCGTCGACGAAACGAGTGGCGTCCGCGTCCTCAGCGCGTCCGGGCTCGCCTGGCGCGTCCCGGAGGTCGTCGCCGCGTCCACCGTCTGCGTCCAGGTGCCGGCGGGTCCCGCCGTCCCGGGCGGACGCGTGCCGACGCTCGCGTTCGACGACGTGACGGTGAGCCAGCGATGAGGATCGTCGTTACCGGTGTCGCCGGCTTCATCGGCTCCAGCCTGGCCGAGGCGCTCATCGCTGCCGGACACGACGTCACCGGCATCGATGCCTTCGTGTCGTACTACCCGCGCGAGACGAAGGAGGCGAATCTCCGTTCGCTTCGCCTCGAGCCGCGGTTCGCGTTCCACGAGCTGGACCTTGCGCGTGCGGACCTCGAACCCGTGCTCGGGGGCGCCGACGCCTGCATCCACCTCGCGGCGATGCCCGGCCTGGCCCAGAGCTGGGTCGACATCGAAGGCTATGCCGGCTGCAACGTGGTGGCAACCCATCGGCTCCTCGAGGCGTGTCGGGCGGTCGGCCTGCCGCGCCTCCTGCATGCGTCGACGTCGTCGGTCTACGGCACCTTCGCCGTAGGGGACGAATCGATGCCCACCCGGCCGGTCTCTCCGTACGGCGCCACGAAACTGGCTGCGGAACACCTCGTGCTCGGCGCCGTGGAACTCTTCGGACTGAATGCCTCGATCGTCCGGTTCTTCTCGATCTTCGGGCCCCGCCAGCGCCCCGACATGGCCTATCATCAGTTCATCGAGGCGCTCCTCGACGATCGCCCGATCACCGTCTACGGCGATGGCCTTCAGACCCGCTCCAACACGTTCATCACGGATGCCGTCGCCGGGACGATCAAAGCGCTCCACGGCGCTCGCCCAGGCGAGATCTACAACATCGGCGGGGGCGCATCGATCGCGCTGAACGACGCGATCGCGGCGATCGCGGATGCCGTGGGCACCCGACCCACCATCGTCCGGGAGCCGACGCGGCCGGGCGACCAGCGGCATACGGCGGCGAACGTGAGCAAGGCCGGGCGAGACTTCGACTACCGGCCGGTGGTCGATCCGGTCGAGGGGCTGCAACGCCAGGTCGAGTGGCATCGCGGACGACGCACGAACACGTAAGGCGCCAACGGAGGATGACAACGACGCTGTGCCAGAGGGGCTGACCTTCGCCATCGCCGCGGTCCTTGCGATCAGTGCTCCGCTGACGGGCTCGATCGCATTTCGCCGTGACCGGCCGCCCGCCGCCTGGTTCATCTTCGGGGCCCTCAGCGGCCCGCTGGCCCTCGCCATCCTGCTCGTCGCGCCACCCGGCCGCTGCCCACGGTGCGACACGATCGTGCACGGCTGGCCGGCGTCGTGCACGAGCTGTGGCCGGCGGTTCGGTGGGGCATCGCTCGTCAGCCTCGCTCAGGCGTCTGCGGAGGTGACCGGCCGGTCCGCCGACGAGGCGACGGGTCACGAGGCACCGGAGCCGATCGGCCAGCCAGCCGCGACGATCGGCCAGCCAGCCGCGACGATCGGCCAGCCAGCCGGAGCCGAGATCCGTCGGCCCGCCCGAGCGACGACCCGGCGCGCCCCCTTCATGCCCGTCACGCCCGCGGCGGATCGACCGTTGGAGTTCGAACCGCGGCGGATCGACGCGAGGCGGCGCCGCGCGTCCGAACCGTGGGTGCTCGACGTACCGGCCCACTCCCCGTCGCTCGTGCCGCTTTCCGGCCGCTTGGCGGAAGGGCCATCCAGCGCGGGATCGGAGCGGCCGACGAGCTCCGACCGCCCGAGTGGATCCGACCGGCAGGCGCCCTCAGAGCGCCCGGTGGGATCCGAGCGCCCGGGGGGAGAGACCGCACCGACCGGCTTGTGGCCTCGCCTGGTCGCCCGGGCGGCCAGCGACGATCCGCCGGTCCGGGTGCTTTCGAACCGGTCGGCTGAAGGCGAACCTGACACGGCACCCGATGGACCATCGGGCGCCGGCCTCCACATGATCGCCAGCGGGATCTTCACCGGGGGGAGCGTGCGACTCGAGATCGGCCTGCGCTACGGCATCTACAGGGACGGACCAAACCTGGTCATCCTGGGTCCCGTGGATCGGACACCCGATCACGTCCAGGCGGTCCTCCCGATCGCGGAGATCGACCTGCTGTCGATCGCCGACAAGGTCACCGTGGCGCGGTCCGGAGGGCACGATCGCCTGGCGATGGCGTTCATCTCGGCCGCCGGGCTGCGCGGCAAGGCGCTCGAGGACGCGCTCGCCGACGTGACCGCCCACGCCACGGCGGAGACCGCCGGCCCGTCACCGCGATGACCGAGCGCGGACGCCCGGGGCGGGCGGATGCGCGCCTCGCCACGGCGACCGCGAAACGCCTGCCCGAGATCGTGGGTGGGCTGGTCAGCATCGCGGTCGTGGTCGTCCTCGTGATCGGTGGGCTCCTCGGGACCGCCGCCTCGACGGCGCCGACGCCGGACCCATCGGTCCCGCCGCCGTCCCCGCGGCCGAGCACGCCGGCCACGCCCATCGTGGACGCGACGCTTGTGAACCTGCTCGTGACGGTGAACGATCAGCTTGCGGCCAACGGCGAGCGCCTCGCGGCGCTGGCCGCCGGCCGGCCGTTCCTCACCGCCGAGGTGGCGACGACGATCCGCGAGCTGAACTCGACGGCCCGGTCTGCGATCGAGCTTCTGCCCCAGCTGGAGCGCCAGCCGAGTGGCGGTCCGACGGCCGCTCGCCTGAGCGAGTTCTACGGCGCGCTCGGAGCGAGAGCGACGGCCGGGCTCCAGGCCTCGGTGACCAATGCGCCAGCCTATCGGCAGACCGCGGCGGACCTGGCGACGATCCTCGAGGTCCTGCCGTCGCTCCAGGCCGAACTGCAGGCACTGCTGCTGCTACCGCCCGCGAGCCCTCCCCCGACGGGCAGCCCGGCGCCGACCGCATCCCCGGAGCCAGATGCGACGAGCAGCCCGGACGGATCGAGCGAGCCGTCCGCCAGTCCCTCGGTCCAGCCGGGCGGACCCGAGCTGATCGTGAACGGCAGCTTCGGTCCTGCCAAGGCGCCGTGGACGCTCGCCCTCGAGGCCGGTTTCAGCGCCACCTTCGACCTGGATGCCGCCCGGTTCAACTCCGCGCCATCGGCGGCGCGGATCACCATCGCCACGCCGACCACCTCGCGCGGAGCGATCGCGCTGAGGCAGTCCGGGACCTTCATCGCGGCCGGTGCGACGTACGTCCTGCGGGTGGCCCTGGCGGCTTCGGAGCCGCGCGAGGTCTCCATCCGGGTCGCCTCGGCCGATGGCGTCACCTACGGTTCGCGGATCGTCGTGGCGACTCCCGGCTGGGCGCTCTACGAGCTCCAGTTCGGAGCGCCGATCGGCGACCCGGCGGCGGTGGTCTCGATCGAGCTGGGACGGTCCACCGTCACGACCTGGATCGACGACGTGTCCCTGCGCGAGGCGCCCTGACCCAGCGGGTCCCCGATCCGGCCGTCACGGCCGCGAATGGTGCGTGGGCGCACCGGAACTATGCGTTTTGGCACCTCCAGAGCCGATTCCCGGCCCGGATTCGGGCTTTCGGAGTGCCCTCTTCGGCTAAGGTAGGAACGGAACGAACCCGCGGCCGTCGAGGCCCGACCAACGTTGAATCGCCCGCCGGAGGGTCGGGTTTGCGCAAGCATCGTTCTGGCCGTGTAGGGGGGAACGGTGAGGGGACGCCGGATCGAATCCGGTGAGGGAGGGGTTGCATGCGCGTCGCTATCGTCGGCATGGGGTACGTGGGACTGGTCACCGCGGCCGGTCTGGCCGAGTGGGGACATGAGGTCCTCGGGATCGAGGCCAACCCCGAACGGCTGGATGTCCTGCGCGACGGTCGACTGCCGATCCACGAGCCTGGTCTGGATGGACTCATCGCCCGCCATCTCGCGGGCCATCGCATCATCTTCGCCGCAGACGCACGCCAGATCAGTTCGGTCGAAGTCGCCATCGTCGCGGTCGGCACCCATGACGGCAACGGTGGCTGGCAGACGGACACGATCCGGCGCTGCCTCGACGACATCGTGCCCCGCCTGGCGGATGACGCCGTCCTGGTGATCCGCTCGACCATGCCGCCCGAATTCCTGCCGTCGCTGGCGGGCCTCGTGGACGGCCTGCGAGCCGCCGCCGGGCGTCCGCCCCTGCCGGTCATGATCAACCCCGAATTCACCCGCGAGGGCACTGCCGTCCAGGACTTCCTGTTTCCGGATCGGGTGGTCGTGGGCATCGTCCGTGACGACTTCGGGGCCGGGGCGCGCACGCTGGGCACGATGTACCGCTCCGTCGATGCCCCGTTCATCACGATGCCGGCTCCCGACGCCGTCCTCAGCAAGCTGGGTTCGAACCTGTTCCTCGCGACGAAGATCAGCTTCGCCAACGAGCTGGCCGCGCTGTGCGATGAGTATGGCGCCGACGTGTCGGCCGTGGTGGACGCGATGGGCCGCGACCCACGGATCGGGCCGTCGTTCCTCCGCGCCGGCGTCGGCTTCGGGGGCTCGTGCCTGCCGCACCAGGTCACCATGACGATCCACTCCGCAGCCCAGCGATCGCTCGACACGCCGCTCCTGCGAGCGGTCGACACGATCAACCACGGTCAGCGAACGGCCTTCGTGGATCGGCTGGCCGCGGCGTTGGGCGGCAGCGTCTCGGGCCGCCGCATCGCCCTGCTCGGGCTGACGTTCAAGCCGGGGACCGACGACCTGCGCGATGCGCCGGCGTTGTCGATCGCCCTGAGCCTGCTCGACCGGGGGGCTGACGTCGTCGCCTACGACCCAATGGCAACGGCGCGTGAGGCCACCCGCCGGATCCTGCCGGCGCTCACCGTGGCCGACGACGTGTGGTCGGCACTCGACGCTGCCGACGCGATCGGCCTCGTCACCGAGTGGCCGGAGTTCGTCCAGCTGGACTGGGCGCGGGCGCGCAGCGTGACCCGCGGTGCCGCCCTCGTCGACGGTCGCAATGCGCTCGACCCCTCGACGATCACCGCGGCCGGGTTCCGCTATTCGAGCTTCGGTCGGATGTCCGCGCCGTTGCGGATCCCGCTCGAGGCGGAGCACTCGAGGCGTCGTGTGTCCGACGGCCGCTTCGGGGCGCCGGTCCTGCGAACCGCAGTGGACTGAGACCGCAAGGATCGTCACGACGATGCAGGGTCACGAGCGAACGGCGGCCTCGGTGGGGATCATCATCCCGATCGCGGTCATCATCGGGGCCGCGCTGGCGGCCGCGCTTCCGGCGGGCGCGCCCGCCATCCCGATCGTGGTGGCGGTCGCCCTGGGCGGCGGCCTGCTTGCGGTCGGGCTCGTCGATCGGATCATCGGCTCACCAGATGCCCTTGACCGAGCCAGCGAGGGTTGGGCACGGTTCCTGGTCGAACTCGAGCGCGCCCGGCGCTACGAACGCCCAATGGCGCTCGTCCGGATCGCCAAGGGTCCCACGCCGGCCGGGGAGGCGATGTCCGACCTCGATGAGCCGCTCGTCGCACGGGTGCGGGCACGCACCCGGCAGGTCGATCTCGTGTGGCAGGAAGGCGAGCAGGTCTACGTCGTGGTCCCCGAAGGCGGGTCCGCCGCCGTCGCCGATCTGATCCAGCGGCTGCGCGCGGCGACGCACCTTGCCGGGATCGAGGTCCGGTCCGCCGTGTTCCCCGATCAGGCCGTGACCGCCGGGGCGCTGCTCGCCGTGGTCCACGATGGCGAGTGGGAGCCGGTTCCGTTGCCGCTGCGGGCGGCACGCGACGCCCTGACCACGCCGGCACTCGAAGTGGACCTGCCACGGACCGCGGAGGACGGCCGGGCATGACCCGTCGCCCCAGCCGAACCTATCTCCGGATCAAGCGGGCCGTGGACGTGATCATCAGCGTTCTCGCCCTGCCGGTCGCGATCCCCCTGTTCGCCGTCGTCGCGTTCGCGATCCGCCTGGACACGCCCGGCCCGATCATCTTCCGGCAGTCCCGGACCGGTCGGCACGGCACGCGGTTCGGCATGTACAAGTTCCGGACGATGGTGGGCAACGCCGAGGAGCTCAAGGCCACCCTGGCCCATCTCAACATCCTCCCGCCACCGGACTTCAAGATCATCGACGACCCGCGGATCACGCGCGTCGGGGGGTTCCTGCGCAAGACGAGCCTCGACGAGCTGCCGCAGCTGATCAACGTGCTCCGCGGTGAGATGAGCCTCGTGGGTCCGCGCCCGACGTCGTTCGCGGCCAGCACCTACGCCCTGTGGCACACGGCGCGCCTGGAGGTCGCGCCGGGGATCACCGGACTGTGGCAGATCACCGGCCGCAACGAGACGACGTTCGATGAGCGCCTTCGGATCGATATCGACTACGTGCGGCGGATGTCGCTCATGCTCGACCTGCGGATCATGGTGGGCACGATCGCCCCGATCCTGCGCGGCTCGGGCGCCTGACGCGCGACTAGGTCACGCTGCCCCCCGGTGCGGGGGCGTGGACCTCGACTCCCTCGAGACCGCCGGCGTCAAGCGCCGCCCGCAGCTCGTCCGGGGTCCCGGCCAGGATCGGGAACGTCCCGTAGTGGATCGGCATCACGTGGCGCACGCCCAGGAACTCGACCGCCCTGGCCGCTTCGCGAGGTCCCATCGTGTAGTGCCCGCCGATGGGAAGGATCGCGAGATCGGGTGCGTACAGCTCGCCGATCAGGCGCATGTCGCCGAACAGCGCGGTGTCGCCCGCGTGATAGACCCGGAACCCGTTCTCCATCTCGACGACGAAGCCCGCCGGCTCGCCCAGGTAGAGCGTGGTCTCGCCCGCCGGGTTCCAGTCGCCGGCCGAGTGCTCCGCTCTGGTCATCGTCACGCGCAGTCCGGCGACCTCGACGGTCCCGCCCTTGTTCATGCCC
>Ga0326597_10011924_pt1 | contig 11479 bp, 16 predicted proteins | sample RVTome_12_FD_203789 | JGI IMG/M metagenome (GOLD analysis project Ga0326597, IMG submission 203789) | Soil microbial communities from uranium-contaminated site in the Upper Colorado River Basin, Wyoming, United States - RVT100D185 | ecosystem: Environmental > Terrestrial > Soil > Contaminated >...
GTGTAAACAACAGCGGATTTCGGCACCCGATAACACACCGATCGGCCGCCGACAACGCGGACATATCCTCGCACGAGGCGCTGCGCAAGGCTAGGTGACCTCGAAGCGCACCTTCACGCGGCTTGGCGCCATTCCCAACGCCGCCGCGATCTCCGCCTGTGCGCGCTCCATGATCTCATCAACCGATGGACGGCCCTGTGACGGCAGGCGTTCGGTGGGCGCCTTAGCAGGCGGTGCCGGTTCGGGCGCGGAATACGGCACGCCCTCGTCCTTGCCGGTCAGCAGATAGTCGGGCGTCACGTCCAAGGCCCTCGCCAGCTCTTCCAGCTTCTTAGGCCTCGGGATCGTGCCGTGTTTCTCCCAGTGCCACACGGTGGTCGGAGAGACGCTGGTCGCGCGCGCCAAGTCGGCTGGGCGCATCCCCCTTGCCTCACGCGTTTCGCGGACACGCTCTGAAAAGCTCATGCGTCAACTTCATATCCGATTCGCTCGTGCGTGACAAGCGAAATCAGAATTTAACCATTGAAGTGGATTCAAGAGTCAACCTGTGCGGCTTAACTTGACACATTACACCCTCTCGCGTATGTGTACGGCCAAGCGGTCCTTCCATCCTTTCAACGGTGCGGCCGTGCGTCGAAAGCGGTGATGAAGTGGTCAGGAAGGGCTGCCGAGACCATAGGGACCCAATCGCCGCATCACGGTCAAACTTCCCGCCGGGCATGGTGCTCGGCGGACAGCTCACCAACAGGAGGATTGAGCTATGAATGCGAATGAACCGAAGATTGATATCTCGCAGCTGGTTGCACTCGCGATTGACTGCCGTTCCGCAGTCGCTCCGGAAGACGCCGAGCATTATGCGAGCTATCTGTACGATGTGTGCGTTGCGAACTACGGCATGACGGACACGAGAGAACTGAGCCTTGCGTGCTCAGCCGTAGCCGAACACGTCATTGCGCATGACGTAACGGCCTAATCAAAAACGATGCGACGGCTCTCGGGCCGTCGCATCATCTCGTTGCGTCAGGACGCGCACAGCGCGCGTTCCTCAGGTCGGATGGGTAAAAATGGTGGCCGGATTGGCGTTGCGTGCGTCACACGCGCGCTACGCGCGGTTGAAGCGCGCCCAAGCGGACTTGAACGCCGACAGGTCCTCGCCGGGCCTCGTCTCGGGGTTCAACCATTCGGCATAGAAGTCGACCAGTGACTCGTCGACTGCGGCAGGCAGTGCGGCGGCGCGTGCCGATGCGCCGACGCAGTAGGCGCTGATTTCCTCTCGGCTGATGCCGGTGCGGATCATTTGCGTGTCTCCTGAAAATTGAAGGTTCGAATATGTGCGCCGGGTGGGGCAGCTCGCCACCCAGCGCAGGCGACCTTGGGCGTGCGTCCGCTTCCGCTGCTGCCATCGCGTTCGCGTTGCCGACAGGAGGGAACAGCTACGCGATGCCCAATACCGCTTTCGGATCGAGGTCGGCGCGGAAGCTGGCCTTGCCGCCACCAGCGATCGCATCCCAGCAGAGTTGCGCTTCGGCACGGGACAGGTCGAGGACCTTGGCGTCGATTTGTGCGATCTCCTTCCGGCGCTCCATCTCGGTGCGGACCAGATGCTTGTTGGCCGCGTAGAACGCCGTGAGCTGGTCGTCGATCACCTTCCAGATCTGATCGCCAAGTACAGCGGCAACGATGCCGACGGCCGACGTGACGGTCGGCGGATAACCGGGATTGTCCGAACGGATGTGAGCAACGCGCTCCTTGGGAAGGCTCAGGCGCACGTGGGGCGGACGGGCGCGGCCGCTGAGGTCTGAGTGGTTGATTTCAAGGTCAATGCCGATGCCATCACCAGCAAGCTTGTCGAAGTCGCGGCGCAGCTGAGCGCGGGCTTCCTCGATCGGCGGCAGCGCCGTGTCTAGCTTGTCTCGCTGCGCCAGCATTTCGTCGATGTTGGCGCGGACGGATTCGACGGTCGCGCCCTTCGGGACATCGACGGCACCATGCCAGATGATCATGTCGCCTGACCGCTGGAGCTTGCCGACCAGCGATGCGCACGCCCGAGCGAGAGACGGCAGCGTCGCCGGAAACTTTTTCAGTTCTTCATTTGCGAGCTTCAGCGTGCGTGTCGCTCGGTCGACGCGTGCTTGTAGGCGGGCAACTTCACGCTCGTCAGGGTGCAGGTGCGCGTCGCGGCACGATCGCTTGTAGACCTCGAGGTCGGCGATGGCGGTGTTGCGCGCGTCGATCAGATTATTGATCTCGCTGCCATAACTGCGCGCCGACAAATCCGCCATGGCGGAAAGCTCGGTCAGCCGGTCGACCACTTCCGGCGGCACGCCGTCAGCGCGCGCGTCGCCGGGACGGGCGTGCGCATAGGTCCGGGTAAGTGTCGGGCCGTGGTCGAGGCTGTCGACCACGATTGGTGAAGCTGAAGGCATTGGTCCCTCCAGGGAATTGCGTTTGATGCAGCTACACAGTCGCGGCAGCAAAAACTTGTCGACCCCCTGACCACCCCAGCAAAAAGGGCGGCGCATGGCCGCCCTCATCAAGTCGATCTTGTTGGGTCTACTTGGGCAACAGGCCGTGGAAGCGCATTTTGGCGCGCATGATTGAGACGTCGTCCTTGGTCGCCGTTGACTTCGGGAACTCCTTGTGAATCACGGCGAGCGCCGCGTCTGTGTCCTTACCGGCCTTGAGCAGTTCCATCAGGCGCGTACCGACGCCCGGACGTGTCGGCAGGCGGCGGTGCTTCGGCACCGAGTTGGCGTCGGGCGCGGTCGAGAAGTTGGACACGCGTGCCTTGGCGGCAGTTGCCTTCTTCGCGGGAGCAGTCTTCTTCGATGCAGTGGTCATGATCAGTCTCCGTGTTTGATGATCGGACAGTATCGGAGCACTGGACGGCCGAAGACCCCCGGAAGTACTTCACGGTTATTGGAGCTTAGATATGTTGACGCAGATTTTGTGAGCGGGACCGGCGAGTTATCTGCGTGCCAGCCGGTCTGATTCTCGCCGCGCCATGCCGGCGCGATGGAGGACAAGCCAATGTCTGTTATCGAGTTCAATCCGTTCGGGCGCGGCGCGCGTGTCGCGCACCACGACGAGGTCGGCCGCGTGGTCGCGGTCCATCACCTCATGGGCAGCAACGACCTCATCGAGCCGTGGTGCGTGGTCCGGTACGCGGACGGCGGCGAGGTGCTGCATCATCATTCCGAGCTGAGGGCCGCATGAGCGGCTGGATCGAATGCGACGGGCGGATGGGTCCGCTCATCGTGCGCGGCGACGAGATTGCCTGCGCGCGGCCATCGCCACACGACGCGCTTCTGGCGCTGCTGATTCTACGGTCTGGGCAGGAGGTGCTTCTGGACTGCCGACCCAGCGACGCGATCCGGATGGTGGTCGCGGCGACGACAGGCTATTCGCGCGGCGAGCCCGAGGAGATCGTGATCGAGCGGCGGGTCGCGTAGACCACTCGACAGGAATGCGAACGAGGGCGCGGGCGACCGCGCCCTTTCTTACTCTGGTGAGTGAGAAGCAAAGTCCATGCGCGGATCGGCCGGCGGCGGATTTTGGCTCAGATGCTCCTCGATACGGCGGGCGAGTTCTTCGGCCGTCTCCGTCCTCGCCGCACACTTCTCGGCCCAAGCTCGACCTGGATGCAGCACGTCCCACAGGGGCCGAAGACCCGTATATCTGCCTGAGCCCGGGTCGTGGTTCCCAAACCCGTCGAGTACGAGATTCCACACGGGTTTGAACCGAGCGATCAGCAGAGACTCGGCAAGCGGTATCCAGATATCGTCCACGATCAGGTATCGGCATTGGAAATTGTCGATATCGAGGTCTGATGCCCGGATTGAGTCTGCGTGTTCGCGCAGTCGGTTCCACAGCTGTCGACCAGTGCTTGCAGACATGCCCTTCCGAGCCCCCGAGGGCACGGCCTTGCCGATGTAGATGGGCCAAACCGGCTTCTCAGCATTTCGAGCCGACATCAGTCGGTACGGCGCGCAATCGCCTGCGTAGTAGATCAGGTAAATCCCGACGCCCTCGAACTGTTCGATCTCGCCGAGGGAGGCGGGAGCGCGATCCAGCGCCGCCTCTGCGACGCTTTTCCCCAGATTGATTCGGTCGAGCGGATTATATACGTCGTCCGGCATGTTGGTGCTGGCGCGGCTTTCGGGGCAGATGGTCCCGTATAGAGCGTGCCAGCACTTCTGCCAAGGTGACGGGGACCGCGTTTCCGATTTGACGCATCGACTCGGTCCAAGACCCTGTGACAGCAAAATTGTCGGGGAATGTCTGGAGGCGCGCCGACTCGCGCACGGTGAAATAGCGGACGGAGCCGTCCGGTCGCCTCAGCATGTTCTCGCCACCGGGCACCCCATGAACTCCTGCCTTGAGTGTCTTGGCGGGCTCGTCCAGCGGACTACCTGTGTGACCAGTGTAGGTGCGTGCGCCGGGCTGGAACCGATGGTTCAAATATTGGGCCGCCTCCTCCGGCGAGCGCTCTGGATCAGGAAGGCCGGCCAACTCGTCGCGAACCGTGCGCCAAGGACCAGTATCGTCATCCGGTCGAGACAGCTTCGCTCTGCTCGGCCTCTCTTCACGGTCCTTCTTGGCGATCGCGTGTCGTTCCCAATAATCGCCGCTTCCCCATTTGTCCCAAAGCAGCGCCGTTCGGGAATGGGTTTCGTTTGGAAATGACCATTTGGCTGCGATCCCCTCGCGAAACCCAACGAACACCACGCGCTCGCGCTTCTGCGGCACACCGTAGTTGGCTGCGTTCACTAGCGCGGGGATGACGCGATACTCGAGCGGCGCATTCGACGTGTGGTGACGATCGAGGCGCGACAGATGATCGCGCCAATCTTCATTCTCACGGCGCTCGACTGAGGGATGTTGGAGCTGACGTGTGATGTAGCCGAGGTAGGTTGCGAAGGTTTGGCGGGCCAGACCTTTGACGTTCTCGAACAGAAAGGCTTGGGGCTCCGTCTCGCGGATCACGCGGACCGTCTCTGACCACATATCGCGGTGGTCGGCGTGAGCACGGTGGCGGCCGCCGATCGAAAACGGCTGGCAAGGCGGACCCCCAGTCACAAGCTCGACGCGCCCACGGTACTTCTCGAACCCGACATCGCGGATGTTCTGTTCGATCGGCTCGGGCCACTTCGCGATGGGGCGACCGCGTTTGCGGTTCTGTCTTAAGGTCTCACAGCACCACTTGTCGAAATCAAGAACAGCGACCGGCGTGAACCCAGCGCGGTCAACGCCCATCCCCAATCCACCGGCGCCTACGAACAGTTCGATGCTGTGCACTTACCGTTCTCCCCCAAGAACGCCCATATCCTTGCTTGAAGGCTTTTTTGATCGCCCAACTCGCATTCCCAAACGACCAATACGCGCCAGCCCAATCGGGCCAGTTCAACCTCGTTGTGTTGATCTCTTAGCCGATTCGATTCGAGCTTCGGACCCCAGAAATCGAGTCGTGATTTTGGAAGGCGCGCTAGCTTGCAGGTCTCCGATGGGTGTCGATGCCAAAAGCACCCGTGCACGAAGATGACGGCTCGACGACGGGGGAAGATCAGATCTGGCCTGCCGGGCAGATCGCCGCGATGAAGGCGGTATCGGAAGCCCATGGAATGGACCATCCGTCTGACCGCCATTTCGGGCTTCGTGTCGCGTCCGCGAATGCGCCCCATGCGCTCTGAGCGCTGCGCTTTAGTCAGTGTGTCTGTCACGGGCCCTCCGCCGCCAGAGCCACCAATCCGGGCAAGCAAGCCTAACGATCAATCTTGGTGATTGAGACGGATCAGCGAGCGGGCGTCAAACCAAGATGCGGCTCTGCCGACCGTAGCGGCACCAGCAGATGGAATGTAGAATGATAATGCGACTCAGCACGGGGAACTTTGCCGATGGCTGACAAGAAAACCATTTTCGTAGCTTTTGCGATCGAGGACCAGCGCGTCCGCGACATGATCAAGGGTCAGTCTTTGAATACTGACTCACCTTTCGAGTACATCGATATGTCGGTGAAAGAGGCTTACGATGAAGAATGGAAGAAACGGGTCCGGACCCGGATTCTACGGTCGGATGGCGTTCTCACCATCGTGAGCAAGAATTCCCTCACCTCAAGCGGTCAAAAGTGGGAGATCCAGTGCGCAAAGGATGAGGGTAAGCCCTTGCGCGGCATTTGGGCATACAAGGAAGATCGCACCAATTTGGCCGGCGTAAAGACGATGGTCTGGACGTGGCCGAACATAGCTGGCTGGATCGATAGCCTCTGATGCGCAAAGCACTTGTAGTCGGCATCGACCACTACTCCAACGCCTCTCCGCTCTTCGGTTGTGTGAACGACTCGTTCGGTGTCAAAGCCATGCTCGATCGACACGCGGATGGGTCGGTCAATTTCGGAGTGAAGCATCTTACGGCGACCGGACCAACCGATGTGGTTGACCGGGACGAGTTGCGGGGATCGATTGAGGGGCTTTTCGCAGACGATGGCGAGGTTGCACTGCTTTATTTTGCCGGTCATGGCTACATCGAGGCTGCGGGCGGCTATCTGTGCTCATCGGAGGTGAGAACAGGAAACGACGGCGTTGCGCTGGCCGAGGTTATGACAATGGCCAACCAGTCTAGGATCGCTAACCGCGTGATCATCCTCGACAGCTGTCACAGTGGAGTTGCTGGCGGGAGTCCGCTTCAGCAGAACGTCGCGGAAATCAGCGACGGCGTGACAATCCTGACGGCCTCTACCGACGAGCAATACGCCACCGAAGAGAATGGCGCGGGAATATTCACGACGCTCTTAGTTGACGCACTTGGCGGTGCAGCAGCGAATTTGGTGGGCGATGTCACACCGGGCGGCATTTACGCCCATGTGGATCAGTCACTGGGGCCATGGGCTCAACGGCCAGTATTCAAGACAAACGTGAAGCGTTTCATATCTCTGCGGAAGGTTCAGCCCGCATTGGAACTCGAAGAGTTGCGTCGAATTTCGGAGTTTTTCCCCACCGCTGGGCACGAGTTCCATCTCGACCCTACCTACGAGCCGGAGCGCGACGAGCACTGGGAGGCTGATCCCCGTGACATCCCCGCTCCAGATCCAGACCACAACGCGGTATTTGCGATCCTTCAGAAGTACAACCATGTAGGACTTCTCGTCCCGGAGGGCGCTCCGCACATGTGGCACGCAGCAATGGAAAGCAAGACGGTGCGCCTCACAGCACTGGGCGAGCATTACCGACGGCTTGCGGCCAAAGAGCTCATTTAGCGGCGTCCATGAGCGCCGATCACCTCATCGACGAGCTTGTAGAAAAGCTTGCGTCCATCGAACATGGTCGTTGGGCAAAGTGGCAGCGATATCTCCACGGTAAGGCAAAGCCTCAGCCCGACGGGTCTCTCGTTATCCCGGCTGAACTGGTCAGGCGCTGGGAGCGCCAGATCGAGACCCCTTACTCCGAGTTGTCCGAGGAGGAGAAGGAGAGCGATCGTGAACAAGTTCGTGCTTATCTGGATATCATCAAGCGGGCTTTTCGAAGCTAGGTCAACTGGCAGCTCAATGGTACTCGCGCCGCTGAATTGAGCCCTACGCGGTTCGCGGATCGTACTCCACCGCGCGGTCGGCGTACCTCGCACGCAGCATGTCGAGGGCGGACTCGTAGATCTGGCGCGCGCGTTCGCGGCTGATGCCGAGGCGTTCGCCAGCGACCCTCAACGGCTGATCCTCGTCGAATATAACGGCGAGCACATCGCGTCGGCGCTGCGGCAGGTGTGCGATGTGGTCGCGGAGCTGGGCGGCCATCACGGCGTCGTCCGGATCGGGTGCCTCGTCGTCTGGCAGCGCGTCCATGAAGGTCATATCGCCGTCGCCGACAGGGGTGTCCAGCGACGTGTGGCGCGGACCGAACTGCCGCGAACTCCCTTTCGTGCTGCGCGGTGCGCGGTACGTGACGACGCCGTTGAGTTCGAGGGCGGCGTCGCGCGCCTCCTTGCGGATGTGATGCCACGCGAAGGTCGACAGCTTCACGTCACGTGACGGATCGAACTTGCGGACGGCGGTCACCAGCCCAAGAGCGGCAGCGTTGAGGATGTCCTTCTCATCATCAGGGGCCGCGCGCCGCAGATAGGGCTGCGCGACGTAGGCGAGGAAGCGGCGGTTCTCGGCCACCAGTCTGGTCATGGCGCGCTCGTCTCCAGACTGAGCGGCGAGAATGAGATCTAGATCGTCGTTCATGACACCTCGGTCGATATGGGGTTCGGCGAGGGCGGATATGATGGTGCGCGGACGGTCAAACCACCGTCGTGATGCTCGATCTTGGCACGGTAGAAACTGGCGACCTTCAACCCTCTATCTACTCTCAAGACGAGCCTTCGTACTGCCCACATTATCTATCGCTCAGCCAGGACCCAGCGACGGCGGACGGCGGTCCCTCAATGTCGGTCATCACGCGCGTGAACATCGTCTCTACCAGTCGCGGCAGCACACGGCCGTCAACCCAAGGGCATGGGAAGTGGCGCGTATCCATGGCGCAGGTCGGCGGATGGGACAGGGGCAATATATGCGACTGCCTCGCAACGACGCGTAGCGCGCGCGTGACGTACGTTGTGGGGTTGTTGGGTGGTACGGCCTACGTCAAGGGCGTTTCGTGCGCCACGACGCGGCTACGCAAGGCGATCGGCGCAGATTTGCACCCTAAGCGTCGGTATTCGGCGCTTTCAGTGGGGGTGACGAGGTGACAAGGGGTGACAGGTCACCAGCCGTCACCATGTCACCTTCGGCCGGACATCCACACGGACAGGGGTGGTGACGGACAGTGACAACACACTAAGTGTTGTCACCTGTCACCTCCCCATGTCCTGTGTCCCTCGGATCGGCATTGTCGGTGGCATCAGAAGGGGGCTTCGACGGCCTTCCGATCGGCATCCTTCACTGGCCACACGGACCCAGCCTCTTCGCCGACCCAGCCCTTGTCCTTGAGGCCCTTGACTATGCGGTGGAAGCCTCTGAGGGCGTTGTCCTTGTTGTCGGACTTGGCGACCTTGGAGACGAACTCGTCGCGCCACGTCGCCTTCGACACGGCCCAGTAGTCCTCGGGCATAGTGCTGAGCGTCATCTTCTGGCCATCGGTCTTGAGCAGCGCCCACAGCAGTTCGAGCGCCTCCTTGGACTGACCCTTTGGCTTGTCATCTGGCTCCGGTTCGCGGTCCGTCGGCGTGAGGATCAAGCTCGTCGGCATCAGACCCTCGGTGTCTTCCTCGCCGACCTCCACGACCTCGGCCTCGAATCTCCGCACGAAGTCGTCAGGGTGGTCGCGCTGGACTGGCGGACCGAGGACCGTCAAATCGTCCTGCCGGGTGATCGGGCACTCGGTATCGACGGCGCCCTTGAGGGCAGACGACCCACGACTGCCACGACCCTCGTCCTTGCCAGTGTGATGGACCAGAGCGACGTGAGCCTTGGTCCGCGCACGCAGCGTGTCGATGCGCTTGATGTAGGTGCCCATGTCCTGAGTCGAGTTCTCGTCGCCGAGCATGGTGCGCGCCAGCGTGTCGATCACGATCAGGACGGGCTTGATGCTCTGGTCCTCGATAGCGGCGATGATGCCGTCAACGTCGTCATCGCTCTTGCCCAGCTTCACAGCTTCCATCGCATACAGAGGGACTTCACTGCTGTCGATGCCGTAGTGATTGCACCATGCCTCGATGCGCATCCCGATTCCGTGCCAGCCTTCGGCGACGCAGTAGACGACCGGACCTCGGCTCACCTTGCATCCGGACCAATGTCGGCCGAGCGCGATGTGCATCGCCATGTCGAACATGAGGAACGACTTGCGAGACTTCGGCGGACCGTAGAACACGCTGGATGCGCCAGCGGTGAGGAATCCCTTGATCAGGTAGGGCGCCCGCTTGGTTTTGATCTGCGAGATTGGGACGATGCGGATTTGCCGGCTCACTTGATCCACTCCTTGATTGCCGAGCTCTGCGCCTCGGCCCAGGCATCATCTGCAGCGTCCTGCGCGTCTCCCACAGCCCACCACGCTTGGTCTGGCTGATACCGCATGACTGATTGAACGATCGCCCTGACCTCGCGGTCGGGCAGCGGTGGGCGGCATCGCTTCTGATTGGCGACCATCAGCAACGCCAAGATCTCATCCGCCTCACATCCGCGACCACGCACCGTCCCAGCGAGCGATGTCAGCGCGACGTTACGCTGGCCGTCCGGGATGAACGTGGAGACAGGCGCGGCGCGTTGCTCCGGTTCGGACGGGCCGCCGAACTCGTCGAGGAAGTCGAGCAGCGCGACCTCGCCGTCATCCTCGCGGATGATGCGTGCGATGAACGGATCGCGCTTCTGGTGTGGGAATCCGGGAAGGCGCATGACGCCACAAGGCTTGTCCATGCTGGCGTCGCCACCGAAGCGTTCGGCGAGGCCTGACTGCACACGCTTCCACTGCGATGGCGTCGCGCCGCCGGCAACGCGCCAGTAGCAATGAAACCGACCGGGGCTTGTCTCGACGACGACGTGGGGCGGCGTGTCGGATTGCATGACCGGCTCCAACGGAGCGCCATCGAGGTCGAGCCAGAACACTGGCACGCGGATCACGTTGTCATTCGTCCGCTGCGTTGCATCGTGGGCGAACTCGGCAGGCGCGACGAACGCGCCGGCGCCACGTCCACTCAACCTCGCGAGCTGCGGCAGAACGTCGGACGGCGGACCGAAGATCGTGTGGGCAAGCGTCCGGTCCTCCCCACGGTCATCAAAGGTCTGGAACGCCCAACGGCGCAGTGACGCGCCTCGCACCAGCAGATCGAGGAAGTGGGTGGCGGTAGCTAAGTCTGGGTCACACGATGGCCGACGCTCCTCGCGATACTTCAGGCCGACCGCCCAGTCGGCCTTTTCTTTGGCGTCCATTCAGGCCTCCACGGTCAGCCCCATCGCACGAAGTTCGCCGAGGCAATCTTCGCGCACTGCCGCGCATTCTGATCGGAAAGCGTCAAGTATCCGTTGAGCCGTCCGCTGAGAAATCGAGCCGCAGTTCGGATCAAAGCCCAGTAGCTCGATCGTGTTCTTGTTCGCCCTCGCAGTGAACTTCGGCGCGTGGACCACGCTTTTGATGGCCGCGGACAAAGCGTCGAATTGCTCGACCTTCGTCATGCCCTCGACCATCCGATCGATCTGCCAACGCTGACGCTTCTCCCACTCGCGGCCGAAGTCTGCCATCGCCTCGCGCGCGGCGGCGAGCACGCGTTCAAGAGCCTCGTCGTCGAGTGTGCCGACGAGCCGGTGCCTGCCTGACGGCTCGCCGGGATCGTCATCCTCGAACCGATACATGATGGGCTCGATCCGCGCTTCGTCGGCGTCGCGCATGGCGCGCGCGTGACGCTCGATGATGGCGTCGACGCGCTTCAGGTCTTCGATGTCCTTGGTGTTCATGCCGCCCACCGTTGCCCGACGAGCTGGCGCATCTGGCGCGAGCGGTCGGCGCGCGCCTTGCGC
>Ga0326597_10011925_pt1 | contig 11476 bp, 10 predicted proteins | sample RVTome_12_FD_203789 | JGI IMG/M metagenome (GOLD analysis project Ga0326597, IMG submission 203789) | Soil microbial communities from uranium-contaminated site in the Upper Colorado River Basin, Wyoming, United States - RVT100D185 | ecosystem: Environmental > Terrestrial > Soil > Contaminated >...
TCCTCGCCGCCTGATGGGCGGCGCGGCGCCTCCGGCGCCGGTTGCACGCCCTTGCGAGCGAGTCGGTTCTTGAACGCCGGTCGACATCTCCGGCCCCAGAGGCTCAGGGCGGGCTGAACGCCCGCGACCCAAGGGAAGGACTCGGCGCGCGCGGCCCTCTTCGTCCGAGCGCTCCCGGCGGGCCCGATCGAGCCGGGCCGCGCTCCCGGCGCGGCCCCTGGGGCGGTCCGGATTTCCCGTGATTGCGCTGGATCCGGCCCGATCCGCGCGCCGATAGGGCCCTCGGTCGGATCGGCTCCGGGACGCTCCCGGAGGCGCGCCCGGCCGGGGCCGCCCCTGGGGAGGGGCGATGACGGACAGTCAGGGGGTCTGGGGACACATGGGTAGGGCGAGGCTCGCTCGGAACGAGCGGGGCGAGAGCGGCAGGGGCGGCATGACCCTGCTCGAGGTGGTCGTGGCGATGTCCATCCTCGTGATCGCCATGGTCGGCTTCTCGCGGGCCATCGGCGGGTCACTGGTGACGACCGACGTCGACTCGGAGGGCACGCTCGCGACCGAGTCGGCGCGCCGCATGGTCGAGACGCTGCGGGCCGCGACCTTCGAGCAGGTCTTCGCCCGCTACAACGCGGTCACGGGCGACGACCCGCCGCTCGGCGAGTCGCCGGGAAGCAGCTTCGCGGTCGCCGGCCTGCAGGCGGTCGAAGGCGACGCCGACGGGATGGTGGGTCAGATCCTGTTCCCCGTGCAGGCCGGCGCGCCCCTGGTGCTGCGCGAGGACGGCTCGAACATGGCGCTGGGGACGCCGCGCGACCTGGACGGCGACGGGGCGATCGACGACCAGGATCACGCCGGCGACTACCGCATCCTGCCGGTCCTGATCCGCCTGCAATGGCGCGGCTCCTCGGGGCCGGCGCGCCTCGAGCTCAGGACCTTGCTCTCGCCCTTCTGATGGAGATCCAAGCCGCACGCCGCTCGTCCCGCTCGGGCTTCTCGATGCTGGAGATGCTCATCAGCGTCACCATCCTGGTGCTCGTCATGAGCGCCGCGACGCTGGTCAGCGGCACCGGCTACGACGCCTACTCGAGCACGACCGCGCGCGTAGCGCTCCAGAACAAGGCGCTGCGGGCCCTGGACCGGGTCGCCGGCGAGATCGTCACGTGCGCCGAGTCGGAGCTCTGGCCCGATCCCCTGGGCGACTTCGGCACGCAGGACCTGCGCTACCGGCAGGTGGTCGGAGCGACCGGTGGCGTCGCGGACCTGGGGCCCGTCAACCGCCTGTTCCTGCGCTACGCGCCGGGTGAGATCGACGACGGGCTCGACAACGACGGGGACGGGCTCGCCGACGACTGCGAGCTCGCGTTCACGCGCGACGAGGGCGGAGCGAACGAGACCACGATCGTCCTGTGCCGCGACGTGCGCGAGATGCTCGAAGGCGAGCTGGAGAGCGGCGACGACACGAACGGGAACGGCGTCACGGACGAGCGCGGGTTCAACCTCCATCGCGTCGGAGACGTGATCGAGATCCGGTTGAGCGTCGAGAAGATCGGTCCACGCGGAGAGCGGATGTCGAGAACGCTCGAGACGTCCACCAGGTTGAGGAACTGAGCATGAATCCCATGAACGCATCGAGCCACTCTGCGAGCGGCCGGTCGCGGCGCGACGGATCGTCGTTGATCGCGGTCGTGATCGCCATGACGGTGCTGGCGGCCTTCTCGCTGGCGATGGTCTCGACCTACACCGCCTCGACCAAGGCGCACCGCGAGCTGCGCGAGCGGGTCAGCGCCCTGTACGTGGCCGAGGCCGGCCTGGCCGAGGCCATGTTCCAGGTCGAGCGCGGTCTGCCGGGCGACGTCGGCAGCCCGGAGCAGCCGGTCGCCTACGGCAACGGCACCTACCACGTCCAGCAGACCGACCAGGGCGCCGGCGTGTTCGCGCTCGTCGCGACCGGCGAGGAGGACCACGCCGGCGCGCGCATCGAGCTCGTCATGCGAACGGTGCTGAACAGCATCTGGCAGTGGGCCGCTTTCGGCGACGAGGGCCTGACGGTCACCAGCAACGCGCGCGTCGACAGCTACGACTCGGGCCTGGGCACCTACGCGAGCCAGGCCACGAACGGCTCCGGCAGCAGCGTCTACGCCGACGAGGACAGCGACATCGGCTCCAACGGGGACGTCTCGCTGGAGCAGAACTCGGAAGTCCACGGCAGCGCGACCTCGGGCCCGGCCGGGACGGTGACGGTGATCGGCAACGCGGAGATCTCGGGCACGACCTCCTCCGCGCCGAGCGAGATGGAGCTGCCGCCGCTCGACATCCCGGAGCTCCCGGATCTCGGGGCGCTCGACGTGCCCAACAACGCCACGGTCAGCCTGTCGCCGGGCTCCTACAACTACAGCAACCTGCTGGTGGGGACCGGCGCCCTGCTGGAGGTCGAGGGCCCGGCGACGCTGGTCTTCGGGACCTTCCAGCTCAGCCAGAACTCGTCCTTCCGCGTCGACGGGACGAACGGGCCGGTCGAGGTCTACGTGATCGACGACTTCATCCAGAGCAGCAACACGCTGATCGCATCGGAGACGTTCACTCCGAGCCATCTGCGCTTCAACCTCGCCAGCGACAACGTGAACGACCCCGAGATCGACGTCGATTTCAACCCCGACAACATCGACTTCGACTCGAACGCCAAGCTCTACGGCACGATCTACGCCCCGAACGCGCGGGTCGAGATCAACAGCAACTTCGAGCTCTTCGGCGCGATCGTCGCGCGCTCCCTGCTGCTCGACAGCAACAGCCTGATCCACTACGACGAGGCCCTGCTCCAGAGCGACGAGGACAGCGTCCCGAGCTGGGAGACGGTCTGCTGGCGCCTGCTGCCCTACTCGCCGCAGGCGGGCGGGAACTAGGGCCCGGTCGCGGCGCCCCCATCGGAGCAGTCGATGTCCCCCGCGCAGAGAGGCAGTCGCATCCCCATCGCGGCCGGCCTGGTCGCGTTGGTCGCCCACGCTCCCGCCCAGGAGACGGTGCGGGGAGCGCCGGGCGACGGCGCCGTGCGGATCGTGCGCGCGCTGCGCGACCCGGACCCGCCGCCGCTCGAGGAGCTCGCCCGAGAGCTCGCGCGCGAGCACCCGGCGCCCGTCGCGGACCTGCTCGCGATGCTCGAGCGGCGGCGCGTGCCGGCCCTGGAAGGGGCGCCGCCCCAGGCGCTCAGCGAGCCCCAGCAAGAGCTGATCCTGGCGGCCCTGTCGCTCTCAGACCGCGGGGCGGTCTACGCCGGGGTCGCTGCGCGGCTGGAGGAGTCGCTGGACGTGCCGGCGCGCGTCGTCGCCATCCAGGTCCTCGGAGGGCTGGCGTACGCGAACGAGCTGTCCACGCTCTTCGATCTGGCGCTGATCTCGGTCGGCGAGGTCCTGGACGGGCGGGTCGAGGCGGCCTTCCAGCGCTCCCTCGCGCGCACGCTGGCGCGCGATCCCGCCGGATACCACGCCCTGGGGAAGCTCTGGCGGCGCGCTCGCCCCGAGCTCCTGCCGGCGCTGATCTTCGCGCTCGGCCAGGCGCGCGACCCGCGCGGGCTCGAGCTCCTGTCCGAGCTCATCGCCTGGCGTCCCGAGCACGCCGTGCACGCCATCTCGCAGGTTCGCCGTCTCGGCCCCGGCGACTCGCCCGCGCTCAACTCCAGGGTGTGCGAGGAGATCCGCACCTTCCTCGACCCGACCGAGGTCGAGTCCTGCCGCGCCGCCAGCGCCGCGCTCGCCGCCATGCAGGACTGCGATTCGGTCGGAGCGTTGATCGACCTGCTCGAGCACGAGTCGGCCGGCGTGCGCGGGAACGCGCACTGGGCGCTGCGCGAGATCAGCGGGCTCGCGTTCGGCCCCCAGCGCCACATGTGGGCCATGTGGCACGAATCGGAGCTGCGCTGGCTCGAGCAGCAGCACGCGGACGTCCTGGCGCGTCTCGTCTCCGACGACGCGGGCCAGGTGGCGTCCGCCATCCGCTCGCTCTCGGAGCGCGGGCTCTACCGCCGCGAGCGCGCCGGGGAGCTCGCCGCGCTGCTCTCCGTCGCGCCTCCGGCGCAGAAGGTGCTGGCCTGCAACGGTCTGGCGCGGCTGCGCTCGGCCAGCGCCGTGCCCGAGCTGATCGAGACGCTGGAGGTCTTCCCCGGCGAGGCCGGCCGCGCGGCCTGGACGGCCCTGCGCGAGATCACCGGCCTGGACCTGCCGCAGGACGCCGCCGCCTGGCGCTCCCCCGAGCGCGGCGGCGGCGAGTCGCGCGCGACGGCGGGGGAGCGGAGCGTCGTGCTGGACCTCGGACCGCTGCGCCGGCGGGCGCTCGCTCCGGTCCCGGACTGACATGGAGGCCGGGCCTCCATAGCGTCTGAGTGCCACCCCCGCGCCGGGACCGGACTCCCGCGGCGTCTGCCGCTGCTCGTGATAGCTTGCCGGCATGAAGCCCTCACGGTCGCTGCTGTGGTCCTCCGCCTTGCTCTGCTCGGTCGCCGGTCGCGGCCCGCTCTTCGCGCAGGAAGTCGGCACGCGCGTCGGAGAGCTCTACCCGGACGTCGCCCTGCCCACGATCGACGGCGAGCGGGTGCTGCGCCTGTCGGAGCTGCGCGGCCGGAAGGTGCTCCTGATCGAGTTCGCCGCCTGGTGAGCGGGTTGCCGGCGCCACGTGCCGGTCTGGCACGAGCTCACCCGTCCGATGCGCGCGAGCGGCGACCTGGTCGTGCTGGGGATCGCCCAGGAGCAGCACCCCGACCGCACGCGCCTCTTCGCGCAGTGGCACGAGATCGACTGGCCGATCCTGTGGGATCCGTTCAACCTGACCGGCTCCACGGCGGTGCCCGGCTTCACCGCCATCGACGAGCACGGCGTCGTGCGCTCGCTCCGCCCGCGGCCCGAGACCTTCGAGGACGAGTTCCTGTTCGTCGATTTCGACCCACCGGCCCGGACGTCGCAGGACGACTGGGTGCTCACACCACAGATCCTGGCCGCCGGCCCGGGAGAGAGCCCGGTCTCGGCCGTGGCCTGGTTCCTGGGCGCGCCCTGGAGCCGCGTCGCCGACGGCGATCCGGCGCCTGGGGCGGACGCTGCGCTCGCGCTGCTCGAGCGCGCGGCGCGCGAGGGCGGCGCGCCGGCGGACCTGTTCCGGCTCGGCGTCGCGCGCCGCCTGCGCTTCGACTCGCGCGTCGGCTCCCCGTCGGACTTTCGCGCCGCGGTCGAGGCCTGGGGAGCCGCCCTGGCCGCGAATCCCAACCAGTACGTCTGGCGCCGGCGGCTGCAGCAGTACGGGCCGCGGCTCGACAAGCCCTACGACTTCTACGGTTGGGTCGACCAGGCGCGCGCCGCGATCCGCGCTCGCGGCGCCGAGCCGGTGGCGGTGCTGGCCGGGTTGACCGACACCGAGCGCGCCGGAAAGGGCAGCGACCCGGTGGCTACGGACGACGAGCGCGACCCCGATCCCGAGGGGGAGATCGAGCGCGACGAGGGGCGGCTCGTGTCGCTCGACGCAGCGCTCGTGTTCCACACCGACGCGATCGAAGGCAGGCAGCGGGGGGCCGCCGCCGCGCGCGCACACGTCGCGCTGTGGCCGGAGCGCGAGCGCGGCGTGCACTGGACGAACGACGCCGGCGCGGCCCTGGTGTGGATCGACCGGCCGCCCGGCTGGCGGATCGACCGGCGTCTCTTCCGCCTCGCCGTGCCCGCCGCCGCCACGAGCGACGAGGCGCGCGGCATCGATTTCGAGCTGCGCCCGGAGCCGGACGCCGCCCCCCTGGCGCGCCTGCGCGGCCACGCGCTCTACTACGTCTGCGAGGGCGACGGCGGCCGCTGCATCTACCGCCGCCAGGACTTCGAGCTCGAGCTCGCCGTGCCGGGCGGCTGAGGGCGGCTGAGGGGTGGGACGGAGCGTCCCCGGGGGAGAGGGTCCGGGGGCGCTCCTCGCGCTCGGGACGCCGCGCGCAGCGCAGGCGAGATGGGGGCCCGGGCGCGGCCAGCAGTTCGGACGCCTGACGGGCATCGTGAGGTAGTGCCCATAGTTGCGCCGCCGCCGGGTGCCTGGGGCCGCCTGCGCACGCCGCGGGCCCCCGACAGCAGACGGCGCCCGACCGCGCCGGGTTCCAGGAAGCCGCCGGACTCGCGCCGGGTTATTGCGACTCGGACCCAGCTCCTTGGACCGCAAGGGCTTGCGCGCGTCTCTCGGATCCGGCTCGCGATCGGCGAAGGGCGTCAGCGCGCACGAGGCGCAGGTCCAGCGGCGTGCCGAGGCGGCGCGCGGTGACCAGCAGCAGGAGGGCGCGTCCGGGCGCACGGGCGGGGATCGGTCCGATGAGCAGCGCCTCGCCCGCGCCGACCAGCGCGCGCGTCCCGACCGTCTGGCTGGAGAAGATCGGGATCTGCAACGTGACCGCGTCGGCGGTACCAGGCAGCGTGCCGCTGGCCTCCTGCAGCGGCTCCTGCAACTCGGCCGTGCGCAGTGTGAGGTCGAGCTCGGTGCGTCCGTCTCCGGCGCGCTCCACCGCCACCTCGAGCATCAAGCCGGAGCGCGCGACCGCCACGACCGGGTCGGCGATGAAGCCCGCCAGCGCCTCGCCCGTGGCCTGCATCCCGAAGCTCTCGACGAAGGCCCGGTCGTCGACCAGGGTGATCGTTCCGCTCGTCCCGTCGCACAGCAGGATGGCCGGTGCCGCCAGCAGGCTGGCGCCGGCGGCGCGGCCCAGCTCGTCGAACGCGCTCCGGGCCGCGGCGCGCTCGACCAGGCTGGCGCGCAGCCAGCCGGCATCGGTGTCGACGACCGCCAGCGCGGTCGTCCGGTCGAGCTCGAGGATGCGGCAGCTCACCTCGACCTGCGACACGCGCGGCCGCCTCGCCGCGGCTCGTCGCATCCTCTCCCGGGCCTGCGGGTCGACGGCCACGTCGCGCGCGAGCCCCACGGACGAGAGTCGGGCGGAGTACTCGACCGGGAAGGCGCCGCGCGGCTCGAGGGGCACGAGGTCCAGCTCCGGCGCGCCCCGAGGAGCGGCGCAGGCGGCGCAGAGCGACACGGCGAACGGCACGAGGAGCGAGGGGATGCGGTGCACTGGGGCCTCCTTCCGGCGCGGGGCTGGGCGCGGGGCTGATAGCCTATCCGCCAGCCGCCGTTACCGCCGCGCACGCCGATCCACCCCGGCCCCGGCCGATCCGTCGAACGATCGAGCGGGTGGGTCCCGCCACGGATCGGGTGGGGCGCGGCCCGGGCGGGAGCGCGTCGGGCTCACGTACAATCCGCGCCGCCATGGAGATCCGCCGCGAGCTCTCGGACACGGCCTTCCTGGTCAACGAGTCGCGCGCGCGCTGCGTGGAGGTCGGCCGCGACACGCTCGCGCGGCACTGGGTCCCGCCCGCGCGCCGGGCCGCCGTGCGCGCGTTGTGGGAGGACTTCGCGCGCGAGGTGTATCCGCACGACGCGCTCCAGCTCGGTCTGCGCAACCGCTTCTTCCTCGAGCGCATCGCGCGCGTCGCCGCCGAGCCGCGCGGGGTGCTGCTGAACGTCGCGGCCGGGATGACCTCGTACCCCTACCTCGTCGAGCCACCCCTGCCGGCGATCGAGGTCGACCAGGAACACGTGCTCGAGCTCAAGCGCGAGCGCAGCGCGGCCCTGCGCGCGCGCGGCGTCCTCCCCGAGCGGCGCGTCGAGCTCTTCGCGGCCGACCTGAACGACCCGGTCGACCAGCAGCGGCTGAACGTCCTATGCGCGCGCGAGCTCCCGCGCCGGCGCTCGATCGCTGTGCTCGAGGGGATCAGCTACTATCTGCCGCCGGCGACCTTCGAGCGCCTGATCGGGCTCCTCGCCGCCGCGCAGACCCCGGGCTCGATCCTGGCGCTGGACTTCTGGGAGCCGCAGAACGCCGCGCACCCCGTCTTCGTGCGCCTGGCGGCCTTCTTCCGCGCGCGCTTCGGCGTCGCGCCGGAGAGCTACCGCTTCCTGGAGCCCGCCGAGCTCGAGTCGCTCGAGGGCTACGATCTGGTCGAGCTGGCCGACGTCGCTGCCCTGGAGCGCGCGTACTGCGCCAGCCGCGTGCTGGCCGACCCCGAGAGCATCCTGCCCGAGCGCTACGCCGTGCTCGCGAGGCGGTGAGCCCGCTGTTCGAGGCGCGTGGCCTGACGCGCACGGTCGCCGGTCGGCGTCTGTACGAGGGGCTGGCGCTCGAGCTGCGCGCGGGCGAGGTGATCGGCCTGCGCGGGCCGTCCGGCATCGGCAAGACGCAACTCCTGCGCCAGCTCGCGCGCCTCGACCCCCCGGAGGGCGCGCGCCTGTGCTTCGACGGTCGCGCGTCGGAGGACGTGCCCGCGCCCGCCTGGCGGGCCGAGCTGGCCTACGTGATCCAGGGCGCGCCGGTGCTGCGCGGCACGCCGGCCGCCCTCGCGCTCGCGGTCGCGGGCCTGCGCGCGCAGCGCGGGAGAGGGACCGCATCGCAGGGAGAGCACGTCGACCTGGCCCGGGAGTGGGGGCTGGCGCCCGGCGCCTGGGAGCAGCCCTGGAGCGAGCTGTCGCTGGGCGAGCGCCAGCGCGCGCAGCTCGCCATCGCCATCGCGCGCGCTCCGCGCCTGCTGCTGCTCGACGAGCCGACCAGCGCCCTCGACCCGGCCGCGACCGCCGCCGTCGAGAAGAGCCTGCGCGGGCGCGCGGCGGTCTGGGTGACGCACGACCCGGCCCAGACCGCGCGCGTCGCGACCCGCACGCTGGAGCTCGGCGCGTGAGCGGGCCGATCGAGCTCTCCTGGGGCCAGATCGCGCTGGCGGCCTCGCTGATCCTCGTCAACGGGCTCATCTCGGCCTGGCTGGGGCTCGGGCTGGGGCGCCGGCTCCTCGTGGCGGCGGCCCGCACGGTGGTCCAGCTCGTGCTGCTGGGCTACGTGCTGGTCGGGGTCTTCGAGACGCGCCACGCGGCGCTCGTGCTCGTGATCTGTGCCGCGATGATCGTGCTCGCCGCGCGCGAGAGCGTGCGCCGCACCGGCCGGCGCTACGCCGGGATCCAGCTCGATGCCCTGATCGCGCTGGCCGTCGCCGCTGGGGCGACGGTGCTGGCGGCCGACGCCGTCATCATCGGCGTCGAACCGTGGTGGGAGCCGCGCTACCTGATCCCGCTCTTCGGCATGATCCTGGGCAACGCCCTGACCGGCATCGGCCTGGGCCTCGAGCGCTGCATGAGCGAGCTCGACGAGGGCCGCGCGCGGGTCGAGTTCCTTCTCGCGCGCGGCGCCACGCGTTGGGAGGCGGCGCGGCCGGTCGCGGCCGAGGCCGTGCGCACCGGCATGATCCCGATGCTCAACGCGATGACCGTCGTCGGCCTGGTCACGATCCCGGGCATGATGACCGGCCAGATGCTGGGCGGCGTCTCGCCGATGATCGCCGCGCGCTACCAGATCCTGGTCATGTTCCTGATCGGCGCCGCCACGGCCGCGGGCGTGACCGGCGCCGTGCTGCTGTGCGTGCGGGCGCTGTTCGACCGCGATCACCGCCTGCGCATCGAGCGCCTGCGGCGCGCGTCCGGAAGCTGAGCTCCACGTGCCTCAGCGCGGGCTGAACGCCCGCACCCCAAGGGAAGGACTCGGCCCGCGCTGATCCTGTTGGCGGGGGAGGCGGACCCTCCCCCGCATCGGCCGCGACATGCGGCCTCCCTCTCCTCGCCGCCTGATGGGCGGCGCGGCGCCTCCAGCGCCGGTTGCACGCCCTTGCGAGCGAGTCGGTTCTTGAACGCCGGTCAACATCCCTGGCCCCAGAGGCTCACAGGTCGAAGCGGCGCGCGAGCCAGCGCGGGCGGCTCCAACGCCAATGCGTCTCGGCCGTGCGGCCGACGAAGACCGGGTAGATCGCTTCGAGCGCGCGCGCGGCCTCCTCGTCCAGGCCGACCTCCTCGCGGTAGCGCTCGAAGGCGGCGCGCTCGGCCGGCCGCAGGCCCTCGCGCGCCACGAGCGCGCGCCAGATCTCGCCCTCGGTCCGGCCGCGCGCCTGCTGGCGGTCGTGCACGAACAGGTGCAGCAGATCGTAGTACGGCAGTGCGCAGTCGCTGGCCGCGCCCCAGTCGAGGTAGCCGAGCACCTCGCCGGCGGCGTCCACCTGCACGTGCTTCGCGCGCAGGTCGCCGTGGCACAGGGTGCGCGGCAGATCGTGCCCGACGAGCCCGGCGCGGGCCCGCGCGCGCATGCCCGCGAGCGCCGCGCGCGTGCCCGCGTCCGCCGCGCCGCGCGCCACCAGCTCGAAGGCCGGCTCGAGCAGCTCGTCGAAGTCCGCCTCGGAGAAGGTCGCGGGTGGCCGCACGACGAGTTGCGCCAGGTGCCCGGCGACGCGCCCGAGGATCGCCTCGGCGCGCGCGCGCCGGCCCACCTGGTGGATGGCGGAGGTGCCCGGAAGCCGCCGTTCGCACGAGAGCCACAGCCCGTCGATCGGGCCCGCGAACAGCGGCTCGGGCGCGGGCACGCCCGGGAAGCGCTCGCGCAGGAGCGCGAGCATGCGCAGGTGCAGGCGCAGCCCCTCCTCGTGGGCGCGCACGAGCGCGACGTGCAGCGTCCAGCGGCCGGCGGGCTCGCCGGCGCGCCCGCCGGCGAGCGCGGTCTGCACCACGATCGTGTCGCCGCGCGTGCCGGTCACCTGCTCCGCCGCCGGGGTCGGCTCGCCGACGCGCCGCGCCAGCTCCTCCAGCACGTGCGCGATGCGGCTCGGCCGGCCGCAGAGCTCGCGGCGCGCCGAGACCAGCCCGAACGACGGCGCGAGCACGGGAAACAGGCCGGCCGCACGCGCGAGGAGCTTCAGCTTGTTGCGGCGCTCGTTCGGCCCGAGCGGGAGCTCCGGCAGCCGCTCGTCCAGAGCGACGACGTGCGTGAAGTCGCGCCGGTGCGGGTAGAGGGCGAAGGCGCGTGCGGGCGCGAAACCCGCGGCCGCGAGGGCCGCGCGGTAGCCGCGCAGCGTGCGCTCGCCGCGCCGCGGCCGCAGCAGCGCGCGCGCGTACTCGAGCGGGCGCGTCAGGCGGAAGTCGTGATAGCCGCCGCCGGAGCGCTTGTAGGCCAGGCGGTTGTCGGCCATCACGAACAGCTGGCCGCGACACACGCGGCGGCACTCGTCCAGCGCCGGGGCGAAGCGCTCGTCCGGCAGGCCCTGCTCGAGCACGACCAGGTCGAAGGCGCGCGCGGCGAAGGGCAGGGCGCGCCCGCGGCCGCCGACGAGACCGCGCACGCGCCCGACCTGGAAGGCCTCGAAGGCGGCCAGCGCGAAGCGCAGCCGCTCGCGGCTGGGGTCGAGCAGCGTGACGGCGAAGCCCGCGCGCGCGAGGGCGGCGGCCGAGCCGCTGCAGGCCGCCCCGACGACGAGTGCCTCGCCGCCGCGGGTGCAGAGCACGGTCAGCCACGCGCCGCGGCTCTCCTTGAGCAGTTGCGTCAGCCGGTCCGCGCGCTCCTCGGGCAGGTGCCGGAGCAGGCGCTCGAAGGCGGCGCGGAAGCCGAGCCCCCGCTCGA
>Ga0326597_10011926_pt1 | contig 11476 bp, 6 predicted proteins | sample RVTome_12_FD_203789 | JGI IMG/M metagenome (GOLD analysis project Ga0326597, IMG submission 203789) | Soil microbial communities from uranium-contaminated site in the Upper Colorado River Basin, Wyoming, United States - RVT100D185 | ecosystem: Environmental > Terrestrial > Soil > Contaminated >...
ACCTGATCGATCCGCGCCCGTTGCTCTCGCTTAGAGTCGAGAGGCCCGCCGGTGGAACCGGCGGGCCTACTTGGGTGCTGATCTCGCGGCGGACGAGCCGTCGAGGAGCTACCTGTTCAGGATGACGACCGTGGTCCCAATCCGGAGCGGGATCTCGTTGAAGTACTCAACGGTGCCGCGGTACTGCGTGCCTGGTCCCGTGATCCCGGCGTAGGTCGCCGTGATCGGGACGGTGCCGCCGATGGAAACCGGGAATGGATCACCGGTCCCTGCCTCGGCGGCCAGGGTCGGCGGATCCACGGGACCGGTCGGCAGGAACCACTCATGGAGGGTGAAGTCCGAACCATCGCCACCCGCCGTCCCCCAGCCGTGCACGACGAGCCGGTAATTAAACGCGGGCGGCCGTTGGATCTCCACATTCTCGTTCGAGTCACCACCGCCGCTCGCACGAACGAGCTCGCCGGGGAATGCAAACTGCGTGTCACTGTTGAGGTCGGCGAACAGATAGAGATCGAGGTCAGCGCCCGGCTCCGTCGTCGAGTTCATCAATGCCGCCGCGTAGTACTTTCCTGCCGCGAGCGAGAAGTCCTTGATGAAGACGCCATCGGTGAACGTTCCGGTCTCGATGTCCTGATCTGGGTCCTGGTCCACGTGCAAACCCGCTGTCGGGGCGTCGGCGACGAGGCCGAAGCCCTGAGCGTCGAGCGTGCCCTCATAGCCGGCTTGGACGTTCCAGTTCAGCGTCCCGGAGTCCGACGCGGCGGCCGCCAAGAACGTGGTCGGCGCGGACAGCGTGACCGGCCGAACGGCGACGGGAAGCCGTACCGTCCTGCCGTCTCCGGCGGTCCAGACGATCGCCCCGAACGTCCACACGTCGAGCGCGGCGGAGGTCCGCGTAAATCGTGCTTGCCACTCCACGCTCGCATTCGGGGCGATGGTGAAGTTCGCTGGGAGCTCGCTCACAGCGATACCGGCGAGGCCTTCGACGCTGGAGGTCCATGTCGTTGACGAGGCGTCGACGCTGGTCGCGGTGCGGGTGACCGTCTGGGCCCCGGCGAGCGCGGCGATGCCGATCGACGGTTGGTTCAGGTCGCTTGGATCGACCGCCGACACTCCTCCGAAGCAGCCGTTCCCGTTGCCACAAAGGAACTCGAGGTAGTCGAAGAAATCGGCCTTGAAGGTCAGACCGGCGTCCACCGCATCGTTCGGGTTCGTGCGGCCGCCGCCCATGTCGAACGGATCGGCCGGGGTAATGCCGTCCTCTTTCGCGACAGAGGTGTCGCCCGTCACGACGAGCGCCGACTTGATCTGCTCGGGGGTCCAGTCGGGATGGGCCTGTCGCAGCAGCGCTCCGAGACCGGCAACGTGCGGCGCCGACATGGACGTGCCCGCGATCGCCTGGAAGAGCTGGCCGGGCAGTCCGAGGGGCCCGGTGGGGCTTGCCCCCGCAAGGATCTGAACGCCGGGCGCGGTGACGTCCGGCTTGATGATGTCCGGGGCGGCGCGGTCCCTGCCCCGCGAGCTGAAGGCGGCCATGACGTCGCCCGTACTGGGCGTGTCCGTCGCGGTCCCGGCGGAGATGCTCGCCATCGGGTTCGTGGAGGACGAGATGAACGTCTTGACCGCGGTCCCGTCCGTGAAGTTCACGTGGACCGACGGGACGTAGTGGTTATCGGTGTTGAGCTCCTGCGCGTCTGTCGGGTTGTACAGAATCATTCCGACGCCACCGGCGGCGGCGACCGTCTGCGACTTTTGGACGCGGGCGTTGGTGCCTCGCTTGCACACCACGACCTTGCCGATCACCTGCGCCGGGTCCAACGAGCCGGCCAGGCACAACTCGGCGTCGGCGGCGGGAATGCCCGTCGCCGGCACGTTCACCGCGTCGACGATCGGGGCGGGACCGATGGCGTTGGTCACAGAAGCGCCCGTCACCGAAAGCGTTGCCCCACCGTCGGCCGTGAGGTCGGCGGTCGCGAGGAACGACCGATCCTGCTGGCTCGCACCTACGGTCGTGACCCAGGGGACTGAAGCAGGCGATCCAACCGTGTTTGCGCCCGGTCCAGCATTTCCGGCCGAGACCGACGCGAAGACGCCGGCATCGGCCGCGAACAAGAAGCTGATCTCGTCGTCCGTTAGGATGACCGAGCTGTCCGATCCAATCGAATAGTTGATGACATCGACGCCGTCCGCGACGGCCTGATCGATGGCGGCAACCAGGTCCGCCCCGGCGCACCCCCCATCGCCCTCGGCGTTGGAGTTCCAGCATGCCTTGTACATGGCGACCCACGCCCGTGGGGCGATGCCGGAGATCGTCGCCACGCCGAGGTCGTTGCCGTCGATCGAGGGATCGATGTTGGCGTTCCCGGCCGCCGTGCTGGAGGTATGTGTCCCGTGCCCATCGCCGTCGCGCGGCGAGAGGTAGTCGCCCTCCCAGACCTGGTCGGCGCCGAAGCCGGCGACATACCAGCGAGCACCGATCAGCTTGTTGTTGCACAGGTTCTTGGTGAACGCCTCGCCGCTTTCACACTTGCCGTGCCAATGGTCAGGGCGCTTGTAGACGACCTTTGCGTTTCCGGATGGGTTCGCTTCACGGTCTGAGAAGCTGGGATGCTCGGGCCAGATCCCGGTGTCGACGACCCCGACGATCACGCCGTCGCCGGCGTTGCCTTGGCCGCCGAGCTGGTCCCAAATGCCCCCGCCCGCGGTCAGACCCAGGAAATCGGGGCTGTTGTCCGTTTGGATCTCGCGCATTTCGGACTGACGGACCGAAAGGACGCCCGGTGTCGCACGCAGTAGCGCGGCCTCACCACCGGTCAGTCTCGCAGCGAAGCCAGGGAAGCTGTAGCGGTAGCTGTACAGCGCGTCGTAGGTCTTGTTTGTCTTTGCCGCTAGCCGGGCTAGGACGTCGGCCTGCTTGGAGTCGAGATGGGCAACGTAATTCCTGACTGCAGGGCTAGCTGTCGCGATGTGCCCCTTGCCCTGTGGGCTCGTGGCAGCCAGGCCATCGATCCCACCCCGGTAGCTCGAGACCGGGAGGTCCGTCAAACGGACGATGTAGAGAGCGCTCTCGTTCTTCGCCTCGATCTGCTCGAGATCCGCGCTCGAGACGAGATCGAGGTCAGGCGACGCCGCTGAAGCCGGCGCTATGGCGGAGACGAGGAGGGCGAACGTGGCGAAGAGCCCGATGATTCTGCGGTTCAACCTATAGCCTCCTGTTCGCCGGGAAATCCGGCAGTGGGCGTGGCCTGAACGGGCCGCAAAGAAGCGCTCGTCGGATCTCCCAAGTCGGCGAGGGCTCACGACAAATAGACAGCCGTCGCATCCGCGGGACGGCCGGTAACGGACGCCAAAAGTACTACCCGGCGGCGGCGTGGGTCAACGGACAGAGCGCCCCACGTGATCTTCCGTTGCCCAGAAGCACCAAAGACCCGACAGGTCGATGCGGGGCAGCACGTGGGACACCAAGAGGGCGTGATACGCCTCGAAGTGCCCTCGGAGCGCGTCGACGAGCTCGGGGATCCGACGGCGCCCAGCAACACAGGCGACCTGGCTCGCACGCATGCCCGTGTCGCCTGCAGCGCGGGCCCCTCACGTACCTCGGCCTACGCGTCTCTTGCCCGCGATCAAGGCCCCCGGCACCGCGGGAGCCCACTCGATCGCGCCGCGCCGGCAGCGCGTGACGCAGAGGCCGCAACGGGCGCACGCCTCGTCGTCGATGACGGCCAGCTTGTCGACGATCGAGATCGCGTCGTACGGGCACGACAGCACGCACACGTCGCAGCCATTGCACGCCGCCTCGACCACGACCGGTTTCCCATCGGACCAGGCGGAGGGCATCCCCTCGACCGCCAGCCCGCGAATCTCCGCGGCCGACGCGTACCCATGGACGTCGAGCCAGGTGTCGAGCTCGTGTGCGATCTTCCCGAACACGCTGGGCCCGTGAAGGATGGCCGCCGTGCAGACCTGGACGGCTGACGCGCCGGCCATCAGCATCTCCACCGCGTCGATCCCGCGGCTGACCCCGCCGACGCCGATGACCGGGATTCGGACGGCCCGCGAGATGTCGCGGACGCACCGCAACGCGAGTGGCTTCAGCGCCGGACCGGACAGCCAGCCGTAGCCATCGTTGCCGCCGAGGTACGGCTGCCGCGTCTTCGGGTCGATGGCAAGCACAGGCCCGAACGAGTTGATCGCCACGATCCCGTCGGCGCCGGCCGCCTCGGCCTGCTCCGCCGCCCGGACCATCTCGCGACCGAGCGGGCTCAACTTCACGAACACCGGCACGTCGAGCGCGGATTTGGCCGCCCGGATGGCGGCGACCATCGGCCCGGCGTCCTCGCCGATGTAATGCGTCGACAGCTCGACCGCGTCGGCGAACGGCCGGACCCGTGGGGCGAGCCAGGCGATGTCGTCCGCGCTGTAACCGAGGCTGACGATGAGCGGCAGCCCGGCCCCGCGGGCCACGGCGTACTCGTGGTCGATCCACTGTTCCGGCGGCAGCTCCGACCAGAGCTCCGTGTTCACCAAGCCGTGCGGGATCTCGGCAATATTGGGAGTCGGCGGCGCTGCCGCCCGGGTCGAGATCGTCTTCGAGACGAGGCCGCCCGCACCGCCCGCGGCGCACCGGAGCATCGCCTCGCCGGTGCGGACCGGTGGCCCGGCCGCGGGCATGACCGGGTTCGAGAAGCGGATCCCCGCGATCTCGACGCTCAGGTTCGCCATCAGCGGGCCTCCACGGGTTCGAAGGGATGGACCTCGATGCCCTCGAGCCGCCGCCACAGGGCGGCTGCCTCATTGCGGGCCTCGGCGGCGACCGCCGCCGCGTCGAGGCGCACCGGCCGGCCGTCGCGGACCACCAGCGCGCCACCGACGATCACGTCGCGGACCGACCCCGAGCCGATCCCGAACAGCCAGTGCGCCGCCAGCGTGCCGGCGTCGACGGGCGTCACCGCCGGATACCGAAGGACCACCGCATCCGCCGGAGCCCCCGGCTGGAGACCCCCGAGCAACGGCTCGCCGAACGCCTCGCCCGCGACACGAGCACCCTCCGCCAGCCGCTCGAGCGGCCAGCTCAGCGAGGTCCCGACGTCCTCCTCGCGACGACGGAAGTAGGCCGCCCGAGCCTCCTCGAACATGTCGGCCCCGATGCCGTCGGTGCCCAGGGCCACCCGCTCGCCCAGCGTTGCGAGCGGCGCCCGGCCAACCGCGTTGTTCATGTTCGAGCGCGCGTTGTGGACCACGGTCGCACCGGCAGCTCGGACGATCTCGATCTCGCCCGGATCCAGGTGGACGCCGTGCGCAAGCAGCGTGCGTCCGTCGAGCGCCCCGGCGGCGGCCAGCCGCGCGACGACTCGCGAGCCGAAGCGCGCTTCCGCGTCGCGTTCATCCGCCGCATCCTCTGCCGCGTGGATGTGGAGGCCGACGGCCCGTTCCCGGGCAAGCTCTGCACAGGCGGCCAGGGTCTCCGGGGACAGCGTGAACGAGGCGTGGGCGCCGACCATCCCGCGCGCCAGGGGTCGTTCGCCGGTGCTCGTCGAGGCCAGAAACCTCGCGTTCTCGGCGAGGCCCTGGCCGGCAACGACCGCGCCATCGCGGTCGGAGGTCTCGTAGCACAGCACCGAGCGAATCCCGAGCTCGGCCAGTGCGTCCGCGACGATGTCCAGCGACCCATCGACGGCGTTTGGGGACGCGTGATGGTCGACCAGCGTCGTCGTCCCGGCCAGGAGCGCCTCCATCCCGCCCGCCAGCGCCGAAGCTCGGATCGTCGCCGGCTCGAGCGCCCGGTCGAGGCGCCACCAGACGTGCTGGAGGATCTCCACGAACGTGCGAGGCGCCGCCAGGTGGTAGGGCATGCCGCGCGACAGCGCCGAATAGAGGTGGGTGTGCGCACAGACGTTGCCCGGCACGATGAGGCAACCGGAGCAATCGAGTCGCGTGGCCTCCACCGGCATGGCGACGGCGGCGGCGACCCGACCGTCCTGGAGGAGGAGGTCGGCCTCGTCGACCACGGCCGGACGGATCGAGCGCACGATCGTTCCGCCGGACAACAGCAGGCTCATCGCCCACTCCCCGCCGGGACCGTGGCCGCTCCCCGGGCGGCCCGGCCGGCAGCCGCGATTCGCGGGACCATGGCCCGTGCAGCCGCCGAATCGCGCATCGGGAGTCGGGTCCGCCGGATGCCGTCGAAGGCGTGCAGCGCGCCGGCCGTGGCGGCGGCCGTGGGGACCAGCACGGCCTCCCCTGCCCCCTTGGCGCCGAACGGTCCCTCGGGCTGTGGCTCCTCGATGAGGAGGCATTCGACCGGTGGCATGCCCGCCGCCGGGACGATCCCGAGCGACTTCACGGACTCGGTCATGGGGACGCCGTCCACGAGCTCGTAGGCCTCGCTCAGGGCGTACCCGAGACCCATGTGCACCCCGCCCTCCATCTGGCCCTCGAGGATCTGCGGGTTGATGGCGCGGCCGACGTCCTGGGCCGCGACGACGCGCTCGACCCGGCCGGCCTCGTCGAGGACGACCACCTGTGTCGCCCAGCCGTAGGCGAGGTGGGTGACGGGCTCCGAGTCGGCACCTTCGGGCGCGGTCGTCCAGTCGACCAGGAACTCGCCCGGGAACTCGCGCCCGCCCAGCTCCTCCAGGCGCCCGGACCCGAGCGCCTCGCGCAGCCGGCGCGTCGCATCCAGCACGGCCTGGCCGCCCAGGACCGTCGCTCGCGACGCGGTCGTCTCGCCCGCGTCGAGCTCGACCTCCGTGTCGACGACGACGCGGACCCGGTCCGCCGAGAGCCCCAGCTCGTCGCACACGATCTGGCGCAGCGCGGTGTGGATCCCCTGCCCCATCTCGGACCACGAGTGGAACAGCGTGACGGATCCATCGGCCTCCGGCCGAAGGAGTGCGCGCCCGCGTTCGGTCACGCCGTTGCCGATCCCGGTGTTCTTCATCCCGCACGCGATCCCGGCGTATCGGGCGGTCTCGAACGCGGTCCGGACCGCCAGCAGCGTCCGCTTGAGGCCGACGCCGGGGCCCAGCAGCTGCCCCGTCCCCGTCCGGTCGCCCGTCTCGAGCGCGTTCCGCCAGCGCATCTCCCAGCGGCCGATCCCGACGCGGTCGGCCAGGATGTCGAGCATGCCCTCGATCGCGAACGTGACCTGCGGGACACCGAAGCCCCGCATCGCGCCGCACGGCGTGTTGTTGGTGTAGACGGTCAGCGCCTCGACATCGACGTTGGGCACGCGATAGGCGCCGCAGGCGTGACCCGCCGCACGCTCGAGCACCTTGGCGCCGACGCTGGCGTACGCCCCCGTGTCACCGACGATGCGCGCCCGAACCCCGACCAGCCGGCCATCCCGATCGCAGCCCACCGTGTAGGACATCGCGAGTGGATGGCGTTTCGGGTGGAACCGCAGGCTCTCCCGCCGTGACAGCGCGACGAGGACCGGGCGGCCGGTCGCGTGGGCCAGAAGCGCGGCGTGTCCCTGCGCGCCCAGATCCTCCTTGCCCCCGAAGGCGCCGCCGGTCGCCACCTGGGTGACCCGGACGGCCGACTCGGGCAACGCCAGGATCGAGGCAACCTGGCGGCGGTCCTCCCAGGCCCCCTGGCCCTGCGAAAAGAGCCGGATGGCCGGCTCGCCGTTCCCGACGTTGCCGGGCACCGCAAGAGCCGCCTCCGGCTCGAGGAAGGCGTGCTCGATTCGCTGGGTCTCGAACGTCTCCGTGGCGACATGCGCCGCCCCGGCCAGCGCGGCATCGACCTCACCGCGCCGGATGACACAGCTCGACAGGAGGTTGCCGCCCGAATGCACGAGGGGCGCCCCATCGGCGAGCGCCCCGGCCGGATCGGTGACGGGCGCGAGAACCTCGTAGTCGACTTCGATGAGCTCCGCCGCTTCGCGTGCGGCATGACGGGACGTCGCGGCGACCGCCGCCAGCGCGTCCCCGACGAACCGCGTCGTCTCGCCCTCGGCGACGAGCAACGGCCAATCGCGCGTCAGCAGGCCCTGCACCCGTTCGCCCGGGACGTCCCGCCAGGTGACCACGGTGACGACACCCAGATGGGCGGCGGCCCGCGAGACGTCGATCCGGTGGACGACCGCGCGCGGATGGTCGGCGAACCGGATCGCGCCGTGGAGCATCCCCGGCACGGACATGTCCGCGACGAACTCGTGCTCTCCGAGCACGAACGAGGCGCCCTCGTATCGCCCGGCCCGCGCGCCGACGCCGTCTCCGGGCGCCGGCGTTTCGAGCTCGCCGCCGTGACTTCGCGCTTCGGCCACCGACTCGATGGCGTCGATCACCTTGACGTATCCGGTGCACCGACACAGGTTGCCCGCGAGCGCCCGGGCGAACTCATCGCGGGTCGGCTGCGGCACGCGTTGCAGCAGCGCCTCCGCCTTCATGACGATCCCCGGCGAGCAGAAGCCGCACTGCGATGCGCCGCTCGCGATGAAGGCCCGAGCCCACGCCTCTCGCGTCGCGGCCGGCAGCCCCTCGAGCGTGAGGATCGCTCGACCGGACATTCGGGTCGCCGGTTGCGCGCACGACACGACCGCGCGGCCGTCGACCATGACGGTGCACGCCCCGCACGAGCCCTCGGGCGCGCAGCCGTCCTTCATCGACCTGAGACCGCAGCCCTCGCGGAGCAACTCCAGCGCGCTGGCACCCGGACGGGGGCTGAGATCGACGGAACGCCCGTTGAGGATGAACCGCATTCGAGACGACCTTCGTGCCATCTGGTAGGCCGTCTGGCCCTATCCGTCGGCACGGTTCTCGTTCGAATGTAGGCATAGTCAGTGGCCGTGACCCGTGCTGTTGGTCCCGACCTCCGACCCATTGGTCCCGAACGCGACCGGATTCCCCGGCACGGAACTCGTAAGGGAGCCGAACGATGGAGCGGCCTGGCCTCGAGCGCGACGTGGTCGACCCGACCGTCTACGAGCGCACGGTCCGTCGCTTCGCCGAGGCCGGAATCGTCATGCCGACCCTCGCCCAGTTGGCCGACCCGGACGCCGTCGACCCCGCCGCCTTCGCGAGCCTGGCCGCCGCCGATCCGGATGCCGCCGACCCGGCCAATCTCCTCCGCGTCCATTGGTACAACGGTCCGGATCGCCGGACCAGGGCGCCGCTCCCGGCACACGTCGTCCTGCCGCGGTCGCTGACCGGTGTCGAGGCTCGGATCGTGGTCGCGCTCGGCGACCGCTTCCCGATGATCGCTTCGCACAAGGTGCTGGCCGCCTACGCCTGCCTGGCGCCGCGGATCGTGACCGGCCAGTTCGATCCGAGCACCCACCGGGCGATCTGGCCGTCGACTGGCAACTACTGCCGGGGCGGCGTCGCGATCTCACGGATCATGGGATGCCGCGGGGTGGCCGTCCTGCCCGAGGGCATGAGCCGGGAGCGCTTCGACTGGCTCGCCCGCTGGGTCGCCGATCCCGCCGACATCGTCCGGACGCCCGGCTCGGAGAGCAACGTCAAGGAGATCTACGACCGCTGCGCCGAGCTCGACCGGGATCCGCTGAACGTGATCTTCAACCAGTTCTCCGAGTTCGGGAACTACCTCGTCCATTACCAGGCGACGGGCGGCGCCCTGGGTCGGATCGTCGAGTCGATGCGGGAGCGCGAGGCCGAGGTCCGACTGCACGCCTTCGTGTCGGCGACGGGGTCGGCCGGAACGATCGGCGCGGGCGACGCCCTCAAGGAGCGGTTCGGGGCGCGGATCGTGGCGGTCGAGGCGCTCGAGTGCCCAACCATGCTCGAAAACGGGTTCGGCGAGCATAACATCCAGGGGATCGGCGACAAGCACATCCCGTTGATCCACAACGTGATGAACACAGACACCGTGGTCGGGATCTCGGATCGGGCCACCGACCAGCTCAACGTCCTGTTCAACACGATGGCCGGCCGCGAGTACCTCGTGCGTCGCCAGGGCGTCCCGCCGTCCGTGGTCGAGGCCCTCGACTCGTTCGGCCTGTCGAGCATCTGCAACGTGCTCGCGGCGATCGCCGTCGCGCGGCACGACGACCTCGGCCCCGACGACGTCATCGTCACGGTGGCGACCGACGGGGCGGCCATGTACCGGACCGAGCTCGACAAGGTCCTCGCGCGCGATTTCGCCGGGGCGTTCGACGAGGTCACCGCGGCCGAGGTGTTCGGGCATCACGTCCTGGGGGGCGGCGACGGGCAGCGGCTGCTCGACCTGACCCCGGCCGAGCGGCGCCGGATCTTCAACCTCGGCTACTTCACCTGGGTCGAGCAGCAGGGCGTCGACTACGAGAGGTTCATCGAACGCCGAGAGCCCGGCTTCTGGCGCGAGCTCCGGACGATCCTGCCGGTCTGGGACGCACTCATCGAGGCGTTCAACGAGCGGACTCGGGCGAGGGTGCCGGCGTGAGCGGGCTGCTCGAGGTTCGGCGGACGCACGCGATGGGCGGGCCGGCGCAGGGCATCGGCGAGCTCCCCATCTCCTTCGCGTGTGCCGGCTGCGGCTACCATGCCCCGGCCGACCGCCGGGTTCCGCTACGCTGCCCGCGGGCCCTCCCGGATGACGACATCGATCACGTCATGGGCCGCGTCCTCGACGTGGCACGGCTGCAGTTCCCGAGCGGCCCCGAGACGAACCCGTTCGTTCGGTACCGGCCCCTGTTCCACGCCTACCACCTGGCGCGAGCGTCGGGATGGACGGATTCGCGGTACGTCGCGCTGGTGGAGCGCCTGGATGCGGCGATCGCAGCGATCGACGGCGCTGGTTTCCGGATCACCCCAGTTGCCCGTCACGACGTGCTCAGCGAGCGACTCGGGTTCGCCCACGATGGGGGCGTCTTCGTCAAGGACGAGACCGGCAACGTGAGCGGCTCGCACAAGGCCCGCCACCTGATGGGCATCATGCTCGAACTCGAGGTGGCCGACGCGCTCGAGGGCCGACCCACGGGCGACAAGCGGTTGGCGATCGCGAGCTGCGGGAACGCCGCGCTGGCCGCGGCCGTGGTGGCGGCGGCGGCCGGTCGCCAACTCGACGTCTTCATCCCGACCGACGCCCATCCCGCGGTGGTGACTCGCCTGCAGGACCTGGGCGCCCTCCTGACGATCTGCGAGCGCGAACCCGGCGTCCCGGGCGACCCGACGGTTCGAGAGCTGCACGCGGCGATCGAAGGCGGGGCCATCCCCTTCACCTGCCAGGGCAACGAGAACGGCTTCGCCATCGAGGGCGGCCTCACCCTGGGCTATGAGCTCGCCGATGACCTGGCCGCGACCGGCACGACCCTCAACCGGCTGTTCGTCCAGGTCGGCGGCGGCGCCCTGGCGTCGGCCTGCATCCAGGGGATCGCGGAGGCCCGAAGTCTCGGCATGGCCGTGGCGAACCCCACGTTCCACCCGGTCCAGGCGGCCGCGGTGGCGCCACTCGCGCGCGCCCATGAACGGCTGGCCCACCGCCTCGACACGGAGAGGCCGAACGACGCCGACATCGCCTTGGCCGCCCGCCA
>Ga0326597_10011927_pt1 | contig 11475 bp, 9 predicted proteins | sample RVTome_12_FD_203789 | JGI IMG/M metagenome (GOLD analysis project Ga0326597, IMG submission 203789) | Soil microbial communities from uranium-contaminated site in the Upper Colorado River Basin, Wyoming, United States - RVT100D185 | ecosystem: Environmental > Terrestrial > Soil > Contaminated >...
TCACCGTTTTGCAATGTCGTGACCAGCGTTTTCGACGAGGCGGGTACAGGCGACAGCTTGAAGGTTGCGCTGACGATGACCGCGAGCGTTCCGTATGAGCCGCTGACGAGCTTGCCGAGGTCGTATCCCGCCACATTCTTGACGACGTTCCCACCCGCTTTGACGAGCCGTCCGTCGGCGGTCGCGAGCCGGACGCCGATGAGAAGGTCGCGCGGCGTGCCGTACCGATGCCTGAGCGGACCACTGTCGTTGGTCGCAATCGTCCCGCCGATGGTCGCGCCCTCGGCCGCGTCGAGCGGCAGCCACTGACCGTGTCGTGCCAGCGCACCATTCAATGAGGCCAGCGTGGTCCCGGCCTCGACGGACGCGATGAGATCGGCGTGATCGTGTGAGAGCACACGGGTGAGACGACGCAGGCTCAGCACGAGGTCAACGGGTCCGGGGCGGCGCCCCCAGGTGAGCTTGGTTCCGGCGCCTCGCACGACGACCATGAGCCGCTCGCGCGACGCCCAGGCGAGCACAGCCGCGACGTCATCCGCCGTTGCCGGCTCGATCACGAGGCGCGGCACGACATCCTCAATCGCGTCGACGGCGTCCCCGGGACGGGCCATGGCGGCGTCCGTGAGCGGAGGCGGCTGAAGCAGTGCGCCAGTCGAATCTGGCATCAGAACCGTTCGCCCAACCCCGCCTTTTCGATGGGATGTGCCCGATACGGGCCGGGCACTTCGCCGCACAGCCGAGGCGTGGGGAAGATTTTTCCTGGATTGCAGAGGCCCTTGGGATCGAAGGCGTTTCGCACCTGCCGCATCACCTGGAGGTCGTCCTCGGTGAACATCTTCGGCATGAATTCGCTCTTGTCGACGCCCACGCCGTGCTCTCCGGTGATCGATCCGCCGGCCTCGAGGCAGTACAGCAGGATTTCGCCGCCAGCTTCGGCGGCGCGTTCGGCCTGTCCAGGCACCTTGTCGTCGTAGCAGATGAGCGGGTGCAGATTGCCGTCGCCCGCATGAAAGACGTTGGCGATGCGCAGTCCGCACTTTGCCTCCAGCTGCCGGATCCGCCCGAGCACTTCCGGCAGCTTCGTGCGTGGCACGACGCCGTCCTGCACGTAGTAGTTGGGCGACACACGGCCCATGGCGGCAAAGGCGGCCTTGCGGCCCTTCCAGATTCGCGCGCGCTGCGTCTCGTCTTTGGCGATCTCGATACTCGTCGCGTGCGCGCGACGACAGATCGCTTCGACGATCGGGAACAGCTCTCGCACCTCGGCCTCTGGGCCGTCCAGTTCAACCACCAGAACGGCCTCGGCTTTTGGAAAGCCCGGATGCACGGCGGCCTCAGCGGCCTCGATGGCGAGCGCGTCCATCATCTCGACGGCGGCCGGAATGATGCCCGCGGAAATAATGTCCGATACCGCCGTCCCAGCCGCGTCGATGGTGTCGAATGCCGCCAGCAGTGTGCGGACGCTCTCCGGCTTGCGCAGAATTCGAACGACTACGCGCGTGACGACGGCGAGCGTCCCTTCGGACCCGATGATGAGGCCCACCAGATCGGGCCCTGGGGTGTCGGCCAGCGCGCTGTCGAGATGGACGAGCTCGCCGTCGGGCATGACCGCATCGAGCGCCAGCACATGATGAACCGTGAACCCGTACTTGAGACAGTGTGCGCCGCCTGAGTTCTCGGCGACGTTTCCGCCAATCGAACAGACCTGCTGGCTGGAGGGATCCGGCGCGTAGTAATAGCCGTACGGGGCCACCTGCCGGCTGATTTCCAGGTTGGTGACGCCCGGCTCGACGGTGACGCGCCGGTTCTCGATATCGACCTCGAGGACGCGATTGAGTCTCGACAGGCCAATCACGACGCCGCCGGGCACGGGCAACGCGCCGCCCGACAGCCCAGTGCCGTGACCGCGCGCGACGAACGGCACACCGGTGCGGCTGCACAGGCGGACCACGTCCTGCACCTGCTGGGCGGAACCGGGCAGGACCACGACGCCGGGCTCTTGACGGAAGTACGGTAGCGCGTCGCACTCGTAGGTGAGGAGTTCCAGTGCCTCCGTGACGACGCCGCTGCTGCCGCAGATGCGCTGCAGTTCCCGTACGAAGCGTTCATCGACGGGTTCTGCCATTGCCGGAAGTCTACAACGGGAACTATTCGTCGCGAAGGCGCGCTGATGTATCCTGCTTCCTCCGCCGGGGGCCCCGCATGCGGTGAATGGCCACCGGACACGTGAGCAGGAGAGCGTGACGATGAATCGGTGGACACCCGTCGTCGGCGGCGTCAGCATGAACCTCGCGCTCGGTTCGCTGTACGCCTGGAGCGTGTTCGTGCTGCCGCTCGAGCAGGAGTTCGGCTGGAGCCGAGCGGAAACCTCGTGGACGTTCACGATCGCGATCGTGACCTTTGCCGCATCGTTCATTTTCGCCGGGCGGCTCCAGGACGTGCGCGGTCCGCGTATCTGCGCCGCGATTGGCGGCACGCTGGTTGGCCTCGGTTTCGTGCTGTCGAGCTTCACGACGTCGCTGTGGCAGCTCTACGTGATGTTCGGCCTCGTTGTTGGCCTCGGCAACGGCTTCGGGTACGCCACGCCCCTGCCGGTGGCCTCGAAGTGGTTTCCTGACAAGCGAGGGCTGGTGGTTGGGATCATGGTGGGCGGCTACGGAGCCGGATCCGCCATCTTCGGGCCGCTGGCCACTTCTCTCATCGGCAGCGTCGGCTGGCGGCCGACGTTTCAAATTCTGGGCGTCGTGTTCTTCGGCATGGGCATGATTGGCGCCTGGTTGCTTCAGAACCCACCGGCGGGCTATCAGCCGCCAGGGTGGACGCCGCTCCGGTCCGGCGCGGCGGCACAGCGCAGCGCTCGCGACTACTCGCCCTCGGAGATGATACGCACGCCGACCTTTGCCTTGCTGTGGGTGGCGTACTGTCTCGGCGTGACCGCCGGGCTCATGGTCATCAGCCAGCTGGTGCCGTTCGCGCGGGGCGCAGGGTTGACGGCGGCTGCGGCGACCTTCGCGATCACCATCGGCGCGGTCGGCAACGCGGGCGGCCGAATACTGTCGGGGTGGTTGTCGGACACGCTCGGTCGCCTGACGACCCTCCGCGTCATGGTGTTGCTGTCTGCGATCGTGATGCCGGCCCTGTTCGTCTTTCGCGAGAGCGTGTTCTTGTTCTACGTGCTGGCGATGGTGGTCTACTGGTGCTACGGCACCCAGCTCTCGGTCTTCGCGTCGACCACGGCTGACTTTTACGGGACGCGCAACCTCGGCATGAACTATGGTCTGCTGTTCAGCGCGTGGGGCATCGCCGGCATGATTGGGCCCTTGATCGGCGCCCAGGTATTCGACGCGTTCGGTGATTACCGCTACGCGTTCTACGCCGCGTCCGCGCTGGCGCTGGTGTCGCTCGGGGCGCTGGCGCTGGCTCGTCCGCCCAGCTTTGCGACTCCCGCCGGAGTGACGAACGGAACATCGCGATAGAAGGCATCGGACGGATCACGCGGCGGGCCGACTGAATCGAGATCGCCAGCCTCGAGAGGCGCGAGCCTCGACACTCAGAGACCAGAATCGATACTCACAGGAGAAGATCGTGGCAGACAACGAAACGCCCGTCTATAACCCGCCAGCGGAGTGTTCCGCCAGCGCCCATGTCAGGTCGCTCGACGAGTACCGCGCGATTTACGATCGCTCCATCAGCGACCCTGAGGGTTTTTGGGCCGAGCAGGCCGAGCAACGAATCACGTGGCTCGAGAAGTGGCACACCGTCCGCAAGTACGACTACCACAAGGCCGAAATCGGGTGGTATCTCGGCGGCAAGCTCAACGCCTGCTACAACTGCGTCGACCGGCACGTTGACGCTGGCCGCGGCGATGATACCGCGCTGATCTGGGAAGGCAACGACCCGACCGAGAGCAAGACCTACACGTACGCCGAGCTTCTGGCTGAAGTGCAGAAGGCCGGGAACGCGCTCAAGAAGCTGGGCGTCGTCCGGGGCGACCGGGTGTGCATCTACATGCAGATGATTCCGGAGCTGGCGATTGCGATGCTGGCCTGCGCTCGGATCGGCGCGGTCCACTCGATCGTGTTCGGTGCATTCACGCCGGACAGTCTCGTCACCCGGATCAACGACTCACGCTGCAAAGCGATCCTCACCCAGGACACTGGCGTGCGTGGCGCCAAGCAGGACATCGCGATGAAGGCGAACGTCGATAAAGCCGTCAAAAAGACGCCGAGCATCGAGAAGGTGCTCGTCGTCCGGCGCACCGGTTCGCCGGTCGAGATGACCGGTGGCCGCGATGTCTGGTGGCACGACGCGCTCGCTACGGCTGACGAGACCTGCGTGCCGGAGGCGATGGACGCCGAAGACCCGCTCTTCATCCTCTACACCTCGGGATCGACCGGCAGGCCCAAGGGCGTGCTGCATACGACTGGTGGGTATCTGACCTACGTGGCGGCGACGTTCGCGTACGTCTTCGACTACCGTCCTGGCGACGTGTACTGGTGCACGGCTGACATCGGTTGGGTCACCGGCCACAGTTACATCACCTACGGTCCGCTCGCCAACGGCGCCATCACGATGATGTTTGAAGGCGTACCGAACTACCCCGACTGTGGCAGATTCTGGGAAGTCTGCGCGAAGCACAAGGTCAACATCTTCTACACCGCGCCGACCGCGCTGCGTGCGCTGATGAAAGAGGGCGACAGCTGGCCAGCGAAACACGACCTGAGCAGCTTGCGCCTGCTCGGCACCGTCGGCGAAACGATCAAATCACCTGAGTGGACCTGGTACCACACCGTGATCGGCGGAGGGAGATGCCCGATTGTCGATACCTGGTGGCAGACCGAAACCGGTGGCATCCTCCTGTCGCCGTTACCGGGTGCGACGCCGACCAAGCCAGGTTCCGCGACATTTCCGCTCTTCGGCATCAAGCCTGCGCTGGTCGATGATGAGGGCAACCTCCTCGAAGGGAATGACGTCCGGGGAAACCTCTGCATATTGGAGTCATGGCCCGGCCAGATGCGCGGCATCTATGGCGATCACCAGCGTTTCTTCGACACCTATTTCGCGCGATTCCCCGGCAAGTATTTCTCCGGTGACGGCTGCCTGCGCGACAAGGACGGCTACTACTGGATCACCGGACGCGTCGACGACATCATCATCGTGTCCGGGCACAACCTTGGCTCCGCCGAGGTCGAGGGCGCGATCGGGCGGCACCCATCCGTGGCGGAGGCCGCGGTCGTCGGTTTCCCGCACGACATCAAGGGCAACGCGATCTACGCCTTCGTCACCTTGAAGACCGGCCAGACCCCGGATGACGGCATGAAGGGCGAGATCGTCAACGCCGTTCGGACCGAGATCGGCCCGCACGCGTTGCCGGAGAAGATCCAGTTCACCGAAGGGCTGCCGAAGACGCGTTCCGGCAAGATCATGCGCCGCATCCTGCGCAAGATCGCCGAGGGTGACGTGCACGACCTGGGCGATATCACGACGCTCGCGGACCCAGGGGTTGTGGACTCGCTGGTGAGCGGGCGCGTGTAGCTGGCGCGGCCGTGTCGGCCATCTCGCCTCCCGGCTCCGCACGCCGGAAACCTCGCTTCGCTCATATCCTTCCGCTCCCGCCGCGAGTAGTAGCGATTCGATCGCCTGCCATCGCGGCATGCACCGGCATCGCCGATTCGTGCGTCACGGATCGCGCGGACCGAACTCGCGGCGCGGAATCGCTCCGCTCCGTTTCGTGTAACCCGCGTCGGCGCGCTCCGCAGGTCGGCGGCTTGTCCGACACCCCCGCACCCTGGGAGATCGCCATGCAAGATCTGTCGAACCGTTTCGGTGAGCACGTAGCAGAAACGGCGTACTACGATCGCGTCGGATGAAGCCTGACGCAGGATGTCCGCGGGCACGTCTTTCGTTCGTGGCTCAGCGTGACGATCGAAAAAGGCCGTGCGCTCGGGCTGATGGACCGGGTGCGCCAGGCGATCCGGGCCCGCCACCGCAGCCGCCGGACCGAGGAGGCGTACGTCCACTGGATCCGGCGCTACATCGTGTTTCACGGGAAGGCGCATCCGTCGACCATGGGTGCCCGTGAGATCTCCGCTTTTCTGACCTGGCTGGCCGTGCGGCAGCACGTGAGCGCGTCGACACCGAACCAGGCTCTCAGTGCCCTTCTGTATCTGTATCGCCACGTGCTCGGGATTGACATTGGCGCGATCGAGCAGGTACCGCGAGCGCGTACGCCGGAGCGTCTACCGGTAATCTCGAGTCGCTAGGCGTGCCGGCCCGTTTACCTGCGACTCCCCGCAATGATCGAGGATTGTCACAGGTAATCCGGCCCGGGCCTCAAGGTAAGCCACGTGCTACCATGCGCCCCGTCAACGGGAAGAAGATCGATGAAAGACCCGCGCGGTGGTGGCTATGACTGCGACGGGGTGTGAGCGGTCTACTCCAATAGTAGCCAGACAGAGGAGTCCATGATCATGGAACCCAATCTCCGCAAGTTCGCCCTCTCGACACACATCACCCTTTCGGTTGGTTGGATTGGTGCGGTCTTTACCTATCTGGTTCTCGTTGCCGCGGCTATGACGAGCCAGGATGATCAGACGTTGCGTACCGCATGGATCGCGATGGAGTTGATTGGCTGGTACCTCATTGTCCCGTTGGCCCTCGCCGCACTGCTCACTGGGCTCGTCATGTCGTTGGGCACGCCATGGGGCTTGCTCCGTCATTACTGGATCTTGATCTCACTCATCTTGACGATCGTTGCCACCGTCGTTTTGATACAACACATGCCGACCGTGAGCTTCCTCGCAAGTGTCGCGGCGACAGCGGACAGTGCCAACGTCAGCGAACTTCGCGGTGGGCTGCGGGGCGAACTCCTTCATGCCGGAGTCGGTGTGGTCCTGCTGCTCGCCATCCAGATGCTGCATGTCTACAAGCCACAGGGTATGACCGCCTACGGTCGGCAACAAGTATCTCAGGTCGCTTTGCCCACCCGTTCCACCGATGACGCCAGGCGGAGACCAAACCGCGGGACCGCCAGCCGGACCCCGCGCTGGGTGCAGGTGGTCGGGATCCACGCCATCGGCCTGGTCCTGCTGCTCGTGGTATTCCATCTCACGAGCGGGGGCATGGGGAGCCATTGAAGCCTCGTGGTCGATGGTCGAGAGGTGTCTACTGCTGGCTAACCTGCTGCAGCTGACCGGCTCCGCCGCGGTTGAGCGGCAAGTCGTTGGCTCGTCTGAGCCGATCGTCTGCTCCTGTTCGCATTGGCAAAGGGGGAGGATCTTGTTGTGGGTTCCACACGCGACTGGCCCAGCGTCGGTGTTGCCAGTGTACCTCCCGTCAGACCTCGCCCGGCGCGTGCAGGCCATCAACCGTGGATCAAACGCGGCGGTGGCAACGGAATGAGTCCAGCCCAGAAACGGATCACGGCGCGACGCGGCACAATGCGATGGCTTGCCATGGTCACGATGCTCGGGCTCGCGAGCCCGGCGGCGGCGGCGTCGGACAGGCTGCCAGGTGAAGCGGCGGCGCAGGCTCTGGTCCCTGTCCTGTTCGAACTTCGACTGACAGATGGCTCTGTCGTCTACGGCACGGTCCAAAGCGAAACCGCCGATCGCGTCGTCATGAGGACCATCGCCGGGGCCATTCTCGAAGTCGAGCGCGCGCAGATTGCCTCGCTCGAGCCCGCGCGAGGCCAGGTCGTAGATGGAGAATTTCGACCGGCTGATGCGCACGCTACCCGGCTCCTCTTCTCGCCAACAGCCCGATCCCTTCGAAAAGGCGAGGGCTACATCGGCGTGTACGAATTCCTGCTACCCTTCGTCCAGGTCGGCATCACGGATCGATTATCCATGGGTGTGGGCACGCCGCTGATTTTCTTCGGCGATGAATCCGGCCGCCCTGTGTGGCTCACGCCGAAGTACCAGTTCTACAAGGGTCCCAGAACCAGCGCGGCGGTCGGCGTGATGCACTTCGTGATCGTCGGCGAGAACGTGCTGGCTGGCCTTGCCTACACAGTCGTGACCACCGGCGGAGATGACGACGCGCTGACGGTGGGCGCGGGCTGGGCTTACGCCCGGTACCACCAGGACGAGTACGCCCCGTGCTTTCCCACGACGCCGGCTGCAGCGGCGGCCTGCCCAGGACCGCAGCGTGTCACGAAGACACCAGGCTCACCGATCGCAATGGTCGGCGGAGAACACCGCGTCAGCCAGCGCGTGAAGTTCATCACGGAGAACCACGCCTTCAAGCGTGGCGCGATCCTGTCCGCGGGCGTGAGATTCCTGGGTGAGCGATTGTCGGCCGACCTTGGCGTCTTCGCGCCCGTGACGAGCGAAGATACGTTCGTGCTCGCACCCATCGTCAACGTCGTCTGGACGTTCGAAAGGTGACGCCGCCGGAGGTGAGGCAAGTGGCCTCATCACATTGCTCGGCGAATCTTGAGAGCGCCGACGCGAGGGCCTTGCTTCTTCGCGTCTCGGATGGCTCCGGAACTGCGATACGGCCGAACCAAAGCGGTTGCACTTGTCGGCGGCCGCGGTAACATCGTGGCGTCTCGCGGGGCTGTCGCGCGCCCGCCGCAAGTGAACCGCGGGCGTTGGACATTAGACCATCGATGACACACAGTCGGACGGAAGCGCTGACGGCAGTTCTCGACGATCTCGCTGAGTTCGAGATTGATCTGAACGTGTACTACGATGACGCAGAGCCTCAGGGTGTCATCGACACCTTGCTTACCGGCAAGATCGACAGCCTTCGGGCCTACTGCCGACTGCTCGGATGGTCTGAACTTGTCGCGCAAACGCAGGACATGACACCCCTTCGAGCCACCGCTGTCGAATCGTTGAAAGTCATTCAAACGTTTGTGGTTCCTGAAGCACGAAGACTACTCACGGCAACGGACATCGAAGGGTCTCCCAGTCCAACAGATTGGTTCTGGCAGTTCGTCCATCCACGAGTGTGCGCCCTTGCGCGTCCACGGTTGGATGCCGGCTTCTTTGGTGATGCGGTGGAAGCGTCATTCAAGGAGGTCAACGACGCCGTCAAAAGGCTTGTCAGAGACGCCGATGGTCGTGACCTCGATGGCGCTGGCTTGATTGTCTCGGTCTGCAGGGCAGTCAACCGAATGACCGGATTCTGCGGCGAGAAGGCCGTGGTCATACAGGGGTGACCAACTCGTCTACATAAGACCGTAGGGGGTCATCGGAACTTTCGGTCTCATCGCCGGAGTCATCGGCGGTGTGTGATGCAGTTCGAAGGTGACAAGATCCGCCACATGACGAAGATCTGGAACGACGGCATCAGTCTCAAACAGCTTGGATGGGCCTGACTGGAGCATCCAAACGGGCTGGGCGCGGACTCCGACGACGTATCGAAAGGCTCGTTAACAACCGGACCTGTGCCGGGGCGTGAGCGCTCGACGACGGTCTACTTGTGGATAGCAGTCAGGTAGAGATGAAGCATGGCAGGTAAGAGTTTGAAGACTCTCGCGGATCAGGTATGGAAGAACCACGGGGTCACTTTGATACCCACCTTCGACAACAGCGTCGAAGCGGGCACCGTGCTCGGGCGACTGGACTGGAACAACATCAACGTGATCGGTCACCTGAGCAACACGAGTGCCGGGGGCGCACTTCCAGAGGTGCAGGGACCGAAGTCCTGTATGCTGGCCGATTTCAAGCGGTCTCACGAGCTCAACGTCGGTGCGGCTGTGTCTCTTCTGCGGGCGCCGGCGAAGATCGGCGCGAAGTTGCAGCGCGTCACGGACGTCGCGGTGAGCTTTGATTCGCCCGTGACTTACACGATGGACCTTCTCCGGCTCGAAGACGTTGTTGAGCAGCAGCCAGGTAGCTTCTGGGCAACCGCGTTGGGCCAGCGTCTCAGGACGGACAACAAGACCCGCGTTGTCTACCAAGTGATCCGAGGCAGGATCTCGTTCCTTTTCAGAGGCTCAGGTGGCGTGGGTGTCGATCTTCAAGCGGACAAGCTCTCGGATTTGGGCAACGTCGGCTTGAGCGCCGGCTGGAAATGGAGGAACGAGGCGACCCTGGAATCGAAGCATGAGGTCGTCCTCGCCGTTGACTACGCGTGGTACGACTGGAAGAAACGTCGGTTTCGTGAGGACAAACGCTAAGGTTGAGCAAGACCTGAACGGCCGGACAGATCGTCCGCCGAACCGTCTTCAGATCGTCAACACGATTTTTCCGAACTGCCGGCGGTCCTCCATGCGGCGATGCGCCTCTGCCGCCTGCGTCAGCGGTATCGCACCGTCCACAATAGGGCGCAGCCCATCCGCGTAGAGCTGTAGCATCGCCTTGAAGTCGCGGGGGCTGCCCATGGTGCTCCCCATCACACTGATCTGCTTCCAGAAGATCCGCCGCACCTCCACGGCCGGTACCGCCCCCAGCGTGGCGCCGTACGAGACCAGCCGCCCTCCTGGCGCCAGCACGTCCAGCGCCTTGTTGAACGTCTCGCCCCCCGCGCCGTCGATGACCACGTCTGGGCGGCCTCCGATCTGAGCGATGAGCGCCTTCGGCCAGCCCGGATCCTGGTGATTGACGCCGCCGGCAGCACCGTGCGTCCGCGCCGCGTCGAGTTTTGCGTCGCTGCCCGAGGTGACGTACACCTTCGCCCCCAGGCGAGTGCCGATGAGCAACGCACACGTGGCCACGCCGCCGCCGATCCCCGTCACCACGACCGTTTCTCCCGCGCCGACATGCGCCCGGCTGACAAGCGCTCGATAGGCCGTCAGCGAGGCCAGCGGTACCGCCGCTGCCTCCTGAAAAGACAGATGTGCAGGTTTTTCGTGGAGCTGTTCAGCCGGCACCGCAACCAGCTCCGCGTAGGTGCCGTCGCGCGGCAGGCCGAGGATCTGAAACGAAGGACCCTGCGCCCGCTCATCGTCTCCCCAGCCGGACGCCGGATCGATGATGACCTCGCGCCCCCGCCACGTCGCGTCCACCCCGGTGCCCGTCTCGACGACTTCGCCGGCGCCGTCGGAACCGAGGATCACGGGCAGCGTGATTCCCGCGTACTGGCCCTTGCGGATGAAGACGTCCCGGTGATTGAGCGCCGCCGCGCGCAGGCGCACAAGCGCCTCGCCAGGTCCGGGGCGAGGATCGGGCGCTTCCTCGAGCTGAAGAACGTCCGGTTCGCCGAGTGCGCGCAGTACGACAGCTTTCATGGGGGCCTCGATTCGGTAACGTTCGGGACTGCCCCGGAGTCGGTGCGTGTATAGCACAGTTGCGGCCCGCGCACCGGTCGAGGGTCGTGAGCAGGCACTGGGGCTCGCACTACAATACCGGCCCATGGAGATGCCTCTCACCCCGATGGCGTTCGCGCGTCGCGCCAGGAGGCTGTATGCCGACCGCGAAGCGGTGATCGACGGGGCGCTGCGTCTGACCTACGGACAATTGTTCGACCGCTGCGACCGCTGGTCGTCGGCGCTGCAGGGCCTCGGCGTGCAGCGTGGCGACAGGG
>Ga0326597_10011928_pt1 | contig 11475 bp, 11 predicted proteins | sample RVTome_12_FD_203789 | JGI IMG/M metagenome (GOLD analysis project Ga0326597, IMG submission 203789) | Soil microbial communities from uranium-contaminated site in the Upper Colorado River Basin, Wyoming, United States - RVT100D185 | ecosystem: Environmental > Terrestrial > Soil > Contaminated >...
CCCCACCCGGACTAATCTGCGGGGCCGCGCCGCGCGCAGGCGACGCGGCGCCCGGCGCGGTCGATTCGGAGATCGGAGATCGTGCCTCCGACGAAGCGGCGGCGATGTCCTTCGGCGCGCTCGAGTCGAGGCCAGGGCGCGATCCGTCCGTCTCGAGACTGATCGGCTGAGCAGCGGGTCGCAAGGCCGGCGCGGCATCGGTCGCTCGCGCGGAGACGCTGCCCGGTGACGGATTCAGCCGCGTGCCCCGAGAACCCGCCGACTCGCTTTCCGCGCGGGACCGTCGAGCTTCCACGCTCGCCCGATCGAACGCTTCTTTTCCCGTTTGCTGAGCAAGGCTCGCTCGATCGTCCGACCGTAGGGTTTGGGCTCGCCGGGCGTGCCCGTCGGGGGTTGGCGCCTCGAACATTTGCGCGGCAGCCGCGCTATCGTTCGAATGCCCTAGCCCGGCGGCGGCCACGCGACGCGTTACGCTCAGCAGGTTCTCGAACGCCAGGGCGGGGGCGTCCGCGCGGATCACATGCTCCGCACTGGCGGGCAAGCCGCCAGTGGCACCCGGCGAATCGTCCGTGTCGCGTCGTCGCGTGGCCCGCGGATCGAACGGTGCGGCGTCGCTGACCGGTTTCGCTTGGATGGCCTGAGTCGTAACGGTCATTCTTCAGCAAGGAGAATCCTTGCGCTCTCCGTTTCGTTTACCCTTCGTCGGTTTCCAGTTCCGCCGATCGATCCGGCGCGGCCTCGCGAAGGCGCTGGAGGATGACGCGCATCTTCCGAGCCTCGTCGGCACTCTTGGCCGCTTCGACGATCTTCTTCGCTTTGCGGGCGTCCAGTTCGACAAGAATCCTGGCGGCCTCGTCCGCCTCGGCGATGCCCAGCAGGTTTTGCAAGGCGACCTTGGGCGAAAGGGCCTCGTAGATGGCGATCTGCTTGCGGAACCCTTCGCTCTGGCGCTCCTTGCGGGTTGCCTCCTCCTGCTTGGTGCTATCCTGCTGCTCCAGCTTGAACCGATCGCGCTCCGTCATGACCCGGAGGAGAATGCTGTTGTTGAGGGCGAGTCGCTGATCCAACTCTGTTTTGATCCGCTCGCTCTCCAGGCGGAGCACCTCGGCGTCGAACTGCGCCTCGGCCATCGGATCCTTTTTCGCCTCGGATTCCTTGGTCTTTGGTTCTGGCGCGGCGGATGCCGCTGGCGACCCCCCTCTTTCCCCCCTTTCCAAGGGGGGATCAAGGGGGGTCGGCGGCAGAGGGGCGTCGCCGCGAAGGACGGCGATGATCCCTTGGAGCTTCTCGCGGTTCACGCCGCCGGTCGTGGTCAACAACGCGGCCAGTCCGACGAGAGCTACCACGTTGAGCAGCGCGAACAGCGCCGCGACGTCATACACGCGCCGCAAGATTGAGGGGGTCGTGGTCATGGCGTGGTCCCGATTCCGGTTTCGACCGCTTTACGTCGCCGAAACATCTCCAGGGCGGCCTCATCCGTCCTTTGTTGCTCCTCCCGCGCGACCTCGACACGATGTCGCGCCCACTGCTTGTCGCGCAGTTTCTCGATGACTTTCAGCCGCTTGGCGGCTTCGTCCAGTTCCGCCTGACGTCTTGTCAGCTCCTCGCGCTTGGCGGCAAGATCGGCGGTCGTGTGCTCGATCGCCCGGTTGAGCGAGTTGCAATGAAGCTGGTGTCCCTTAAGCGCGCCCATGTCGAGACGGCCTGGTTGTTGCAGGGCGCGGACTTCGTCGGCCGCTCCGTCGAGGTAACGGTTCAGCCGGGCGATTCGCTCCCGCGCCCCGGCGACGGCTCGAGCGGCCTCGCCGACGACGCGACGCTGCGTATCCCGCGTTTGCCGCCGCACCGTGCGAACCGCTTCGAGACGAAACTCAAATCGTCGCGCCATCGCACCCTCTTTCAACATCCACGACCGCGTGTCCCGTAGGGACAACAAAAGTCAAAAAGTCGAAACGTCAAAACGTCGACATGGGAGGTCTTCTCTTCTTTTGACGTTTTGACGTTTCGACGTTTTCCCCATTTTCCGCGTTTCTACTTCAGGACGCCTTCTTCATGGGCGACGCCGCTTGTTTCCTCGACAGCTCCGCCCGCACGATCTCGATCCGGGCGCCGAGCTGCACCAATCGTTCCCGCGTCGCGGCGAAGTCGGCGCGCTCGACGATCGCCTGCTGAAGGAACTCGTCGAGCACCGGTTTCATCTTGACGGCCACGTCGAACTCGACGTTCGCGCCGGCGGCGTACGCGCCGATGTTGACCAAGTCCTCGATGTCATTCCAAACCGCCAGCACGCGCCGCACGCACACGGCGGCGCGGGCGTGCTCCGCGTCGATCACGTCGTTCATCACCCGGCTGATGCTCTCCAGCGCCGAGATGGCCGGATAATGTCCGCGATTCGCCAAGTCGCGCGACAGCCAAACATGGCCGTCGAGAATGCCGCGAACCGCGTCGGAGACCGGCTCGGTGATGTCGTCGCCCTCGACGAGGACGGTGTATATGCCGGTGATGCTGCCTCGACGGGATCGACCGCTGCGTTCCAGCAGCTTCGGAAGCAGGGCGAAGGCACTGGGCGGATAGCCTTTGGTGGTCGGGGGTTCGCCGGCGGCGACGCCGATCTGTCGCTGGGCCATCGCCATGCGCGTCGTCGAATCGGCCAAAAGCAACACGTCGCGCCCCAGATCGCGGAAATACTCCGCCACCGCGGCGGCGACGAAGGCCGCCCGAACGCGCAACACCGGCGACTCGTCCGAGGTGCTCACCACCAAGACGGTGCGGGCCATGGCCCCCTCGCCGAGATCCTTGCGTATGAAGTCGCCCACTTCGCGGCCCCGTTCGCCGATCAGTGCCACGACAATGACATCCGCCTTCGTGTACCGGGCGATCATGCCGAGCAGCACGCTCTTGCCCACCCCGGTGCCGGCGAAGATGCCGATGCGTTGCCCGCCGCCGACGGTCAGCAGGCCGTCGATGGCGCGGATGCCCGTCGGGAGCGGCTGCGTAATCGGCTCGCGTTTCAGGGCGGGCGGGGCGCCGGCGTGAATGGGATAATGCGTTTCCACGGTGTAATCGGACCGGCCGCCGATGGGGCGTCCCATGCCGTCGAGCACGGTTCCGAGCATCTGCCGTCCCACGCCCACGAACTGCAACCCGGGCGTACTCCGCACCGGATCGCCCACGCCGACGCCCAGCGGCTCGTGCAACGTGATGAGCACCGCGCGATCACCGCTCGCCCCGACGACCTGCGCCGCCACCGGTTCCGCGCTGCGTCGCTCGATGCGGCACAGCATGCCGACCGGAATCGACAACCCTTCCGCGACCACGGTCAATCCCGTGACTTCGAGGACGCGACCGGTCGCCCGGCAGAGCGACGTCGACTCGATCAGGCGTCGTTGACTGTCGAACAGTTCAGGCATCGGTCGTCTTTTCCTACAGGAGGAGCGCGATCATCTCGCTAATCTGCGTGTCGAGCGTCGCGTCGATCACGGTTCGACCGGCGCGCACGACGCATCCGCCGGGCGTCACCGCCTCGTCCGACTCCACGGACACCGCCGGTGAACGTTGGGCGTCACGCAGCATCGACGCGGCGAACGTTTCCATCGATTCCGCATCCGTCGGATGGACGCGGATGGCGAGATCCGTCTTCGTGCCGACCAGCCGCAGCGCCCGTCGGAGGTTCTCCGTTGCGGCCTCGCGATTCATCCGCCCGACGGCCACCGTTAGCTTGGCCGCGAGGGCGACGGCGAACTCGAGCACGTCGCGCTCCGCCGCGATCCGCAGGTCTTCCTTCATTCGGTCGATCTCGCTGATCGCGCGACCCATGTCCGCGACAACGTCGGCGTGTTGCCGGTCGAACCGGGCGATCGCTTCGTCGAACGCGGCCTTGTATCCGTCCTCGATGCCTTGTTTACGGCCTGCGGCGTAGCCCGTCTCGTAGCCGCCGCGGTTCGCCTCCGCGAGAACGCCGTCGGCATGCGTTCTTGCGTCCGTGACGATGCGCTCTGCGCGTCGCCGCGCCGCCCCGACCACGGCGTGCGCTTCCGCAAGGTGGTCGGCCAGGTCGACCGTGGAGAGGCGCTTGAGCACCGGTCCCGATTGTCCGGCCTTGATCACCGTGGACATGGTGGTTGAATATCGATGCATGGTCCGATCTTCCCTGAGTTCGTGGCGCCTGCGGTTGCGTACCTCTGAAGGAAGTTACGAATTACAAGTTACGAATTACGGTAACTTGTCACTCGTAACTCGTAATTCGTAACTCGTTCGAGCGCCGGATTCGGCTCCCCCACCGCTAAAGCAGGGGGCCACCAGGATTTTTGGACGTTTTGACGTTTTGACGTTTTGACGTTTCGACGTTTTGACGTTTCTCATACGATCATCTCCTTCTCGCCGCCGCGGCCGGAGATGATCAGTTCGCCGGAGTCTTCCAGCCTCCGCACCACGTCTACGATCTTCTGCTGGGCATTCTCGACGTCGGTGACGCGAACCGGCCCCATGTATTCCATGTCCTCCTTGATGAGCTGCGACGCCCGTTCGGACATGTTGCGGAAGATCTTCTCGCGCAGTTCTTCGCTCGCCGTCTTGAGGGCGAGGGCGAGCTCCTCGTTCTCGATCTCCTTGAGCACTCCCTGGATGCCCTTGTCGTTGACCAACAGGATGTCCTCGAACACGAACATCAGGCGACGAATCTGCTCGACGAGGTCGGGGTCTTGCGTCTCCAGGGCCTCGAGGATGCCCTTTTCCGTCGCCCGATCCGCCAGGTTGAGCATCTCCGCGACGGACTCCACGCCGCCGACCCGTTGGAAGGTCTGCGACATGATGCCCGACAGTCTCATCTCGAGCCCGCGTTCCACTTCCTTGATGACCTCCGGGTTGGTGTTTTCCATGTGGGCAATGCGGCTGACGACCTCGAGCTGTTTGTTGAGCGGCAGCCCCGAGAGGATTTCACTAGCCTTGTTCGAGGTCACGTGCGAGAGAATCAGGGCGATGGTCTGCGGGTGCTCGTCCTGAATGAAAGTCATCAGGTTCTCAGGGTCCGCCTTCTGAAGGAAGGCAAAGGGTCTCTTGTAGACCTCCTGTTCGATGATCTTCAGGATGTAGCTCGCCTTTTCCGGCGGAAGGGCTTTCTCGAGCAGCGCCCGAGCGTGGGCGACGCCTCCGGCCTGTAGGTACTGCCGCGCGAGCGCGAGGTTGTAGAACTCCTCGATGGTCTGAGCGCGTTGCTCGGAACCGACGAGATCGAGATGGGCGATTTCACGAGTGATTTCCTCGACGAGGTCCTGGTCGAGATGGCGCAAGACCATCGCGGCGGCGTCGCGATCCAAGCAGAGCAAGAGGATCGCCGCCTTGGTCGTGCCGCGCACGTCGGACTTTTCGGCGCGCGATGCGGGTTGTGCCCCTTCGTTGGCCATCGCTACGGCGCCTCTTCAATCCACCGCCGGATCAAATCGGCGGTCCCCGCCGGGTCTTGCTCCACGAGCTTCGACACCTCGCGCCCCAGTTCCTGGGAGTGCAACGTGGTCGGATCCAGTTCCCGAGCCGACAGCATCCCCTCCGTCGGCTCCGCTTGTCCGACGGACGTCGTCCCGACGCGAAGGATCGGCTCCTCGCCCGACAACCGCTCGTCGGCGGCCACTTCCCGCGATCGTCCCCGGGTCAGTTCCGAAGACTTGCGCACAATCCGCATCATCATGGCGAGGCTGATCATCGCCAGCGTCGCCAGCCCGACCTGCGGGCCATAGGTGCGAACCATCGTCAGACCGTCGAACCCATCGGCCGCGCCGTCCGCTCGGACCACACCGCCCGGCGCGTGACTCCACACGCCGCCCTCGGCGGTCCATTCCATGTCGGGATACACGTCCACGGCCACGTCGTCGGGACTCTTGGCCATCACGATCCGCTCGACGCTCGTCTTCACGCGCCCAAGCTCCGCGTCGCGGAACGACACGAACGCCGGGTCGTCGTCTTTCGGCTCCGGTCCCGAGCCCCCGCCCTGCTGCGCCTTGAAGACGCTGACGATGAAGCTACGCGGAATCTTGACCGCCGCGGTGATCTTGCTTTGCGCGAAGGGCATCTGCTCGATGGTCTCAGTTTTCGTGATTTTCGGTTCGAAGTTCTCCGTCGTGCGTTCTCCGGTGGTGTTCGATCGGCCCGCCGCGGCCGCGGTGACGGCCTGGCCGAGGTTCGCCTGAACGCCGGGTTCGGTCGGTTGCGAGGCGGAAGACTGCTCCGACTCCGTCTCGGTTTCCTTTTTCGGCTGCGGGGCGTCGTGCTTGACGTTCTGGGTCATTCGCTTGCTCATCTCGAGCTCGACGGTGACCGCGGCGCGAACGCCGGGAATGTCCGCGAGGGTGCTCAGAATCTTCGCCCGGTAATGCTCCTCGCGTCGCTTGATCATACTGAGCACGTCGAAGCCGGCGGCGTCATCGGGGTGGGGGAGGCTGTAGGATTGGAGCGTGCGGGCGTCGGTGATGTAAACGTTGAACGGTTTCAGGCCCGCGACCGAGCCGGCGACCAGCTTGGCGAACCCTTCGACCATCGACTGGGTCATTTCGCGCCCCGGGGACAGGGTCACCGTCACCGAGGCCGTCGGCACGTCCGTCACCCCCCCCAGCCGCCGTTTCGTGACCGGGTTGATGATCACCGAGCACTTTTTCACGGCGGGCGAGGTGGCGATGATCTTGGCGACTTCGTTGCCCTTCGCGTAGTTCTGGGCGTATTGACGCGCCTCGGGCGACTGGAACGGGTTGGCGTCGTTCACGACGGCGGCCATGTCGAACAGGCTGCCATCGGGCAGGGCGTCGGCGTCGTGCAGGAGTCGCAGGGCGTTGTGCCGATCCGCCGCGCGGACCCACACGCTCGAACCGTGCGTCTCATAGGGTATGCCGCTCGCGGCGAGCGTTTTTTCCGCCGCCGTCAGCTCGTCAAGAGTAAAGTCGTGCGTCACCAGCGGCGTCATCTCCGGCATCGTGGACCACTGCGTCAACCAAAGCAGGGAGACGACGATCAGCGCGGCGCACAAAGCGATGGCCAGACGCTGCGACAGCGTCAGCACGCCCATGTGCGTCGTGATGTTGTTCCAAAGTTGTCGAAATCGTTCCATGTTCGACTTCGCTACGGCGGTCTTCTTTCTCGTGTAGCGTCACCCCTAGTGGGTGACGACGAGCACGAACCAGCGCCGCCCACAAGGGAAGACGCTACGTTCGCCATTCCCCATTCGTGCGCCGCCCACAAGGGGCGACGCTACTGAGAGAATCAGAATCCGGTCTAAACCCGCATCTGCTGGATTTCCTGATACGCGTCGGTCAGTTTGTTTCGGATTTCCATCAGTAGATCGAAGGCGATGCCGGACTTATTGACCGCGGTCAGCACCTCGGCCACGTTGTCCGTCTCGCCGGTAACGAGGCGTTGCACGCTCGCCTCCGCTTCCGTCTGCAAACGATTCACCTCGTTGAGGCTGTCGAGGAGCAGCGTCTTGAAATCCTTGCCGGTCGCCTCCGGCGGCGCGGTCTGGTTGCCGCCGCCCGGCATGATGGCCGGGGCTCTGGTTAACCCGACCGCTGCGGTCGATTGAGGGGGCGGCGTCAGGTTCGGACCTTGGATCGGGTTCGGCATCGCTCACTTCCTCCCTGCCACAACACCGCGCGGGCTGAAGCCCACGAGTCGCTATGTTCGTCAGGCAATCAGCCGCAGCGTGCCGCGGGCCATCGCCTTCGCCGTTTCCATCACCGTAACGTTCGCTTCGTAGGCCCGAGCCGCCGTCATCGCGTTCACCATTTCCGTGTGGTAGTCCACGTTCGACGTCCGGACGTATCCCTGTTCCGCGCCCCGCTTGATGGCATGCGGATGCGTCGGATCCCAGCGAAGCCCGAACGGCGCCGGGTCCTCCTCGATCGCCGCCACATGCACGCCCGCGGCGTTTATGCCGCGCGATGGATCGCCCACCGCGAACAGCGGCACGCGGCGGCGATAGGGAACGGCCTCCCCGTTCTCGAACCGCACCGCGTCCTTCATGGCGATGTTCCCGGCGATCACGTCCAGGTTCGTGCGGTAGGCCGTCAACGCCGACGTACTGATATCTAGCGTTCCGAACATTCGTTACCTTCGAAAAAAGACCGCTCCATGCTTGTCGCGGTTCGGCAGGCTACAGCCTTCCCCGAATCGCCTTGCGAAGTAGGTCGAAGTTGCCCGCGAGCAACTGCGTCGTGATCTCATGCGTCATTCCCGTCTCGGCAAGGTCGGCCATCTGCCGCTCGATCGACAGATTCGTGCCGTCGTGGAACAGAGCGTTCTCCACCGGATGGAGGCTCGGCGTGACGCGCAGGCTTCCGTTCCCGTCCGTCCGAACTTCGTCACCCGCTTCCACCACGAACGGCTTGCTCATGTCGTCTCCGCGATCGTTCAAGGCCCGCCGCAAAGCGCCCTGAAACGCCTTCGCGTCGAGCTGCTTCGCGCGATAGCCGGGCGTATTCAGGTTCGCCACGTTCTCGGCGATCATCTTGAGCCGCTCCTGGGTGTAGACCAGGGTATCGACCAGCGCCGGCGCGGCGCCACGATCCGTCAACGACGAGAAAAACATTCGACCTCTCCGCGCCCCTGTCCCCTCAGAGCCCCGGCATTCATGCCGGGCGCCGGCACTCTCGTGCGTCGTCAGCCTCGAATCGACGGGTCGCCCATCGGGGTCGAAAACGTGTGCCACTGCTCTGTGAGCAGTGTGAACCCCGAGCGAGGGGCGATACGGCCTACAGAGCCGTGGCACACGAGCCCGTCAATCCAGCGCGGACGGAGCGCTCGTCGTCCGGCATTCATGCCGGTTGGTAGCACTCTCGTCCCCCGGCATGAATGCCGGGGCTCGGATCGGATGCTTGCGCCCGTCGCAACCGGATCCCGGGCCGGCTGCGGCCGCCGAAGCACGAACCATGCCAACGCGATCCGCCGTCCATCCCAGCCTTGTGACGCTGGAAAAACGCCGAATCGCGTTACGCAGTTTTCGCCGATCGGCCGTTTCTGCGCCGCGCGTTCTCGTTCGACGGCGCCGACCAGCCATCGTAAACGGACGGTCAGACGCCGGCGCCGACCAGCGCGCCCGGCGACGGCGTCTCTTCCGCCTCCTCCCGCCACTGTTTCAACTTCAGCCCCAGCGTGCGGATGCCCATGCCGAGGGCCTTCGCCGTCTTGGCCCGATGACCGCCGTACTTTTGCAGGGTGCGCTCGATCAACTTCCGTTCCATGTCCGCGAGCATTCGCCCCTCGCGTAGCGCCCCCAATCCGCCGAGGGCCGGCGTGCTCGGCCGCAGCCACGGTTCGAGCAGCTCGGACGTGAGCGTGTCGGTCGTGCACAGCGTCACCGCTCGACGGCACAAGTTCTCCAGCTCGCGCACGTTTCCCGGCCAGTCGTATTCCGTCAGAAGGCGCATCGCGTCCGCCGCCACGCCGATCGGGCGACGACCGTCCTGCGCCGCGGCCTCATCCAGGAAGTGCTCGGCGAGTTCGGGAACGTCCTCGCGGCGATCGCGCAGCGGCGGCACGGCGACGGGAAGCACGTTCAGTCGGTAGTAAAGATCCTCACGGAAGCGCTTCCGAGCGACCCATTCGTCGAGCCGCCGGTTGGTCGTGGCGATCACCCGAACGTCCACCCGCCGCGTGGCGCTGCTGCCGACGCGCTCGAATTCGCTTTCCTGGAGAACCCGGAGCAGCTTCGCCTGAAGCGGCAACGCCATCTCCGAGATCTCATCGAGCAGCAGGCTGCCCCCGTCGGCAAGCTCGAACCGACCTTTGCGAACGCGATCGGCGCCGGTGAACGCCCCGCGCTCATGGCCGAACAGCTCGCTTTCCAGCAGATTCGCCGACAACGCGGCGCAGTTCAGGCACAACAACGGTCGATCCCGCCGGGACGAAGCTCGATGAAGATACGACGCGACCAACTCTTTGCCCGTGCCCGACTCGCCGGCAACCAGTATCGTGGCGTGGCTCGTCGCCACGCGATCCAGTTGGCCCCGCAGGACGGTCATGGCCCGACCCGATCCGACCAGAGCGCGACACTTGCGAAGATCCTCCACCGAAGTCCGCAACGCTTCGTTTTCACGACGGAGTCGCGCGTGTTCCATCGCCCGTTCGACGAGGGCCACGACCAGGTCGGCCTCGAACGGCTTGGGGAGGTAGTCGTAGGCCCCGAGCTTCATGGCCTCCACCGCCGTCGAGACCGTGGCATACGCGGTCATCATGATGACCGGCGTCTCGCAACCGGCGGTGCGCAGCTCCCGAATGAAGGTCAGACCGTCCATGCGAGGCATTTTGAGATCGGTCAGGACCAGATCGAATCGGTTCCGCTTGATCTCCGGGACGGCCTCGGTCGGATCGGCGAACGCGGTGACCGTGTGGTCCTCACGCGACAACGCGACCGAGAGCGACTCCCTGATGATTTCCTTGTCATCCACAACGCAAATCTGAGCCATCGGTGTCCTTCCTCTGTCTTGGAACGTCGAAGGTCGAAGGTCGAAGGTCGAAGGTCGAAGGTCCAATTACGAGTTACGAATCACGACCGACCGCCGTTTTGTTCGCTATTCCGAATTCGCCATTCGCCGTTCTTTCGTCGCCAGTGGCACGGTCAATACGAAGCACGCCCCTCCGTCGGGCGCGTTCCGAGCGCTGATCGATCCGCCGTTCGCCTCCGCGATGCGGTGCACGATCGCCAATCCCAGTCCCGTTCCGTGATCCTTCGTCGTGAAGAACGGATCGAAGACGCGGTGTACCAGATCGGACGGAATGCCCGCTCCGTCGTCCTCCACCGCGATCCGGGCCACGTCGCTGCGTTCGTCTCCGCGCGAGTCCAGCCTGATCCGCACTTGTCCGCGCGGTCCGGCGGCGTCGAGGGCGTTGAGCACCAGGTTCATCAAGGCCCGCTCGATCTGTGCTCCGTCACAGTACAAATCGATCGCGCGAAGCGAGGCGTCGACTTCCAGGGCGATGCCGCGGGCGTCCGCCTGCGGCGCGGTCTGAATCAGTACGTCGTCGAGCAGCCGCGACAGGGAAACGCCCTGCGCATGGGGCGGCGCGTCCCCGGCGAAATCGAGAATGTGCCCGACGATGCCCTCCAAGTTCCGGATGCCCACGGACATCTTCCGGGTGATATCTAGTTGCTCGGGGCGATCGCTCAGGTCGCGTTGCAGCAACGACGCATAGAGTCCGATCCCGCCGAGCGGGTTGCGGATCTCGTGGGCGACGCCCGCCGCCATCTGCCCGAGCGCCGCGAGCCGTTCACGCCGCCGAAGCTCCCTGTTCTTCTCGTGCAATTCGTCGCGGAGTCGGACCACCTCGCCCATCAACGCGTCGTGCGAGCGCTTGAGACGCTCGGTGACGTCGTTGTAGGCCCGGATGATCGAGACCAAGTCCTGTTCGCTCGCGCTGATCGGGGCGATCGCCGTCATTATTCCGCCTCGTCCGTGCAGTCGAGTCGGCCGTTCGGCGCGCCGGACGTGCGATAGG
>Ga0326597_10011931_pt1 | contig 11473 bp, 10 predicted proteins | sample RVTome_12_FD_203789 | JGI IMG/M metagenome (GOLD analysis project Ga0326597, IMG submission 203789) | Soil microbial communities from uranium-contaminated site in the Upper Colorado River Basin, Wyoming, United States - RVT100D185 | ecosystem: Environmental > Terrestrial > Soil > Contaminated >...
TGAATCCGGCAGTATCAGATACGCCGACAGATCGATGCCGCCCAATGCGGGCGTAACCGGCTTGCTGCTGCAGGCGGCCGCAATCAACAAGCCGGCAAAACAGGCGACGACGGCCAATCTACTTCGCACTTTTTTTCCTGGCCGGCTTCTTCGGCGCGGCCTTCGGCGTCTTCTTCGCCGGCTTCTTGGCAACGGGCGCCTTGCTCGCTTTGGGCGGCGTGCTCGCTTGGGGTGCCTGGCTCGGAGCGGGCGCCTTGGAGGCTTTCGGCGCCTCCGGCTCGAAGGCGACAATCTGCTTGCGGAGCTTCTTCAGCTTGCGCAGTTTCTGGTCGCGCCCGCGTGTGTCGAAAAGCCCCTGGAAGTGGCTCGCCTCAAGCTCATTTTCCAGGCGGGCAAGCTCTTCCTTAAGTTTTTCCAAATCGGAATTCATGATGGTTTTACCTCCGTGACCGGCCCGCGCACGGGCACGTTTCCCTTTTCAATCATGTCGGCCACAGCCCGCAGCCGCTCGATCGCCTCACGCTTGCCCAGGAGGGCAGCCAGTTCGTAAAGGCCCGGCCCGCGTGTCACTCCGCTCAAGGCCAGCCGCGTGGGATGAATATAGGCGGCCGGCTTGGCACCCGCCGCCGCTGAAACCTCCTTGAGGGCGGCTTCAAGGTCCGCCGCGGCGAAGCCCCGGCATTGATCCCATCGGTCGGCAAGTCCCCGGAGGCGGTCTGCCGCCCCGGCGGGAACGAAGTGCTTCTCGATCCCTTCCTGGTCGAACGCCGTGGGCGGCCTGAAGAAGTAGGCACTCTGTTCCGGGAAGTCGGTCAGCAGTCGACATCGCTCGCGCAGCAGGCCGATGACCTCCAGGTACCATGCCCAGCGCGTTTCAAGGGCGAGCGGTGTGATCAGGTTGCGGGCGAGCAACAGCGGCCGCACCTCCGTGGCGAGCTCGTGGGCGGACAGGGAGCGAATGTACTCCCCGTTCATCCATTCGAGCTTGTCTGCATCGAACACCGGGTTGGCCGAGGTCACGCGCCCGAGGTCGAAGGCCTTGATGAGCTCCTGCCGCGTGTAGATTTCCCTGTCATCGCCCGCCGACCAACCCAGAAGCGAGAGGAAGTTGAACAGGGCCTGGGGGAGAATTCCGCGGTCCCGGTAATCCGTTACGGACGGATCGCCCTTGCGCTTGGAAACTTTGCTCTTGTCCGCTCGAAGGATGAGCGGCACATGGGCGAAGACCGGCGGTTCCCATGCGAGCGCCTGATACAGCAGAGCTTGCTTGTAGGTATTGGTGATGTGATCGTTGCCGCGGATCACGTGTGAAATCCGCATCAGGTGGTCGTCCACCACCACCGCGAAGTTGTAAAGCGCGCGCCCGTCCGAGCGGGCGATCACGAAATCCTCGATATCCGCGTTTTTTCGGCAGATGGTCCCCGCGATCAGATCATGGAATCCGGTTTCGCCCTCCCGGGGCACGGCCAGCCGGACGGCGAACGGGCGCCCCTCGGCCTCCCATCGGGAGATATGGTCAGCGCCGGCGTCCCGGCAGCGCTGACTGTACTTGTAGTCACTCCTGGCCTGGATAGCGGCCGTGCGTTCCGCTTCGAGTTCCTCGCGCGTGCAGTAGCAGCGGTAGGCGCGACCGCAATCGAGCAGTTCTTGCACGTAGGGCTTATAGAGATCGAGCCGATCCGCCTGGTGAATGGGACCCTCATCCCACTCGATGCCGAGCCAGCGCAGACCATCCAGAATAACGTCCACGTACTGGGCCTCGGATCGATCGGCGTCAGTGTCCTCGATGCGCAGGATGAATTTCCCGTCGTGTTTGCGCGCGAACAGGTAGTTGTAGATCGCCGTGCGGGCGGTACCCACGTGAAAGTAGCCGCTGGGCGACGGCGCGATACGCACGCGCACGCCAGGGGTCACGGACATGAGATCTCAGCCCGCCGAAGACGGGCCCTGCGCGGGCGGGGGAGCCGTCGGGGTCGGCGGGGGCGCCCAGGCTGGAGCGGGCGCCGCGGGTGGAGGCTCCACGATCAGTGACAATTCCACTCCCCCGAGAAAACCGGCCAGAAGGTTGTAGATGCCCGCCATGATGGTATTGGCCACCATGCTCATCACCCCATACACGATGGCTAGCACGAAAGGCAGAGTTGCTCCCGCCGCGCCCAGTCCGATGTCACCGGAGAGTTCCTGAAACGGAAGCGACTGAAGGAGTCCGGAGACCATCCAGATCAGCATGCCGACCAGGAATCCGAACAGGACCCCGAAGACGAACGAGATCTTGGCGACGGACCAGAGGCCCAGGCTTTTGAGTTCGTATTTCATCACTAACTCCTTTCGCGGCTGTACGATAGGTGGCGTATGAGGCGGGCGCAAGCCTGTTTGCCACGTCCTCAAGAATTCACGTGTCGGGCGAACGCGTATCGGGTCAGCCCACGGCCCGCAGTCCGCGCGGCACCGGCTTACAGACCCTTCTTCTGGAGTTTCGCCCAGCTGTCGCGCAGCGAAACGGTGCGATTGAATACCAGGATGCCGGGCGCGGAGTCGCGCGCATCGGCGGTGAAGTACCCGTGGCGCAGAAACTGGTAGCTGACTCCGGGCCTGGCCGCCGCTACGGCCGGCTCCACTTTGCAGCCGCGAAGCGTCTCGAGCGATCGCGGGTTGAGAAAGTCCGTGAATGCCGCTCCGGGCGGGACTGAATCGGGATCCTCGCGCGTGAACAGGTGATCGTACAGGCGTACCTCAGCGTTGAGAGCCGTGGTTGCAGAGACCCAGTGCAAAGTCCCCTTCACCTTGCGGCCATCCGGGGCCGAGCCGCCGCGCGTATCCGGATCGTAGGTGCAGCGAAGCTCCGTCACTTCGCCCGTGCCCGGGTCTCTCACCACGCGCTCGCACTTGATGAAGTAGGTGTGCTTCAATCGAACTTCGCGCCCCGGGGCCAGCCGGAAGAACTTGGGAGGCGGTTCTTCCATGAAGTCGTCACGCTCGATGTAGATTTCGCGTCCGAAGGTCACCTTGCGGGTCCCGGCTTCGGGATTTTCAGGGTTGTTCTCGGCGTCGAACTCCTCCGTCTTGCCTTCGGGATAGTTTTCGATGACCACAGAGAGCGGTCTGAGCACGGCCATCGTGCGCGGCGCGGCGAGGTTCAGCTCTTCGCGCAGCGTATGCTCGAGCAGGGCCACATCCACGCGCGATTCGCGTTTGGCCACACCGATGCGGTCGCAGAACGCCCGAATGGCAGACGGGGTGTAGCCGCGCCGGCGCAGGCCGGACAAGGTCGGCATACGCGGATCGTCCCAGCCCGTGACGTGGCCTTCCTTCACGAACTGCAGAAGCTTCCGCTTGCTCAGCGCCGTGTAGGTGAGATTCAGGCGCGCGAACTCGATCTGCCGCGGATGGTGAATGCCCAGTTGCTCGATGTACCAGTCGTAGAGGGGTCGGTGGTCCTCGAACTCGAGCGTGCAGATGGAGTGCGTGATTCCCTCCAGCGAGTCGGACTGGCCGTGCGCCCAGTCGTACATGGGATAAATGCACCACGCGTCGCCGGTGCGGTGATGGCGGGCATGCAGGATGCGGTACATCACCGGGTCGCGCAGGTTGAGATTGCCCGAGGCCATGTCGATTTTGGCCCGCAGCACGCGGCTGCCGTCAGGAAACTCGCCTTTGCGCATGCGCCCGAACAAATCGAGATTCTCTTCGACCGATCGATTGCGGTAGGGGCTCTCGCGCCCCGGCTCGGTGAGCGTGCCGCGGTACTCGCGGATCTGGTCGGCAGTGAGATCGTCCACGTAGGCCTTGCTCTTCTTGATCAGCTGAAGCGCGTATTCGTAAAGCCGGCTGAAGTAGTCGGACGCAAAGAACAGGTTGTCGCCCCAGCTGAAGCCGAGCCAGCGCACGTCCGCCTCGATCGATCGTACGAACTCCTCTTCCTCCTTGGTGGGGTTGGTGTCGTCGAACCGGAGGTTGCAGGTGCCGCCGAATTGCAGCGCCAGCCCGAAATTGAGGCAGATCGACTTGGCGTGCCCGATGTGGAGATATCCGTTCGGCTCAGGCGGGAATCGCGTGTGCACACGCCCGCCGTTTTTGCCCGCCTTGAGGTCCATGCGGACGACCTCCCGGATGAAGTCGGACGGCTCGTAAGCGATCGCCACGGGGTGGCCGTCACCGGCCGGGTCGGGGGCGGATTCGTGACGTTCCAATTCATCGGCAGGATTACTCATGGCTCCTCGTCGGTCACTGGCCTCCTCACTTCGCGCAAAATCCGGTCGGGTACGAAGGTCCTGCGGCCAAAGCCTGTAAATGTACGGATCGCGAGCCGCCCGCCAACCCAAATGTGTGGCGTGCCCGGAATGCCGCCCTACCTGTCGGGCCAGTAGCCGTACGGCGAAGGCGGTTCCCGGCTCTCTTTCGATCGGGGCTGGATTTCCGCCGGGAAGTACATCCGGACTGTGAACCTGTCGACGAAGCTCGCCCCAAAGAGGCCGGGCTCCATGGCATCGGCGCCGGCGGACCAGATGAGGCGAAAGCAGGGCGGGCCGGCGGCGGCGCTCCACACGAGCCGGGGCACCCGGTCGGCAAACCCCGCATGGACGGATAGCCCCAGTTCGATCGTCTGATAAAGCTCCACCCCCAGGCCGACGGCCGAGCTTCCCCTGCGCAGAGGCTCTCTTGGTCGTGGATCTTGCGTCTTTTCATGCGTACGCTCGAACCAGTTGTGGCTTGCATTGAGGCTAAGACAGAGCGTCCGCGAGACCACCGGCTTATACGACAGGCCGATCGAGACCGTGAGTGGGTCGGGGCTCGTCGGCACATACCCCGTCCCTGCCATGTTTCTGATCGCAAGGCCGAAAGCCATGCCCGGTTGCCAGCGGGAGCGGCTGAAGGGCAAAAGCGTGGCTCCACGCTCGACCCAGGTGAGCCGGGGAAGAATCCTCTCCCACCGAAAACCCAGGTCGAACATCCAGCGGCTATTCGTCCGGTCACCCTCCCGATGCTTGATGGCCAGTGCCAGCGCTCGCGACGTGTCGGTTCTGTAGCCGATGACCAATGTCAGCAAGGGAGACTGGTTCCCAGAACCGCGAAGCGAAAAGCCCGCCGTCGGACCCAAACGTGAGCGCACGCCGATGGCCATGTGCGTGGGGCCCTCCGACCAGGGGAGCGATGCCGAACCGGAGGCCTCCTGGCCGAACCCGATCGCCGCCGGATTGGCGCCGACGGCGCCGACGCCCCAGCCGCCGGCCGCGTCTGCTCCCGTTGCCCGGGGCCAAGGGTCGTCCTGAACAAGTAGGGGATCCAGTCCTGGAAACGAGCGGTCGCCGTCCGACTGACAGCGAGCGTCCGGTGTCAACGCAAAAGAGAGAAGGACCAGGGTGGCGGGGGAGATCAAGTGGCGCATGACAGAATCCTCCCGTATCTGCCTGACGTTCGCCACGGCCGGTTATTCCCGTTTGTGCGAATTTAACCCGGCGACTTGGTCTTGCCCGAAACGCCTTGACGGGTCGAGGCTCAAACTGTTGCTTGCACGGCACTGGAGGATCGTGTGGAGACAGAAACCAGGGAACTCATCCAGCATCGGCTCGAGAAGCTGGCCCGGTGGCGCGAAGCAGGCTTCAATCCCTATCCCTATGCCTTCGATGTGAGCCACGCAGCCGCCGATGTACTGTCTAAGTTCGATGCGCTCGCCCATTCGGAGACGGTCGTGCGTGTGGCCGGTCGGATCATGGCGCTGCGCGGCTTCGGCAAGAGCACGTTTGCGCACATTCAGGACGCCTCCGGCAAAATCCAGGTCTATTTCCAGGTCAACAAGCTGGGCGAAGCCGTTTACGAGCGCGTTGCGTGGCTCGACCTGGGTGACATCATAGGCGTGTCCGGCACGCTCTTTCGCACCAAGACCGGCGAGATGACCATTTCCGTCGCCTCCTTCGAAATGTTGACCAAGTCGCTGGAACCCCTGCCGGAAAAGTGGCATGGGTTGGCGGACAAGGAGCAGCGGTATCGCCGTCGCTACATAGACCTGACCGTCAATCCCGAAGTGCGCGATGTGTTCCGGCTCCGCGCACTGGCCCTGCGTGAGCTGCGCAGCTTTCTGGACGGCCGCGGTTTTCTGGAGGTCGAAACACCGGTGCTGCAACCATTGTACGGCGGCGCCGCCGCGCGCCCGTTCAAGACCCACCACCACGCCCTCGACATGCCGCTCTACCTGCGCATTGCCGACGAGCTCTACCTCAAGCGGCTGATCGTCGGCGGCTTCGACAAAGTCTATGAGGTGTGCAAGGACTTCCGCAACGAGGGGATGGACCGCGACCACAATCCCGAGTTCACGATGATCGAGTTCTACTGGGCCTACGTGGATTACCAGGACGGCATGCGAGTCACGCAGGAGCTCATTCAGCAGATGGCCAGGGCGGTCTGCGGTTCCACCGCCGTTTTGCGTGAGGAAGGCGTCCTCGAGCTGGGAGGCGACTGGCCGAAGCGCTCGTACCTCGAGGCGCTTGCGCAGGCGATCGGCACAGACCCGGTGGCCGCTTCGGAAAAGGAACTCGCCGCGCTATGCTTGAAGCACGGGCAGGCGCCGGCGGCGCAGGCGAAGCGCGCCCGTCTTTACGATCTCTTGTTCAAGTTCACCGTCGAGCCGCACCTTGAGGCTCCGGTATTTATCATCGACTACCCGCGCGAGCTCTCGCCTCTGGCCAAGGTGCACCGTGGCCGACCCGATCTCGTAGAGCGGTTCGAGCTGTTCATCGGCGGCACTGAAATCGCCAACGGGTTCTCCGAATTGAATGACCCGGAGGACCAGCGTGCCCGTTTCGAAGACCAGGCGGCCATGCGCAACCAGGGGGACGACGAGGCGCACATGATGGACGAGGACTATCTGTGCGCCCTCGAGTTCGGCCTCCCGCCGACGGCCGGCGTCGGCATAGGGCTCGACCGCGTGGTCATGCTGTTGACCAACCAGCGCTCGATCCGTGACGTCTTGCTTTTCCCGCAGATGCGCCCGGAAAGCCCGGCAGCCGGGGGTCAGAGCGAAGGTGCCGCCCCACCGGAGTCCGGGTGATGGCGGTCGGTATCCTGCACCCATGAACCTCGAACTGTTCGTGGCCCGGCGATATCTGCGCTCGCGGCGGCGCGAGAATTTCATCTCCATCATCACGTTCATTTCTGTGGGTGGAGTGGCCCTGGGGGTGGCGGCTCTGATTCTCGTACTCTCCATGATGAACGGATTCGAGAAGGAGGTGCGCTCCCGCATCGTCGGTACGACGGCGGCGGTGACGGTTTTCGATGCCGGGGGCGGCGCCCTTTTCGGCTGGGAGGAGCTGGCGGAGCGCATGCAAAGCGCACCGGAGGTCACAGGGGTCTCTCCATTCGTACTGGCCAAGACTGCGATTCGCTCGGAGCGGGAATCCGACGGCGTGGTTGTGCGGGGAATTATTCCGGAACGCGAACTTCAAACCTCCGACTTGGCCGAGCGGCTCACGCGGGGTGTGTTCGATGTGGCTTCGGGGTCGGACGATTCGCTGGCTGGTGCGCTCCTCGGCGCTACGCTGGCGCACAACATCGGCGTAGGAATCGGCGACGAAGTGGTGATTTACGGCGGTGGCCGATACAGCCGCCGGCTCGGGGAGACGCCGCGTGTCATGAAGTTCCGCGTGAACGGCATCTTCGAGTCGGGCATGTACGAGTACGACGCTTCACTTGTACTTATAGGCCTTGATCGCGCACAGAAGCTGTTCGAGCTGGAGGACGGCGTCACCGGACTCCACGCCGGGGTGACGGACCTGTTCGGATCCGATCGGATTGTCCTGGACCTTGAGCAGAGACTGGGACCGCTATACGAGATTACCGACTGGAAGGAGACGCACAAAAACCTCTTCAGCTGGATGGCCTTGGAAAAGTACGGCATGTTTCTCGCGCTGTCCCTGATCGTGGCCGTGGCGGCCTTCAACATCATCGCCACATTGATCATGGTGGTGATGGAGAAGCGGACGGAGATCGGGATTCTCAAGTCCTTCGGGATGAACGCCCGCTCAGTGCGCATGATCTTTCTATACCAGGGAGGGCTTGTGGGGGTCGTCGGCACCGCCATGGGGTGCGCGCTCGGGTACCTCGGGTGCTGGGCGCAGGCGACATTCGAGATCATCAGGCTTCCGAGCGACATCTACTTCATCTCCGCCTTGCCCGTCGACCCGCGGTGGGGCGATTTTGCCGTGGTGGCGGCGGCGGCGATCGGACTCTGTCTTCTGGCCGCCGTATACCCGGCCGCCCGGGCTGCCCGGCTGTTCCCGGTGCGCGCTCTGCAGTATGGCGGCTAACCCGAAACCCGGAAATCTTGGCCGGTAAGCTTAACTTTGGGAGCGAGTTGGGCGACATAGTAAGCGAGGAAGCGGCGAAGCCATCGGCCTTGGAGGTGCGGAATTTATATAAGAGTTATGCCACCCCCAATGGGCCGCTCGCCGTGCTCTGTGGCGTCGACATGGAAGTTGCGCCGGGCGAGGCGGTGGCTGTAATCGGTGCGTCGGGCGTGGGTAAGAGTACACTGCTGCACGTCCTGGGCGCGCTCGATACACCGGACTCCGGCCAGGTTTTCGTGGCGGGGGAAGATCCGTTTGCGGTCGACGAAGACCGCCGGGCCGTTCTGCGCAACCGCAAGATCGGATTTGTGTTCCAGTTTCACCACCTGCTTCCCGAGTTCAGCGCGGTGGAGAATGTGGCGATGCCGCTCTGGGTGGGGCAGCGGGACCAGTCGGAAGCCCTCGCCCTGGCGCGCCGGGTGCTGGACGAGCTGGGGATGGAGCCGCGGGCATGGGCGCGGCCGGATACGCTGTCGGGGGGAGAGCGACAGCGAGTGGCCCTGGCGCGGGCTCTGGTCTCGAGCCCGGCACTGCTTTTGGCCGATGAGCCGACGGGCAATCTGGACGCGGCCACGGCACGTATGGTCTATGGAAGAATGGTGGCGCTGGCCAGGGATCGCAAGACGGCTCTCGTGGTCGCCACCCATGACATGGAATTGGCCGTGCAGGCCGACAGGGTTCTGCGCCTGCGCGATGGGAGACTCGGTCCGGCATAGTCCGGAAAGGTGAATGCCTATGTTGTGCCAGGAGTGTCATAACGCACCGGCGTCTGTGCACGTCAAGAAGAAGCAGGGAGACGAGGAGATCTCGATCCATCTCTGCCGCGCCTGTGCCAAGCAGATGGGCTGGCATAGCCCGCTGGAGGATGTGAAATTTCCGCTGGCGCAGTTCATCGCAAGCATGATGCACGACATGACCCTGGGCGCGCCTGCCGACGAGGGAATCGATGCCTCCGCCAAATGCTCGGAGTGCGGACTCTCGTTCCAGGAGTTTTCGCGCACGGGCAGGCTGGGCTGCGGCCACTGCTACGAGGCGTTCCGGACGTCCATGCAGGAACTCCTGCGGAGAATACACGGCAGTACCAGACACCAGGGACGAAGGCCCCAGGGTGCGCCCGCGCCCAAGCGCTCGACGGCGTCGACCTCGCTGCGCCAGCTGAAGGCCGAGTTGGATCGCGCCGTGGCCGGGGAAGACTTTGAAAAGGCGGCGCGTCTGCGCGACCAGATCCGGGAGCTGAAAGGCTCCAAGGCCAAGGAGGAGGCACCCCGATGAGTCTCGAACTCAACTCCCTGGCGCGGAAAAAGGCGCCCTGGCTTTCCGCCGACGGCGAATATTCGCACGCCGTCATATCGTCGCGGGTCCGCCTGGCCCGCAACCTGGCCCGCGTGCCCTATCCCTCCATCTCCAACGCCAAGCAACAGGCCGAAGTGCTGGACCTGGTGACCCAGACCATTGCTTCGGTGAAAAGCTTCGATAACGGGGGCTTCTGGCGGGCGCGCGAACTGGATTCCACCGACCGGCAAATTCTCGTGGAGCGACATCTCACCAGCCCGGAGTTCATGCGCGACAGCGCAGACCTGGGGCTGTTCGTTTCCGCCGAGGAAAAGGTCTCCGTCACGGTCAATGAAGAGGACCACCTGCGTATTCAGGCGCTGACGGCCGGCCTCTCCTTGCAGGCCGCATGTGAGCGCGCCCAGGAGGTCGACAGTTCCCTGGATTCAGGTTTGACGTTCGACTTCGATCGCGAGTTCGGCTATCTCACGGCCTGCCCGACCAACGTCGGAACGGGTCTGCGGGCGTCCGTCCTGGTGCACCTTCCGGCCCTGGTGCTCACCCGGGAGATCGAGTCGTATCTGAATCGGCTCAACAAACTGGGATTCGTGGCACGCGGCTTTTACGGCGAGGGCACCGACGTTCAGGGGAATCTCTTCCAGGTCTCCAACCAGACGACGCTGGGCCAAACGGAAATGGAAATCGTCCGCGGTCTTGAAAACATCGTAAAACAGCTCGTGGATCAGGAAGGCGAAGCCGAGAAAACCCTGGCCAAGAACGCGCGCATCGAGCTTGAGGACCGCGTGTGGAGGGCCTACGCCATCATCACGCACGCACGGATGCTCAATTCCGGCGAGATGATGAACCTGCTTTCCGCCGTGCGCCTGGGTGTCGGGCTCAAAATCCTCTCGCCGATGCCTTTGCCCACGTTGAACGAATTGTTGATTTTGACGCAGCCTGCCCACCTGCAGAAGGCCGGTGGCGGGAAGCAGAGCGGCGAGGAACGGGATGTGCGTCGCGCCGAGCTGTTCCGGGAGAGCCTGAACGCGTGATTTCCGCTATGCCGGGAAACCGGATCGATCTATATTAGGTTAGGACATGCCATAGTGGGGGTTTGGGGGTTGTGCCTCGCCGACCCTCGGGCGATACACACAAAGGAGTGCGGTAATGAACGAGACATTCTCGGAGCTGGCCCGGAAGGCGATTGAATATGCGCGCGATGAAGCCGCCCGGCTCCGTCACGACTACATCGGTACCGAGCATCTCCTTTTGGGGCTGGTGCGCCTTGGCGAGGGGCGTGCCTGCGAGGTCATCTCCAACCTCGGACTCGACCTGGCCGACCTGAAAAGCTCGGTCGAAGACGTCGTTCAGCCCTCCGGCGGCACCATGACCATGGGGCAGCTGCCGTTGACGGCGCGGGCCAAGAAGACCCTGGAAGTCTCCGGGCACGAGGCGCGCGCGCTGAAATCCAAGGAGATCGACACCGAGCACATTCTCCTGGCGCTCCTGAAGGATGAGGAAGGGGTCGCGTCGCAGGTGCTGTCGATGTACGACATCGACTACAAGGAAGTGTACGAAGAACTCAAGAATATCCAGAGCGGCAAGCCGTCAGCGTTCGGCAAAAAGAGGAAGAAGAGCAAAACGCCGGCCCTGGACCACTTCGGCCGCGATCTGACCGAGCTGGCGCGCCGCGGTAAGCTGGATCCCATTATCGGGCGCGAAAATGAAATCGAGCGGGTGAGCCAGATTCTGTCACGCCGCAAGAAGAACAACCCGGTGCTCATCGGGGAGCCCGGCGTCGGGAAGACCGCCATCGCCGAGGGGCTGGCGCAGCGCATCGTCGAGGGCAAAGTGCCGCAGAC
>Ga0326597_10011932_pt1 | contig 11472 bp, 12 predicted proteins | sample RVTome_12_FD_203789 | JGI IMG/M metagenome (GOLD analysis project Ga0326597, IMG submission 203789) | Soil microbial communities from uranium-contaminated site in the Upper Colorado River Basin, Wyoming, United States - RVT100D185 | ecosystem: Environmental > Terrestrial > Soil > Contaminated >...
TCCCTACAGGAACATTATCCTCTAACAAATCCTCCCCAAAATATATTCGATGCGCGAGAACGTTAATCGTTGCCGTAAAAAGGCGGGTGAACAGAGGTGTGTGCAAAATTGAACTGACATGGAAATGCCTGCCGACCAGCTTTCGGAATATTGTCACGGCGGGCAAGATGCACTCCACGGTGCTGTCCGAGCGCTACGACGAAATCGAAAAGGTTTTTGGCCCCGGTATAGCCGCCCTGGCAAGTAGTGTTGGCTCCCTTATCGGTCGACGGCGCCAGCACTCGGCCTGCGAATATCCCCGGAAACTACTTCCAGGATTGGATCATGGCCATGCCCGAATTCAATCTGCGGCTGGCCAATGACCACGTCGCCGGCATCGCTCGGTAGCCAATCCGAACGAGGCTAGGCGGCTCGGAGACCAACTGGGCCGCATGGTCTTCGGCGAGTAGTAAGCAAGCTCGCAGTTTGGAATGAGTTCCCTGCTCCCACGCGCCATCAGAATTCGAACGGAGTCTGCTCCGATTCGCTCTTCAGATGGATATGTTATGCTCGGGAAGTTCTCCATTTCGAGCGGACCTAAATGCCAGCAGAAGCGAAACCCACAAACGCAACGGATCCCAACATATCTCTGCAAACTATGGAGGCCTGCTTCGGACCCGGAGGCTGGCTCCAGCGAAGCCATCCTAACTATGAATACCGCCCCGGCCAGCTCCAGATGGCGCTCGCCGTGGAGCAAGCGTTTCGCGAGCGCCATCACCTCATGGTCGAGGCGGGCACCGGCACCGGCAAGACGCTGGCTTATCTGATCCCCGCCCTGGCCAGCGGGCAGCGCGTGGTGATCTCGACGGGAACAAAAAATCTTCAGGATCAAATTTATTTCAAAGATGTACCATTCCTGGCCAAGCTGCTGGGCCGGCCGCTGCGAGTCTGTTACATGAAGGGCCGGGCCAATTACCTCTGCCGCCAAAAAGTCTACGATCTGGAAACCCAGCCGGTGCTGCATGGCCTGGATGAAGTTGAGCAATTCGCCGGGATCCGCGCCTGGGAGCGGCTCACGGATACGGGTGACCGGGCTGAACTCGCGAGCCTGCCGGAAGACAGTGCGCTTTGGCCCAAGCTCGACGCGCGCCGCGAGACTTGCACCGGCCAGAAGTGTCCCAGCTTCGACCGCTGCTTTCTGACCAAGATGCATCAGCGAGCGCTGGAGAGCGACCTCATCATCGTCAATCACCATCTGTTTTTCGCCGACCTTGCCGTGCGCGAACACGAGTATGCGAGCATACTGCCGGACTACGGCGCAGTGATCTTTGACGAAGCGCACGAGATGGAAGAGGTCGCCAGCACTTATTTCGGCCTTTCGGTCAGCACCTACCGGCTCGAAGAATGTGGCCGCGATGCGGAACAGATGCTGCGGCTGACCCAGCGCATGACCAAGCCGCTCCATCGCGCCGTTCAGCGCATGGCCGAACAGACGCACTTGTTTTTCTCTCTGCTCCCACCGGCCGAAGGGCGCTTCGGCTTTGAGGATCGCGAGCAATTCCTGGAACAGAATTTTGAAGCCTATTCCGGATTTCAGAATTCGCTGCTGGCCCTGGAATCGGAATTGAATGTCATCGCCGAAAAGCCGGAGGAGATTCACACGCTCCTGCGGCGCCTGGCAGAGCTGCGCGAGGATGTTACCTTCCTGCTCGAAAGCCGCGACAAGCGATTTGTCTTCTGGTACGAACGCCGCGCTCGCGGAGTGTTCCTGCAAGCTACGCCCATCGATGTCTCCCCGATCCTCGACGAGCGGCTGTTCGAGCGGATCGACACGGTCGTGCTCACCTCCGCGACTCTGGCCGTCGGGGGGAACTTTGATTTCGCAAAAGCGCGGCTCGGTATCCGGCGCACACGGGAATTGGTCCTGGAGCCCCACTTCGATTATCAGGAACAGGCATTGCTCTATCTTCCACAAGGGCTTCCCGATCCCAATAGCGCCGAATTCACTGCCGCTGCCGCCGCGGAAGTGATTCGCATTCTGGAGCTTTCCCGCGGGCGCGCCTTTGTTCTGTTCACCAGCTTCCAGCAGATGCGCCAGTTCTTTGAGCGGGTGCAGGGGAAATTGCGTTATCCTTTACTGTTGCAGGGCACCGCTCCAAAGCGAGCATTGCTGGAACAGTTTCAGCGTCCTGAGAACTCGGGAGCGGTGCTGTTTGCCACGGCCAGTTTCTGGCAGGGAGTGGACGTGCCTGGGGAGCAGTTGAGCTGCGTCATTGTTGACCGGCTACCCTTTGCGGTCCCCTCCGATCCGATAGTGAAGGCGCGTGTCGAGGGTTTGCGTGAGGCGGGCGGGAATCCGTTTTACGATTACCAGGTGCCGGATGCCGTCATCGCCTTGAAGCAGGGCTTCGGGCGGCTGATCCGCAGTCGCACGGATCGCGGCGTCCTGGCGCTGCTCGACGGGCGGATTCAGACCCGCAACTACGGCAAAGTTTTTCTGGAGAGTCTGCCGCCCTACCGCGTTACTCGCGAGCGGGCCGACGTAGATAGATTTTTCCACAACGGATGATGTCATTCCGAGCAGAGCGAGGAATCTGCTTTTAGTTTTCGGAGCGCAGGCAAATGTTTCAAGTCTGGGTGGAAGAAAGTTTTGCGGCGGGACATGCGCTGCGCGGCTACCGCGGCAAGTGTGAGAATGTCCACGGCCACAATTATAAGATCCGCGTGACGCTGGAGGGGCCGGCGCTCAATTCGATCGGGCTGCTCTGCGATTTCAAGGACCTCAAGGACGCCATTCATTCGACCATCCGGAAGCTCGATCACCAGTTTCTGAATGAGATTCCTCCGTTTGATCAACTCAACCCTTCTGCGGAGAACCTGGCCAGATACTTCCATGACGAAGTTACACGCTTCCTGACGCAACCGCCTGCCTCGAATCAGGGCAACGGAAATCCGGCCAGTGCTCCCTGCCGCGTGCAGCAGGTTACCGTCTGGGAGACCGACAACACTACCGCCACTTACTTTGAGCAGACAGAAGCTAGGAGTTAGAAGTTAGAATGAAGCGATTTGCACTTCCATTCTATCTCCTAGCTTCTATCTTCTAACTACTCGCCTATGCAAGTGACTGAGATATTCCGGTCCATTCAAGGTGAATCCACCTACGCCGGGCTTCCGTGCATTTTCGTGCGGCTGACCGGATGCAACCTGCGCTGCGTGTGGTGTGATACGGCCTACGCCTTCCATGGCGGAAAACCGATGTCGGTGGAAGAAGTGATGGGGGTCGTGCGCGGTTTCAGTGAGAGCGGCGGCGAGCGTCGCGTGAATCTGGTGGAGATCACCGGCGGCGAGCCGTTGCTTCAGAAAGAAGTCGTCCCGCTGATGGAGCGGTTGCTCGCGGATGGCTACCGCGTCCTGGTGGAAACCAGTGGCGAGCGCTACATCGGCAACCTGCCGTCCGAAGTCATCCGCATTGTCGATGTAAAGTGCCCGGGAAGTGGCGAGGGGGGAACCTTTTGTACGGAGAATGTCGCTGTGCTGACGCCCAAGGATCAACTCAAGTTCGTCCTGGTTGACCGCCGCGACTACGAGTGGGGACGCGACTTCCTTCGCCAGCATGTGTTGGAATCAAAAGTGGAATCGGTGATTTTTTCTCCTGCCTTCCAAACACTGGAGCCGAAGACCCTGGCTGAATGGATTCTGGAAGATGGCCTGCCCGTTCGGCTCGGTTTACAACTCCACAAATTCATTTGGCATCCAGATATACGGGGGGTTTAAGAGGGCTGCGATGCACGCGAACCGTTCCAAGGCGGTGGTTCTAATGAGCGGGGGAATGGATAGCTGCCTGACGGCGGCCATCGCCTCCGAGCAGCACCAGCTTGCGGCCCTGCACGTGTCTTACGGCCAGCTCACCGCAGAGCGGGAGCGCCAAGCCTTCCTGGATATCGCCGAGTATTACAAGATCCGCGAGCGCCTGTTGATCGAGCAGCCGTATCTCGCTCGAATCGGCGGCTCGGCGCTCACCGATCCTCGCATTCCTTTGCGGCAAGCAGATTTGGACGCCACCGATATCCCCGCGAGCTATGTTCCGTTCCGCAACGCCCATTTTCTGGCCGCAGCGGTCTCCTGGGGCGAGGTCATCGGAGCGCAGAAGATTTTCATCGGAGCCGTAGAGCCGGATAGCTCCGGCTACCCGGACTGCCGCCCGGCCTATTACCGCATATTCAATGAACTGATCGCAGCGGGGACCCGCCCGGAAACGCGGCTGAAGATTGTTACTCCGCTCATTCACCTGCGCAAGCACGAGATTGTAAAAAAGGGGATTGAACTCGGAGCGCCATTTCATTTAAGCTGGTCTTGTTACCGCTGCAGCGAGGAGGCTTGCGGCACGTGTGACAGTTGTGCGCTGCGGTTGCGGGCATTTGAGCAGGCCGGCGTGGAGGACGTCATTCCCTACCGGTCTCGGCCCAAGTATGAGTCGCACTCAGCGGTTTAGGCATTTGGGCATGGCATCGCGCACAAGGGGCTCAAACGGGGACACAAAACGGGGACAGATGAAACGCGCTATCAGGAAAGCTCAGCATCGCTTGGAACGCAAAGGAGTACCGGGAGAAAGAACAATGGTTAAGAAAATGTGGACGATTAGCTTGTTTTGTATGTTGCTCGCTTTGGGCGCGCGGCCAGCCGCGGCGCAATTCGGCCAGATGACCGGCAACGTCATCGGAGAAGACGGACAGCCGGCGGCAAATATGGCCATCTCCATCGATCGCGATGACATCAAGGGCCATTACGAAGTGAAGACGGACAAAAACGGGAAGTTCTTCCATGCCGGACTGCCGCTCGGCAAATTCACCGTTTCGGTGATGAAAGACGGCAAGAAGCTGTTCTCGCAAGGCAATGTCCAGACCCGGCTGAGTGCGCCGGTGGATGTGCCCATCAATCTCCGCGAGGAGCGGGCGCGCACCGAGGCGCAAGCCGCCGGACTGCAGATCCCCAAGGAGCAGGGCGGCAAGCTGACCGAAGAACAGATGAAAGCGATTGAGGCCGCATCCAAGGAGCGCGACGAGGCCATCAAGAAGCGCCAGGAACTGATGTCGAAGTTCGGCGCCGCCATGGAAGCGATGAAGACCAAGGATTTTGACACCGCCATCGCGACCTTCCAAGCTGCTTCGGAGGTGGACCCCACGCAGCATGTGATCTTCGCGCAGCTCGGCGAAGCCTATAGCGGAAAGGCCGGCCAGTCCCGCGACTCGGCGCAGAAGAAAGAGTTCCTCACCAAGTCCACCGATGCCTATAAGAAAGCCATCGAGCTCAAGGCCGACGACGCGTCCTATCACAACAACTACGCCCTGGCGCTGGTCAACCTGGGACAGGTACAGGAAGCCCAGGGTGAGCTGATGAAGGCCGCCGAGCTCGACGCCGTCAACGCCGGCCAGTACTACTTCAACCTGGGCGCAGTGCTGGTCAACACCGGGCACATGCAGGAAGCCGCTGACGCTTTCAAGAAGGCCACCGATGCCAAGCCGGATTTCGCCGATGGCTTCTACCAACTCGGCGTCACGCTGATCGGCATGGCCACCGTGGATCCCAAGACCGGAGCAATGGTTCCGCCTCCGGGAACCAAGGAGGCGCTCGGGAAATACTTGGAGCTGGCTCCCACCGGCCCGAACGCCGAAGCTGCCAAGAGCCTGCTCGAAACCTTGAACACCGCCGTAACCACCACAGTGGGTACCAAAGCCGCTGCCCCGGCCAAGAAGTAATCGGACCGCGAGCCGTTCAACGGCTGCGGACTGTTTGTCAAACTGAACGTAGTCTCCCACCGCTCCCGCTGAGTCAATCTTCGGGAGCGGTTTTTATTGGTGGGCCGGTGTCGCCGGTGAATTTTGTCTTCTGAGTTCGCCAACGCTGCTGATTCCAAGACGCCGGCAGTAATGATTCAGTTCCCTTGCGATACGAACCGTGGCGAGTGGGTCGTAAAAATTTGCGGTGCCGATCTGGACCGCGACGGCTCCAGCTTGGAGGAATGCTGCGGCGTCGGCTCCGCAGAGGATCCCCCCGATGCCAATCACCGGAATTTTGACTGATCGAACCGCGCGGCTGACAAGGCGCAAGGCCTCTTCGTGAATGGCTGGGCCGGAGAGGCCCCCGGCGCCGCCTCCGAGAGTTTGCCCTGACGCTTCACGCTCGGCGCGCTCGGGATGCGGCCCGGTGAATGTATTCACTAGCGAGATGGCATCCGCACCCGCGGCTTCGGCGGCCTGTGCGAAGGGCGCAACGTCAGGCACGTTCGGAGTGAGTTTGGCGAGCAGCGGCCGGCGGCAGATTTTCCTGACGGAAGTGATCACTTCCGCGAGCAGCTTCAGGTCGCTGCCAAAAACCATTCCCCCGCCCTTGCTATTGGGAGACGAGAGGTTCAATTCGTAAGCCGCCAATCCCCCGGCAGTCTCCAGGCGTCGCACAACTTCCGTATATTCGTCGACGGATTTGCCGAAAACGTTGGCGATCACCACCGTCCTGAGCGCGGCCAGCCGTGGCAGCTTCTCGCGAATAAATGCCTCCACGCCGACGTTCTGGAGACCGACCGAGTTGAGCATACCTGAGGGAGTCACCGCCAGCCGTGGCGGTGGATTGCCGGGCATCGGCTCGAGCGATAGTCCCTTGGTAACCAGCCCGCCGAGCTCGTTCAGGTCCAGGATGGATTCCCATTCGAGACCGTATCCAAAGGTTCCGCTGGCCGCAATGACGGGATTGTTGAGCCGCAGCCCTGCAAACTCAACAGCCATATTGGGGCGATCGCTCAATGAGAATCCCCTTCGCTTGCGTTTTCGTCGCAGATCAGATGTTTGAACCAGACGATCGTGGCGCCCCAACTGCCGGCCTCCGCTGGCGCAATCTGGAACTGCTCGACAAATGGCGTGCGACGGAGCACCGCGTGAACGCGCTCGCGCTGCACACCGATGCCTTTGCCATGAATCAGGCGGACGGTGGCGAATCCCTTGCGCCGCGCCTCCTCCAGGTACGCCTCGACTACCGCGGGAATCTCTTTTGGCTGGAATGTATGCAAGTCCAGGATGTCGGTGATCTCTATCGGGAACGGCTCCGCGCTGATGTGCCTCGTCAACTCCTGACCTGTCACTTCAGAGTCGGCGCCTTCCGCTGGCAGATCTTGCTCGTCACTGGTCACTTGTCACTGGTCACTAGTTAAGTGACCCCTCCCTCGCGGTAACGGCTTTGATCGGACCAGGGCTCGGGTTGTGAGGCGGCGAAGAACCACTGGCCGGTCTCCACGAGCTCGGTTTCGGGCGACCACTGCCACGGTTCAACGTACTCAAAGCACCGCTGATAGAGATGGGGAATCTTCGGATGCGGAACATGAATCAATGAAATGGTGGGCAGGGATTGGTCGTCGGCGTAATCCTCGCCGAAGGCATCACGATGCGGTTCCGAGTCGCTGCTCCATTCCATGAATCCACCCCCGGCGGGAGCGCCGCTGAGCTCCTCAGCCGATTGTGTCAGAGGGGAGCGGGATGGTCAACGCCGATCTTTGGCGCCCGAATTTCCGGTTCGAGCTGATGCCTGCCGCCGGAATCATAGTCAAAATAGATTCCAGGCACACCAAACTCCGTCATCTGACTTGATTTCGATGCAATCCCAACCGGCGGCATTTCGCTTTCGACATTGACACTGATTTCCGCGCTGTGTTAGAAATCATAGGTTCTACTGAATAATGAGGAACGCGTTGAGAATCATTTCTTGCTCAGGCCCCAAGAAGGATTGAAGCTGGGACTCCAGAGTCGGCACTGAGCGGGCACTAATCCGGATGCCAGAAGAAAAACCACCAGTTGTACCAAAACCTGGGGAAGCGCCTGCCGCTCCGGCAGCGGCCACGTCGGCTGCCAAAGCGGCCCCGGAGGCGAAAGCCCATCCGGAAAAACCCGCTGCCGTGGCGCCCTCCGGCCCGGTCGGTGAGCCTTGGACGGGCGAGATCGTGGAGGCGCTCCACAAGACTTTCCCGGAGATCGCGATCCAGGCGTTCACCTATCTCACGCAGAATTATTTGATCATTCCTCGCGAGAGCGTCGTCCCGGTGGCGATGTTCCTCAAGACGGAATTACACTTCAATCTGCTGGCGGACCTGACGGCGGCTGATTATCCGAAGCGGGAAAAGCGCTTCGAGGTGGTCTACCAGCTTTACTCGTTTTCCCGCAATGAGCGGTTGCGCGTAAAGGCGCCCGTCGGCGAACAGGAATCGATCGAAAGCGTTATCCCGGTCTGGAGCGGAGCCGACTGGATGGAGCGCGAGGTGTATGACATGTTCGGGATTCGCTTCGAGCATCACCCGAACATGAAGCGGATTCTGCTGCCCGATGAGTGGGAAGGCTATCCGCTGCGCAAGGACTACGGCATCCTGCAGCAAGACGAGCGCTGGGTGCGCGAAAACCTGCACATCGAGAGCGGCCAGTAGAGCGAAGCCCGTACGAGGAACTGATGGCAACCAGCACGCCCCAGGCAACCTTCTTAGACGCCAACGAAATCGTCATCAACATGGGGCCGCAGCATCCCTCGACGCACGGCGTGTTGCGGGTGATCCTCAAGCTCGACGGCGAGAAGGTGATGGGAACCGAATGCATCATCGGATATCTCCATCGCGGGGTTGAGAAAATTGCTGAGAACCGGACTTACGTCCAGTTCGCGCCGTACGTGGACCGCATGGACTACGTCGCGGCGGTTTCAAACGGCCTGGGCTACTGCGAGGCGATCGAGAAACTGCTCAATGCCGAGGCCCCGCCACGAGCCCGCTATGTGCGCACGATCCTGACCGAGCTCAACCGCATCTCCAGCCACTTGCTCTGGCTGGGCACGCACGCGCTCGACCTCGGCGCCATCACCCCGCTGTTCTACACCTTCCGCGAGCGCGAAGAGATCCTGAAGATTTTTGAGAACTACTGTGGCGCGCGGCTGACCACGCATGCCTTCCGCATCGGCGGCCTGCAGTACGAAACCTATGACGGCTTTGAGGAGCAGGTGAAGGCGTTCTGCGACTACTTCCCGCCGAAGGTGGATGAGTATGAAACACTGCTTACCGGAAACCGCATCTGGCTGGAGCGGACCAAGGGCGTGGGCATCCTGAAGGCGGATGAAGCCATTGACATGTGTGTCACCGGGCCGGTGCTCAGGGCCAGCGGCGTCAAATGGGACCTGCGCAAAGCCAAGCCCTATGCCGCGTATGCGGAACTGGATTTCGATATCCCCACCGGACCCAACGGCGATACCTTCGACCGGTACTTCGTGCGCATGGAGGAGATGCGGCAGTCCATTCGCATCGTCCGGCAGGCGGTTGCCAAGATTCCCGAAGGCCCTATCATGGGCAAGGTTCCCAAGATCATGAAGCCTCCCGTGGGTGAGATCTATCATTCGATTGAAGCGCCCAAGGGCGAGCTCGGTTACTACGTCGTGAGCGACGGCAGCACGCAGCCCTACCGCGTGCGCGTGCGCCCGCCCTGCTTCATCAATTTGCAGGCCCTGGACCGCATGTGCCGCGGACATCTGGTGGCCGATGTGGTAGCCATCATCGGCACGATCGACATTGTGCTGGGCGAGGTGGACCGCTGATGCAGATCCCATTGCCGCCAGCGATTGCGCCCTATTTCTGGCCCGTCGTTTACGGAGTCATCCTGCTGGCCGTATTTCCTTTGGCGGCAGGATATATCGTGCTGCTCGAGCGCAAGGTGATGGCCGACATTCAGGCGCGGCTGGGGCCCATGCGCGTCGGCCCGCACGGCTTGTTGCAGCCCATCGCCGACGCGGTAAAGCTGCTCCTGAAAGAAGATATCATCCCCGAACTGACCGACAAATGGGTCTTCTGGATCTCCCCCATCATCTCGGTGGTTACAGCGCTGGTCGCCCTGTTCCTGATTCCGATGAGCGACAAGCTTCCGGTTCCGGACCTCAATATCGGCCTGCTGTTCATTCTTTCGCTGACTTCGGTCGGTATCCTGGGCATCATTCTGGGAGGCTGGAGCTCGAACAGCCACTACCCTCTGCTCGGCGCACTGCGCTCGACGGCGCAACTGGTCAGCTACGAGGTCGCGCTCGGCTTTGCCATCGTTGGCGGCCTGATGGTTGCGGGTACCCTGAGCATGCAGGAGATGGTTCGTAACCAACTCGCTCAAGGAGTCTGGTTCGTTTTCTATCAGCCGGTGGCGTTTCTCATTTATTTCATCGCGGCGCTTGCGGAAACTAATCGCGCCCCGTTCGACATGCCGGAGGCGGAGTCGGAAATCGTGGCCGGATATCACACCGAATACAGCGGATTCCGGTTTGCATTATATTTTCTGGCGGAGTACTCCAACATCGTCATCGTCTGCTCGATTGCCACCACGCTGTTTCTGGGCGGCTGGCTTAGGCCATTCCCCAACGTTCGTGCACTGGACTTCCTGAATTATTTCCCGGTCATCGCGCTGGCCGGTTTGGGAGCCTTCTGCCTGCTCGGCGCGGCGCGCGAAGCGCGAACGATTGAAAAACTGGGCATGGCCGGCCTGGGTGGCGCACTTATCTTGATGGGCCTTGCTTGCCTGCTCCCCGGCGTGCTGCCTGCGGTCGAGGGCTTGTTCTGGTTCATTGCAAAAGTTTGTCTTGGCCTGTACACATTTATTTGGATTCGCTTTACGCTGCCGCGCTACCGTTACGACCAACTGATGCGTATCGGCTGGCTCTGGTTGATTCCGCTGGCCATAGCCAACGTGATTGTTACCGGCGTGGTCATGATGCTCTGGCAGTAGGCGTCCTTCGCGGTCATCCTGAGCCCCTCGGCTTCGCTCGGGATAAACTCCGCGAAGGATCTACTTTTCGGGTCGAACTGACCGCAAAGATTGAAATATGCAAACTGTGCTACCAAATTTTTTCTTTTACCTGCTGGCGGCGATCATCCTTTTCAGCGCCTTCCTGACGATCACGCGACGCAGCGCGGTGCATAGCGCCATTTGGCTGGTCATTACGCTGCTCGGTGTGGCGGGCCTTTACCTCCATCTGGAAGCGGAGTTCCTGGCTGCCGTGCAGGTGCTCGTCTACATCGGGGGCATCACCGTCCTATTCTTATTCGTCATCATGCTGGTCAACCTGGATGAAGCCGCCAAAGAGCGCCAGTTCAACAGGCATTGGGCACTGGCGATGATTTGCGCCGGCGTGCTTCTGCTCGAACTTGTCTTCTTTATTGCCAAGGGCGAACAGGCATTCTATTTTGCTGAGCCGGCCGGAGGCACTCTTCAACCGAACACGCAGTTGATTGCCTATGCCCTGTATCGCGACTATATGCTCCCGTTCGAGCTCGCTTCCCTGCTCTTGCTGGTGGCCATGATCGGCGCGGTAGTCATGGCCAAAAAGGATTTGACCTGAAATGCTTCCGGTACCCACAGCCCATTACGTTTTCCTGAGCGCGGCCCTGTTCACCATTGGGACCATCGGCGTGCTTACGCGCCGCAACGTGGTGATCATCCT
>Ga0326597_10011933_pt1 | contig 11468 bp, 9 predicted proteins | sample RVTome_12_FD_203789 | JGI IMG/M metagenome (GOLD analysis project Ga0326597, IMG submission 203789) | Soil microbial communities from uranium-contaminated site in the Upper Colorado River Basin, Wyoming, United States - RVT100D185 | ecosystem: Environmental > Terrestrial > Soil > Contaminated >...
GCGCGGCCTGCAGGCTTCGCCACTCCACGCGGAGCATATCGCGGTCAAGCGGCGCGCCCGCACCCTGCTCCACCCGCGCCGCCGCGATCTCGTGCTGCCCGGCGACGACGGCCACAAGGTCGTCGAGGACGGCCAGTTCGCGGATCATGGCGGCCGCGGCGCCATAGGCATCCCTGACGTCGGCTGCGAGCACTCGCTCGCGGTCAGCCACGGCGAGGCGCGTCGTCTCGGTGTCGAGTTCGGCCACCGCGACCCGACCGCGCCGTCGAAACAGGTCCAGGGGCCACGCCACTTCGACTCGCGTCTGGCTGTCCATGCCGCCCGGTTCGTCCTGCCGCGAGAAGGACACCATCGGATTCGGCCGGAGACCGGCCTGGACGCGCATGCCGCGCGCCACGTCCACCTCGGTACGTGCCGCTCGCAGCGAGGGCTCGGCATCGAGGGCCAGGCCGATGGCGGCATCGAGCGTCAGTCCTGCCACCGGGTCGACGTACTCCGAGGCCAGGTCGCTGGCCGAATCCGGCGTCGCCACCTGGGCGCGCACACCAGGCACAACCGTCGCGCAGAGGAGAACCGACAGGCCGATCTGTTTCGTCATTGCACCGTTCCCTCGAAGTTGACCGACCCGCGGCCGGCCGGACCGTCCCACTCGACCGTCATCTGCCATGTCCCCGCCATGCCGAACTCCGCGGTGGTTTCGTAGCGTCCCGGCACGCCGGTCGGCGTGGTCTGCAGCCCGCCCGACATGGCCATGCCCGGCATGGTCATGCTCGCGCTGGCTCGCGCGGTCCCCACGTCGACGAGGCTGCCATCCTCGGATCGGAACTCGATCAGGAAGGCGTTACGCCCCTGTGCGAGCACGCCGGTCGGTGACACGAGCACGATCTGCAGGTCGCCGGCCTGCACACGCTGCACGACGCGATCCTCCGACACGAACGCCGTGTCGCCGGTTCGATACGCGTTCCACGTCACGATCGCCGAGGTGGCCAGCACGACAATCGCCGCGACCAGGAGCACGGGGCGCCACGCGAAGCCCTGTCGGGCCGGCAAAGGCAGTGTCTGGTCCTGCACGCCCAGTCGCCGCTCTTCGATCCAGAAGAAGATCACGGGCGTGACAATGAGCACGTGCAGGAGGGACGACACCATCCCACCGAGCACCGGCGTCGCCAGCGGCTTCATGACCTCCGCGCCGACCCGCGTGCTCCACATGATGGGCAACAGCCCGGCGACCACCGTGCTGACGGTCATCACCTTCGGCCGCAGCCGCAGCAGGGCGCCTTCGACGACGGCCTGCCGCAGGTCGGCACGCGTCAGTCGTCCACCCATCTGCTCCCGCTTTCGCCTGACGGCCTCCTCGAGGTAGATGACCATCACGACGCCCGTCTGGACCGCCGTGCCGAAGAGCGCGATGAAGCCGACCCAGACCGCGACCGAGAAGTTGTAGCCAAGCGCCCACAGCAGGTAGACGCCGCCCGTGAGAGCGAACGGCACGGCGAGGAGGACGTGCGCGGCCTCGATCGCCGAGTGATAGGTGAAGTACAGCAGCACGAAGATGACGAGCAGCACGACGGGCAGCACGATCTGGAGCTGCCGGCGCGCGTGCTCCTGGTTCTCCCAGCGGCCGCTCCACGCCACGTAGTAGCCGGGCGGCAGCGACACCTCGCGCGCGACCGTCCCGCGCGCTTCGTCGACGAACCCGCCGACGTCGCGCCCCTGGACGTTGGCGAGCACGGTGGCGAGCAGCAGGCCGTTCTCCGACGAGATCATGGCGGCCCCGCGGGCGTGCTCGATGCTCGTGAGCTGCCCCAGGGGGACCTGCGCGCCACCGGGCGACATGACGAGCACCTGCCGCAGCGCCTCGGGATCGGCCCGGTACTCGGGGGCATACCGCACGCGGACCGGAAACCGCTGGCGACCCTCGATCGTCGTCGTGAGCACGGTCTCTCCGACGGCGACTTCGATCGCCTGCTGGATGTCGCCGACGCGGATGCCGTACCTTGCGGCCGCCGCGCGATCCACCGAGATGTTCAGGTACTGGCCGCTCGTCACCTGCTCCGGGTAGACATTGGCCGAACCGGGCACCTGTTGCAGGACCTCGGCCACGCGCCGGGCCAGGCGCTCGAGCACCGCCAGGTCGGCGCCGAACACCTTCACGCCGACTTCAGAGCGAATTCCCGTCGTCAGCATGTCGATGCGGTTGACGATCGGCATGGTCCAGATGTTGGAGACGCCCGGCAGCTGCACCGCCCGTCCCATCTCGGCGCGCAGCCGGTCGAGCGTCATCCCCGGCCGCCACTCATCGCGCGGCCTGAGGTGCACCAGGGTCTCGGTCATGTTGAGCGGCGCCGGGTCTGTCGACGTGTCGGCCCGTCCGACCTTGGCCACGGCATACTCGACCTCGGGGAATCTCAGCAGGGCCTCGTTCTGGCGGGCGGCGATCCGCGTGTTCTCTTCGAGCGAGATGCTCGGGTCCGCAATCGGCATGAACAGCAGATCGCCCTCGTCGAGCGGCGGCATGAACTCGCTCCCGATGCCGCGCGCCACGGCGAGAGCACCGACGAACAACACACCCGCCATCGCCACGGTCGCCAGGCGGTGCGCCAGCGCGGCGTCCAGCACGGGACGGTAGAGCCGGCCGAGCAGGCGCATGACCGGGTTCTCGTGCTCGGCATGAAATCGTCCGCCGAGGAGCAACGTGCACAGCACGGGAACCAGCGTGACCGCGATGACGGTGGCGGCCAGCACCGCGAAGGTCTTCGTGAACGCCAGGGGGTGGAAGAGCTTCCCTTCCTGCCCCGTGAGCGCGAACACGGGAATGAACGCCAGCAGGATGATCGCCATCGAGAAGAACACCGGGCGGCCCACGAGCCGCGTGGACTCGAGGACCGCGTCCCGGACGGCGCGCCGGTCGCGCGGGTCCACACCCCGCTGTTCGAGGTGCCGGAACGCGTTCTCGGTGACGACGATGCCGGCGTCGACGAGCACGCCAATCGCGATGGCGATGCCCGCCAGGCTCATGATGTTCGAGGAGATGCCTGCGTAGTACATCCCGAGAAACGCCGTCAGCACGGCAAGCGGCAGTGGGATGGTCACGATCAGGATCGAGCGGACGTGCATCAGGAAGACGACGTGGGCGAGCGTGACGAGGATGACTTCTTCGACGAGCGCGTAGCGAAGCGTGTCGACCGCCTGTTCGATGAGCTGCGACCGGTCGTAGAAGGGCACGATGGTCACGCCCGCCGGCAGCCCGGGCTGGATGCCCGCGATCCGTGCCTTCACCGCGTCGATGACCTCTTTGGTGTTGACGCCCGACCGGGCCACGACGACCCCGCCGACGGCTTCCCGGGTGCCCTTGACGAGAGAGGCCACCCGGAAGGCATCGCCGATTCGGACATCCGCCACCTGATCGACGTAGACGGGCACGCCGTTCGAAGCGCCCACGACGATCTGCTTCACATCGTCGATCGACGTGATGAGGCCGATGCCCCGGACGATGAGCCAGGCGCCGTTGGCATCGAGCACGTTGCCGCCGACGTTGAGATTGCTGTCGCGGACGGCGGCGACCACGGCGCCGAGCGGCAGGTTGTAGGTGCGCAGGCGGTTCGGATCGACGTCGATCTGGTACTGCTGCACCGTGCCGCCCACCGAGGCGACCTCGGCCACGCCGGGCACCGCATTCAACTGATAACGGATGAACCAGTCCTGCAGGCTCCGCAGTTCCCGCAGTGAGTGCGTCGGGCTCTCGACCGTGTACCAGAACACGTGGCCAACCCCGGTCGCGTCTGGACCGAGCGTCGGCGTCACCCCGTCGGGGAGGCTGCCCGCGACGAGGCTCATCCGCTCGAGGACGCGGGTGCGCGCGAAGTAGAGATCGATGTCGTCCTCGAAGATCGCGTAGACCATCGAGAACCCGAATCCCGACTGCGACCGCACGACGCGCACGCCGGCCAAGCCCTGGAGGTTGACGGTCAGCGGATAGGTGACCTGGTCCTCGACTTCCTGGGGACTGTGCCCGGGCCAGTCGGTGAAGACGATGACCTGGTTGTCGGAGAGATCGGGAATCGCGTCGATCGGCGTCGCCGACACCGCCCACCAGCCCCACGCGCCGAGGCCGAGATACAGGGCGAGCACGATGACCCGGTTCCGGAGCGAGAGTTCGAGAAGCGTGTTGATCATGGATCGGCCTCGGACGCACACGTCGGCACGCGCGGACACGTGTCCGGGCGTGCACACGAAGACGGATCGCGACTAGACGAGGAAGACCGAGAGGAGGACGTGCCGGGGCACGTGCGGTCCCGGCGACCGGGCGAGCGTGCGCGCGGGGCCGGCGCTCGTCGGAGGGAGGCGAAGATGCGAATCGGTGCAGGTCACGACGCCGTGCGACGGTGAGACAACGGTCGTTGCCGCGATCGGCCGGGCGTCCGCCTGCCCTGAAGCCATGCAGCAGTTGTCAGCGGCGTGCCGGACGTCGTGGTGCGTGGACCCGGCGCCTTCAGCGTCCGGCGCATGCATCGGACACGTTTGATCGTCGGCGCAACAGGCCATCTGCAGGTCAGGCGCAGCGATCCAGCCCGCGCAGAGCGCCGGGTCGCCGGCTGAGAGGGCCAGGGTCAGGAGGAGCGCCAACAGGAACCTGCCGGGGGCGAGCACCAAGCCAAGGATGCGCCCATGCCATCCACGTGTCAACGGCGGTATGCGGCATCCTGTGTGGGTCCGCGGCGACCGCGCACGCCGGCGCCGGGAGCCATCACGGCGCCTGCCCTCGACTCACCCGCGTTACCTCCCTCGCCGCGACAGGAGGATAAGTGACCGCCGACACGAAGGTCACGAGAAGCGGAAAGCCGATGGAGGCCGAGGACATCACGGCCGGCACGCGCGTCGCGGTGACAGCCGTCATCGAGAAGGACCAGACCATGATCGCGCGGCGGATTGAGGTCGGTATGGCGCCACCAGCCGCGAAGTAGGATATGCGGATTTTCTGGCACCGGGAAGGGAAAGTCCGCAACGAGACACCGGTGAGCCTGGTCACGTCGGGAAAAGGCGACGATCTGTCCTGGCTTTGTTCTTGCTGTCTGACCACACGAGCATCACGTGTTCCAAGTAGTTCTATTCTCCACCGTGCTTCTCCTGACCGCCGGGCAGCATGTGTCGCTGCTGTGTCAGGCATGGTGCGACCCCGACGCCGCCGCCGCGAGCGGATGCCACGACCGGGGAGACGTCACGGACTCGCCCAGGCTGGTTGGCCACGAACGGTGCGACGACGGAGTAGCGAACGCCGCGGCATTCCTCAGGGACGACGTACGGCGTGGCGTGTCGGCTCCACACGCGGACCACACAATTCCCGTTCCCCGCTATCGGGTCGCTCAGACGACGACTGACGCGCGCCTCTTTCACGAACCCGGGCGCCTGCCGTCACCTGGGGCACCGCCGCTGAACATCGCCCTCCGGATCTAACGCCCGCTCCGTCAGCGGCCGCCCTGTCTCAGGGTGCGCGCGCTGACTCCCGCACAGTCGATCGCTTGACCTGCGCGTCGTGCGCGGTCCTCGGAAATCAGCGCTTGTTGTGGCCTTGGCCACGAGAAAGGTTGTCCGTCATGAGAACGCTCCAGATCCGTTCACCCCTGCGCGCAGCGCTCGCCCTCCTGGTCTTCACCGGAAGCGCCGCCGCCGCACAAGACCCCTCGTCGGCGCTCCTGAACGACATGGAAGTCCGTCAGCTCGTCGCCCGGGCCGAGCCGGCCGATCACGCACGTCTCGGCGCCCACTTCGCGGCGCTTGCCGAGCAGTACACCGCGGCGGCCAAACGACACACCTCGATGTCGCAGGGCTTCGGCGGCAACCCGAATCGCAACCTGGGATCAGGCATGAGCGCGCACTGCACGCGCCTGGCGGAGTTCAACACACAGTCCGCGACGACAGTGCGGGAGCTCGTCACCTATCACCAGACCCTCGCGGCGGGCGTCCCGGCGGCGCCGCCCCGTGACGCCGCACGCTTCCACGCGGGCGCCGGGGCACCGGCGCCGAGCGAGCAGGAGATCAGCGCGCTCGCGGCTCAGGCGAGCACACCCGCCGAACACCGTGCGCTCGAGGAGTACTTCCTGACGTTGGCGAAGCAGTACACCGCCGAGGCCGACGCGCACGCATCGTTCGCGATGGTATATCGCGGCGCACGTGTCACACAGCCGGGGGCCCAGCACGACCGGCTGGCCGGGTTGTCGCGCGAGGCGGCCAAGGAGGCGACCACGGCGGCAGCGATGCACAAGGAGCTGGCCTTCGTGCCCCGGTGACCGACATGACACGTTCCACAGGCCTTCGATTCGTCCTTACTCCTCGCAGTCTGGGCCGCGGCCTCGCCGGCCGCGGCCCAGACGAGCCAGGTGCTGCCGTCGCCCCTGAGCCTTGGCGACGTCCTCCGACTCACGAGTGAGCGACGGGACGAAATCGAGGCGGCGCGCGCTCGGATTCGCGCGGGCGAGGCGCGCCCCGCCATCGTCTCGGCCCTCGACGATCCGATGATCGCCCCCTCGCTCGATCACCTGCCGTTCATGTGGGGTGGCGCCGAGGTGAGCCTTACGATGCTGAACACGAGCCTCGCGCTCATGAACTACAATCTGTCGACCGCCGTGTGGGTCGGGCTCATCGCCGTGGCGGGCGTCGCCGCGGAGACCGGCATCGTGATGGTGGTCTATCTCGACGAGGCGTTCGAGCGGTACATGCGTGAGGGTCGCATCCAGAAGCCCGACGACGTGGATGCCGCCGTCGTCGAAGGCGCGAGCGCCCGCGTCCGCCTGCTCGTGATGACCGTCGCGACGACCGTGCTGGGGTTGCTGCCGCTGCTCTGGGAGGCCGGCGTCGGCGCTGATGTCTCGGCGCGCACGGCGGCGCCGGTCGTCGGCGGTCTCTGGTCCTGCATGCTCTTGACGCTGCTCGTCCTGCCGGCGGCGTACGCCATGTGGCGCCGGCACCAGGTGCACGTGGCGAACGCCCTGGCGTGGCCTCAGAACGCCGCCCCCACGCCGGAAGGTGCGGCATGAGCGCGCCGGATCCGCACGATCACCATCACGCGATGCCACACGCCACTCCTCCGTCTGCGGGAGGCCATGAACCGCACCCCGCGCCGGGGGGGACCCGGGGTCACGGAGAGTCGGGCGCGCACGACCGGCATGAGGGGCACAGCGCGGCGATGTTCCGGGATCGGTTCTGGATCACGCTGCTGCTCAGCATGCCGACGCTCGTCTGGAGCGGGATGGTGCAGCAGATGCTCGGCTTCACGGCGCCGGCCTTCCCAGGGGCTGCATACGTTCCCGCGCTCTTCGGCACGGCGGTCTATCTGTACGGTGGCTTGGTCTTCGTGAAGGGCGGCCTGCGGGAACAGCGCGACCGGCTGCCGGGAATGATGACGCTGATCTCGCTGGCGATCACCGTCGCCTTCGCCTTCAGCCTGGCGGTGACGCTCGGCTATCCCGGAGAGCCGCTGTGGTGGGAGCTGGCCTCGCTCGTGACCATCATGCTCCTGGGCCACTGGATCGAGATGCGGTCGATCTCGCAGGCGTCCGGCGCCCTGCGCGAACTGGCCCGCCTGCTCCCCAGCACGGCGCAACGCATCGTCGGCGAGACGATCGAAGAGATCGACATCTCGGTGCTCCGTGAGGGCGACCTCGTGCTGGTGCGGCCGGGCGCCAGCGTGCCAGCCGACGGCAGCGTGCAGAGCGGCAAGAGCGACGTGAATGAGTCCATGATCACGGGTGAATCGGTTCCGGTGGCCAAGGCCGAGGGCGCGAAGGTCATCGCCGGCACAGTCAACGGCGCCGGCTCCCTCCGTGTGGAGGTCACAGGCACTGGCGATCGAACGGCGCTCGCCAGCATCATGCGCCTGGTTGAACAGGCGCAGACGTCCCGATCGCGCGCGCAGGCCCTGGCGGACCGCGCAGCCTTCCTGCTGACGATCGTCGCAATCGCCACGAGCGCTCTCACGCTCGTCGTGTGGCTCGCCCTCGGAGCGCCCGGCGCTTTCGCGGTTGAACGGCTCGTCGCCGTGCTCGTCATTGCCTGCCCCCACGCCCTGGGCCTCGCCGTGCCGTTGGTGGCAGCCATCTCGACGACGCTGGGAGCTCGATCTGGACTGCTCGTGCGCGATCGACGCGGCCTCGAAGAAGCGCGGAACCTCACAACCGTGGTGTTCGACAAGACCGGCACCCTCACCCGGGGCGAGTTCCGAGTCGTTGAGGTCGCGACAGACGGCAGCCTGACCGCAAATGATGCCCTTCGCCTGGCGGCGGCGGTCGAGCGCGATTCCGAACACACGATTGCGCAGGGGATCGTCAAGAGCGCTGACGAGCAGAACCTCGATGTCCCCAAGGCCGGACAGTTCGAGGCGATTCCGGGGCACGGCGTCCGGGCCATTGTCGAGGGCAAGGAACTCTACATGGGTGGGCCCGCGATGCTGAAGCGTCTGGCGCTCACGCCGGTCGCTGCCGTGCGCGAAGCGGCGGACCGGGCGGCGGCGCGTGGGCAGGCCTCCGTCTACCTCCTCACCGCGACTGATGCGGTCGCCGCGTTCACGGTCGCGGACGCGGTGCGGGACGAGTCGCGAGACGCCATCCAGCGGCTGCACGATCAAGGAATCGAAGTCGTGATGTTGACCGGAGACGCGAAGGCAGTGGCCAACGCGGTCGCCACGGATCTGGGGATCGACACCGTCTTCGCCGAGGTGCTGCCGGGCGACAAGGTCGACAAGATCAAGGAGCTGAAAAGCCAGGGCAAGCGAGTCGCCATGGTGGGTGATGGCGTGAACGATGCCCCGGCGCTGCTCACGGCGGATGTGGCCGTCGCGATCGGCGCGGGCACCGACGTCGCCGTCGAGGCCGGTGACGTGGTCCTGGTCCGGAGCGACCCGCGGGACGTACCGCGGATCATCGCGCTCAGCCGGGCCAGCTATCGGAAGATGATGCAGAACCTCTGGTGGGCCGCTGGCTATAACGTGGTGGCCATCCCCTTGGCGGCTGGAGTCCTGGCGGGACAAGGGATTCTCCTCCCGCCCGCGTTGGCCGCAGTCCTGATGTCGGCGAGCACGGTCATCGTCGCCATCAACGCCCAACTCTTGCGGCGCGCCCGGCTATAAACACCACCCGGGTGTTCGCATCAGCGCGGCGCCTCGCACCCGCCGGCCAGTCGCTTGACGACGGGTTGCGGCCCGTGGGGCAGGGGCGGGCCCTCCGGCGCGTAGCCGCGGCGGAAATAGAAGGCTTCGGCGTTCCGGCTGGCGTCGGCCCGAAGCCGCTCCCCTCCCCGCCGCCGCACCAGGTCCTCCGCCGCGTCGAGCAGCTGCGTGGCGACGCCGCGCCGTTCGAATCGCGGATCCGTGTAGAGGCCTTCGAGGCGCTCGCCGTCAACAGCCATCCAGCCGAGGATCGTGCGCGCTGCGCCTCGGGCGTCGGGCGCTTCCGCCACCCACACCTCCATCTCGCGAATTCGCCGCTCCATGTCGGCGAACGTCACGCGGGCCGCCCATTCGAAGATCTCGACCGCGGACAGCTCGCGCGACGCGAGTTGCCGGATGGACGCCGTTCGCAGCTCGAACAGCCGGGCCGCGTCGCCGGGCACGGCAGGTCGGAAGGTGACGGTCGTCAACGACCGGATTGTACGAAACTTGCGCGCCCGACCTCCCGGAGGCGTCAGGCGGCGGCGATATGCGGCACCGGATGGTGGTGCGCGCAGATGGCCTGCAGCGCGTTCACCACGTCGCCGTCGCGTATCGGCTTCCGCGGGCCTGACGCGAGCACGATGTCGTTCATCGACACGATGCCGAGCACGGTCCCCCCGAAGCCCGCAACCGGCAGCCGGCGCACCGAGTGCGCCTTCATCGTCTCGAGCGCGGCCTGCACGTCATCGTCGGGATCGCACGTGTAGACGGGCCCCTGCGCCACCTCGCCCACGGTCAGCTCGGAGGCACGCCTGTCGCGCGTGGCGAGCGCGATATACAGGTCGCGATCCGTCACGACCCCGACCAGCTTTCCGTCGTGGACCACCGGCAGGATGCCGCAGTCGCCATCCAGCATCAACCCCGCCGCCGACGCCGCAGTCGTCGCGGGCGAACAACTCCGCGGCTCCACCGTCATGATGTCTCTGACTTTCACAACACACCCCCTTGCACAGCCGCCTGGGGCCGCTGGAACATGCCTATACCCCGTCATCCGGCTCGAACGTGCCGGACCTTACAATTTCCGTACCCGCTACATCGTTCCTCCGGCAGGCCCTGCCCACTCGGGCGCCCTGGACACCACGCCTCTTGCGGTTGGGCTGCGTTGCGAAAAAGTCCGGACCAGTGAGAAGAGTTCCCGGTGCTCCAGCACCATGGCTGGGATGTCGGGGCCTCGCTCGGCGCTCGTGCCTTGGGCACTGGCTCTGCCCCGATGGTCCGTTCTATGCACTCTGAACGGTCAGCGGAGGCGACGATGCGCGTGCAGGATGTGATGACGGTGGGTGTCCAGACGGCAAAGCCGGCTGGGAAGGCAGATGAAGCCTGGAACGTGATGCGTGCGAAGCGCATCCATCACCTCGTCGTGACAGAGGGGGCGCGCATCGTCGGCGTCCTGTCGGACCGGGACGCGGGCGGCCATCGGGGTGCCTCCGTCAGGGACGGCCGCACCGTGGCGGACCTCATGACCGAGCCGGCGGTCACCGTCGCGCCCGAGACGACGGTGCGGAAGGCCGCCAACCTGATGCGCGGCCGGTCCATCGGCTGTCTGGTCGTGGAGCGGGGGGGCCGGGCGGTCGGCATCGTGACCGTTTCCGATCTGCTCGACCTCCTCGGGCGCGGGTTCGACCGGGGCGTGGAGAAAAGAGAGCGCCGGTCCCTGAATCATCGTGCCCCGCACCGCAAGCGGAACCGTTCGACGGGCCCCTGGTAGACGGCCCTGTCCCCCGCCGCGGTGGACAGGCACCGGCTGGCCTACCTCAACGGCATCGAGAAGATGCACTACGATTAGTTCGTTGCCTACGGCGACGCACAAGGTTACCGGCGCCACCTGCCGGCCCTGCGTCAGGCTCTTCGCAAGGACCCGCCAGACTGACGCTACGGCTCGAGACGGAGTCTTGCCTTTGGCTTGCGACAGCGGTATAAGGGTGCGGATTTCTCCAGCCTAGCCAGAAGGAGACAGGACGATGAGGATGTTGCTCAGGATCGGAATGCCCGTCGATAAGGGGAATCAGGCCGTCAAGAGTGGGGCGCTTCAGCGAACGCTCCAGTCCACGATGGACGCACTCAAGCCAGAAGCTGCCTACTTCTTCCCGGATCACAGTGGCGAGCGGGCGGCCATCATGATTTTTGACATGACGGGGTCGTGGCAACTCCCGAAGATGCTCGAGCCGCTTTTCCAGGAACTTGGGGCATCCGTTCATGTGACGCCTGTGATGAACGCGGAAGACCTGCAGCGGGGACTCAATGAAGCGGGTGTGTAAGGCCGGAT
>Ga0326597_10011934_pt1 | contig 11468 bp, 8 predicted proteins | sample RVTome_12_FD_203789 | JGI IMG/M metagenome (GOLD analysis project Ga0326597, IMG submission 203789) | Soil microbial communities from uranium-contaminated site in the Upper Colorado River Basin, Wyoming, United States - RVT100D185 | ecosystem: Environmental > Terrestrial > Soil > Contaminated >...
GTGACGGCGCGTAATGGACGCGGTGCGCGTGCGCTGATGGCTGGCCGGACTGCGTGGGGCAGCGGTGGTCGGGAAGGCGCCCCACGGCCCTGGCCCGCAGTCGGCCCGAGACACGAGCCCATCACGGATGCTGATCCATGCACCTGACAGCCCTCTACCCCGGTACCTTCGACCCGATGACCAACGGTCATGTGGATCTGGTGCAGCGGGCGGCGCGGCGTTTCGATCACGTCCTGGTGGCGGTCGCGGGCAGCGGATCGAAGACGCCTTGCTTCACGCTGGAGCAGCGCATCGAGCTTGCCCGCGCGGCGCTGGCCGGTTGCGCCAACGTGAGTGTGAAGGGGTTCAGCGGTCTGCTCGTGCGCTTTGCACGCGAGGAGAAGGCCAGCGTGATCCTGCGCGGCCTGCGTGCGGTGTCGGATTTCGAGTACGAGTTCCAGCTCGCGAGCATGAATCGCAGGCTTGCTCCCGAGGTGGAAACGATGTTCCTTACTCCGGACGAAGGCTATACCTTCATCTCGTCCTCGCTGGTGCGCGAGATCGCGAGCCTGGGCGGTGACGTGAGCGCCTTCGTGCCGGCCGCAGTGCAGCAGGCGCTGGCCACGCGCTTTCGCTGAGAGCCCGCCGCCCGCGCGCCCGACTGGCACCTGGGTATACTCGATACACGGGCACTGGAGGTGGTCGCGTCATGGCACTGCTGATCACCGACGAGTGCATCAACTGCGATGTGTGCGAGCCGCAGTGTCCCAACAACGCCATCTCGCAGGGCGAGGAGTACTATCAGATCGACCCGCAGCTGTGCACCGAGTGCGTTGGGCACTACGAGACGTCGCAGTGCGTGGAAGTATGCCCGGTCGACTGCATCCCGCTGGACCCGGAACGGCGCGAATCCCGTGACGAGCTGTATGCCAGGTACCTGCGCATCACCGGTCAGCTCACGGCGACCGGACGCTGACAGCCTCTCAGCGCTGGCACAGCGCACAGTAGAAGGTGTTGCGCTGGGCGATGACCCGGCTCTTGATCGCGGCGCCGCAGCTCCGGCAGGGGCTGCCCGCGCGCCCGTAGACGTTGAGCGACTGCGCGAAGTATCCGGGCTCGCCGACGGCGTTGACGAAATCGCGCAAGGTGGTGCCGCCGTCGGCGATCGCGCGCGATAGAACGTGGCGTATCGACTGGGCCAGTGCCGCGTAGCGTGCCGACGCGATGCGGGCGCAGCCGCGCGCGGGGTGAATGCCGGCCAGGTAAAGCGACTCGCTGGCGTAGATGTTGCCAACTCCGACGACCACGCGCGCGTCCATTATCAAGGTTTTGACGGCAGCGCGCCGTCCATGCGCCGCGCGCGCGAGCAGCGCGCCGTCGAACGCCTCGGACAGCGGCTCCGCGCCTAGATCGGCGAGCAGCCAGTAGCGCGCCGGATCATCCGGCGTGAAGTGAACGCTGCCGAAGCGGCGCGGGTCGTGCAGGCGGAGCATGCGCCCACCATCGAGCAGCAGGTCCACGTGATCGTGTGGCCGCGGCGGCTCGTTGCCGGACGCCACCCGCAGTGATCCGGACATGCCAAGGTGCACGATCAAGGTGCCCCGCTCGAGTGCGATGAGCAGGTACTTCGCCCGCCGTGCGACCCCGATCACCCGCTGACCGCGCAGCACGGCGCGCAGGTCCGCCGGCACGGGCCAGCGCAGCCGTGCGTCGCGTACCACCACGTCGGTGATCCGCTGTCCCCGCAGGTGTGGTTCGATGCCGCGCCGCGTGGTCTCGACTTCCGGCAGTTCAGGCATCTGCGTCAGTCGCCGTGGCGCGCGGCCGCACGGTGCAGCAGCATTACCGCGGCGGCACCGGCGAGGCCCAGAGCCAAGGTTCCCCACACCGTGGCGTCCCACTGCTGCGGCAGGGTGGGCACCGAGTGCAGCAGCCTCTCCTTGCCGCGCACCATCTGGAAGGTGCGCTCCTGGAACGGCCAGATCATCCATAACGATCCGGCGAGAATCCCCACGATCGTGAGCAGAGTGGCGTCGTGGAAGCGCCCGAGCAGCCAGTTCAGGAAGCGACTGAACAGCGCCAGTCCGCACGCGCAACCGAGCGCGAACGGCATGAGCACGGCGAAGTCCAGCCGGCCGATGGCGTCGAACACGTAGGCGTACTTCTGCAGCACGAGCAGTATGAACGAGCCGGAGATACCGGGCAGGATCATCGCGCTGATGGCGATGGCGCCGCAGAGAAACAGGAACCAGCTGGCCGTCGGCGTTTCCACCGGCAGCAGGTTGACGATGGCGAGCCCGCACAGCGTGCCCAGCACCGTCCATCCCAGACGCGCGAGGGTCAACGGTCGCCGCGCCTGGATCAACACGGCTATGGAGGCCACGATCAGCCCGAAGAACAGTCCGTAGACCAGTTCCGGATGCGTGGTGATCAGTTCGGGCAGCTTGACCACGCGCGTGAAGAACAGGATGGCGCAAAGGATTCCGGCGAGCAGCGTGAGCAGGAATGCTAGGTCCGCGTGCGCGGCAGCGGCCGCGAAGCGGCGCTGCCTGAGCAGGCGCAGGAAGTGCAGATCCACGCTGCGGATCGCCTGCAGCAAGCGTTCGTATATTCCCAGGATCAGCGCCATGGTGCCGCCGCTGACGCCGGGCACCACGTCGGCGGCGCCGATGCACATGCCTTGCACCAGCGCTTTGAGCGGGTTGCTCATCGCGCGCTGGCACGCCGCGCGGTTGCCTGGGCGCACCTCGCGATCGCCCGTGCGCTCACTCGCCGCGGCGCGCGCATTCAACCGCCTGCGTGGTAGGCGGGACTCAGCTCACGTACCGCGTCGACGAATGCCGCCACGCGTGCCGGATCCACGGTGGGGTGAATGCCGTGGCCAAGGTTCATGACATGCCCATGGCCGTGGCCGTAGCTGGCGAGCACCGCCGCCGTGCGCTCGCGGATGCATTGCACGGGCGCGTAGAGCACGGCCGGATCCAGATTGCCCTGCAGCGCGACCCGATCGCCCACGCGCCGGCGCGCATCGCCGATGTCCACGGTCCAGTCGAGGCCCAGCGCGGCGCAACCGCTGTTCGCGATCGCTTCCAGCCACGCACCGCCACCCTTCGTGAACAGGATCACGGGCACCGCGCGCGCGTGCGCGCTGGCTGCAAGGAACTCCACGATGCGCGTCATGTAGGCGAGCGAGAACTCGCGGTAGTCGGCGGGCGTCAGCACGCCGCCCCAGGTATCGAACACCATCAACGCCTGCGCACCCGCGGCGGCTTGCGCTTCGAGGTACGCGGTGACCGACCGGGCCAGCAGCGCGAGCAGCCGGTGCATGCTCTGCGGATCGCCGTAGAGCAGCCCCTTGACCAGACTGAAGGTCGTGCTCGAGCCGCCCTCGACCATGTACGTGGCCAGCGTCCACGGGCTGCCCGCGAACCCGATCAGCGGCACGCGGCCGGCCAGTTCGCGCCGGCACACCCGCACCGCGTCGATCACGTAGCGCAGCTCGGTTTCCGGATCCGGCACGCCCAGCGCGTCGATGTCGGCGCGGCTGCGTACGGGGTGTGAAAAGCGTGGCCCTTCGCCCTCCAGGAATTCGAGCCCCAGCCCCATCGCTCCGGGCACCGTGAGGATGTCGGAGAACAGGATGGCCGCGTCCAGCTGATAGCGGTCCAGTGGCTGCAGGGTCACCTCGCAGGCGAGCTCCGGCGTCATGCACAGCTTCAGGAAGCTGCCTGCGCGCCGCCGCGCCTCGCGGTACTCGGGCAGGTAGCGTCCGGCCTGGCGCATGATCCACAGCGGCGTGCGATCGACCGGCTCACGGCGCAGGGCGCGCAGGAAGCGATCGTTGTGCAGGCTGGCCTCATCCGACATCGCGTTCGATCTCCAGGTATCGGCAGATGGACTTCGCCGCTTCGCGTCCCTCGTAGACGGCCGTGACCACGAGATCCGATCCGCGCACCATGTCACCGCCGGCGAAGACGCGCGGGTTCGCGGTCTGGAACGGCAGGCGTTCGGCGCCCGCCACCACTACCCGGCCGGCGTTGTCGGTGTCGATGCGGTGGTCGGCAAACCAGGCGCTGGGACTTGGCCGGAATCCGAACGCGATGATGACACGGTCCGCGAGCAGTACTTCCTCGCTGCCCGGGATCGGCTCCGGGCGGCGCCGCCCGCGTTCGTCGGGAGCGCCCAGCTGCGTGCCCACCAGCTTGACGCCCTCGACGCGGCGCGAACCGATCAGTTCCACCGGCTGGCGGTTCCACAGGAAGCGTACGCCTTCCTCCTTGGCGTTCTCCACTTCGCGCATGGAGCCCGGCATGTTGTCCTGGTCGCGCCGGTAGGCGCAGGTGACCGATACGGCGCCCTGGCGAATGGAGGTGCGCACGCAGTCCATGGCGGTGTCGCCGCCACCGAGCACCACCACCCGCTGTCCGCGCATGTCGATGAACTCGCCGGGATGGCGCTCCAGCCCCAGCTGGCGGTTGACGTTGGCGATGAGAAACGGCAGCGCCTGCACCACACCGTGGAGGCGTTCGCCCCTGAAGCCGCCCTGCATCTCGGTGTAGGCGCCCATGCCCAGGAACACCGCGCTGTATTCGTCGAGCAGGTGCTCGAACGGCAGATCCTTGCCGATCTCGGTGTCGAGTCTGAACTCCACCCCCATGGACTCCTGCAGCCGGCGGCGGCGGCGCACGACCTCCTTCTCCAGCTTGAACGGCGGGATGCCGAAGGTGAGCAGCCCGCCGATCTCCGGGTGGCGGTCGAAGACCACGGGCTTGACGCCGTGACGCGCCAGGATGTCCGCGGCGCCCAGCCCGGCCGGACCCGCACCGACGATGGCGACCCGCTTGCCGGTCGCAACGACGTGCGACAGGTCGGGCTTCCATCCGCGCTCCAGCGCGGTGTCGGTGATGTACTTCTCCACCGAGCCGATGGTCACCGCGCCGAAGCCGTCGTTGAGCGTGCACGCGCCTTCGCACAGACGGTCCTGCGGGCAGATCCGGCCGCAGATCTCGGGTAGCGAGTTGGTCTCGTGGCACAGGTCCGCGGCCGCCATGAGGTTGCCCTCGGCGACCAGCTTGAGCCAGTTCGGGATGTAGTTGTGAACAGGACACTTCCACTCGCAGTACGGGTTGCCGCACGCGATGCAGCGATCGGATTGCGCCGCGGCGCCCTGTTCGTCGAACTGACCGTAGATCTCCCGGAAGTCCTGCGTGCGCACCTCGACCGGCAGCTTCTTCGGATCCTGGCGCGGCACGTCCACGAACTGGAACAGGTTGGGCATGATCAGTGCGCACCGCCGCGCCGGCGCAGCGGGCCGAAGTCGCCGCTCATGCCGCCTGCCTCAACGTATCGAGCAGCGAATTGAGCTCGCTTGCCTTCGGCTTGACCAGCCAGAACTTGCGCAGCATGTCATCGAAATCCTCCAGGATGTGTGCACCCCAGGTGCTGTCCGTCTCCTTCACGTAGTCCTCGAGCATGCTCTGCAAGTAGTTCGAGTGCGCCTCCATCACTTCCGTGTTGATGCGGTGGATATCGATCAGCTCATGGTTGTGACGGTCGAAGAAGTTGCGCTCCAGGTCGAGCACGAACGCGAATCCGCCGGTCATGCCCGCGCCGAAGTTGACCCCGGTGTCGCCGAGTACCGCCACCACGCCGCCGGTCATGTACTCGCAGCCGTGATCGCCCACCCCCTCCACGACGGCGCAGGCGCCGGAGTTGCGCACTGCGAAGCGCTCGCCCGCGATGCCGGCGGCATAGAGTCGGCCGCCGGTCGCGCCATACAGGCAGGTATTGCCGATGATCACGGTCTGATTGCTCTTGAAGCGGCTGGCCGCGGGCGGGTAGATGACGATCCGCCCGCCCGCCATGCCCTTGCCCACGTAGTCGTTTGCATCGCCTTCGAGGTACAGCTCCAGGCCGCCCGCGTTCCACACCCCGAAGCTCTGCCCGGCCGTGCCGGTCAGCCGCAGCCGCACCGGCGCGTCCTGCATGCCATTGTCGCCGTGACGGCGCGCGATCTCTCCGGACAGACGTGCACCGATGGAGCGGTTGAAGTTGCGCACCTGATAGCTGAACTCGCCGCCGCGCCTGGCCTCGATGGCGGGCAATATGTCCTTGACCATCTGTTCGGCGAGCTCGCCCTTGTCGAACGGCTCGTTGCGTGTCTGCGTGCAGAATTGCGGCTTGTCCGCGGGCACGCCGTAGTCGCAGACGATGGGCGTGAGATCGAGCCGCGACTGGCGCGGCGTCTCGCCCGGGGCGATGCGCAGCAGGTCGGTGCGTCCGATCAGTTCCTGCAGCGAGCGCACGCCCAGGCGCGCGAGCCACTCGCGCACGTCCTGCGCGACGAAGCGGAAGTAATTCATCACCTTGTCCACGCCGCCCGGCTTGAAGTGCTTCAGGCGCAGCACGCTGTTCTGGGTGGCGACGCCGGTGGCGCAGTTGTTCAGGTGACAGATGCGCAGGTACTTGCAGCCCATCGCCACCATCGGCGCGGTTCCGAAGCCGAACGACTCCGCGCCGAGGATCGCGGCCTTGATCACGTCGAGGCCGGTCTTCAGACCGCCATCGGTCTGCAGCCGCACCTTGTCGCGCAGATCGTTGGCGCGCAGCGTCTGGTGGGTCTCGGTCAGTCCCAGTTCCCACGGCGAGCCGGCGTACTTGACCGAGGTGAGCGGGCTCGCCCCGGTGCCGCCGTCGTAGCCGGCGATGGTGATGAGATCGGCAAATCCCTTTGCCACGCCCGCCGCGATGGTGCCTACGCCGGCCTGCGCGACCAGCTTCACCGAGACCAGCGCGTCGGGATTGACCTGCTTGAGATCGAAGATGAGCTGCGCGAGATCCTCGATGGAATAGATGTCGTGATGCGGTGGCGGGCTGATCAGGGCCACCCCGGGGCGCGAATAGCGCAGCCGCGCGATCATCTTGTTGACCTTGTGCCCGGGCAGCTGTCCGCCTTCGCCGGGCTTGGCGCCTTGCGAGATCTTGATCTGCAGCACGTCGGCGTTGATCAGATAGGCCGGCGTGACGCCGAAGCGGCCCGATGCCACCTGCTTGATTCTCGACACGCGTTCGGTGCCGTAGCGGGCCGGATCCTCGCCGCCCTCTCCGCAGTTCGACCGCCCGCCCAGGCGATTCATGGCCAGCGCCAGCGTCTCGTGCGCCTCCGGTGACAGCGCGCCCAGCGACATGCCGGCCGAGTCGAAGCGCGGATACAGCGCGCGCGCGGGTTCCACCTCGTCGATGGGAATCGGCGTGAGATCCTCACGCAGCTCGAGCAGGTCGCGCAGGGTGGCCACCGGACGCCGATCGACCACCGCCGCGAACTCGCGGTACTTCTGGTAGTCGCCGCTGTTCACGGCCTCCTGCAGCGTGTACACCACATCCGGGTTGAAAGCGTGGTACTCGCCGCCGTGTACGTACTTGAGCAGACCGCCCTGCTCGAGCGATTTGCGTGGGTTCCACGCGTCCCATGCGAGGCGCCGGCGATCGTGATCCAGATCCTCGAAGCTCATGCCCTGGATGCGGCAGGTGGTGCCCCGGAAGCACAGGTCCACCACCTGGCGGCCAAGCCCCACCACCTCGAACAGCTGCGCACCGCGGTAGCTCTGGATGGTGGAGATCCCCATCTTGGAGATGATCTTGTACAGACCCTTGTTGATGCCGCGCCGGTAATTGACACCTGCTTGCGAGGGTTCGAGCGACTGTATCTCGCCGCGACGGATGAGGTCGTTGACGATCTCGTAGGCGAGGTAGGGATACACCGCGGTCGCGCCGTAGCCGATCAGCACCGCGAAGTGGTGTGCATCGCGCGCGGTCGCGGTCTCCACCACGATGTTGGCGTCGCAGCGCAGTCCCTCCTCGATGAGGCGATGGTGCACCGCGCCGGTGGCGAGCAGTGCGTGCACGGGCAGCGTGCCGCGCGTGGGCGCGCGGTCGGAGAGCACGAGGATCAGATGGCCGTCGCGCACCGCCTGTACGGCCTGTGCCGTGATGTGAGCCAGCGCGCTTTGCAGATCCATGTCAGCGGGGTGGTTGAGATCGATGCGCAGGTGCCGGAAGCGCGGCTCCTGCAGCGCCTGCAAGGCCGCGAACTTCGATTCGGAAAGCACCGGGGAACTCGCGACCATACGGGTGATGTGGGCAGGGTCTTCCTTGAACGGATTGGATTCGCCGGCGAACGAGGTCTCCAGCGACATCACGATCTGCTCGCGCAGCGGGTCGATGGGTGGGTTGGTCACCTGCGCGAACTGCTGGCGAAAGCTGTCGTACAGCGAGCGTACCTGGCGCGAGAGTACGGGCATCGGGGTGTCGTCGCCCATCGAGCCGACGGCCTCCTGGCCGGCCTCGGCGAGCACGCGGATGACCTGATCGCGTTCCTCGTTGGTGACGTGGAACAGCTTCTGGTGCACGTCGAGCTCGTCACGCGACAGCGGGCGCGTGGTGAGCAGCTCGGAGTCGAGCAGCGACTTCAGCGTCCCCTTGTGCGCCTTGATCCACTTGCGGTAGGGGTGCCGGCTCTTGAGCCGGGTGTCGATGTCGCGCGGCAGCAGCAACTCCCCGGTCTGCGTGTCCGCGGCCAGCATCTGGCCGGGCTTGAGCCGGCCCTTGCGCTCCACGCTCGCCGGGTCGTAGTCGTAGACGCCGATCTCCGACGCAAGCGTGATGTGCCGATCGCTGGTGACCACATAGCGCGCCGGGCGCAGTCCATTGCGGTCCATCACGCAGGCGGCGTAGCGCCCATCGGTCAGCACGATGCCCGCGGGGCCGTCCCACGGTTCCATGTGCATGCGCTGGTATTCGTAGAACGCCTTGAGGTCGGCGTCCATGGTGTCGTAGTTCTGCCATGCCGGCGGGATCAGCATGCGCATCGCGCGAAACATGTCCATGCCTCCGGCGAGCAACGCTTCGAGAACGTTGTCCATGCTGCAGGAGTCGGAATCCTCGTCGCGCACGAGCGGCAGTACCGATGCGAAATCGGGCAGCAGGGGCGAGTCGAACTTGGCGCTGCGCGCGCGGATCCAGTTCCTGTTGCCCTGAATGGTGTTGATCTCGCCGTTGTGCGCCAGGTAGCGAAACGGCTGCGCAAGACGCCACTGCGGCCAGGTGTTGGTGGAGAAGCGCTGGTGGAACACGCACAGCGATGACTCCAGGTCGTCGCGCTGCAGGTCCGGATAGAAGCGCGGCAGGTTGCCCGCCATCACCATGCCCTTGTACGCGATCACGCGTGACGACAGGCTGGGGACGTAGAACGCCTCGTCCCCGGCCGCGATCCGGCGCTCGGCGCGCCGTCGGGCCACGTACAGACGCCGCTCGAACACCTCCGCGGCCATGTCGGCGGGCGCGTTCACGAATACCTGCTCGATGTGGGGAAGCGTCGCGAGCGCCTGGCTGCCGCACACCGCGGGGTCGGTGGGCACGGCGCGCCACCCTGCCACCTGCAGCGCGTCGCGGGCCAGTTCCTCGCCCAGGATGTCGCGTGCGCGTGCGCGCAGTGCACCGTCCTGGTTCAGGAACACCATCCCCACCGCGTAGTCGCCTGCGAGCGCGAATCCCTCGCGCGCGGCGAGCGCGGCGAGGAAGGCATGCGGTTTCTTGAGCAGCAGTCCGCAGCCGTCGCCGCTCTTGCCGTCCGCGGCCACCGCGCCGCGGTGGGTGAGCCGCGCCAGCGCGTCCACCGCCGTTCGCACCAGCCAGTGACTGGCGCGGTCGTCCATCTGCGCGATGAGGCCGAAGCCGCAACTGTCGTGCTCGAAGGCGGGCGAATACAGACCGCCGCGGGGGGGCGAAGTGTGGCTGTGGCTGGTCATGATCGTCAGCTCCGCGGGTGACCGTGGCAGTGCGCGCGCCGCCAGCACCGGTCGTCCAGGTGGAGAACCGCGTTGCGGGTGGACGTGCGGGGCCGCTCGTGCTGGAAGAGGCCGAAGTGGGTGACCGGAGGCGCCTCGCCCCGGCGTTGCGCGATTACCGCTGCAGCAGCAGCGGCCACAAGCGGCAAAAGTATAGCGCCGCCCAGACCCCCTGTCATGGCATCGGCGGCGCTGCAAACGCGCGCGATATCAATGGGTTGCGACCGGCCGGCGCGGCCTGCACCGTCAGGTGAGCGTGCTCGCGTCGAAGATGCGTGCGTGCTCACCGATGGCGAAGCGATCGGTCATGCCCGCCACGTAGTCGCAGACGCCGCGCGCCCGTCCGCTCTCGCCGGTCTGCGACTCCAGCCGTGTCACGTGCTCCAGGAACTCGACGGGCAACAGCCGGGTGTCGCTGAAGAAGGCCTCGAACAGCTCCTTCACGACGCGCTTCGCCTTGACCGCCATGCGGTGGACGCGGTAGTGCCGGTACAGGTTGTGGAGCAGGAAGCGCTTGAGTTCCAGGTGCCGCTCCTGCATCGCGTCGCTGAAGCCGATCAGTGCGGTGCCGTGGGCGCGCACCGCGTCCACGCCGTCCGGATCGACCTGCTGCAGGGCGTGGTGCGTGGTGGCGACCAGGTCCTGCACCTGCCGGTCGATCATCCGGCGCACGGTCTCGTGGATGATGCGCCGTCCTTGCAGCCGCGGCCAGCATTCGCGCACCGCACACAGCGCGTCGCGAAACAGCGTCACCTGCTCGAGCTGTTCCAGCTCCAGCAAGCCGGCACGCAGTCCGTCATCCACGTCGTGGTTGTTGTAGGCGATCTCGTCGGCGATGTTGGCCAGCTGTGCTTCGAGGCTGGGCTGGCCGCCTTCCAGGAAGCGACGCCCGAGTTCGCCCAGCGCGCGCGCGGTGGACTTCGAGCAGTGCTTGAGGATGCCCTCGCGCGCCTCGAAGCTGAGGTTCAGGCCGCGGAAGGCAGCGTACTTCTCCTCCAGCTCGTCCACGATGCGCAGCGATTGCAGGTTGTGCTCGAAGCCTCCGTGCTCGCGCATGCACGCATTCAGGGCGTCCTGGCCGGCGTGTCCGAACGGGGTGTGGCCCAGGTCATGGGCCAGCGCGATGGCCTCGGTGAGATCCTCGTTCAGGCGCAGCACGCGTGCCACGGTGCGAGCGATCTGCGCGACCTCGATGGAATGCGTGAGCCGGGTGCGGAACATGTCGCCTTCGTGGTTCACGAACACCTGGGTCTTGTACTCCAGGCGCCGGAACGCGGCGCTGTGCACCACCCGATCGCGATCGCGCTGGAACTCGCCGCGCAGGCCCGGGCCGGGTTCCGGCAGCAGCCGGCCACGCGATTGCGTGTCATGGCAGGCATATCGCGCGAGGCGCTCGTCGAGCGCGGCGCCAGCGCCGTTCGCGGCCACTCAGCCGGCCTCGCGACAGCGCTCTAGCGTGGCATCCAGCGCCGCGGTGTCGAAGCTGTCGCTGACCACCGCGTCGCCGATGCCGCGCAGCAGGATCAAGCGCATGCGTCCGGCGCGCACTTTCTTGTCCATGCCCATGGCCTCCAGCATCCGTGCGCCGGGCACGCTGCGCGGGGCCGCGATGGGCAGGCCAAGGCGCGCGAGCAGATCGCGGAT
>Ga0326597_10011935_pt1 | contig 11467 bp, 10 predicted proteins | sample RVTome_12_FD_203789 | JGI IMG/M metagenome (GOLD analysis project Ga0326597, IMG submission 203789) | Soil microbial communities from uranium-contaminated site in the Upper Colorado River Basin, Wyoming, United States - RVT100D185 | ecosystem: Environmental > Terrestrial > Soil > Contaminated >...
GGACCGATCGGCGAGGTCAAAATGGCCGATGCCGAGCGCGCGATGGCTAATTTGCGCACTCTCGAACGCAACGACTGGGCTAAAGTCTGGTCGGACATCGGTGAGGAATACATGGCAGCGGCGAAGGCGGCACGCTCGACCGACGCAGCCCGCCAGAATTATTTCTACGCCTGGCGTTATTTCGACGTCGCCCGCTGGCCCACCGAGAAGCACTCGCCCGGTAAACGGCACGCATACGAGCGCGGTATCGAGGCCTTCACGAGCTACGGCCGGCTGCTCGACCCGCCGGTCGAGACGGTGCGTATCCCTTTCGAAGACAGCGAGATCGTTGCGTACCTGCGGCTACCGGAAATCGACGGCCCGGCGCCGCTCGTGTTCGGCATGAACGGGCTGGATTCACGCAAAGAAGGCGTCATGAACGGCTCGCAAAACTACATTAATAACGGCATCGCCGTGTTCGCGATCGATATGCCAGGTACTGGCCAGGCACCGTTACTGATCGACGTCGGCTCAGAACGTTATCTGTCGGCGGCGCTCGACTACCTGCAAACGCGCCCGGAGATTGATGCGTCCCGCATTGTTGTCCAAGGCCGGAGCTGGAGCGGTTACTGGGCAGCGGTGCTCGCCTATACCGAGCGCGATCGGATTCGCGGCGCGGCAGTGCACGGCGTCGGCGTGCATCATTACTATCAGCCGGAATGGCAGACGGTCGCCGTCAACAGTCTCGAGTACCTTTTCGATCTGTTCCCCGCCCGCTCCATAGTTTATGGCGTAGACACGATGGAGGAATTTCTCGCCTACGGGCCGCGCCTGTCGCTCATCGAGCGCGGCCTCATCGATCAACCGTCCGCGCCGATGCTACTCGTCAACGGCGAGCAGGATACCCAGCAGCCGATTGCGGATTTGTATTTGATGATGAAGCATGGCGATCCCAAGACGGCCTGGGTCAATCCCGACGGCGGTCACATGGGTCGCTCGGAGAAATGGTCCGGCGGGCGCATCCAGCGCGAAGTCGTGCAGCCCTGGCTCATGCGCCAGCTCGGCGTGGAGCCGACGCAGCACCGCTGAGCAAAGCTGGTTGGCTGTCTGCCGCTGTGTCGCACAGTGGCAGACAGCCTCTCTCTTAGGGAATCGGCAGCAGCGGTTCTTGATTCGCCGGCAGATGCTGATCGAAGGCCGCCAGCAACGTCGCCTGCCCTACCTGCTGTGCCATCAGGTCGATGAAACCGACGAGATCGCGCTGCCCGAAAATTTCCAACGCACGCGCGTATGTTCGGGCGCTGACAGTATGGTCGCCGAATAGCTCACGGCCGAACTCGATCAAGATCGCGTCGCGGTCGGATAGACCCGTCGTGGGCCCATGATGGCGAACGACATCGATCACCGCCGGCTCCAAGCCATGCTGGCGCGCGGCACGTTCATTCATGGTCCACGAGTACTGGGCATCGTACGCCCGCGCCGTGATAAGTATTGCCAGTACCACGAGCCGGCGGCCAACGCTGCGCTCCAGCGACTCGAGACCTTCGCCATGGCGGCGAATTTGCCCGGGCCCGGTGCCCGCCGGCGCAAGCCCCCGGCTGTAGAGCGGCGCCATTGCGCCTGGGTCCCTGGCCTGGGGCCGGGACTGCACGCGCGGCAGACGGCTGCGGGAGTCGGGGTGAATATCGTCGGGCGGCGTAAACGGGAGCGGCAAAAACTGTTTCCAGCCCGGTGGCATCTGCTGATTCACGGCGGTAAGCCGCGTGGCGGTCGCCGCATAGTCCGCCATCAAGCTAACGACATCGACGAGATCCGTCCCGCCAAATAATCGCAGCGCGCGTGCGTAGGCGGCAGAACTGAGCGCGTGCTCGCCGAAAATTTCCCGGCCGATCTGAATGCTGACGGCTTCCCGCTCATCGAGGCCCGTGAGCGGTCCATTATTACGTACGATGTCAATGACCGCGGGGTCCAGCCCTACTGCGATGGCTTCCAACTCATGCAGCGACCATTCATACGGCTGGTCGTGTTCCCGGGCTACGATCAATATGGCGAGCTCGGACAGCGCCCGGCCGACGCCAGTTTCCCACCGCACTTGCACACCCGATCCATGCTGCATGATTCCCGCAACGCCCTGGGGCGAATTCGCGTCAATTGCAGGCAACCGGTTTCGGGAAATGGGGTCGACGTCACTAGGCAACCCCGGTTGAGCGATTCCAGCCACTGGCATTAGCAAACTGAGTGCTACAAGAACTTTTATACCTTTTGATCTTTTCATTATTACCGTCCTGCGCGTGAGTCGCTTGAGCGTCCGATAGAGCATCTCGGCTATTGATGCTCGGAGTCAACCAGTACCGGCTCAAGTCGCTGTCATGGAATGCAGCCTGGAATTATCTTACCGCTAGCAGCCTCGGCTGCGGACACCGATCGCTTTCTTGTACACTGAATGCCAGAACACTGTTTCGAGGGTCTCTGCAGATGACCGTATTTTCGCGCGCCCGGCTCCGTTTCGTTCTAGGGACCATATTCCTGTGGCAGGCGGGCAATCTTCACGGACAGGACTGGAATGACGTCGATCGCCCAGCCCCCGGCGCTCCCGAATCAATCGGCCGCTATGCAGGCGGCTGCGTGATCGGCGCCGCGCGTTTACCAGCCGATGGTCGCGGTTACCAGGCCATTCGGCTCGAGCGTAACCGGAACTACGGCCACCCCGAACTCATCGGTTTCATCGAGTCGCTCGCGCAGCAGGCCGATGCTGCCGGGGTCGGCCTACTGCCGGTCGGCGATTTGAGTCAGCCGCGCGGCGGACCGATGATCGAGGAACATGCGAGTCATCAAGTTGGCCTGGATGTGGATATCTTCTTTCGGCTCGATCTACCCCGCCTGCCGCTCGCGGAGCGTGAAGTTCTCGAATTACCGTCGCTGGTCGATCAGGAGCGGCGCGTGCTCGGCCCGGGTTTCGGCGAAGGACACGCTGAGCTGCTGCGCTTGGCGGCCAGCGATCCCAATGTGGCGCGCATCTTCGTCAGCCCACTGATCAAGCAGGCGATGTGCGATCGGCCGGGGCAGGACCGCAGCTTCCTGCGCCGGCTACGGCCGTGGTTCGGCCACGAAGATCACATGCACGTGCGCCTGAATTGCCCGTCGACCAGCGCTGACTGCGTCGCTCAACCCGAACCCCCGCCCGGCGACGGCTGCGGCGCAGAACTCATCTCATGGCTCGACCGCGGCCGCATTCCGTCGCAGGCGCCGGGAGAACGCCAGGCGCCCGCACTGCCGACGCGTTGCACAGCGCTGCGTTAAGTTCTATTACGACCAACATTAACGCCCATCTGTACGGAATTTTCCGTCACTCTCGCTAATAACGTGCATTGATCCACGCGGCAACATAATCGAAGTAATTCTTCACGGTATTCGAGTATTGCCCCGGCGCAGATTCGCACGCGGTGCAAGATCTGCCACCGTGCGTCGCGCCTTCCACGACGACGAAATCCTTATCCTCGCTGGCCGCCATCTCGAAATGGATTTCATTATCCCGGATGAAGTAGTGAGCGCCCATGGCCGTAATCAGCAACGGTACAGTCACATTGCGCAGCGCGCACGGCGTCGAGTTGTTGCTCGAACACCAGTCGATCTCGTCCATGGAATCCGCCGCGCGGATGGCGTTGGCGCTCAGAAATGAGCGGACCGTGAGCAGACGCGTGCCGTCGGCAAAGCGCGCATTGGCATCGGCCAATCCCGCAGCAGGCCTGCGGACGCTCTCGGCGACGCGGGTCACGATCGTGCCGTCATTGGTCAGCACTTTCTGCGGATTTAGACTGCTGTGATGGATGCTGGTGTCGAGTTGCGTGAGCCGTGCGCCCGTGCCACGCACGACTAAGAAAGCGTCGTCGTCCGGATACGGGATCCCGTCGCGCTCAATGCGGCCCAGCTTTTCGAGCGCAATGTCGATCAGCCGGTTCATTCGATCGGCTTGCGCTTTGAAATAGCGTCGCTTGAAGTCTCCTGAGTAGCTCGAGTTTCCCTTCAGGTTGTAGCCGTTGGCCGGATTGAATGGATCCAGCGCGAGATCGATCCGGCCGGGATCGTTTTCATCCAGTAACGCTGGGTTGATGCTGCGTAACGCGTTGACGGAGATTCCCGGGTGCGCGTCCATCAGGACCAGGCCGTCAGCACTCGGTAAGCCAGCGAGATCAGCCGTGCATTCGACCAGCTTATTCGCGCCTCGGCAATACGACGGCCCTTGCTCCGCGACCGCCTGGTAGAAGCTCGTCGCCGGGCCGCCGCCGCTGTGGCCGAACAAGATGACTTTGCTGATTTCGGGTTGCCGCCGCAGAAACTCGATGCCGCTGCGGATATCGAGGGCGTTGTTTTCGAAATCGACCTCTGCCTCATTATTATCCGAGCGAGGGTTCATCGCGAGGACCAGGAACCCGCGCCGGGACAATTCGCCAGTCGCCAAATGCGACAGAAAGTTCGACGTGCGGTGCGTCAGCAAGATAGCGACATGCGGGGCCGGTCCGGCATCGGGTGTGTAGAGCGCTCCCTTGACTGCGGCCGGCGTGAACTGGATGTAGAGCGGGTCGCTCTGCGCGAAGGCGAGGGTCGCAGGATCTGACAAAACAACCCAAATGACCGATACCAATCGAGCGAGGAATTTCACGGCTGACCTCCAGGACTTCAGCTGCGGCTTCGCGGGCCAACTAGGGGCGCAAACTCTAGATTCTACCGAAGGCCGGATGGCAACGAATGCTCTTGCGTACTCCAGGGTATACTCGCCGCAAAGAATGATTCTTCAGTCTGGACCGGTGCGCACTCCGGGGCCCAGGAGGACTGTCGATCGGGGAGTCTAAGCATGCACCGCACATCCGTCGTCACAACAGCCCTCGCCTGCCTGTTACTCCAGACTGGCCCAAGCGCCGCTCAACCTGCCTCCGATAAATCGCAGGTACGAATTATTGCCACGGGCGGCACGATTGCCAACTCCCCGGATGGACGCATGGCAATCGACACAGTCCTGGAGCAGGTTCCGAGTATCGCTGACGTCGCTGAGGTCACCGTACGCGACTATGCCCGCATCAGCAGTTCCGAAATGTCCGTGCAAAACTGGATTGACATCGCGAACGTGATCACGGCGGAACTTGCGGCGCATTCGGACACCGATGGCGTCGTCGTCACGCACGGCTCGAACACGTCGGAGGAGACTGCTTACTTTCTCAATCTAGTTCTCGACACCGCCGTGCCCGTGATCGTCGTCGGCGCCCAACGCCAGCGCACGACGCTGAGCGAGGATGGCTCGCGTAACTTGTATGACGCCGTGCGGGTCGCGGCGCATCCCGATGCCCGCGGTCATGGCGTACTGCTCGTCGTCAACGAGATGATTCACGCCGCGAGAGACGTTACGAAGTCGATCAGCTACAGGCCAGAAACCTGGGATTCGCGCGATCTCGGCGTGCTCGGTCTTGCCGACACCGACCGGATTCGGTTCTACCGTACGCCGACGAGCCGCCATACGATCGATAGCGCACTGCATCTGGACGGCATCACGCGCGCGGATGAATTGCCGCGCGTCGATATCGTGTACACCTACGCTGATGCGGGCGGCGAGCTCGTCGAAGCCGCCGTCGCCGCCGGGGCTAAAGGCATCGTTGTCGCCGGGTTTCCGACGGGCTCGCCAAGCCCCGCGATGGGCACTGCGCTCGAGAAAGCTGAAGCCGCGGGGGTTGCCATCGTCATGAGTCACCGAGGCGGGCGCGGCAGAATCCAGACCGGACGGCCATTCACGTCGGCCGACAATCTGACGCCGCAAAAGGCCAGAATTCTATTGATGCTCGCCCTCGCCCACGGCGCGACGCCAGAGTCACTCGAAAGCGTCTTTCTAAGCTACTGACTCGACGGCCATCGCACTAGACGGCTTCGACAAGTGCATTCGGAGCCCCGATCTGCAACAACAGCCCGAGCTCGTCGCCGAAATACCAGCCTTCCTTCCAGAGGCCGTTCTCGAAGCGCATGATGCCGATTTCGGGCACCTCAACAGGCTGGTTGGACGGCGGTAACCCATAGAGGCTGCGCATGTTCGTGCCCGCAAGGCGAAACTGCATCCACACCTTGTCGCCTTCGGCCAAGAGCAAGTCGACTTTGTCGCGGCGGTCGGGCAGCGACTGCGTGACGGCTAGATCGCCGGCACCGTGTGCAATGCCGTATTCGCGCAAGTGCTCGAATCCGCGGCGTCGTTGCGTGTAATCAGCCGCGCGTAATTCGTCGGGCGGGTTCGAGGATTTAGAGCGCGCGACAGTGATCTTGTTGCGATACTCAGGCGATCCGTCGGACTCGGCTTCGAGTCGCGCGAGCATGGCATCGCCATCCAAGCCTGTGCCAGTCACCGGCGGTACGGGCGGCTTGCCATCGGATCGTTGCGGAAGTCGCACACCGAGTTGCTTCAGCAACGCGGCTTCGTCGGCCATGAACCAAGCTTCCGTGACGCGCCCATCGCGGAGCCGGTAAAGGCCGAGTTCATTAACGTCAATTCGCCGGCCGGTCGCGGGAATCCCGAAGAGGTCGCCGCGATGCGTGCCCGTGACGCGAAACAACAGCCCGACTCGATCGCCATCGGCGATCACGTCCTCGATCACGTCCACGCGATCGGGAATCGCCGTGCGCAGGTTCACGCCGTTATCCGGGAATCCTTGGCCGCGCGCGTTGGCGGCGAGATGCGCAAACCCGCCGCGCAGACGGTTGTAATCCGGCGCTTGGAACTCGGCAGTCACCGCGGCCGCCTCAAGCGTACCCTGGGATCGTTTGAGGCGCAGCACCGCAGCCTTGTTGCGCTCGCGCAGCGAATCGCCCGCTTGCGCGTAGCTGAATCGCCCGCTTCCAAGCCCCAGCGAGAGCCCGACTCCGGCACCCACTCCGCCTGCAATGAATTTGCGACGTGTCGCCATGTTATTCCCCCTGTAGCCGTCGGTTTTAGGCCCGACGCTAGCCCTCCGTACGACTGGCGTCAACCAATCGTTCCCGCCAACGCAGCGAACTCAAGGCAAAAGCGATGCCAATTCGATCGCTGAATATAGGGAGTAATTCTCCCGCAAATGCTGTCTAACTGGGTAACCGTGACTGCCAAAGAGGTCGTTATGAAAACGTTTTACACAGCATTCGCTAGCATCGTGGTCTTGGCGCTCGGCGCATCCACCGGGAATGCTGCCACAGATAGCAAGAGCCGCACAGGGTTCATGACCGGAAACGACTGCTTCTTCGCCAGATCGATAACCGATTGGCGTCCGCTTGATAACCGCAACCTGGTCGTGTTCACCGGCGTTCGGCGTCCTTATCATGTGCAGTTGTCAATGCCGGCCAACGGATTGCGGTTCCAGGATACGATCGCGTTTACCGATCGCGATGGGCGAATCTGCGCGTATGGCGGCGACTCCGTGGTGGTCAATGGCGCAATTCCTGAGCGCATCTCGATCGCAGCGATTCGACGCTTGACGGAAGGGCAGCTCGAGGAACTCTACCTCTCGTTCGGAATTAAGCGCCCGACGGTAATCGAAACGCCCGAGGCAGCCGCAGACCAGAACTGAGGCGGAGCGCGACCGAGGCCGGCCCGGCAGCCGGCCTCGACTCAGTTCGGATACCGGTACAGGTACGCCTCATCGCTCGGCGGAACAAATTCATAGCTCGATTGCAGCAAGGCGACGAGGTCGATGAGTTGCTGCACCGTCATGACGTCATTGAGTACCGGCATGCGTGACTGCCCACCACGCGTGACTTGTTCCACCGGATAATCAGCGATCAGCCTGTGAGAGGGATTGATGATTGACGTCACGAGTTCGCCGTAGGTTCTGACACGTCGAGACTCGCCGCCGAGCATAATTGCAACCGGACCTGTGCCGATAAACTGCGGCAGTTCGACCCCGCTGATGCGATGGCACCCGTGACACTGTAGCTCGATAAACGCCTGTCGCCCCGCCTCACGGTCGCCCGCTGGCAGGCTGAAGCCGCGAGGAGAGTCGGGTCCGGGCGTGCAAGCCGCTATAGTCACGACCGCAAACAGACCCGAAAACGCCAACACGGACCGCAACACGTTTGACCTCACTCGGCTCCGCCCAATGGCGTCGTAATGGTGTGAAAGCTTAGCGCGCGCCAAATCTAGCGCTCTACGTAAATGTATATATACATAGCCTTCGGCCGCAGCGACAGCCAGCTAGCGTCTGGCCACGAGATAGGCGCCGACGGCCATGCTAATGGCCCCGCCGATATAGCGAACCATCACTTCATCGGACATCGATCCCGAAATCGTTTCGGCAAGCTGCGAGCCGAGAGAATCGGCGAGTTGGTAGCCCCAAAAAACTAATCCCGCTCCGAGCACGATCAGCGCAATACCGATGACCTTTACTGTCGGATCCGATGATGCGGCCATTAGACTCCCCTATCTTTAGTGATTGATGTTGTCTGCGTACCTTAACCTACTTTCTGCTGGTATTCTCATTCGACTTTTGCATTACTCGCGGCTCCGAGTGCAGCGACACGACTCTGCAGCGCATTGGCAATTCGTTCCTCGGCGGTCGCGCCTTCACCTTCCCGCTCGAGCGCCTGCGGATCGCAAGGGTCGCCGAATCTCAGCGTGACTGGCCCGAGCCGCGGCAAAAGTCGCCCCGGCGGCAAGGCTTCGCCGGCGCCCTCGATCCAGGTAGGTACGATGGGCACGGGCTTGGCGAGCAGGAGCAAGCCGATTCCGGGACGAAAGCGCTGCAGCTTGCCATCTGCTGCGCGCCGGCCCTCCGGGAACCACACGAGATTATGGCCCCGGTGGAGCACACCGGCCGCCAACGCGAGATTGGAGATCGGCCCAGAGCGGGGCTCGACCGGCAGAATACGCATCGCATGACTGAGCGCGCTGCTGAGCTTGCTGCGAAACAGGATACCGACCCAGCCGCCCCAAAAAGTCTGACCAAGCCGGGCCGATCCAATAGCGGCCGCCACTGCGATCGGGTCGAGCGCGCTGACGTGATTCGGCGCAATAATATACGGGGCCGCGGACGGCAGCTTTTCGAGTCCATGGGCTTGTAGCCGGAACAACAATCGCATGACGGCCTTCGCCGCGACCGCTGCGAGCGGATCGAGCACGGCAGAGAAGCGCCGCTTCGGCTCGAGCCAGCCGCGTTCTTCGTCGTTCAGCAACGCGTCTGGTTCACTGAGCAGCTCGACTACATTGCCGCTAATTTCACCGGCTTCTCGCGAGCCTGCGGCTTCCCGGAGCAGATCCCGAATCGTTTCTATTCGCCCGACCGCCTCGTCGGTTAGATCGATACCCGCGCGGTTACGAAGGTTGAGGGAGAGATTGAGCCACTCGAGCGAATCGACACCCAAATCGAGCTGCATATGCGTATCGGGCGTAATCTCGCGGCCCTCGAAGCGCTCGCCCAACCACGCCCAGACGCGCTCGGCAATTCGATCCTCGAGTAGTTCCCGATCGAGCGGCGCGAGACTCGAGCGTGCGGCCAGACCCGGCACTTTGTCACGCTCGCCCGCTTCGGTCAACGCGTGATAGTGACTAATCAGCTCGCGCCGACGCAGCTTGCCGAGTCGTGTCCGTGGTAACGGCGCTTGATTGATCACGATATCGCTCAAGCGCTGGTAACTCGGTAGTTGCCGAGATAAGGCTGTGACCTCCGTTCGAATTGTCCGTTCGAGATCACCGGCCGGCGTATCGCGGATAGCTTCGGGAGTAGGCACGATGATTCCAACGAGCTGGCCTTCGCGTTCGAGCACACCCGCTTCGCGTATTGCCGTGGACTGCTCAAGCCGTTGCTCGACCTTTTCCGGATCGACGTTCTCGCCACCCGGCATCACAATCATCGAGCTGGCTCTACCGCGCAGATAGAGATAACCAGTACTGTCGAGATAGCCGAGATCGCCCGTGCGAAACCAACCGTCGTCCGTAAATGCTTCCCGGGTTTTATCCGGCAGATTCAGATAACCCGAGAACACGTTGGGTCCATTGGCCTGTATCTCGCCGTATTCGAACTGTGCCTCAGGCGCTGCGACCCGCAACGTGACACCCGGTAACGCCTGTCCGACATGGCCTTCGCCGCGCACCCCCGCCGGTCGAAACGTCAGTATTGGCGAGGTCTCTGTGAGGCCGTACCCGCAGGCCAATCCAAAGCCCAAGCCTTCGAGCTTTGCCGCAACGCCGGCGTCCAGTGCCGAGCCACCCGAGACGAGGAGCCGAATGCGCGGACCTACCTGGCGACGCACGATCCAAAACAACCCGCGACCGAGATCCAACCCCAAACTGGCACGCAACTTCATCGTCACGCCGAGCAGCCCGTGGAACGACGCCGACACGAGCCGGCCTTTTGCTTCGAACTTTTGCTCAATAGCCGTATAGAGCGCCTCGAAGAGGCGCGGCACGCCCAGCAGTACGGTCGGGCGGCCACGACGCAGTGCGGCGAAGAAGTGCTGCCCGACGAGCGAACTCGGCACGACGAGGGTCATGCTCATCAATAACGGCGTAAACAGGCCGACGACAAACGGATAGACATGGTGCAACGGGAGTGGCAGCAGCAGACAGTCGTCGGCGTGGACGATCTCGAGGCTCAACAGTGCGCTTAGATTACTGACGATGTTCTCGTGCGTCAGCGGTACGCCTTTCGGCCGGCCCGACGTGCCGGAGGTGTAGAAGATAACAGCCACGTCGCTGGGAGACGCCGTCGCCGCGGGCACTGCCTCATCGAGCAGCATCTCCGACCAGAGCTCGCCAGACTTGCCGGCTTCGTCCAAGCGTACGAGCTGGAGGCCATCGAACGCATCGCTTCCGGCCACGCGCTCCGCGCCCTGAGCCGCCGTAAACACGAGCCGGGCACCGCTGTCACTCGCGATGTATGCCAGATCCTCGATGCCCATCTGGCTGTCTACGGGCACGGGTACCAACCCGGCACGCAGCGTGCCAACGCAGGCGATCAGCCAGCTCGGCGAATTCGGGGCAATGAGGAGGACGCGATCCCCGGGTTCCAGCCCACGCTTTCGGAGCCCCGCCGCAAGTCGCCCTGACTGCACGTCGAGCTGAGCGTACGTCAGCTCCGACTGCGTACCGTGACCGATCTGCGCTAAGGCGATGCGGTCCTCATGTCTACCGAGGCCACCGAGCAAGGACTGCAGAGTGTCGTCGGACTCCAGCGTCATACGCCGCCTCGCGTGAATATCCGGCCCCTACACCGAGACTGAGTAAGATAATCGTTTTCCAAATCAATAGCTCCAACAGGAGTTTGAAACCGCATTCTTGACCGCATCGACGCGCTGCTCAAAGCGCTGCGAGTGAGGAACTGTTCTTAGAGCACCGAGTCCATCGAGGACACCCGCTGTGCGCCCCTGCAAGCCGGAGATCACCACGTATCGACCGCTTTTCTGCGACAGCTCGATGAGTTCGTCGATCGCGAGTGCGGCACTCGTATCGACGTAACCTATGCTGGAAAAGTCACAGACAACGGCCCGG
>Ga0326597_10011937_pt1 | contig 11467 bp, 14 predicted proteins | sample RVTome_12_FD_203789 | JGI IMG/M metagenome (GOLD analysis project Ga0326597, IMG submission 203789) | Soil microbial communities from uranium-contaminated site in the Upper Colorado River Basin, Wyoming, United States - RVT100D185 | ecosystem: Environmental > Terrestrial > Soil > Contaminated >...
CGAGCGCGCGCACCAGCCGGGCCGTCCCGCCCGCGTTCTCGTTCCACGCCCGGCCCGGGCTCCGCTCCGCGACGGTCACCCAGCTCACCGCGGCGAGATGCACCACCGCGTCCCATGGGCCGTCGGCGGCGCGGCGCACCGATTCGTCGTCGGCGAGCTCGAGCGGCACCCAGGCGACCCGGTCGCGGACCGCGGCGTCGAAGCGCCGCATGCGGTGATCCTCTTCGAGCCGGAAGGTGCCGGTGACGGCGTGGCCCTCGGCCACGAGCCGCCGTACGAGCCACGAGCCGACGAACCCATCGGCCCCCGTCACGAGCACGTTCATCCGAGCCGCGCCAGGTCCGCATCCACCATCATCCGCACCAGCTCGGCGAACCCCACCCGCGGTCGCCAGTCGAGTCGGCGGCGCGCTTTGGACGGATCGGCGCACAGCACGTCCACTTCGGCGGGCCGCACGAATCGGGCGTCCACCGTCACGTACCGCGTCCAGTCGAGCCCGACGTGCGCGAACGCGATCTCGCACAACTCGCGCACGGTGTGCGTCTCGCCGGTGCCAATCACGTAGTCCTCCGGCGTCGGCTGCTGCAGCATGCGCCACATCGCCTCGACGTAGTCGCCGGCAAAGCCCCAGTCGCGGCCCGCGTCGAGATTGCCGAGCCGCAGCGCCGTCGCTGTGCCCTTCACGATGCGCGCCACGCCATCGGTGACCTTGCGGGTCACGAATTCGAGCCCGCGCCGCGGCGACTCGTGGTTGAAAAGGATGCCGTTCACGGCGTACAGGCCGTAGGACTCCCGGTAGTTCACCGTGATCCAGTGGCCGTACACCTTGGCGACCCCGTAGGGCGAGCGCGGGTAAAACGGCGTGGTCTCGCGCTGCGGCGTTTCCACCGCCTTGCCGAACATCTCCGAGGAGCTGGCCTGGTAGAACCGCGCTTCCGGGTGTGCCAGCCGCACCGCTTCGAGTAGCCGCGTGACCCCCAGCGCGGTAAACTCCCCCGTGAGCACCGGCTGCGACCACGACGTCGGCACGAAGCTCTGGGCGGCGAGATTGTAGACCTCGTGCGGCGCGGCATCCCGCACGACGGACGTCAGGGAGTGTTGATCCAGCAGGTCGGCGGGGACGATGTGCAGCCGATCGAGCAGATGCCCGATGCGCTCGTAGGAGTCATGGGAAGTGCGGCGCACGACTCCCACGACCTCGTACCCCTTGGCGAGCAGCAGCTCGGCCAGATAGGAGCCGTCCTGACCGGTGACTCCGGTGATCACGGCCGTCTTGCGGGGTTGCTCCACCCGCCCCCCCGGTTTAGGTTTCCGCCGTCTTTCCCCGCCGCGGATGCGCGCGGGAGGTCGCTTCGAAGCGCTCATCTTCCGGGTAGACGTCTATGGCTCGAGTGTGCGAGATCTGCGGGAAAGGCCCGACGACGGGCCACAACGTGAGTCACGCCAACAACAAGACGAACCGCCGCTGGTACCCCAACCTGCAGCGGGTGCGCGCGGTGGTGGACGGCACCACGCGCCGGCTGCGCGTCTGCACGCGCTGCATCAAGTCGAATCGCGTGATCAAAGCCGCCTGAGCTGAGGCGTTCCGATGAAGAAAACGGGGGACCCTGCGGGGTCCCCCGTTGCGTTTGGCGACTCGCCGCCCGCTCACTCACTCAGCAGTTCGATCCGGGCCACATCGGCGCCGTCGCCGGGCCGGTGGCCGAGCTTGACGATGCGCGTGTACCCGCCGGGCCGCGCGGCGAAGCGCTTTCCCAACTCGGCGAACAACCGCTGCGTCACGTCCCGGTCCTTGATCTTCCGCTCGACCAGCCGGCGGGCGTGCAGATCGCCGCGGCGCGCCAGCGTGATGAGCCGTTCCGCGTACGGGCGCAACTCCTTCGCCTTCGCCTCGGTGGTCTCGATCCGGTCGTGCCGAAACAAACTCGTGGCCAGGTTCGCGAGCAGGGCCTTGCGGTGGCTCGCCGTGCGCGACAGCTGCCGGCTCTTGGCGCGATGCCGCATTACTCTTCCCCACCCTCCGTGGCGTGCGCCACCGGCGCCACGCCGGGATCGGTGACCCGCACCGCTCCATCAACCTCCTCGATGCGCATGGCGAAGTTGAGGCCTTCACGGCGCAGCAGGTCGGCGATTTCCCCGAGGGCTTTCTCCCCGACGTTCTTCACTCTCAGGAGGTCGCTCTCGCTGTACTGCACGAGATCGCCGAGGGTCCGGATGTTGGAGTTCTTGAGCGAATTCACCGACCGCACCGACAGCCCCAGGTCGTCGATCGAGCGCGCCAGCGACCCCGCGAGCCCGTCGCCGGCGACGCCGCCCGCCGCGGGCGCTTCCGACGACACCATCGGGACCTTGCCGAAGTCCACGAAGAAGCGGAAATGCTCCTGCGCCAGCGCGGCGGCGTAGGCCACCGCGTCTTCGGGGGAGATGGTGCCGTTGGTTTCGACCGAGATGGTCAGGCGGTCGTAGTCGGTCCGCTGGCCGACGCGCGTCTCGGCGACGGTGAAGTTCGCCCGCCGCACCGGATTGTAGATCGAATCGATCCGCACGACGTCCACCGGCAGGGTCCGGTCAACCGGATGCTGCTCGGCCTCCACGTAGCCACGGCCCTTGTTCACGTACAGCTCGCCCGCAACGTCTCGATCGTCCTGCAGCGTGAACAGCAGCTGGTCGGGATTGACGATGGCCGCCGCAGCGTGCGCCTCGATGTCGCGGGCGTGGACCGGGCCGGCTTTGTCGCGCCGGATGTGCAGCACCGCGTCATCGACGTCGGGGTCGAGCACCAGCGTCAGCTGCTTCAACCGTTGGATGATCTGGTGCACGTCCTCGACGACCCCCGGGATCGTCTGATGCTCGTGGACCACGCCGTCGAGGCGGAACGCCCAGACGGCGGCGCCGCGGAGCGACGACAACAGCATCCGGCGGATCGAGTTGCCCAGCGTGTAGCCGTAGCCGCGTTCCAGCGGCTGCAGGCGGAACTCGGCGGCATTCGGGTTGTCCTCCCGCTTGGTCATTTCGACCAGGTGCGGCCGGACGAGCCCCGTCACATCGAGTGTCGTCATCACTTGGAATAGAGCTCGACGATTAACTGTTCCTGGGCGGCGATCGGGATCGTGTCGCGCGTGGGCCGCTCCGTCATCCGCCCGACGGCCTTGTCGGTGTCGACTTGCACCCAGCTCACCGGCTGCATGCGGCCGAACTGCTCGAGCGCCACTCGCACCGGTACGAGCTCGCGGCTCGCATCGGCGACCTTCACTTCGTCACCGGGCCGGACGCGGTAGGACGGGATGTCCACCGTACTCCCGTTCACCAGGATGTGGCGGTGGCGGACCAGCTGGCGGGCCTGGCGGCGCGAAATCGCGAAGCCCATCCGGTACGTCATGTTGTCCAAACGACTCTCGAGCGCCACGAGCAGCGCTTCACCGGTCACGCCGGGCTCGCGCAGCACCCGCTCGAACACGTTGCGGAACTGCCGCTCAGAAAGTCCATAGATGCGCTTCACCTTCTGCTTCTCGCGCAACTGCTTGGAGTACTCCGACGCCTTGCGGCGCCGGCCGGTGGATTGGCCGTGCTGGCCGGGAGCGTAGGCGCGGCGCTCGATGGCGCACTTCTCCGTCAGACAGCGCGTCCCCTTGAGGAACAGCTTGGTGCCTTCGCGGCGGCACAGCTTGCAGGCAGGACCGGTGTAGCGCGCCATGGATCAGACCCGCCGCTTCTTGGGCGGTCGGCACCCGTTGTGCGGAATCGGCGTGACGTCGCGGATCGAGCGGATCTGGAGTCCGGCCGTCGCGAGCGCCTGGATGGCGGACTCGCGTCCGGAGCCGGGGCCCTGGACCCGCACGTGCACACGCTTCACGCCGAGGTTCACCGCCTCGCGCGCCGCCTGCTCGGCCGCCACCGTCGCGGCGAACGGCGTGGATTTCTTCGACCCCTTGAACCCCGCCTTGCCGGACGACCCCCACGTGATCGTATTGCCCTGCATGTCGGTGATCGTGATGAGCGTGTTGTTGAACGTCGCGGTGATGTGCGCGACGCCCTCCGCTTCCACGACTTTCTTGGCGCGCTTGGCGCCCGCTGCTTTCGCCTGTGCCATGCTCGCCCGTTACTTTTTCAGAGAGGGTTTCTTCTTGCCCGCAATCGCGCGCCGCGGCCCGCGCTTGGTACGCGCGTTCGTGTGGGTGCGCTGACCGCGCACCGGCAGCCCCTTGCGGTGCCGCGTGCCGCGGTACGTGCCGATATCCATCAGGCGCTTGATGTTCATCGCGGTCTCGGTGCGCAGCGCGCCCTCGACCCTGTAATCCCGCTCGATCACCTGCCGCAACCGCGCGACCTCCGCGTCCCGCAGATCGCGCACCCGTGTGTCTGGGCTCACGCCGGTTTCGGCCAGAATCCGCTTGGCGTTATTGCGGCCAATCCCGAAGATGTACGGGAGCGCGAATTCGATTTTCCTGTCGCGCGGGAGATCCACACCAGCGATACGCGCCATGATCAGCCCTGTCGCTGCTTGTGCTTGGGATTACGCTTGCAGATGACGCGCAGCACACCACGCCGCCGCACCACCTTGCAGTGCTCGCAGATCGGTTTGACGCTCGTACGCACCTTCACCGTCACGGCTCCCGGCAAAGAGTCCAATTCAGCCTTGAACTATAGACAGGCCCGTAAGTCCTCGCAAGGGGCGCGATTACACGAGAATCCCCGGCCGGGCCGGACAGCTTACGGTGCCGTCCGCAGCTCCACCACGACCCACCACCCAGCGACGCGTCGCAGTCCCACGAACACCGTTTCCCGCCGCTCCTCCGCCGTCCCGGTCACACTGAAGCGCCGCACCAGTTCCACGTAACCCCGTCCTGCCTCGACCTCCCGCACCGTTGCAATCTCGACGCTCCGCTCGACCGAAGCGCGGAGATAGCGCGCCAGGAGCTCACCGGCCTGCTGACGCCGGAGGCCGGAGGACGGATCGGCGCCGGGAATCTGGAGGATGACCCCCGGGCTGCGCTCAAACAGAGCCTCCGCATCGTGCGCCAACCACGCTGCGCGGGCCCGCCGCGCGGCCTCCACCAGGCCCGATTGGCTCGCCAGCGGCCCGACGACCGTCAAAACCAGGGCCCACACCGTCCGGCTCACACAGCCTCCAGAATCTGGCGGTATGCCCCCGCCGGATCCGCCGCCCGAATGATCGGCCGTCCGACGACCAGGTGGGTCGCCCCGTGGCGTACGGCCTCGGCCGGCGTCACGGCACGGGCCTGATCGTCCACCGGCGTGCCAGGAGGACGAATCCCGGGCACGACGATCCACGGTTCGGCGCCGAGCGTCGCCCGCAACACGCCGAGATCCCGTCCGGACGCAACCACGCCGCGCAACCCCGCCCCAACGGCCAGCCGGGCGAGTCGGGTGGCTTCGAAGCCCAAGTCCGGCACGCCGCGCCCGAAGATCTGCTCGACGTCGGCGGGAACGTGCGAGGTGAGCAGCGTGACCCCCACGAGAGCCAGATCCTCGCCGGCAGCGCGCGCGGCGGCCGCAAGCATCTCGTATCCCCCCAGGCAATGCACCGTCGCCAGTGCAACACCGAGGGATCGAGCCGCCGACGTCGCCTCGGCGACGGTGCTCGGGATGTCGTGCCACTTGAGGTCGAGGAACACGCGCACCCCCCTGGCCGCGAATTCCCGGACCAGCGCCGGACCCTCACGCACAAACAGAACGGGGCCGAGCTTCGCCCAATGCAGGTCGGGAAGCCGATCCGCGATTGCGAGCGCGTCGCGGCCGCTGGCGACGTCGAAGGCAACGATCAGTTCAGGTATGGGCGAGCTCCCGGACGATGCGTTCCGGCACCCGCGGGTCCGCGAGCGCCGCGGTGCCGACGGCCACGAGGGCGGCGCCGGCGCCCAAGTACTCACGGGCGTCGGCGGCGATGCGAATACCGCCCACCCCGATGACCGGTAGGCCGACGCGCTCCCGCACGCGCCGCGTCGCGAGCACGCCGATCGGCAGGAGCGCGGGTCCACTCACGCCACCGAAGCCGCTCCCGAGGCGACCCTCGAGCGTGCCGGGAAGGGTGTTCACCAGGCTCACCGCGTCCGCGCCCTCCTGTTGCGCGACGCGCGCCATCGCGGCGATGTCGGGCAGCGCCGGCGAAAGCTTGATCACCAGGGGCTTCCTGGTGCGGCGGCGACAGCGTCGCACCAGGTCCGCGAGCCCCCCGCTCGTCGCCCCGAACTCGAGGCCTCCCGCCGATGTGTTTGGACACGACGCGTTGATCTCGAACGCGGTCACGACGGTCTCATCCGCCAGCCGATCGAGCACCTGCTCGTAGTCCTCCAGCGTCGCCCCCGCCACGTTCACGATCACGCGGGCCCGGCAGAGCCGCTGGGCGAGCCAGGGCAATTCCTGGGTCGCCACCATCTCGACGCCCGGGTTTGCGAGGCCGACCGCATTCAACATCCCGCCCACAAACTCGGCGACCCGGGGACCGCGGTGGCCTGGGCGCGGCTCGGGCGTGACGGCTTTGGTGACGATGCCGCCCAGCGCATCGAGATCGATGACGCCGTCGACCTCGCGTCCGAACGCGGCGGTTCCGGCAGCGAGCAGCACCGGGTTCTGAAAGCGCGCGCCCAACACCTCCACGTCGGTCAGGGGCGGTCCTCCGGTCGCTCCGGCGGTCTCGGGCTGGGGCGACCAGGTGGCCTGTCGCGCCGCGGCGACGGGGGGGCGGCTGCGCGTGGGGCGAGGCCGGCCGGCTGCTCGAGGTCGGGTCCGCGGGGGCCAGGGCGGGGGGCGGCGATGCGGGTCCCGGCGACGGTCCCCAGCATCACCGGCCGGGCCACGCCGAACGCGATCGCCAGCGAATCTTCCGCAGCCCGGAACGCCGGGCTAGCCGCTCCGTGAAACGCCAGCGTGTAGGGGGACTCGGCGTAGGTTGAGCGCAGCACCCTGTCCACCGAATCGACGGCATCGGGCCGCAGCTGTCCCGCGGCGATGAGCGCTTTGGGCGCGAACAGGGAGGCGGGATTGCTGGTCGCGAAACGCAGGAACAGCGACGCCGCCAGCATGGGCGCCGCGAGCGAATCGCGCGCCAGCTCGGCGGCTCGGAACGCGCGCATCTCCGACGAATCACCGCTCCGGATCGCCTCGATTTGCAGTCGCAACACGCGACTCTCGACGAGTGCCGCGCCACTGAGCCCGGGCGTCAAACGCTGGAGCCGGCCGGCGACCGTATCGAGATCCGCCGGCTCGCGCACCCGCGCCACCTGCAACCGCACCCCCCGGAGTCGGGCGCTACCGGATTCCACCGAGTCGGGCAGGAGCGCTGCCACGGCGTCGTAACGCGCGGCGGCACGGTCGACCAAGCGCTCGGCTTGCAGGCGGTCGCCATCGGCGAGCAACAGTCGCGCCCGCGCCCCGGCCGGCAGCCGCCCCCGCGCGAGCAGCCGGTCCAGCGCGTCCGCGGCCGCCGTCGCCCCAACCGTTCGACCCAATTCCTCCATCACCTCCATCCAGCCCGCCTCGTCCCCATTGCGGCGCGCGACGCTGTCCAGCAGCGCCGTCGCCGCCTCGGTCCGGCCCGCCGCGAGCAGCGCCCGAATGCGCGCGGGCCCCGCCTCAGCCATCTGGGAACGCGCGAACAGGGCCACCGCCGACGTGGGGTCACCATGCGCGAGCGCCGCCCGGCCTGCCAGGTACGCCGCTCGCGAACGGCGGCGGCCGTCCTGCGAACCAAGCACGGGAACGAGCAGCCGGCCCGCGTCCCCAGGCTGGCCGAGCACCAGCATGCATTCGGCGGCGGCGATGGCCGCGCGTTCGCGCAGCCTCTCCTCCGACACGACGGTGAGGGCGCGTGCGAGCGGGCGGGCGGCGGCGGTGCACGACCCGCTGCGGGCCAGCCCCTCGCCCTGCAGTACGAGCGCGTCGTCCGCCCAGCCACTCCGCGGATGGCGGGCCAGCACGGACTCGGCCTTTACCGCTGCACGCCCCCAGCTGAGCTTCGCCTGGGCCTCCTGGCCCTGAGCCGCGAAGCGCCGGGCGTCGCGGGCCAGACGCTCGGCACTCCACATTGCGTTGTAGTAGACGCAGCCGGCGACCGGCAGGGTGACCAGCGCCAGAGCGAGTGACCTCGCCCGCGTCACCGCTCTCCTCCCACCGCCAGTTTGCGCTCGAGATCCAGGAGGTAGCTCACGATGCCGTCGGCGATCGCGTTGGCGATCTTGCGCTGGCCCAGTGCCGACGTGAGGAACGCCCCGTCGCGCTTATTGGTTGAAAACCCGGTCTCCACGAGGATCGCGGGGCGTCGCGCGCTGTTCAGCACGTAGAAGCCGGCCTGCTGCACGCCGCGGTCCTCGCCGGGATGGACGCCGGCCACCCGTTGCTGCACGAGCTCGGCCAGCCGCGCCGATTCGCGCAGGTATTCGTTTTGCTGCAGATCCTTGAGAATGGTGGCGAGGTCTCCTTCCATCGCCGCTGCGTCGGTCGGTTCGAAGCGGATCGCCTCGTTCTCCATCTGCATCACGCGCCGCTGGTCTTCGGTTTTCGCGTCCGACAGGAAATACGTCTCGACGCCGGTCGCGTTCGGTGCACGGCGCCCCGCCGGCATCGCATTCACGTGAATGCTGACGAACAGGTCGCACTCGTGACGGCAATACCCGGCGCGATCCCGCAGGTCGATCAGCGTATCGCCGGTGCGCGTGAGCGACGCTGCGATCCCGCGACGGACGAGCTCGGCCCGCAGCAACCGCGCGATGAGCAAGTTGACGTCCTTCTCCGTGGTCCCCTTCGGAAAAAAGCGCCCCGGGTTGCCGGGATCCCGCCCGCCGTGCCCCGGATCGATGACGACCACGTGAGGCTGGCGCAGGCCGGTGAGGGGGTTGGGGGGGGCGCGCACGGTAGCCGGCAGCACCGGTGCCGGGCGAGCGGGAGGCAACACGGAAACCGGCGTTGCCGTTGTGCTCATGCCGGCCACTCGCGGCGTATCCCGGGCGACCGCGATCGGGTCCCCCGTCTCCGTCAGGAGACCGGCGACCGGGTCCCAGCGAAACCGACTCCCGAACACCCGCGGTACGCAATCGGTAAGCCAGACGAGCGGCAGAAACAGGGTGTCGCGCGCCACGTACGACTCATCCACGAGCTGGCAGAACCGAGACCCCACCCGCGCGTACGGCGAGCCGATCGCGAAGACGAACCCCACCCCATCGAGCACCACCGTCGCCCGTGCGCCCTCGATCACCAGCACGAGGCCCAATGGGCTGGCGAGGAGCGGCGCCGCGACGGCCGCGCCCCGCTCGAAGCGCACCGGCACGCTCGTCTCTCCGCGCGGCGTCGCGATCCGTACCGTCCCGGGTAGGGTGGCCAGGAGGCCGAGCTGGAGGAGTGGGGCGATCATCCGCGACGACCCCGGAACTCGCGCGCCATTTCCCGCTCGGTGGCGCGACGTTTCAGGTCTTCACGCTTGTCGTGCAGTTTCTTCGCCTGGGCCAGCGCGATCGCGACCTTCGCCACGCCGTCCTTGAAGTACAGCTCCAGGGGAATGAGCGTCAGGCCCTTCTGGGTCGTGCCGCCGATCAGCCTGCGGATTTCACGCTTGTGCAGCAACAGCTTGCGGGCGCGCGCCGGCGGGGGGTTGTTGTAGCTGCCGTGGATATACGGAGCGATGGTGAGTCCCTCGATCCAGACCTCCCCGTTCCGAACGTGGGCGTACGCTTCGCCGAGGCTCGCTTTCCGCTCGCGCAACGATTTCACTTCCGTGCCGGTCAGCACCAGCCCCGCCTCCCACGTTTCCAGAAGGTGGTAGTCGTGGCGCGCCCGGGGGTTACGCGCGATCGAAGTCTTGTTCAAGTCGCCAGGCCAAGATAGGAACCGCCGCATGGAGGGTCAAGCCAAGCATTGACTTGGGGTTATACCGCTGTCTATATTCGCCGTTCCGCAACTCCCTGCCGAAGTGGTGGAACTGGTAGACGCGCTGGCTTCAGGAGCCAGTGGGCGCAAGCCCGTGGGGGTTCGAGTCCCCCCTTCGGCATTGACAGCTGTCAGCTATCAGCTGTCGGCTAGTACCGTGGCATACCGGTGTCCACCTCGCTCGACCACGCATCGATCCCGCCCCTGAGGCAGCGAACGCTCGAGAATCCCGCCGCCTTCAAGATCTCGACGGCGCGGCGCGCCCGAGCGCCGTGGTGGCAGTAGATCACGATCTCAACATGTCCGTCGAGCTCGCGCATGCGTGCCGGAAGCTCTGCCAGCGGGATATGACGCGCGCCTTCGATGCGCGCGATGGCCCACTCGAAAGGCTCGCGCACGTCGAGCAGTAGGAGGTCAGGCGTACGCGCCCGCGCGACCTTCAGATCGGCCGCCGACAGCTCCCCGGAGTCGGCTGCTCCGTCCGGCCTCCCCACGCCGCAGAACGCCTCATAGTCGATGAGCCGCCTGACGGTGGGATGCGGCCCGCACACGGCACAATCGGGATCTTTGGTGAGCGCGATCTCGCGGAACTGCAGCTTCAGCCCGTCGAACAGCAGCAGCCGGCCAACGAGCGGCGTTCCCGCGCCGATGACGAGCTTGATCGCCTCCAGCGCCTGGAGGCTGCCGATGATCCCCGGCAGGACGCCCAGCACCCCGCCCTCGGCGCACGAGGGCACGAGTTCGGGTGGCGGCGGCTCGCCGTACAAGCAGCGGTAGCAGGGGCCGCGCCGCGCGTCGAACACCGAGACCTGCCCCTCGAAGCGCAACACGGCCCCGTAGATGTTGGGGAGCCCCAGCAGGACGCAGGCGTCGTTGACGAGGTAGCGCGTCGGGAAGTTGTCGCTGCCGTCGAGTACCACATCGAAGCCGCGCAGCACCTCGAGCGCATTGGCCGACGTGAGGCGAGTATCGAACGTCGCGAGGCGGACGTGCGGATTCAGGTCCGCGAGCCGAGCCCGCGCCGAGTCCAGCTTCGACTTTCCCACGCCGCCGGTGCCGTGCAAAACCTGGCGCTGCAGGTTCGAGGGATCCACCACGTCGAAGTCCACGAGCCCGAGGGTGCCCACGCCCGCCGCCGCGAGATAGAGGGCGGCCGGCGAGCCCAGCCCACCCGCGCCCACCACCAGCATGCGCGCCGCCCGCAGTCGTGCCTGGCCCTCGAGCCCGACGTGGGGCAGGATGAGGTGCCGGGAATACCGGATCAACTCGTCGTGCGACATCGGAGGCGTCGCGGCAACGGGCGGCGCCGAAGTGCGGTTGGCCATAGGGTCGTGGCGGCCGCCGGGCGAGGTCAGCCCGTGGCCGCGGAGCCGGCGATCTGGTAGATCTCGGATTCGTCGCGCAGCATGGCAGCGAGCGAAACGCCCGACAGAACGTCGTTGATGCGGCGTTCAAGAACCCGCCACACGGGACGGATGCTGCATGCCGCCTGCGGATCGCAGCGCCCGGGGTCCACAGGGTGCAGATCGCAGTTCACTTCGAAGGTGACCAGCTCTGAAGCCTCGATGACCTCGCGGACAGTGATCGC
>Ga0326597_10011938_pt1 | contig 11467 bp, 9 predicted proteins | sample RVTome_12_FD_203789 | JGI IMG/M metagenome (GOLD analysis project Ga0326597, IMG submission 203789) | Soil microbial communities from uranium-contaminated site in the Upper Colorado River Basin, Wyoming, United States - RVT100D185 | ecosystem: Environmental > Terrestrial > Soil > Contaminated >...
CCAGACGTACTTGGCGGGAACCCCGTTCGCCTGGGAAACCTGGAGCACGTCAAGGGTGTTGCTCACCGCCCCGTCGTGGTTGATGTCGTAGAAGTCGTAGGGGTTGAAGGGGTCGCGCAGGCCGCCGGTGCTCTGGGGCCCCGGCCCCAGCTCCTTGTAGTCCGTGCACCCGTCCCCGTCCTCGTCGTGGTCGATGGGCAGCGGCGTGAGGGTGAGGGGGCCGGTTGCCGCGTTACCGCCGATGCAATTGAACGGTGAGGAACTATCCGCAACTCTCAGTGCGTAGTTTCCGGTAACCATACCGCCGCTCTTGGTCAATGGGATGAGATAGTCTATCTTCACTGCGAAGAACCCGCTTATCAACTCTTGACAGGCAAAGGTGGGCACCGTGAATACGCCAGTAACCTGATCCACCGTTGCGCTCATGAGTCGATGAAAGGCCGGCTCAAACCTAGAAGGAGGCAGGGATGGCGGAGGCAGAGGCTTCGCCGAAACGTAGCAGATCAAACGGCCGGAGACGGAGCTCCCGGCTTGATCCGCTCGGACCAGGCACTTGCTGTGTGTGGTGGAAGTCCACGTCGTACCTGGCACCGTGGCTTCCAACATGAAGACGGTTGGAATCGTGAACTGGCCGGTCGCCGACGCAACTGAAGGTGGCTGGCCCAGCACTGTCAGGAGCGACAAGCACAACCCGGCTAGCAACACGCGGCAATATGTGGCTCGCAACCTACTCTGCCACCTTGGCTATGGAGAATATGCTGAAGATGTACTGCTGAAGGAGTCCTTCGTCTCGTACGTCATCAGGCGTCAAATACCAGGCTTCAGCCACCTGAAAGGCGCACTGGCTGCCTCCCACCGAAATTGCCTCTTGGCTTGCTCTCCGAATACCCGGCACTGGGAACGAATACTGGAGCTGCTCATCAGGGAAGACTTCATCAAATGAGCTTGATTCGCCGACAAAAGCGTACAGCAGGTATGGACTTGCCTGAGGTCGACAAAGGACCCGCTGAAACGCAGGATCCATCACTGCTGGGCCCAGGGGACAGCCCGCATCGACGGCCGGCGTGTCGAACTCCTCTCGCCACCGGCGGTCGTCCATTGCCTTGAGCAGGGCGTCCTCCATGGCCGCGATAGCTTCGCCAGCATCAGTGCTCGCGTCGAGTGACTGGACGCACATGCGGAGCCTGTCGCGTCCCACCACTAACAGAGCGCCAGCAGTGAGTGGATCGTACTCGCCTACAGCAGGGGCAGTCGGCACTGGCCGCATGCGAGTCGCTGTCGTACTCATAGGCTCTCGGTCGCTGCCGCCACATGATGAGAACACCGCGAGCAGGATGAACGCGACACAACTGGGCCTCATGGGGCAGGAGTAGGCACTGCCAGCGGCTGAGGCGTAAGGGCTTCCTCTCGCTGCTGCTGCACAGCCGTAGGATCCTGCGGTGGATCACTCACCCTACCGTGCAGACCGAGGGCGTCTAGGAGGCCCTCACGTAACACATTAGCCGCGACTGATGGCGTGATGTACAGGCTCGTTGTTACCGCCGCACACTCGTGGCCTTGGCAGAGGAACTCTGCGGTTCCTGTAGCAAACGGCTCACTCCCGAATGACGCATTGTAGACATCCGGGGGGATGACGTACACGAAGACTCGGTGCTCGCTCGGCCCTTCCGGGGCGTACAGGTAGACGCCTCCCCCGTCCGAACCATGCCGCGCATCCCGGCTTCGTGGCACGGCGCTTAGGGCGGTGGGAGGGGGGCAGCCGACAACCACTAGATGTTCTCCCCCGTAAACCAGCGAGTATCTGCCCGCAGCAAAGAGATCATCCAGGCCACGCGAAATGGCTTCTACTTCGGCCGCAGCGACGGCAGCACCGCGGGCGCCATCTACGCAAATGCTCAACCGGGAGCGGTTGCTTGTCGCCAGGCCTCCGCGGGCGAACCTGACCTGATCCTCCTGCGCTCCGACGAATTCCTCTAGCAACAATATAACAGCGGCGGCGGCGACCAGTAATGCTAGGAGCCAGTAGCTTTTCGGCGTGATTGCCTGTCGTCCCATCTTGCTCCTTGGTCCATCCTAGCTAGTTGGGGTCCTGGTTGCTGATCGCGATAACGTTGTTCCTGTCAAATACCAACGGCCAAGGGTGATTAACAGCGCCATAATCAGCGCAGTAGTAATTCGAATGCATCACGGACTGAACCGTGACGAGAACTCCAAAGAACCACTCTCGGCAGCTGATGGGACTAATCACGGCAGAGCTTGCTTGGGTTACGGGGTCTGGAGCAATCGGGTCGTCTAGTCCGAGGACGTGCCCCGTCTCATGATTGATGATGTGCCTAGGAAGCCCGAGGGGCTCAGTGGCGAAATTGCGAACATGATCGCTGTTCAGCGTGACGACGGCCTTCAGGTAGTCACAATGGCCGGTGGTCACGCCGCACACGCGGTCGAAGTGTGCGACGCACGAGAATCCCCCCGGGCAACCTCCAGCCTTGACGATGTACTTGGTCCATGTGGTGAACACCCCCTCACAGTTGCTTACGGCCCCATACGGAACCCAGAAGACCTTCGTCGTGCCGTCGATTTGATCCCACGTATCGCCTGGATGCACGGAGTCGTGCCCGTAGAGTGTGTTGGCCAAGAATAGGTTGAATCCCGACGAAGGCATGAAGGATGACGGGATTGTGGGGTCCTGAACATCCAGGCAGTATTCTTCGTGGTCGCCGTCCGAGTGAATGGTCGCGTGTGCCGCTCAACGGTGGGATGGCATGCCAGCGCGACCGCCGCAGCCCCCACAATGGCGAAGGCAATCAGCCAACGCCGTGGCCGCTGCCCTGCTGAACCGCTGCGGTCATCACGCATCCCTTCTCCCCCCGCCAGGCTCGTCCTTCCGCGCGGAAGGACAGCCACCAAGGTACGGCCGCTAGGCTACGCCTGCCGGGTCAGGATGTCAACCCGGGTGGCCGCCCCCGCCACCAGCGCTTCTCTCTCTCTCTCTCTCTCTCTCTCTCTCCATTTCTTGCGAATTCTCACCGTCCCCGGGCGCGCCGCCGCTCCGAGGTTCCGTCGTTCCGTGGTTCCGTGGCTCGGTGGGGGGGCCGGGCGATGCCCGTCCTCGAGCGCAGCGGAGGACACCTCCCTCTTCGCGCTATCGACGGCCCGGCGTATCATCGACGCACACGCACCGTGTATCTCTACCTCCGGTTGACTCTCCGGATCGCGCTGGGGGTGCAGGGGGTGGAGCCCCCTGCCGGGGGTCTGGGGGTGTCCCCCAGATCCAACCTCTCTGGGCGGGCGGGTGGGAAGAAGAACCTACCCCTCGGGAGTTGGCGCGCCACCTCCCCCTTCGCGCTATCGACCGCCTCCCTTACCATCGAACCACCATGGCAGCGTCTACCTCCGTCCCCGCCCCGGCCCGCGGCCCCGGGCCCCTCGTCGATCGCGTTGCGGCGCTCATCCCAAAGCAAACCAGTCGCGAAACGCGCCTTCCTGCGAATCTGCGGGAACCTAAATTCTTGCATGTTTCGCGAAACAATCAAGACCGTGGCGGCCCTCCAGCCTCCAGCCTCCCGCATCCAGCCTCAATGCGAGGTGGGCAGGGTAGCGCCGGCGCGCGGGCGGAGCACCGGCGCGCCCTCGCGGCCGTTCGACCAGAGGGTGGCGAGGGGGAGCGCCGCGAAGAGCGCGGCAATCGGCATGATCGGCGCGTGGAAGCGCGGGTCGGCGAAGAAGACCAGGTGGATCACCGTCCAGTAGGCGACCAGCGACACGAGCAGCAGCCGGCCGGGGTCGCGCCGGCTGGCCCAGAGCGGCAGGCCGAGGACGGCGAGCCCGAGCACCGCGAAGTAGTAGACGTTCGAGAGGCTGAGCAGCGCCTCGCGCGCGGGGGCGCTCAGGAAGGACTGGCCGCCGTGCCCTTCGTTCCACTTCAACCCCTCCTCGTCGTTGTAGTAGAGGTAGAAGAGCTTCTTGAACGGCAGCGCCAGCTCCTGCGCGGGGTGCGTGACGGCGTACGTCAGGCCCTCGCGGAAGCCGTCGCTGTTGACGCGGACTTCTCGCTCGGTGGGCGTCAGCTCAGGATAGCGGTAGACCAGCTCGTTGCTGCCGAACGTGCCGAAGTCGCCCGTGGCGTTGTCGTGGTGGCCGATCCAGAAGTCGACGCCGGCGTTGGTGGCGATCAGCACCGGCGCGTCCATCTGCACCGCGTTGCGCACGGTCCAGGGCGCGACGATGAGGCCGAGGCCGAGCGCGATCGCGACGAGCCGCCGGCCGATCAACGCCCAGTCGACGCCGCTGCGCAGCCAGAACGGGACGAGGACGACCGGCAGCAGGAGGGCCTGGCCGCGCACGAGGCTGGCGAGGCCGAGCACCAGGCCCGCGGCGAGCAGCAGGCGGAGGTCGAGCGGGCGTTCCGACTGCGCCTCGACGATGAGCAGGTAGACGCCTAGGAGGGCGAGGAAGGTGAAGGCGATCTCGGAGAGCGTGACGCCGGTGAAGAAGACGAGGCTCGGGAAGGCGGCGACGATCGCCGCGCCGATCAGCCCTGCGTTCGCGCCCAGGGTGCGCCGGCCGATCAGGTAGACCAGCGCGACCGTCGCGGTGCCGAGCGCGACGTTGGCGAGCTGGGCGGTCTGGACGCTCTCGCCGAAGAGGACGTAGGCGGCCGTGAGCAGGAGGGGATAGCCGGGCGGCCAGAACGCCGTCGGCGTGCCGTCAAGGTGGACGTAACCGCGGCCTTCGGCGAGAGCGCGCGCGGCGAAGTCGTAGCGGAAGGCGTCGTCGTCGGGGGTCGGCTCCCAGCCCGTGACGAAGACCCAGAGGAGCCGGACGCCGAGCGCGAAGACGAGGATGAGAGCGAGCTGGCCGGCGCGAGAGCGGACGGCGGCGTCCAGGCCGAGCGCCGGCCGGGCGACGGGCAATCGCAGGGCGCCGCTGCGCGCGGCGTCGGCGGTGTCGAGCTGCACCGCTCCTCCTTGCCCCGCCTGGGGTACAGGGTAGCGAAAGCGCACGGCTGAAGGGAGGGCGAGAGACGCGGCTCAGGCGACAGGCCCATACGCGGTACGCAGGTCTGCGACGCCGTCTGAGAATGGCGGCATCGAATTCGTCTCTCATGCCCCAGCCTTTAGGCTGGGGTGGTGGTTCCTTCATCCATCAGAAGCGGACTTTGGACCTGGCAAAACCAGCAGGCCGGGCTTGTCGCCCGGCCTTCGTGTGTCTGGTTCGGTTGGCGCTAGGCCAGCGCAGGCTCTGCGGGTTCGGCCGGTTCTGTGGCGCTTTTGAGGACGACCTCGCCGGCCTCGACGTCGATGAGGACGCGGTCGCCCGGCAGGAAGCGGTTGGAGAGGAGCGCATCGGAGAGGCGGTCCTCGAGCTCGTCCTGGAGGACGCGGCGGAGCGGGCGGGCGCCGAAGACGAGGTCGTAGCCCTTCTCGCCCAGCCAGTCCTTGCAGGCGTCGGTGACGTCCATGGTGACGCCCTTGAGCAGCAGCTGCTGCTCCACGTCCTTCAACTCGAGATCCACGATCTTGCGAATGTGCTCCTTCGACAGCGCGTGGAAGACGATCTGGCCGTCGATGCGGTTGAGGAACTCAGGGCGGAAGACGCGCTTGAGCTCCTCCAGCACCTTGTCCTTCATCCGCTTGTGCTGGTCCTCGGCCGTCTTCGCCTCTTCGCGCTGGATCTTGAAGCCGAGCACGGACTCCTTGCGGATCAGGTCGGAGCCGACGTTGCTCGTCATGACGATGATCGTGTTGCGGAAGTCCACCTTGCGGCCCTTCGCGTCGGTCAGGTGACCGTCGTCGAAGATCTGGAGCAGCGTGTTGAAGACGTCCGGGTGCGCCTTCTCGATCTCGTCGAAGAGGATGAGGCAGTAGGACTTGCGGCGGACGGCATCGGTGAGCTGGCCGCCGTCGTCGTAGCCGATGTAGCCAGGAGGCGCGCCGACGAGGCGCGAGACGTTGTGCTTCTCCATGAACTCCGACATGTCGAGGCGGATCATCGAGTCCTGGCTCCCGAACATGAACTCGGCGAGCATGCGCGGCAGGTAGGTCTTGCCGACGCCAGTGGGGCCGAGGAACATGAACACGCCGATCGGGCGCTTGGGGTCCTTCAGGCCGGCCCGCGAGCGGCGCACGGCCTTCGAGATGGCCGTGATCGCCTCGTCCTGGCCGACGACCTTGGCGTGGAGCGCCTCCTCCATGTGGAGCAGGCGCGCCTGCTCCTCGCTGGCGATGCGCGCGACGGGGATGCCGGTCCACATGCTCACCACGTCGGCGATGTCTTCTTCCGTGACCGTCGGGGGCGCGACCTCGCCCTGTGTGCCGAGCTCGGTCTCCAGCTCCGCGATGCGGTCCTGGAGCTTCACCTCGCGGTCGCGCAGGTCGGCGGCATACTCGTACTGCTGGGCGCTGATCGCCGCTTCCTTCTCCTTGCGCAGGCTCTCGAGGCCGCGCTGCGCTTCCTTCAGGGAAGGTGGCGTGGCCGAGCGCTTGATGCGCACGCGAGAGGAGGCCTCGTCGACGAGGTCGATCGCCTTGTCGGGCAGGAAGCGGTCGGCGACGTAGCGCGCGGCCAGCTCGGCGGCGGCGCGCAGGGCGTCGTCGCTGATCGTGAGCTTGTGATGCTCCTCGTAGCGCTCCTTGATGCCGCGCAGGATCTCGATCGAGTCCTCGACGGAGGGCTCCTCGACGAGCACGGGTTGGAGGCGGCGCTCGAGCGCGGCGTCCTTCTCGATGTACTTGCGGTAGTCATCGAGCGTGGTGGCCCCGATGCACTGGAGCTCGCCGCGGGCGAGCGATGGCTTGAGGATGTTCGCCGCATCGACGGCGCCCTCGGCGGCGCCTGCGCCGACGAGCATGTGCATCTCATCGATGAACAGCACGCAGTTGCCGGCGTTCTGGAGCTCCTCGATCACCTTCTTGAGGCGCTCCTCGAACTCGCCGCGGTACTTGGTGCCGGCCACGAGGCCGCCGATGTCGAGCGTGACCAATCGCTTGCCCTGGAGCGTCTCCGGCACGTCGCCGGCCACGATGCGGTGCGCGAGACCCTCGACGATGGCGGTCTTGCCGACGCCCGGCTCGCCGATGAGCACCGGGTTGTTCTTGGTGCGGCGAGAGAGGATCTGGATGATCCGCTCGATCTCGCGCTCGCGGCCGACGATCGGGTCGAGCTTGCCCTGGCGGGCCGCGCTGGTGAGGTCCATGCCGAGCTGATCGACCGTCGGCGTGCGCGTGGAGGCGCGGGCGCCGGACGCGGAGCTCTGGGGCATGCTCTGCGAGAGGATGCGCGTCGTCTCGGCGCGGACGCGCTCGAGGTTGACGCCGAGGCTCTCGAGAACGCTGGCGGCGATGCCTTCGCCTTCGCGGACGAGGCCGAGCAGCAGGTGTTCAGTGCCGATGTAGTGATGGCTGAGCCGGCGCGCTTCCTCGACGGCGAGCTCGATCACCTTCTTCGCGCGCGGCGTGAGGCCGATCTCGCCGGCCGTGCGCGTGTCGCCGCGTCCGATGATGAACTCGACTGCGGAGCGGACTTTCGTCAGCTCAACGCCGAGGTTGGAGAGCACTTTCGCGGCGACGCCGTCGCCTTCGCGCACGAGGCCGAGCAGCAGGTGCTCGGTGCCGATGTAGTTGTGGTTAAAGCGCTGCGCTTCTTCTTGCGCTAGCGTGAGCACTCTGCGCGCGCGTTCGGTGAACTTGTCAAAGCGATCAGCCATCCTGCCCTCACTGCATTCAGCTTACCATGGGCTTCTCGCTGAAGTCCACCAAAGGGCGGGGCAGAGCGCGGGGTCTAGGCTGTCGCGGGGTCGGCTTCCTCTTCTGTTTGCGCCGGGGTTTCCACGCTTTCGTCGCTAGAAACCGGGTCGTCGGCCGCGTCCTCGGCCTCGATCGACGTCTCCAGCTTGGCTTCGAAGGGAGGCTCTTCGACCGCCGCCCGCGGCGGCTCGGCCGCCGGCTCGGCGGGCGCTTCACTGGCCTGCTCGGTTGCCGGCTCCTCGATAGCCGCAGACGGTTCCTCGGCGACCGTCGCCTCAGCGGCCGGTGGCTCCTCGATAGCCGCAGACGGTTCCTCGGCGACCGTGGCCTCGGTGGCTGGCGGCTCCTCGATAGCCGCGGACGGTTCCTCGGCGACGACCGTGGCCTCGGTGGCCGGCGGCTCCTCGATGGCCGCGGACGGTTCCTCGGCGACGACTGTGGCCTCGGTGGCCGGCGGCTCCTCGATGGCCGCGGACGGTTCTGCCGCGGCGGCGGCGGAGGCTTCCTCGGCGGCGCTGTAGGCAGCGGCGACGGCGTATCCTTCGGTCTCGGCCTCGGGCTCCGGCACAGCGATGGGGCCTTCGCGCGCCTCGAACTCGGCGCGGATGTCATCGGGGACGCTCAGCACCTCGCCGCCGTCGGTGAAGACGAAGCCCATCATCTCGCCTTCGTCGCGGGCGCGTCGCAGACTCAGCCCGAGGCGATGCCGGTCGCGCTCGATGCGGACGATCTTGAGGGGCAGCAGGTCGCCCTCGCGGACGACCTCCTTGGGATGCCCGATGCGCCGGTCGACGAGCTCGGAGACGTGGATGAGGCCCTCGACGGGCCCCTCGATGCGCGCGAACGCGCCGAAGTTGACGAGCTTGGTGATCGCGCCGGCGACGACCTGGCCTTCCTTGTACTTGTCCACGATGGCGTCCCACTGCTCCGGCTTGGCGCGACGCAGGCTGAGCGCGATTTTCTTATTCTCGGCGTCGATCTTGGTGACGTAGACGTCGACCTCGTCGCCGACCTTGAAGAGATCGGAGGGCTGCTTGTTGCGGTCCCACGAGAGCTCGGAGAGGTGGGCGAGGCCATCGGCGCCGCCGAGGTCGACGAAGACGCCAAAGCTGCGCACGCTGCTGATGCGGCCGCGCCGGATGTCGCCCTCGCGCAACTCCTGGATCAGGCGTTCCTTTTGTTGCGTGCGCCACTCTTGCAGCGCGGCGCGCTCCGAGAGGATGACGCGGTTGCGACGGCGGTTGATCTCGATCACCTTGAGCCGCAGCGTCTTGCCGACGGCCTCCGCGAGGCTGCCGCCCCCGCCCGTGTCGTCGCGGTCGGGCCGCACCCCGGTGAGCTGCGAGAGCGGGACGAACGCGTTGACGCCTTCAACGTTGACGAGGAGGCCGCCGCGGTTGTAGCCGGTGACGTGGCCTTCGAAGGTTTCGCCCGACTCGAAGCGTTCTTGCAGCACGTGCCAGCCGCGCTCGCCGCGCGCGCGGTCGAGCGAGAGGACGATCTGGCCGTCCATCGTCTCCGGGTGGATGACGAAGACGAGCACCTTATCGCCAGGCTGGAGGCGGCTCTCCGCGTCGGGGCCGAGCGATTGCATCTCGTTCCGCTGGACGACGCCTTCGGACTTCGCGCCGATGTCGATCAACACGCCGTCGCGGTCCCAGCCCATGACAAGGCCTTCGACGATGTCGCCGCGGTGGGGGGAACGGTAGTCCTGCTCCTCCTCCAGGAGGGCAGCCATGGTGTCGGCGGGCCGCTCGTCGTCCAGGCCGGGCTCCGCCGTTTGCGTTTGTGGATCGCTGGTCAAACCGGTAGGTCCTCCTCGTTCTGTGGGTGCACTCGGCCTTCCGGGCGGCGGGGAAGAAGGGTGGTGAGGAGGCCGAGGGTGTCGGGGAGCATTCTAGCACACAGCTTCTGTCAAGGGAAGCAAGCGGGCGGGAGATGCGAGATGGACGTTCCCCGGGCTGTGGGATGAAATCCCGAGGCGTCAGCTACCAGCGCTCGCGATGGACGACGTCGTCGAAGGGGCGGCGGCGGCGCGACAGCGCGCTGCCAAGGCGCTGCTCGTCGGGCGCGGGGTGGCCGATCGTGACGATGCCGACCGGCGTGTGGTCAGCCGGGATGCCGAGGAGCGCTCGCAGATCGTCCTGACGCCAGACACCGTAGAAGAAGGCCGAGAGGCCTTCGTCGACGGCGGCGAGGAGGATGAGCATCATGGCGGCGCCGGCGTCGACGTGCCAGTAGGGGACGTACCAGAGGTCGTCGTCGCTCATGTTCGCGCGCACGCGCTGCTTATCGGGCTCGCGGTAGCGGCGGCGGTAGATCTCGGCGCTGGTGCAGACGATGATGTGCGCCGGCGCGCGCTGGAGGCCCTCGAGCATGCGCTCGCCCGCGGCAGCGATGCGCACTAGCGCCAGCCGCCGCTCCGGCTCGGTGACGATGACGAATTCGACGCCCTGGCTGTAGCCGGCGCTGGGGCCGCGGCGGGCGGCGTCGAGAATGCGATCGATGGCGTCCTGCGCGACGGGCGCGTCCGTGAAGGAGCGCACCATGCGGCGCCTGCGGACGACGTCTCGGAAGTCCATGGGAGAAGCGTTACTCAGAACATCCCGTAGCTGCGCGTGACCTCGAACTGGTAGATGAGGCGCTGCTCCTCGACCATGGTCCTGAGAAACTCGTCGATGGTCTTCTCCTGGCCGAACCACATGACGTGGCCGGCGCTCGGCGCGGGCGTCATCGATTGCTGGAGGGTCTGGAAGAGGCGCAGGTTCAGGGCGGGCGCGTCGGGGCCATCGAGGATGGCGACGGCGCACTCGAGGGCGAGCCAGCGGTACTGGGAGTCGAAGACGAAGAGCGTGGAGCGCGGGTCGCGGCGGAGGTGCTTGGTGCGGACGCGCCCTTTCGTGCCGGAGCTCCACAGCTTGCCGTCGATGAGACCCACGCCGACGCGGGCGGCGTGCGGCGCGCCATCGGGGCGGAGGGTGATCATGGCCGCCGAGTGGTTCTCCTCGAGGAAGGCTCGCACACGGTCGTCCATGGCGCTCCAGGATAGCAGAACGCCCCTCTGGTGAGGGGCGTTCTCCAGGTTTCGTTGGTAGCGGGGGAGGGATTCGAACCCTCGACCTCCGGGTTATGAGCCCGACGAGCTACCGCTGCTCTACCCCGCGGCAATCTGGATGCTGGAGGCTCGAGGCTGGAACCGCCAGCGCCTGATCAGGATAGCACGCTCCAGCTTCCGGCGTCCAGCCGTAGGCGAGGCTTGCAGCCTCGCCGCCGGCTCCGGCCACCGAACAACGTTGCATGTCTGCACTCGTAGTGCGCGCGGTTTACTATAGGTCAAGCCCTCGGCCATTAGTACGGCTCAGCTGCACGCATTGCTGCGCTTCCACCTGCCGCCTATCAAACGGGTGGTCTTCCCGTGGCCTTACTCCGCTAACCGGATGGGAGGCCTCATCTTGGGATGGGCTTCGCACTTAGATGCTTTCAGCGCTTATCCCTTCCAGACATGGCTACCCGGCGGTGCCCCTGGCGGGACAACCGGTGCACCAGCGGTCTGTCCGTCCCGGTCCTCTCGTACTAGGGACAGCTCCCCGCAAGCCTCCTGCGCCCACGCCGGATAGAGACCGAACTGTCTCACGACGTTCTGAACCCAGCTCGCGTACCGCTTTAACCGGCGAACAGCCGGACCCTTGGGACCTGCTCCAGCCCCAGGATGCGACGAGCCG
>Ga0326597_10011939_pt1 | contig 11466 bp, 9 predicted proteins | sample RVTome_12_FD_203789 | JGI IMG/M metagenome (GOLD analysis project Ga0326597, IMG submission 203789) | Soil microbial communities from uranium-contaminated site in the Upper Colorado River Basin, Wyoming, United States - RVT100D185 | ecosystem: Environmental > Terrestrial > Soil > Contaminated >...
CGATGCCATTGCCGGCGGTCAGTTGCGCGGGATGACGGGAAACCAGGAAAGTCCCAGGGTCACGCGCGCGGCCCTCGAATCGAGCGAGTCGATGTTCGAGCTCAGCGAACCGACCGAGACCTCGCTGAATCGGCCGGACGTCAGCAGCACGCCCAGATCCAGCGCGAGCGTACGGGTGAAGAACACGTCGAAGCCACCGCCGAGCGTGAAGCCCGCACCGTTGATGGACACGTCGGACTTGAGGAGCGGCGTCACCGGAATCGAGGCCTTCGCGCTCTGGCCCGTGAAGGCCGCCACCAGATAGGGAACGAAGGTGTGCTGGCCGCTGCCGATGGAGAAGCGTATTCCGAGATCCGCGAAGATCAGGTTGTAGCTGCCGTCGATGTCCGCAACGTCGATATCGACCCTCGCGACGTCGCCCCGCAGGAAGATCGACACCAGGCGGGAGGGCGCGTAGCCGGCGAGCAGATGGCCGCCGCTGCCCGTCTGCGCATCGCCGGTCTCGACTTCGAGGGACACGCCCGAAAAGCCCGCGCTCAGAACGAGTCCGCGCGTGTTCGAGCGACTGTCCTGCGCCGAGACGCGGACCGGGCCGGCCAGAGCCGTGACGATGAAGCCCGCCACCAGTACGGAATTCATCCAGGGCTTCGAAACGATCATGCCGCCTCCCGACCCGGGGTGCAACCGGTCACGGTCCGAAGCTAGAAGCCGGCCTCACCCGGTGCCAGAACCCGGATGCGGAACACGGCATGACCGATGCCCTGCATTCCCAGTGTCGTCGTCACGGGCTGCGACGGCGCCCGGCCATGTTGACGGGCAGGACCAGGACGCGCGGCCATGACGCTTGATATGCCGCCGGCGATCCCTTCAGATTGCGCCGATTGCGGAACCAGCCGACCGGGAGCGTGCCGTGGCGCCAGATCGAGCAACAACGAGTCCGGCACGACGCGCGCCGCGCGTGCCTGCCGCGAAAATCGCGGCCGGACTCGCCGCGGTCGTTGCCACCCTGGTGGTGGTGACCGCCGCCGTCGTCTACGCGATGAGTTCATTCCGTCTCGGCCGCCGCCACGACGTGCCTTCCGGCGATGGCATCGTCATTCCGACGGACAGTGCGTCGTTGGCGCGCGGGCGGTCCATCGCGAACGGTTTCGGTTCCTGCACGCTCTGTCACGGTGAAGATTTCGGCGGCCGCGTCTACGCGGATGCCGGGCCGCTGGGAATCATCGCCGGCCCCAACCTGACCGGGGGACGCGGCGGCATCGCGGGCGAACGGACCGACCAGGACCTGGTCCGCGCGATCCGCTACGGCGTGCGCCCGGACGGGAGTACGCTCATCGTCATGCCCAGCGAGGTCTACGTTTATCTGAGCGACGCGGATCTCGGCGCACTCATCGCCTTTCTCAAGACGCTTCCGCCCGTCGATCAGGAGGTGGCGAAAACCCGCTTCAGGCTTCTCGGTCGTGCACTCGTCGCGACGGGCCGACTGCCGCTCCTCACGGCAGAGAAGACGCCGAGGCCGCAGACCGTGCAGGCCATCGAAGCCGGGCCCACATCCGAGTATGGCAAATACCTGACGGATGCCGCAGGCTGTACCGGATGTCACGGTCACGGCCTCTCCGGTGGCCGCGTGGCCGGCCCACCCGACCTCCCGCTCGCATCGAATCTCACGCCCGCCGGTGCGATCGCGCGCTGGTCCGAACAGGAATTCACCCGCGCGCTGCGTGAAGGGATGCGGCCTGGCGGCGTGCCGATCGACTCCTTCATGCCGTGGCGTCAGCTCGGCCGCATGTCCGATGACGAGATCCATGCGATCTGGCTCTACCTGAAGACGGTGCCAGCCCGCGAGTTCGGCAACAAGTGACGATTCACGTGCCCGGCAGCGCCGGCATCGGATGGCGCTCGATCGTCTCCAATCCATCGTCGTCCGCCACAACCGTGTAAACGTACCGGGCTCCGATCGCGAGCACGCGCCGGCCCGCCTCCAGCTCGATGGTCGCGATGCGCCGAGCCTCCCGGTCGAACACGTCGTAGCGGCGAGGCTCCCCGACCGGTGTCATGGTCCCGACCCACAATCGTCCCGATGGATCGACTCTCGCATCGCCTGCGCGGAAGAAGGGAAGCGTTTCGGCGAACGTGGTCCGGCGGACCATGCGTTCGATTTCGGCCGGCGAATTCATCTCGGCCGTCGCGTGACCGAGTCCCCCGTCGGGTCCGCGGCCGCCGACCGGCGAGGAGAGCGCGAACTCACGGACGCAGGCTGTCCGGTCTTCCGCCGTCACGCGCTCGCGGCGAGTCGCGATGGGGGACCCCGCGGCCACGATCCGGCCACCGGCCAGCCAACGGACGCTGTAGTCGGCGCCGCTCACGATCGCAACTCGGCCGTCCGGGCCCACGGCCCACGCATCCTGCGCAGCGAAGACGACCATCGGAAGCCTGGGACCATCCTGCGGACCGCTGGGCTGGGGCGCCGGAGTACTGCCGTGAATCATGGCGAACGTCCAGACGCTGTCCGTCGCGGGATCCCAGATCGCGAGCTCGACGGAATCGCCGGCGGCACGCCGTCGCACCGTCCACGCGGGTATGGAGAAGTAGATGCGGCCCTGCGCATCCGCTCCCGCGGGATAAGCCGCCCCGGGTGACGGCGGCGTCAGGCTCCTCCGGATGCGGCCGTCCTGGTCGAGCACGTCGAGCCGGTTGTTCCCCATATCGACCAGCAGTGTCGAATCACCCCGGAAGAACCGAAGCGCTCCCGGCAGCCGGAATTCGTCCGGACCCGCCCCGATCCGCGTGCGATCGCTAACCCCGCCGTTAGCAAAGTCGATGACGGCGACACGTTCCTCGATGAAGTCCGACACGATAAGGCGACCATCGGCCAACTCCCGCGCACCCTGAATCAGGCTGAATTTCTGCGCCAGGGTCCGATCGGGGCTTTTCAGCACGGTCCGCGCGGCCGGGGAGCGTTGCAGCGCGGAAGCGCTGGTTGCGGGCATCATCAGCGCCGCGGCGAGGCCGAGAGCCGTTGCCGCAGCCCCGGAGCACGCCCGCCACGCCTGCGGCAGCCACCTGTTCGGCAACGGCTCGAGACGATGGCGATGAACGAAACGGGACCAGCCGCAGAGGGTCGAAAACCGCAGGCCTGACTTCGTCTGCATTGTCATTCTCCATGGTTCATGTCCGACGTTCGGGCGTCGGATCGTCGTCTGCCTGATCAGTCGGTCGATGTCGGCGCCGCGCCGCTCGACGTGCCGCTCCCGCCGCCGCCGGCGGACCGCCCGGTCACCGGTCGCGCACGCTCACCGCTTGAGGGCCGCCGCACGGACATCGCGCGCAACGCCCGGCCCCGATCCGTCCATGTCTCATGCAATGACCTGCAGCCCTCACGGAACGTGAATCGCAGCCCGGCTTCCGACTCCGCGCGGAGCGGCCCCCCGATGTCCGTTGCCCCGGGCGGGGCCGGCCGATTAGTCTCCCGTTCGAATTCCGATTTCCCCATGCCCGCTGCCCGGGCCTTGCCGGTGGAGCCATGGCCCTGAGCGCCTGGTACACGCTGGCCGTCATTGTCGCGACGACGGCCCTGCTGATGGGGACCTGGATCGGCGCGGATCTGATCCTCGTCGCGGCCATGACGGCGCTCCTCGTCGGCGGGATTCTCTCGCCCGCGGAAGCCCTCGCCGGCTTCGCCAATCCCGGCCTCGCCGCGATCGCCGTCCTCTACGTCGTCGCCTCGGGACTCATCGAAACCGGTGCGGCGCGGAACGTGGCGAACACGCTGCTCGGACGTCCCCGCTCCGTCCGCCAGGCGCAGGCCCGCCTGATGATGCCCGTGGTAGGCCTCAGCGCGTTCCTCAACAACACGCCGGTCGTGGCCATGCTCATCCCCTCGGTCCAGGAGTGGGCACGGAAGAACTCGATTCCGGTCTCGAAGCTCATGCTGCCGTTGAGCTATGCAGCCATCTTCGGTGGGACGTGCACGGTCATCGGCACGAGCACGAACCTCGTCGTGTCCGGGCTCGTCTCGACTCACACCGGACTGGCGCCGATCGGTTTCTTCGAGATCGCGTGGGTCGGTCTGCCGAGCGCGATCATCGGCGTGTTGTTCGTGATTCTCACGAGCCGCTGGCTGCTGCCACAGCGGCTGCCGCCGAACCGCGAACGATCCGACCCGCGGCAGTACGCTGTCGAGATGATGGTCGAGCCCGGAAGCTCGCTGGTGGGCAACACGATCGAGGCGGCCGGCCTGCGACGGCTGCCCGGCCTGTTCCTGGCCGAGATCGAGCGCGAGGGCAGCGTCCTGCCCGCTGTCGCGCCGACCGAACGGCTGCGCGATGCCGACCGCCTGATCTTCGTCGGCAGCGTCGATAGCGTCGTCGATCTGTACAAGATCCGGGGCCTGATCCCGGCGCCCGATCAGGTGTTCAAGCTGGACGCGCCGAGACCGGAACGGTTGCTGGTCGAGGCCGTCGTCTCCATGAGCTCGCCGCTGGTCGGGCAGACCATCCGCGATGGACGATTCCGCACGCGCTACGATGCGGTCGTCATTGCGGTCGCGCGTGATGGCGCGCGCATACCCGGCCGTATCGGCGACATTTCGCTGCGCCCCGGCGACGCGCTGCTGCTCGAAGCAAGGCCCGGATTCGCCGACCGGCATCGGCCGTCACGCGACTTCATTCTGGTGAGCGCACTCGAACACTCGAGCCCGCCGCGACACGAGCGCGCGCTGGCCGCCGGGCTGATCCTCGCCGCGCTGGTTGCGGCGGTCGCGGTGTTTCACGTCTCCATGCTCATCGCGGCCCTCGTCGCGGCCGGCCTGATGATCGGCGTGCGGTGCACGACCGGGCCGATTGCGCGGCGTGCCGTGGACTGGCAGGTCCTCACCGTGATTGCCGCGTCCCTCGCCCTCGGGACGGCCCTGGAGAAGACCGGCGTGGCCGCTCAACTCGCTCATGCATGGATCGGGCTCGCAGGCGGCAACGCATGGCTCGCGCTCGCCGCTGTCTACCTCGTCACGAGCGTGCTCACCAACTTGATCACGAACAACGCGGCCGCGGTGCTCGTGTTTCCGATCGCGGCTGCGGCCGCCGCAAGCCTCGATGTCAGCTTCCGACCGTTCATCATCGCGATCATGATGGCCGCATCCGCGAGCTTCGCGACGCCAATCGGCTACCAGACGAACCTCATGGTGTACGGGCCGGGTGGCTACCGCGCTGCGGACTACCTGCGGATCGGATTGCCGCTGAACATCCTGCTCGGCGTCGTCACCGTCCTGCTGACGCCGCGGATCTGGCCGTTCTGAACCACCAGGAGATGAAGGGGAAGCCCGGCCCGCGCAATGAGGACCGGCGCGCGAGGCGGGCGTGAAATCGGTATGCGGCCGCGTCAGTCGCTGCGGAGCACGGATAGCGGGTCGGCCCTCGCCGCTCGCTGCGCCGGCAACCAGCTCGCGAGCGCGGCCACTGCGAGCAGGATGACGACGACCAGCGCGTACGTCGGCAGATTCACGGGTTCCATGCCGAACAGAACGGCGCGCAGCAACCTCGACGCGAAGGCGGCCGAACCGAGGCCGATTGCGACGCCGGCCAGCGCCGGCGTGAATCCAGAGCTGAGCGCGCCGCGCATCACGTCGCTGCTCGAGGCGCCGAGCGCCATGCGCACGCCGAAATCCGGCAGCCGGGCGCCGACCAGGTGCGACATGACCCCATAGACGCCGACCCCGCCGAGCAGCAGAGCCAGGCAACCGAAGGCGACGAGTACCTGCATGATGAAACGGCGCCGTGCGAGCGAGTCGCCCAGAGCCGACGACAGGGATCGGACCTTCGCGATCGGGACATCCGGACCGAGGTCAGTGATGACGTCGCGGGCCGCTGCCGCAAGCGCATCCGCACGCGGCGCCTCGATCACCAGCTCCATCTGCGCACCGCCACGCGACCATTGCACCGCCGGCACATACATCTCGGGCAGGGGCGCGCGATCCAGGGACCGCTGATGTACATCGCCCACCACGCCGATCACCCGATGCGGCATCGAGCCGAACAACCTGATCACACGGCCCACCGGACTACCATCGGGCCACAGCGTGCGCGCGAACGTCGCATTGATCAGCATCACCGCCGGTAAGGCCGCTCCATCCGACGCGGCGATGTCGCGCCCCGAGATCAGCGGCTGATCGACCGCGTCGAAGTAGCCCGGCATGATCATCCGGAAATTCGCGCTCGGGAGCTGCACGTTGGGATCGGCCGCCTGGCCTTCCGCGAGGTAAGGGAAGCTCCAGTTGCCACTCGTGAACGGGAGCAGGTGGATCGCACCCACGCCGGTCACGCCCGGCAGCTGCCGCAGGCGCTCCGTCACGTCCTCGTAGAACTGCACGTACGTCTGACCCGAATAACGATCCGCAGGAGGTTGCACCTGGATCGCCAGCACATCGCTCGCGTCCACGCCTGCATCAACGGATTTCAATCGAAGAAAGCTGCCGATCATGAGACCGGCACCGGTCGTAAGTACCGTCGCCATCGCGATCTGCGCCGCGACGAGTAACCGGTTCAGGCGATGTGCGCCATGGACGAGGCCCGCGCCGCGACTCCCGGATGTGAGGTCCTGTCGTAGTTCCTCGCGCGCCGCGCGGAGCGCCGGCAACAGACCGAACAGCAGGAGGGACGCCAGGGAAACGACGAAAGAGAACGCGAGTATCCTTCCGTCGAGCGCGAGATCGCCGGTTCGCGGAAGCCCCGATACTTCCGCCACTCCCACGACCAGCAGAAGAACCCGCGCCAGCAGCACACCCAGCGCGCCGCCTGACACCGCGATGATCGTGCTTTCCGCGAGCTGCTGCCTGACCAGCCGGCCACGGCTCGCACCCATGGCTGCCTGCACTGCGAGTTCCCGGCGTCGACCCGCTGTCCGCGCAAGCAGCAGATTGGCCAGGTTGCCACACGCGATCAACAGCACCAGACCGACCGCCGCAAGGAGCGTCCACAGCAGCCGACGCACATCGCCGACCACCGAATCCAGAAAGCTGATCGCGCTCGCCGCCGCCACGGTCTCGTCGTCGAAACGGCTCGGGCTCGCTGACTTCAGACGCACCGCCAGGGACCGGACTTCCTGCGACGTTCGCTCGACCGTCGATCCCGCCGTCAGACGGCCCACGACCTCGGCCACGTACCACGAGCTGTCCGAAGCGAACGGTGTGCCGGACACCAGGCTGAAGGGTACCCAGATGTCCGCCGGATCGCCCTGCAGATTGTGACCCTCCGGCATCACACCAATCACCTCGCGCGTCGCGTGGCCGTATCCCGAAAAGGCAAGACGCCGGCCGATGACGCCGGGATCACCACCGAATCGCGTCTGCCACAACCCGTAGGCGAGGAGAACCACGTCCGAACGCGAAGGCTCCGTCTCCTCCTCCGTGAACACACGGCCGAGCGCCGGTCGGACACCAAATACGTCGAAATAAGCCACATCCACGACGCCCGCCGTCAGCACCGCCGCCTGCCCCTCTCCCGTCAGCGTCAGACCCCACCGCGATATGCCCGTCGCCGCCGCCACCGACGGCAGGCCCGTCGCCATTTCCCGCGACAGGGCGATGTTGAAATTCTCCGCCGGCCAGATTCGAACCAGTCGCTCCGAGCCCGGATAGGGAAGCGGCCGCAGCACGACCGCGTTCAGCACCGTGAACATCGCGACCGACGCACCGATCCCGAGCATCAACGTGAGGACCGCGACCACCGTATACGCAGGGCTCCGGCGTAACCGCCGCGCGCCAATCCGCACATCGCGCAGGAACCCGTGCAGGAACTCCCGACGACGCGTGCGCCGCTCGGACGCCGCATCGATCGCCAACAGCTCCGCACGCACACGCTCCACATCGCCGAACGCCTCGAGCGCTTTCCGCCTCGCCGCTTCCTCGGCCAATCCCGCCGCCATCAACTCCTCGACCCGGCCCTCCAGGTGAAAGCGGACCTCGTCGTCGATCGCCGCCTGCTCCCGATCCTCACCTTCCATTTCCGGGCCCCGCGTCACAGGGCCTCGCCAGGTCCGAGAACTACCCGCGCGACCGCTCGCACATGCTCCTTCCAGCTCGCCATCTCCCGCTTCAATCGACGCCGCCCCTTCACCGTGAGACGGTAGAACTTCGCCCGCCGTTTCCGCTCCGAAACGCCCCACGCCGACTCGACCAGGCCATCCCGCTCCAGCCGATGCAACGCCGGATACAACGCGCCTTCCTCGATCTTCAATGCGTCGCCCGCCAGTTCCGCGATCCGACGGCGGATGTCCAGCCCGTGAAGCTCGCCGCCCTCGAGGGTCCGCAGCAGCAGCAGGTTCAGCGTACCGTACAATGTTCTGGCTTCGATGTGGGTCATACCTCGGCTCCCTGTCCGTTTCCCTTGATATAATCAGCTTAGGTAACCGGATCAACCCCCCCGCCACCATTCCAGCAGCAGCCGCGCATGGACCGGCTGACCCCCCGAGGGCCGCCAACCGCGCGAGCCCTTCCCGTTTCGCTCGACCGCAACAACTACCTTCGCGTTCCGCGCGACTCCGCGCGACGTCGCGCGCCCCCGCGCGCCCCCCGGTCCGCCTCCGCGCGGGCAGTGCGGCCGGTGACACGATAGGTTCTCCCCGCGAAGTTCTTCGCGCGCCCGCGTCCGGACCGGACTCACGAACCGGCCGCGCCGGCGGTCATCGATGTGACCGGAGTGACGGACGCGGAACTGGTAGCCGAGACACTGGCGGGGGATCGTGCCGCTTTCGAGGTCCTGGCCCGACGCCACTTTCGCGCGGTGTTCGCGATCGCGCTTTCGTACATGCGTGACGCGGACGAGGCGGAAGACGTGTGCCAGGAGGTACTGGTGCGCGCGTGGGACCGGCTGGGTCAGTGCAGGGAACCGTCACGATTCGGTTCGTGGATCGTGCGCATAACACGGAATCAATCGATAAAGAGGCGTGCGTGGCTGGCGGTGCGTCGAGCGGCGGGTCTCGAGGAAGCCGTCTCTCGTCCGGCCAGGGACACGCCGGACGATGTGCTGCGCCGGTCGGGTCTGCGGGCGGTGCTGCGCGAAGCCCTGGGTCGGATCCGGCCGCGGCAGCGGGAGGTCGTGCTCCTGCACGATCTCGAGGGGTACACGCATGCGGAGATCGCAGAGCGGCTCGGCATTTCGGAGCTGATGTCGCGGCGGCATCTTTCGGATGCGCGTGCCGCACTTCGAAGACTGCTTGAATCGGGAGGCATGAACGAGCCGATCGACTTCGAGGGGTTGAGCGCTGCGCTCGTGCATGACAGGGAAGATCGTGTCGTGCGGGCAGTTCTGGATCGGATCGCCGGCCGTTCGCAGCCCGCCGGCGGGCTCACCGCGGCGATCCTGGGCGCATCGCGGATCGCGTTACCGGCGTGCATCGTGGCAGCGCTGCTCGCAGTGATCGGGGCGCGTGGGCCGTCGGGCATCGCGCCATCGAACATGAGTGCGGCGAGGGCGCTGGGTGTGCCGTTGGCGATCGAGCAGTTGATCCGTCAGCCGGAACCACCGTCGATCGACGAGATGCTGAACGCGTTCGGGGGCCGCCGGTGAAGCGGGGACTCCAGGCGGCCGGCGTGCTGACGCTCGTGTTCGTGGCGGGGGGGATCGTGGGCTTCGGCCTGACGTTACGAAGGGATCGCGGCGGACCGCCGCGGCCACCGCTGCCGACGGAAAGCGTTTCGGTCTACGAGCCGCTGGGGCTTACCCCGGACCAGCGGGCGCGGCTGGATTCCATCCTGTCGAGTGCGAGACCCGTGACCACGCGGATGATGGATTCCGTGCAGCTGCGTCTGCGTTCACACTTCGATTCGATCGAGCAGTCGATTCGCACGGTCCTCGATGCGGATCAGCTGCGCCGCCTCGATTCGCTACGTGCTACCGGCGGCCTGCCGCTGCCGGGAGTGCGGATGCGACGGCCGTCTCCGCCCGACACCACCTGACAGAATCCGACGGTGCCGGTCATGCCAGATGAATGAGCCAGCGACCGTCATTCCGGTAGACGCCTCGACAGGTCGAGGCGGACGACCCGCTCCACATCGTTCTCGTCCTTGCGCACGCCCAAGACAGCGTCGTTCGTGATGCGCGTGATGCGGACGCGTCCGGGCATGGCGATATCGCCGAGCCGTCGGCCCGCGGAATCCAGCACAGTCCACACACTGTCGCCCAGCCAGCCCGTCGCATCACTCGCGTTGATCGCCATCGGATCGATGCGCGCCACAGCGCCCATCCTCTGCACCCAGAGCGTGCCTTCCGGTCCGGCCCGGAGGTCCGTGATCGCAGGCAGCGTTTCATCGTACACGAGCTGAAGCCGGTCCACGGAGGCTGCGTCACCGCCGAGTCGCGAGAGCTTGCGGCGCAACAGCTCTTTCATCGCGAGCCGGTCCCCCTCCGTGAGCGGCGAACGCGTCCAGTCGCCGCTGCGAACGACCGACATGAGCCGGCCAGCCGGATCGGTGATGCGGACTTCGTCGCGATCCAGCGATGTCCATGCGATCCGGCCATCGGTCAGACGGCACCACAGTGCGCTGTTGACGATCAGCGGTACCACCGGCTGGCCCGGGACGCCGAGGGGTGAGGCCGGATAGTCGAACGAGAGGATCGTATCGAGCGGAGCGAACGCTCCCGTGGTCACGAACAGTCCATCCGATGTCGTGAACCGACCGGCCTCATCGCGCCCGATCGTGAGACCGCGAAACAGGAAACGCGTGGCATCCAGGCGCTCCCAGCTTCGCCCGCCCGGCCGGGGTTCCAGCCGGATCTCCCGCACGTAGCCGCCCTCCGGTCCGTACACGTTGATGCGCGTTTCGCCATAGTCGGGCACGTAGACGGTATCGCCGCCGCCGACCAGGATCGCATTCGCCCAGGGGCTCAGCTCACCCGGCCCCTTGCCCGGCCCGCCCAGGCGATACAGGAACGCGCCACCGTCATCGAATACGCGAACGTCACGCGTCGTCGCGTCCAGAACATGGATCCGCTCGCGACTGTCGACAGCGACGTCCGCGATCCGACCGAACAGATACGCCTCCTCTCCTTCCGGGCTGCCGATGGAAAGGCCGTCGGCAACCCGCCACGCCGCCGACTCCGGCCACAACCCGCGGCCCCGATTCTCCACCACTCGCACGCCGCTGCTGTCCCGGGCCTCACCGTCCCAGCCGCGCCGGTCCGCCGAACACGCGGCCGACAACACGATGAGTGCGACGACTCGTCCATCCACGTGTGCTCCTCCGAAAGGGGATCTCCGAATCCCGAGCGGTTTCCAGGCTCGTGTGAACGCCGTCCGCGCCGCTCCCCTCGCCGACAATTCGACCAGCCCGGTGGAGGGATCCGATTGCGCCACACATCGCGGTCTGTCCGCGCGCACATCGGAACATGATTCCAATCCACACCCCACCGCACACAGACTGCGCTCTCAGGCCGCGCGCGCCGTCACGAATCGGCTCAGGCCCGCAAGCGCCGA
>Ga0326597_10011940_pt1 | contig 11464 bp, 6 predicted proteins | sample RVTome_12_FD_203789 | JGI IMG/M metagenome (GOLD analysis project Ga0326597, IMG submission 203789) | Soil microbial communities from uranium-contaminated site in the Upper Colorado River Basin, Wyoming, United States - RVT100D185 | ecosystem: Environmental > Terrestrial > Soil > Contaminated >...
GCAGGGTCGGCCGTGAAGGCGGCGAGACGCAGCAGATCCGGCACGGGAACGAGCGTAGACGATCGTCGGTCCATTGCACCGGGCCGACGAGTCGCCCATGCTGGTTGCCCCGCCGCGGATCGCGGGGGCAGGATCGGGAGAGAGCTGCGTGGCGACCTGGGACGCGCGGGCATGGCTGGCCGGGCTCATCGGCTGCGAGCGAACAGAGCTCGCGGTTCGGAGCGTCGATACCTACGGCGACACGGAGACGCAGGTCAGGTACGAGCGCGGCGACCAGGCGATCGCTCGTCTGATCGTCGCCGGCCCGATCCTTCCGATGGGCAAACCGGACGGGCAGGGGCACTGGGCGGTGTCGGTGCGGATCGGCTCGGGCTCGCAGGACGTCCACAGCATCGACGTGCCACAGGCGGACGAGATCGTCTACTAGGTCGCCGTCATCGCGATAACCGCTTCAGCGTGCCCCTATGATCGCGCCAGCGTGCACTTCGGAATCATGCTTACTGCCGGGGATCCCCGGACAGCCGCAGATCTCGCGGCCGAGGCGGAGGCCGCGGGCTGGGACGGGGTGTTCACGTGGGACGGCGTCGCCATCGGGCCCGGTGACACGTATGACCCATGGGTGACGCTGGCGGCGATGGCGATGCGCACGTCGCGGGTCCGGCTGGGGGCGATCGTCACGCCGCCGTCGCGGCGGCGTCCGTGGAAGCTGGCCCGCGAGACGATGTCGGTCGACCGCCTGTCCGGGGGGCGGCTGGTCCTGCCGGTCGGACTGGGCGCGCTCGACGACGGCGCGTTCGGCAACGTCGGTGAGGCGACCGACACGCGGACCCGGGCGGAACGGCTCGACGAGTCGCTCGCGATCCTCGAGGGACTGTGGTCCGGCGAGCCGTTCGGGTTCGAGGGCCGCCACTACCGGTTCGGGCCGATGACCTTCCGGCCGACGCCGGTCCAGCGGCCACGGATCCCGATCTGGGTGGTCGGGGCGTGGCCGGCCGAGCGGTCGATGGCCCGGGCAGCGCGCTGGGACGGCATCCTGCCGTACGCCCTGCAGTCGTCTACGGCTGGGTCGGTCACGCCGGAGCTGGTGCGCGAGATCCGCGAGTGGATCGGCGCCCGCCGGTCGCTCGACGGCTATGACGTCGTCGTCGAGGGGGTCACGCTGGCGGACGACCCGGCCGCCGCGGCGGCGGAAACGGACCGCTGGGCGCGCGCCGGCGCCACGTGGTGGATCGAGTCCGACTGGGAGGCCGGGACCGTGGACGTACTGCGCGCGCGCATTGCCGCGGGACCGCCACGGGTCGAGGCATAGAGACCGCCATGACCGGCGCGTCTCCGCCGCTGCCGGGCGTTTAGCGAGCGTTTGGCCGCCCTTTCTATCGTTTGTTCCGTTGACCACGCCCTTAGGCTGAGGTCAGATCGCTGAACGGAGGTGCGGCGTGGTCCAGATCGAGGCGCCGACACGTGTTGATCCGCCCGCAGTGGAGAAGCTGGCTTCCAGGCTGCGCGGGCGGGTGGTTGGACCGACTGACGATGGGTACCAGCAGGCACGTGCCGTATGGAACGGCATGATCGACCGGCGCCCGTCGTTGATTGCACAGTGCGCGGGAGTCGCCGACGTGATCGACGCCCTGGCCGTTGCGCGCGAGCACGGGCTTCCGGTGACGGTACGAGGTGCAGGGCACAGTGTCGCTGGGAAGTCCGCTTCCGATGCCGGATTCGTCATCGATCTGGGGCCGATGCGCTGGGTGCACGTCGATCCCGAGTCGAGGATCGCCCGCGTGGGGCCGGGTGCGGTTGGCGGCGATCTTGACCGTGAGACCCAGGTACACGGGCTGGCCACCACCGGCGGCACCGACTCCACGACAGGGGTCATCGGGCTCACCCTCGGAGGCGGGGCCGGCTTTCTGACCCGGCGGTTCGGGCTGGCGATTGACAACCTCCTCGGCGCCTACGTTGTGCTGGCCGATGGCCGCGTGGTTCACGCCAGCGAGACGGACAACGCCGATCTCTTCTGGGCGCTTCGTGGAGGCGGGGGGAGTTTCGGCATTGTCACCGCTGTCGAACTGCGCCTCCATCCGCTTGGTCCCGAGCTGATGGTGGCCCAGGCGTTCCACCCCTACGAGGACGCCGGGACCGCCCTTCGATTCTTCCGGGACTTCACATCGGACGCGCCGGACGAGGTCGGCTTCTACGCCCTGGCAGTGAACGTGCCGCCGCTTCCGGGGTTCCCGGAGGCGTTCCACGGCAAGACCGCGATCGCCTTGATCGCTTCGTACGCCGGCAGCCTGGCCGACGGCGAGCGGGCCCTCCGACCGATCGGCGAGTTCGGCGAACCGATGCTGAAGGTCGTCGCGGCGATGCCGTACGCGGCCCTGCAGCAGAGCTTCGACGCGGCCAACCCTGCTCACGAGCGTTACTTCTGGAAGTCGCATTACCTCGGCAGCCTTACGGACGACGCCATCGATGTCTTTGTCGCTCACGTCGATCCGCTGCCCGGCCCGTTCAGTGCCGCCTGGTTCGAGCCGTTAGGCGGAGCGCTCGGCCGCGTTCCCGCGGAGGCCACCGCATTTCCCCATCGTGACGCCGCCTACAACTTCGCGATTTCGGCGGGTTGGACGGATGCGGCCGACGATGAACGCGCCGTCGCATGGACCCGCGCGTTCCACGATGCGATGACGCCGTGGGCGACGGGCGGCGTATACGCCAACTACGTCGGCCTCGACGATGTCGGCCACCTCCGCGCCAATTTCGACACCAACCTGGATCGGTTGCGCGAGGTCAAGGCGAAGTACGACCCGGAGGGCGTTTTCGGCCTGTGGGAAGGGGGCAGTTCATAGCGCGATGCCAGCGGACCCCGCCCAGGCCTCGATCTGGCGGACCAATTGCGCGGCGCCCATGCGGGCCGCGCGCTGGTGATTGATCAGGACCGTCCTCCGGGCTTCGTCCGTGTCACCGCTTTCGTGCAGGCTCTCCGCCAGCCGCCAGCCGGCATACGTTCTCCAGTACGCGTACGTCGCCTGCTCCGCGACACGGCGCCATCGATCGGGAATCGGCCGCGCGAGCCGTGAAGCCTCCGCCTCGGCGAGGGCGAGGAACGTCTGAGGCCGCTCCAGGCGAAAGCCGGCCAGCACGCCCGGTGGAGAGCGGAGGAGAAGCTCCTGCGCGCGCTCGGTTGCGGCACGCGCCCGCTGAATGTGGTCCTCGCGTGGGGCACCTCGGGACGCCACGGCAGCGTCGGCTTCCGCGCGCACGAGTACGCTCAGCGTCCCGACCTTGGTTGCCTCCTCGGCGCCGCGCACCTCCGCCGCACCGTGCTCCTCGGTGAGGGCGCGCACCTCGTCGAGGCGGCCCTGGTCGGCGCGAACCGCCGCCGCAAGCGGAAAGAGCACGCGGTAGTAGCGCGTCGCGCGCGCCGCCTCCCGGAGTCCCTCGATCGCCGTGTCAGCCTCCTCGTAGCGGCCCTGCATCCAGCGCATCGCGGCATGCAGCGTGAGCTTCGATGCCTTGACGGAACCCTCGACGTGGAACCGGTCGACCCGTCGGAGGAGCTCCTCCGCGCGCACGAGATCACCGCTCATGATGAACCCGAGACAGATCCATTCCACCAGGCTGGCTGCCCCGCCCCAGCGATCGCCGCCGGCGTCCAGCCAGGCGAGTTCCTCGTCGGCGAGCTCGGCTGCGGCGTGATGGTCACCGGCATAGTCGATCAGGGCAATGTGCAGCCGCATGTATACCCCGAGCAGGGCCGAAGGCTCGCCCAGCTCGCGAGCGACGGATAGAGCGCGGCGCAGCTGGAAGACCCCTTCTTCGGTGCGTCCCGCCGACGCCATGGCCGTACCCAGCGTTCGCAGCGCACGAACATGCGCCGACCGATCGCCGATGATGGCCGCCGTCGCCGCTGCGGCCTCGGCCGCCCCGATCACCTCGCCCGGGTCATCCTGCACGATCCGCAGGTGCATGTCGGCGTACTCGGTCAGCGCCCGGACCTTCACGGCCGACGGGTCCCGATTGGCGACCAGGTCTCGCGCCCGGCGCACCGACGCGAGCGCGGCGTGTTCCTGTGCGGCGCTGTACATCGCGCCGGCGGCGCGGACATGAAGCGTGGCCTCTCGCTCCGGGTCCGGATCGAGGTGCTCCAGCGCCGTGCGGATGTCGGCGATCGCCTGTTCGAACTGGCCATGCTTCGCTCGGTACCAGGCCAGCACCTCAGCGAGCCGAGCCACGTGACGCGAGGCGCCGAACTCCCGCGACCAGTCCAGCGCGGCCTGGATGTTGTCGCGCTCGGTGTCGAGCCGATCGAGCCAGGCCGCCTGCCCGCTGTCGTCGAGGTGATCGGTTGCCTCCTCGGCCAGCCGCAGGAACCAGTCGGCATGACGTCGAGCGACGTCGGCCAGCGCCCCCGATTCGCGCAGGCGATCCCTTGCGTACTCGCGAATCGTCTCGAGCAGACGGTAGCGGCGCCCGCCCGTGGTTTCGATCGGTGCGACCAGGCTCTTGTCGACCAGGTTGGCGAGCACGGCGGCCACCGGCTCGGACCTCGCCGATGGATCGGTGCAGATGTCCTCGACCATCTCGAGCGTGAAGGTGCCATTGAAAACGGCGAGGCGGGCGAACAGGGCGCGCTCACCATCGGTCAGGTGGTCGTAGCTCCAGGCCACCGTGGCCTGCAGCGTCTGGTGGCGAGCCGGGGAGCCTGGCTGGCTGCGCGCCAGCAGCCGGAACCGATTGTCGAGCCGATCGGCGACATCCTCGGGCGACAGCGAGCTCATCCGAGCAGCAGCCAGCTCGATGGCAAGCGGCAGCCCGTCCAGGCGCCGGCAGATGCTCGCCACCGTCGTGGCGTTGTCCGAGTCGAGCGTAAAGCCGCGCGATACGAGCGCGGCACGATCGGTGAAGAGCCGCACCGATGCGGAACCGGCGAGCGCCAGCGCGTCCCCATCGGTCGTCTCGGGGACATCGAGCGGTCGCACGGGGTACACGAGTTCACCGACGACGCCGAGCGGCTCGCGGCTGGTCGCAAGGACGCGCACGCCCGGTCCAGCGGCGAGGAGCACTGCGCTCAAGCGGGCACACGCGCTGAGGACGTGCTCGCAGTTGTCCAGCAGGATGAGCAGCGTCCGGCTCCGCAGCGACTCGCCCAGTGAGCCCTCGACCGACGGCCGATCGATCGGCAGCCCGAGCACCATGGCAAGTTCGTTCGAAACGAGGTTCGGGTCGCTGATCGCGGCCAGGTCCGCCATCCAGATGCCATCCGGGAACCGCAGCAGGACCTTCTCGGCCACCTCGAATGCGAGGCGCGTCTTGCCGCATCCCCCAACCCCGGTGAGCGTGACGAGACGGTGCTCGGCAAGCATCCCCGGCAGCTCGGAACGCTCGACGTCGCGGCCGACGAAGCTCGTCAATCGAGGCGGAAGGTTGTGCCGGATGCGGGAGGGCACGAGCGTCGGATCCTCACGGAAGATGCGCTCCTCCAGTGCGCGGAGGGTGGGTCCGGGCTCGAGGCCCAATTCATCGAACGCAGCTCGCGCCTGGTGATACGCCGCCAGAGCATCGGTCACCCGGCCGAGCCGGGCGCGCGCGAGCATGAGGTGCTCCCACAGGCGCTCGCGGTACGGATACTCGGGCGTATGGCGCTCGAGATCGGGAAGGGCCTCCTCGTTGCGCCCAAGCGCCAACAGGGCCTCGGCGCGCATCTCGATCAGCTCTGCCCGCAGCTCCTCGAGCCGGGCGATCTCTGGCGCCGCGAACGCGTCGTCCTGGAGCTCGGGGTACGGATGCCCGCGCCACAGGCGCAGGGCGGCGACGGCCTGGTCGGCGACGTCGGCCCAGCCGGCACGCCCGTACGCGGTACTCGTCGTCGTCGCCAGCGCATCGAACTCGGCTGCGTCGAACTCATGCGCGCCCAGTTCAACCCGGTAACCGGCGGCCGCAGTTGTGATGAGCGTTTCGCCGAGCTGGCGGCGGAGGCCCGACAGGTGCGTCTGCAGCGCCGCCCTGGCAGTGGGCGGCGGCTCCTCGCCCCAGAAGCGGTCGATGAGCGTATCGGCATCCAGTCGGCGTCCGGCCTCGGAGAGCATGATCGCCAGCAGCCGGCGCTGAGCAGGGCGCTCCAGGCGGATCTCGGTTTCCGATGTGACCTCGAGGGGTCCGAGGACCGCGAATCGCAGGACGCTTCCTCCTTGCTGGGCTCGCAAGGGTCCAGCGTTTGGCGCTGGTTTAGAGGCCCATCCTACCGTCGGCCCCCAGGCGTCCGAGGAGGCTCACGCGAGAGAGGGATCAGGCCGATGCGGATCGGAATAGTGATCGGGTTGCACGGCGGCGCGGGCAATGCTCCGACCTGGGCCCAGATTCGCGACCAGGTCCTGGCCTCCGAGCAGGCCGGATTCGACCTTGCCGTCGTCGAGGATGCGCTGTCGTATCGCGACGATGATGGGGTGATCGGCTACTGGGAGTCGGTCTCGATTGCGGGCGCGATGTGCGCGGTCACCTCGACGATCGCGATCGGCCACTCGGTGATCAACGCGCCGTACCGGTCCGCGGGACTGACGGCGAAAATCGCCGAGACCCTGGACGAGGTCTCCGGCGGCCGCTTCTTTCTGGGCATCGGCCTGGGCAACACGCTGGACTACGAGGAGTTCGGGGTCCCGGCCGACCATCGATATTCGCGCTTCGCGGAGACCATTCGGATCATCCATTCGCTGCTCAGGACGGGCGCAGCCGACATCGAGGGCCTGTATCAGTCCGCGCACGGTGCCGAGCTGATCCCGCGTGGGCCGAGGTCTCACGGACCGCCCATCGTCATCGCCGCCCGGGGGCCGAAGATGATGCAACTCGCCGCTCGCTATGCCGACGGTTGGAACTGGTGGACCTCGGGTGCTCCCGAGCTGGTGGAGTTGCGTGGCATCCTCGATGAGCTCGACCAGCAGTGTGCCGCGGCTGGACGCAACGGCGATCCGCTTCAGCGCTCGCTCGACCTCTACTCCCTCGACCCGCTGGGCACTGGCGTGGGAGGCGACGGCTGCATCACCGGGCCGCCGGATGAGATCGCCAGGGAGCTCATTCAGCTGGGCGCAGTGGGCTTCGACGAGGTCCGCTGCAACATCGTCGGCTCCGTCGAGGATCGCACCGTCGCCATCGAGGCGCTCGCGCCAGCCGTCCAAATCGTCCATGAGTCGGCCGACGCACGGTCCCTGCCGACCGATTAGTAGCCCGATGTCGCGAGGCCCTCGTCCGGCCCTGGTGGTTCGATCGCGCCGAGCGCCGCCGACCCGAAGAGAGCCGGCAGGTCCGCGCGTCCGGCCGCGCCGAGCTTGTCGTAGATCGCCCCCAGGTGGTTGTCGACCGTGCGGATGGAGATTCGCAGTCGTTCCGCGATCTCGCGCGACGTCCGACCGGTTGCAGCAAGTCGCGCGATCTCGAGCTCACGCGGCGTCAGTGGGGCCGGGACGGCGTCGGCGAGCGGCGGGGTGCGGGGGTTCTGGCAGCGTCCGGCCAGGAGCCCGGCCCGGGCGGCGGCGAGTCGCGCGAGCTGCGGTTCGCCTCGTCGGAGGTGAGCCGCTTGAGCCTGCCCGGCGGCCTCGGACGCGTAGAGCAGGCTGCCCATCCGCTCGAACGAGGCCGACACCCGATCAAGGTCTCCGCCGTCGTCGTCGGCCAGCGCCCGGGCATGGGCGGCCATGGTCGGAACCAGGTCGCCCTCGACCGACCTACCGAGCGCTCCCAACCGATCGACGACCAGTCCCGGGTGGCCGAGCCGAACGGCATCGTGGAACAGCCAGCTCGCCCACACCACGTGGGTATCGGCCGCGGCCCGGTCACCCGCGGCAAGACTGGCGCGAGCTGCGGTCTCGGGTCCGTCGTCGATCCAGCTGATCCACGCACTCGCCCGTTCCAGCCAGATACGCGACCGAACGTCGCGGGCGAGCGCGAATTCGACGATCTCGTCTCGGAGTCCGCGTGCCTCGTCGTACCGACCGAGCCATGTACAGACGACCGACGCGACGCCGGCGTCGATCGCGCGCACCGAGAAGGGGTCACGCTCCCTGGCGATCGACAACGCGCCGAGCATCGCTCGGCGCGAGTCCTCGAGCCTGCCGGCGAGCATCAGGCACTCGGCGAGGTTCATGCCCCACATCGTCACGACCTCGGGGGCTCCCGCATCGAGCGCTGCTCGGTATCCGGCAGTACCCAGCCTGACCGCGCGCACCTGGCGGCCCGCATACGCCGCCGCCATCACCCCGTTGATCCGGAGCATCGGCCCTGCGATCGGGAGCTCCTCGTGCGTTCGCGGGACGAGGCTGAGCCCGATCTCGACCTCATGCTCGGCCGCCGCGAACCGCCCGAGCATGACGTTGGCGATGCTCGAGTACATGAGGGCATGGACGATCGCCCTCGGTAGAGCGTCGGCCCGGTCGACCACCGCCCGTCCGGCGCGCGCGACGCCCGGCAGGTCGCCGGCGGCAGCCCGGAAGAGTACGTGGAGCGAGTCGATCTCGTCCCGCGCGCCGGGGTCGCGAACCCGACGTGCAGCCTGCTCGAGCACCTCGGCTGCCTCGGTCACCCGGCCAGCCCGGAAGTAGAGCATGTCCGCGCGAGCGAGGGCTGCTTCGCCGATCTCGCCCTCGGTTCGGGCGTGCAGCGCGGCTTCGAGGAACTGCACGTCTGCCTCGTCGACCCGATGCAGGCTCGCCATGGAGCGGCCCAGGAGGACGAGCGCCGTGACGTCGGCCGGCCTCGCGGATAGCGCTGCCCGCGCGAACCGCTCGGCCAGAAGCCCGTCGAACGCGGCGAGCGCTCGCCGGGACGCCGCGATGAACAGGTCCGGATCGGCCTCGCCGCCGCCGTCGAGCCGCCACAGCCCGAGCCGGAGGAGATCATCGCGCCGGTGCGCACCGGTTGCGCCGAGCTCGTCGGCGAGCTCTCGTTTCAGTCGCCGCGCGCGCGTCTCCGGAAGGGCAGCGGCGACGGTCTCGCCGTAAAGCGGATGCCCAAGGCTGGCATGCCGGCGGTTGCCACTTCGGCGGACGATGAGGATACGGCGCTCCTCGAGGCGCTCGAGCGAAGCCGGGTCGGTCAGTCGCTCCAGCAGGGCGAGATCGACCGAGCCGGCCAGGGCGATGAGCTCCACCGCCTTGCGCTCGATGTCGCTGAGGCGACCGAGCCGGGACTCGACGAGATCGTGCAGCCGGGGACGGGGCTTCCACGGCCCCTTCAGGTGCCAACCGACGGACCCGAGGATGAGCGCGCCGGCCTCCAGGGCGCCGTCCACGAGCTCGCGAAGAAGCAGCGGATTCCCGCGCGAACGCCGCCACAGCGCGGCGGCGGTGAGCGGCTCGAGCGGACCGCCGAGCACCTCCTCGGCGAGGGCCAGCGTTGCCCGTTCGTCCAGTGGCCCGAGATCCACCCGTTCCACGCCGCCGTCCTTCCAGTTGTCGCGCAGCGCGTCCGGGGCAGCGTGGCCCTCGCGTCGCGTGAGGACGACGAACGCATCACCGCTGCGCGCGACCGTGTGGATGAGGACGGCCGACTGTTCGTCCAGCGCGTGGATGTCGTCGACGCCGAGAACGAAGGGGCCCTTCGGCGACCCGCGCGCCGCCAGCTCTGCCTGGACGGTCGCCAGGAGCTCGCGTTCGTTCGCCGCACCTGGTAGGAGCGACAAGGACTGCGCAAACGCACCGAACGGCAGGCCGGCCGCTGCCGGCGACGCCTCGACCCACTCGGTCTGCCGGCCCTGCGCCGCCGCGGCCCGGAGGACTTCGATCGCCAGCCGACTCTTGCCCACTCCCGCCTCGCCGACGATCTCGATCCCGCTGGCGGACCCGTGGGCAGCGAGTGCGCCGAGGCGACGGAGGATCGGATCGCGGCCGATCAGCGGCCACTCCATTCGGGAATGCTACTGGTCCTGAGCAAGCGGGCGGTGTGTCATGAGCAGTCCGCTACTCATGACACGACCACGGGACCGTGCGTTCCTGTTGGGAACCGCATGCGTCCGAGTCGGGGGGAAGCGTGGATCCGCGTTCCTGCGTGCCTTGAGGCCACCGTCGGCGGTGTCCATTCGCGTCCCTGAGCGCCTTGCATCCATAGGCGCATGACGTTTAGCAGCCGTTTATCCGGCGGGCCTAGGTTTCGACCGCGTCGTCTATCACTGGAGGAGAGAAGTGGGGCTCCGCGCGACGTCGATCCGGCTACGTGCCCAGTTCGGTGAGGGCAGCCGGGACGGCATGCGTCGTGGCCTCACTCGTCGGATCGGGGCGGCCCTGCTCGTCGTCGCCCTTGCGCTCCTCGCCACCCAGGCGGCGGTCGTCCTTGTCCGGGCCGCGCCGTGCACGATCAACTGGGGCGGCGGAGGGGACGGGACGTCCTGGAACGACCCCCTGAACTGGGACATTCCCTCGGTGCCCGGGGCCGCCGATCACGTGTGCATCGAGCCGCTCGCTCCTGTCACCGTCATCCACGGTGGTTCGAGCGGCTCGATCCAGAGCCTGGTCACAAATGCCAACGCCACGCTCCAGACCACGAGCGCAAACCTCAGCGTCGCGGGCGCGTCGACGATTGGCGCCGACCTGGCCTTGACGGGCACCGGCGACCTGACCTTCCCGGCCGGGGTGGCGGTGGGCGGCGCGCTGACGGTGACCGGCTCGAGCGCCGTGCTCACCGTCGACGGCCCGTCGAGTGCCGGCAGCCTCGTCCTGGGCAACGGGACGATCCGGCGGACCGATGCGCTCTCCGCCGGCACCCTCGACGTGGCCGGCACGTTCACCTGGTCGGGCGGCACGATCTCGCTCCTGCCGGTCACGATCGACGGCGCCGGGACGTGGTCGGGCAGCTTCAAGAGCCTGTCGGCCGCCGTCCTGACGCTCAATGGCCCGACCGACTGGCAGGCCGAACGGATCGACGTGTCGAACGCCAGCCAGATCGTCAACACCGCCACCTGGACGATCAACCACGACGATGCCTGGCTGCGCCACGCGAGCGGTGCCGCCTCGTCGGTCACCAACGACCCGACCGGCACGCTCGTCGTCAACGACACCGCGTCGACCCAGATCGACCTCGGCTTCGACAACGACGGCTCGATCACGTGGGGCTCGACCGGCACGCTCCAGCTGCAGGGCGGCGGGACGACGACGGTGACGGTCGACATCCCGACCGGCGCCACCCTCGAGCTGGCGGGCACCCACACCTGGACCGCGGCCTCCGACCTGACCGGCGACGGGACGCTCCGGGTGACCGGCGGCAGCACGACGTTCGACGGCGCGTTCGGCTTCGATGGCCACGTCGTGACGACGTCGGGCTCGGCGACGGTCAACGCGGCCGTCCAGTCGACGATCGCCGCGGCGACCTTGACGGGCACCGGCGACCTGACCTTCCCGGCCGGGGTGGCGGTGGGCGGCGCGCTGACGGTGACCGGCTCGAGCGCCGTGCTCACCGTCGACGGCCCGTCGAGTGCCGGCAGCCTCGTCCTGGG
>Ga0326597_10011941_pt1 | contig 11464 bp, 10 predicted proteins | sample RVTome_12_FD_203789 | JGI IMG/M metagenome (GOLD analysis project Ga0326597, IMG submission 203789) | Soil microbial communities from uranium-contaminated site in the Upper Colorado River Basin, Wyoming, United States - RVT100D185 | ecosystem: Environmental > Terrestrial > Soil > Contaminated >...
GCTCGTGTCGACGCGCACACGGCCATCGAGATGTCGCTGGCCGTGGTGGGCGCGACGAGCCTCGTCGGCGCGCTCGTCCACGCGCGAGCGGGACGCGTGGACCTGCGCGCGGGGGCCGGCTTCGGCGGGGCGGGGATGATCGGAGCTCCCCTCGGCGCGCGCGCCTCGCATGCCGTGGCCGGACCCACGCTGCTGCTGCTGTTCGCCCTCCTCATGATCGGTGTCGGCGGGCTCATGCTGCGCAACGGCCCGCTGGTGGCGTCCCCAATCTCCCGGCCGCCCCGCCGTGTCGCGGTGCCGGCCGTCGGGTTCGCGGTCGGCCTGCTCACGGGATTCCTGGGCGTGGGAGGCGGGTTCCTCGTCGTGCCCGCGCTCGCCCTCCTCGCGGCCCTGCCGATGCACACCGCGGTGGGCACGTCGCTTCTCGTCATTGCCCTGAGCTCGGCGGCCGGTCTCGCCGGACACGTCCACCTGGGGCGGCTGCCACTGGGCCTCACCGCCGCGTTCACCGTGGCCTCCGTCCTCGGGGCCCTCGCCGGCGTGCGCGTGGCGGGGACGCTCGACGCCGTCCACCTCCGACGCTCTTTCGCCGTTTTCGTCGTGCTCGTGGGCCTGGCGCTGCTGGCGGCGAACCTTTGAGCCGAGGCCCCTGGAGAGTCGAAGCCTCGGGGTCCCCGCGCGGCCGGGATGGCGAGCGGCGCCCCGGTTGGTCGACTCCTTGCCCGCAAGTGCGTGGTTCGGTTACACTTCGCCAGGGAGGACCAGCTCATGGCCCAGGGCCCTGACATGGCGCGAGCCCGCTGTGTCCACTGTCGGGAAGAGGTCACGGTCGCCGCGCAGTACGCCCATGGGGACCACTTCAAGTGCGGGACCTGCGGGACGAAGCACAAGGTCGTTCGCGGGGACAAGCTTCGGCTGGTCCTCGCCGACGCCACGCCGCTGCGCGAGGCGCTCGCCCAGAATCAGCAGCACATCGACCGGCTCCGGGGGGAGCTCGCCCAGGCTCGAGGCAGCTTCGGCATCGGCGCCAACGGCTTCGGCATCGGGCTGATCTACGCGCTCTACCAGGTGGGCTTCAATGGCGCAGATCTCAGCTCGAACCTGCTCGCCAACGCGATCGGCGTCGCCCTCGTCTCCGGTCTCCTCCTCGAGGCCGCGAACTGGTCGTTTTTGGCCAAGCGCAGCGCGATCACCCGCCTCAGCGGGGAGATCGCGGAGGCCGAAGCGGAGGCCAACCGGGTGAGACAGCTGATCCGCGACGCCACGCGCGTCTAGCTTCCGCGGCCGGGGTGCGGTGCCGGGCACACGACCGCTACTCGATCTGGCCTCCGTCGAGGAGGTTCACGAGAGTCCAGTAGATGGAGTGGGAGCATCGAGGCACGTCGCGCTCGAGCTCCTCGATCGAGGCACCCTTCTTGAGCCGCGACCAGACCGACGCGGCGAGCTCCACCGAGTCGGCGTCTTCCCAGGCGAGCTGAGCGCTCTTCTGGCGGAAGACCCGGTCGCGATCGGGCAGCTTCTCTCGCAGGACCGGAAGCTCGTCCTGCAGGCGCACCGACTCCATGAGGAGGGAAATGGCGGGGAGACTGACCTCGCTCGAGACCTCTTCCTCCCCGATGTCCCGCCCGGTGAAGGAGAACTCACCCTCGACGGTGCTCTGGAACAGCTGGAAGACGGCGTCGTCGCCGGTCAGCTGGCCGTAGCGCGCCCGATAGATGTTCCCGCGGAAGAAGAACAGCTCGGCGAGCTTCCGCTTGTCGCGGGACACCACCAGATTGCCGTTCTGGTGCGAGCCGATGAGCGTCTGGATGACGGTCGCGAGGTCGAAGAAGCGGAGGCTTCCCTGCAGCTGCTTGCCCGCGGCCCGGGGGACCTTGAGGGTCGTGGTTTCGAGGCGGCGGGCGAGGACGACGCAGAGATTGCGGGAGAAGGCGGGCAGGGTGTCCATCAGGTCGATGAAGACGGTCCGGTCGACGACGAACAGCTCGGCGTGCTCCGGCGAGCGGACGGTGGCGCTGCGGGGCGAGCCGGTCAGAAGGGCGAGCTCACCCAGCACCTCGCCCGTCCCGAGGTAGGCGACCGGCACGGGCTCGGTGGCATCCGATGGCGTGGAGAGGACCTCGAGGACCCCGCTTTTGACCACGAACAGACGGTCGCCCCGGTCGCCCTGCAGGAACACGACCTCGCCGGGACCGAACTCGAGGAGCTGGCCCTGGGCGAGAACGGCGCGGATCACCGCATCCGGCTGGCTCTCGAAAAGCTCGGAGTGACGCAGAAAGACCGGGTCGATCGGTTCCGCCATGTGAGGGAGAGCGATTATAAGCCCTCGTCCGGGTCGCGCCATGGCCGAGGGCACCTGTGCTACCATCCTCGCCACGAGGGGCGAGGGGGGCCTGTTCCGGAGCAGAGGATCGTGTCCAACCCGTTGAAAAGAGAGCTCTTATCGCAGTATGACCGTGGGATGACCTAGGCTCGGGCCATCCACGTGTCTCCAGCGCGCAACCTCTTCTTCCCTACGGAGCTCTCGAGATGACCACCTCTGCCGTTTCCGCCATCGTTCCTTCCGACGTGCACGCCATCCTGGCGCGCCACATCCTCGCCGACGGTTTCGACATCGTCTTCGACTTCGACAAGAGCCACGGCGCGTGGATCCACGACTTGCGTTCCAGGGCCGAGTTCCTGGACTTCTGCACCTTCTTCGCATCGAGCCCGATCGGCTACAACCACCCCGGCATGCACGACCCCGACTTCCTGAGGGTCCTGCACCGGGTCGCCCAGCTCAAGCCCTCTCAGTCGGACGTGTACAGCGTCGAGCTCGCCTCGTTCGTGGAGACCTTCTCGCGACTCGCCGTCCCCGACTACCTGCCCCACTCCTTCTTCATCGAGGGCGGAGCCCTCGCCGTCGAGAACACGCTCAAGACCGCCTTCGACTGGAAGGTCCGCCGGAACCGGGCAAAGGGCATCGCCGGGGAGAAGGGCCAGCAGGTCCTCCACTTCCGGGAGGCATTCCATGGGCGCACGGGCTACACGCTGTCGCTGACGAACACCGACCCCGTGAAGACCGACCTGTTCCCCAAGTTCCGCTGGCCGCGCGTGCACAACCCGAAGCTGCGCTTCCCGGTGACGGGCGAGGTCGAGCGGGACGTGGTGGAGGAGGAGGAGCGGTCCCTCGAGGAGATCGACAAGGCGTTCGCCGACAACCCCGACGACATCGCCGCGATCCTCATCGAGCCGATTCAGGGCGAGGGGGGCGACAACCACTTCCGTCCCGCCTTCCTCCAGGCGCTCGAGCGTGCCGCCCGCGAGCACGAGGTCTTCTTCATCGTGGACGAGGTCCAGACCGGAGTGGGCCTCACCGGTCGGATGTGGGCGCACGAGCACTTCGGCATCCGCCCCGACGCCCTCGCCTTCGGCAAGAAGACCCAGGTCTGCGGCTGTTTGGTCGGACCGAAGGTGGACGAAGAGCCCCAGAACGTCTTCAAGGTGCGCTCCCGGATCAACTCGACCTGGGGGGGTGGCCTGACCGACATGGTGAGGTTCGGACGCTTCCTCGAGATCATTCACGAGGAGCGGCTCCTGGAGAACGCGCGCGAGATCGGCGAGCGCCTCGTCGAGGGACTGCGCGACATCGAGCGCGAGTCGGGAGGACTGGTCACGAACTGCCGGGGACGCGGCCTCATGATCGCGTTCGATCTGCCGAGCGCGGAGATCCAGGGCCGGCTCCATCGCAAGCTCGTGGCGCAGAGAATGCTACTGCTGACCTGCGGATCGAAGTCGATCCGGTTCCGTCCACCCCTGAACCTGCGGGCGGAAGAAGCCGACGCTGCCCTGGACATCGTCCGCAAGGGCGTCAAGGAGCTTTAGAGAATGATCGAGCGCGAGGCCAACGTGCGGATCTACAGCGAGACCCTGGCCAACCTCCTCGGGGCCAAGGTCGCCAACGGCAAGCTGGTCCGCGTGTCCTCCGAGGGTTTCTACGAGGTCACGCTGGCGACCCAGGGAGGCAACTACACGACCCTTCTTCCCATCGCCTCCACCGTCATCATGGTCGCCCGACCGGACGTGGAGACGGAGACGCTCGAGGTCGAGCGCTGAGGGGCGGAGCGAACCCGGGGAGGCGTCCGTAATGGCGGGGACGGTCAAGGTCGCGGTGATCGGCCTGGGCTCGGTCGGCCAGGCGGTGACCCGCCTCCTCCTCCAGACACCGGGCATCAAGCTCGTGGGCACCGCGGATTCGGCGCCGCTCGTGGGCGGCCAGGACCTCGGAGTGGTCCTGGGCCTGCCCCGCAAGCTCCGCGCGAAGGTCGAGGGAAACCCCGACCGCTTCATCAAGAAGCTGCGCGCCGACGTGGCGTTCGTGTGCACGTCGTCCCACCTCAAGGCCGTCAAGCCGCTGCTGCTCGCCCTCGTCTCGCGGCGGGTCCGGGTCCTCACCACCTGCGAGGAGCTGGCCTTCCCCACTCCCCCCCGCGCCGCCGCGTTCCGGGAGATCGACCGCGTGGCCCGAAGCCGGAAGGTCGCCGTGCTCGCCTCCGGTCTCAACCCCGGCTTCGCGATGGACGCCCTCGCGCTCATGCTCTCCGCGCCGTGCACGGGAGTGCGGCGGGTCTCGGTGACCCGGGTGCTCGACGCGGGGACGCGCAAGCTCCCTCTGCAGCGTCGGGTCGGAGCGGGGCTGACGCTGGGTCAGTTCCGGCGGGCGGTGACCGAGGGCACGGTGCGCCACGTCGGCCTGGTCGAGTCGGTCCACATGATCGCGAGCGCGCTCGGCTGGAAGCTCGACCGGGTCGACGAGACGCTCGAGCCGGCGATTGCTCCCCGCGATCTGGACACCGAGCACCTCCGGATCGCCGCCGGGGCCGCCGCCGGAATCCGCCAGTCCGCCCGCGGCTACCGCAAGGGCGAACTCGTCGTGAGCCTCGATCTGCAGGTCTATGTCGGCGCGGAGTCTCCGCGCGATCACATCCTCGTGGACGCTGTCCCGCCGGTCGACGCCACGATCTCCGGCGGTGTGTCCGGAGACGCGGCGACGGCCGCGCTCCTCGTCAACACGCTGCCCCGACTGCTGGCCGCGCCCGCCGGCCTGCTCACCGCGAAGGACCTGCCGCTGGTCCACGCCCTCAACCCGCAGGAGCTGACGGCCGCGCCCGGCACCGGGAGGCGCTGAGAGGGCGGGCGAAACACGATGAAGGGAGAGCTTGCCGAGGGCGTCGTTCCCGCCCTGCTCCGCGAGCTCTACGTGGGCCGCCGCAACGGGACCCTGCACTTCCAGAAGGGCGACGAGACGCAGCGCGTGCGGGTGCGACGGGGCCACATCGTCAACGCCCACACCAACGTCGTCGAGGAGCGTCTGGGGGAGATCCTCGTCAAGAGGGGGCTCCTGAGCGCGGACGACCTCGCTCGCGCCACCGAGGTCGTGGTGAGGGACAAGAAGCGGCTCGGGGGGGTCCTCCTCGAGCTGGGGCTCATGGACAAGAGCGGCCTCGAGGACGCGGTGGCGCTCCACGTCCACGGGCTGCTGACCAAGGTGTTCACCTGGAACGAGGGCACCTATTTCTTCGAGGAGGAGGAGGAAGCAGGGGGCGACGAGCTGACCCTCAAGCTGTCGACGGCAGAGCTGCTCCTCGAGGCCGTCCGCGCCATCCAGGACCCCGACGTCGTGAGCTTCCTGCTCGGCGACCTCGATCGGACAGTGGCGCTGTCGGAGGACCCGCTGCTGCGCTTCCAGCAGCTCGCCCTCTCTCCCACCGACGGCTTCGTGCTCTCGCGAGTGGACGACTCGCTGAACGCGCGCGAGATCGAGCAGTTGATACCACTGCCCGCCGAAGACGTGCGGCGGAGCCTGCTCGGGCTGGTGTCGACGGGCATGGTCGAGCTTCGGGAACGCCCCGCGCCGGAGAAGGCGAGCGCAAGAGCCTCCGGTCCGGGGTCGTCCGATCCGCCCGCCACTGCCCGGCCCGCCCCTCCCTCGCCCGCTCCACCGCCTCCCGCCGCGTCCGCTCCACCGCCTCCCGCCGCGTCCGCTCCACCGCCTCCCGCCGCGTCCGCTCCACCGCCTCCCGCCGCGTCCGCTCCACCGCCTCCCGCCGCGTCCGCGGCAGGGGCCCCACCCGGCGCCGGGGATCCGGCGGATAAACGACGGCGCGAGGTCCTCGAGGCGTACGAGGGGCTGAAGTCGAAGACCCACTTCGAGATCCTGGGGCTGCCCCGCGCATCCTCCGCCGCCGACGTCAAGGAGGCGTACTTCCGCCTCGCGCGGCGGTTCCACCCCGACGTCCACCACGGCGCCTCGCTGGGCGACCTGCGCGACCAGCTCGAGAAGGTGTTCATCAGGCTCGGCGAGGCCTACGACATCCTGCGCGACACGAACAAGCGCCGCGATTACGAGGAGCGCCTCGGACGCCTGCAGCCCCGCGCGGGCCACGAGGCGACGACTCCGGGCGTCGTGGACACGGGCCCTCCGCCCCCCGACCCGGAAGAGGAGGCCCGCCAGAGGCAGCAGGCCCTCCAACGAGCGGAGAAGCTCTACGAACAGGAGAAGTACTTCGATGCCATCCAGCTCGCCCGGCCGCTCGTCGACACGGTTCCGGACAAGCTGAAGGTGCGGGCGCGGCTGGTGCTCGCCCGCTCCTACCTGAAGAACCCGAACTGGGCCAAGGACGCCGAGCAGGTCCTCCTCGACGCGGTGCGCGACGACCCGAAGGCGGCCGCCGCGTACCTGCTGCTCGGGGGCCTCTACCGCGACCGCGGGCTCCGGGCGAGGGCGACGAGCATGTTTCGTCGAGTGGTCGAGCTGCGGCCCGACGACGAGGAGGCGAAACAGCAGCTGGCAACCCTGGAGCCCGACCCGCCCCCGCCCGAGGACGAGGGCGGCGGCCTGCTGCGCAAGATCTTCAAGCGATCGTGACGCGCGCCCTGGTGCTCCTCGTCGCGCTCGCCGCCACCGCGCCGGCCACCGGCCCGGAAGAGGTCGTCGTCTTCGTGAACGGCGACCGGCTGAGCGGGACGATCGCCGCCCGGGGGACGAAACGGGTGCGGTTGAAGACGCCCTACGGTCTCCTCGTCATCCCGAACGAGCGGATCGAGCGCCTCATCCACGCCGACGGCCGCGAAGAGGTGGTGAACCCGCCTCTGGCACCGCCGCCGCCCGTCGTCAGGCTCCTGGTCGTCGTGGTGGGAGACACGTTCTGGCAGGCCTGGGCCCCCCAGCGCACTCCCGCCGACCCGAGCCTTCGCCTCTCCGCTGCGCTCGACGGGAAGACCGTCGCCACCTACCTTGACGCGCACCTCGACCCCGACGACCTGCCGGGCGCCGTCGTGAACTCCTTCGTCTTCTCCCCCGAGCGTCTCTTCGTTCAGCCCGCGCCCGGGGTGAAGGCCGTCCCTCCCGAGCGCGTCGCGGCTCGGGTCCGCCTCGCCCTCGAGCTTCCCGTGGAGATGGCCGGCTCTCATCGCCTCGGCCTCGCCTACGAGGTGAACGACGCCCTGGTTTCGGCCGCGCAGTGGCGAGCGGTGATCGAGTCGGAGACAGTCGTCGAACTGTCCACCGATCGCGCGACCGTCGTGCGCCTCGCGCAGGAGCGGGGGCAGATGGAGTTCCACCGCGGATCCATGCGCCGCGTCGAGACGTTTCGCGCGACCGTCGAGAACGCCAGCGCACCTTGACACTCCCCGGGGCGGCGCCTAGTCTCGAAGAGTGGAGACCGCGGCGCTCGTCGAGTTCCTTCCCGCGCTCGCTCTGGCCATCGCCCTCGCGGCGTCCGCCGGCCTGCGCGCGTGGCTGCCCCTGCTGCTGGCCGGCGTGCTCGCCCGCACCGGCGTCCTCGACCTGGGTCCCTCCTTCGCGTTTCTCTCGTCGAACAAGGCCCTGGTGCTGTTCGGGGTGGCCACCGCGATCGAGCTCGTGGGCGACAAGATCCCCGCCGTCGACCATGCGCTCGACGTGATCGGCACTCCGTTGCGCCCGGCGGCGGGGGCGCTGCTCGCGGCCTCGGTGCTGGGGACGGTCTCGGACCCCCTGACCGCCGTCGTGCTGGGGACCGCGGTCGGCGCGCCCTCCGCCCTCGTGCCCCACGCGCTCAAGACGGCCCTGCGGACCGCCTCGACGACGCTGACGGGAGGGCTCGCCAACCCGGTGATCAGCCTGATCGAGGACGCGATCTCGGTTGTCCTCTTCGTCCTCGCCGTGCTCGTGCCGCTGTTGGTGATCGGGCTGCTCGCCTTCGCGGTCTACTTCTCGCTACGGCTCGTGCGTCGGCGCCGCGTGGCGGTGGCGGAGTGACGCGCCGCGCCGCCCTCTCGCTCCTCCTCGCCGCCGTTCTCGCCGGAGGCGGAGCCCTCCTCGCCCGGGCCCAGACCCCACGGGCGCCGGCCGAGATCAAGCCGTTCACTCTCGAGGTCGAGGTCGACGTCGTGTCCGTGACCGCGGTGGTGTTCGACAAGAAGGGGACCTTCGTTCGGGGACTCGGGCCGGGGGACGTCAGGCTCTACGAGGACGGGATCCCCCAGGAGGTCTCGTACTTTCGCGAGGCCTCGACCGATGCCGACGCGCGCGTGCCGCTGTCGGTGGTGCTGGTGCTGGACACGAGCGGCAGCATGAGGGAGAGCATGCGCTTCCTCAGCGAGGCCGTGCTCAACTTCGTCTACAAGCTCGACGCGGTGGACAAGGCGATGGTCGTCAGCTTCAACGACAGCGTCAAGGGCAGCGCGGAGTTCACCGGCGACATCGACCGGCTCGAGCGATTCGTCGACGGCCTCGAGGCGTACGGCGGCACGAGCCTGTACGACGCCATCCACTACTCGCTCAACCGGATCCGCGACGAGCCCGGGCGCAAGGCCGTCATCGTGTTCAGCGACGGGGCCGACACGACCTCCACGATGCGGGACCGGGAGGTCGTCGATTACGCGCGGGCGGTCGAGGCGACCGTCTACTCGATCGGCTTCAAGGGATCGGGGCCGGGAGGCAGTCCCCGGGGCTTCCTCAGGAAGATCGCGAGCGAAACGGGCGGACAGTTCTTCGCTCCGGGCAACATCGGCGACCTGATCAAGGTGTTCACCGAGATCTCGGACGAGCTCAAGAACCACTACCTGCTCGCCTACAGCCCGCAACGCGAGGCGGACGGGACCTGGCGTGAGATCCGGCTCGAGGTCGACCGGCCCGACGTCGAGGTCCGGGTGCGCAAAGGCTACTTCGCGATCAAGCGGCGCCGCGCCGGAGGCTAGTGCCGCTCCCGCCACCGGCGCTCTCGCCCGCGGAGCTCTCCGAGCTTCGCCGGGCGCGCGAGCTGCTCGAGAGCGGCGGCCTCGTCGTGCGTCTCGCCGAGGCGATCGGCCAGCCTCTCGAGGCCGGGCTCGCTCGGCTGCCCGCCCGCGCCCAAAACGCGATCCACGGCGCGACGCAGGGCGCGCTGGAGCAGGCGCTGCGGGTGGCGCTCGGCACCCTCGACGACCGTCCCCGGCGCGCCTCCTTGCGGCTGCACAAGGCCGTCGCCGCGGCGACCGGGGCCGTCGGCGGTTTCTTCGGGCTCGGCGGGCTGGCGGTGGAGCTGCCGGTGACGACGGTGGTCATGCTGCGGTCGGTCGCCGACGTCGCCCGCAGCGAGGGCCACGACCTCGTGGACCCCGGGAGCCGTCTCGCCTGCCTCGAGGTGTTCGCCCTCGGGGGAGGCGGCGCAGAGGCGGGCGCCGAGACCGGGTACTACGCGGTCCGCGCGGGGCTGTCGCGAGCGCTGGGGGAAGCCGCGCGCCACCTCGCCCAGCGGGGGATGAGCGCCGAAGGGGCGCCGGCCCTGGTTCGGCTGCTCGCCGCCGTCGCCACCCGGTTCGGCGTGGTGGTCGAGGAGAAGGTCGCCCTCGCTTCGGTCCCCATCGTCGGGGCGGTGAGCGGGTCCCTCGTCAACACGCTCTTCATCGACCATTTCCAGAAGCGGGCCCGAGGCCACTTCGTCGTGCGGCGCCTGGAGACGGTCTACGGTTACGACGAAGTTCGCCGGGCCTACGAGTCGCTCGACCAGCCGACGAAGGGACCTCTCGCCCGCCCGGAAGGCGCGACGGCTTGAGCGGGCTTCGACCGCTCGCTCGAGAGTCGGACCCTCGGCCTCCGCGGCTCCGGGGTAGAATCCCCGTGAATCACCGATCGTCCATGCCCGAGATCGCCATCCAGACGGCCGGCGGAACGAGAGAGCGCTACCCGCTGGCGCGTCCCCGCGTCACGATCGGGCGGTCCCGCGAGAGCGACATCTTCCTTCCCGACCAGTGGCTCTCGCGACAGCACGCCGCGATCGAGGAGCGCCCGGACGGCTTCTACGTGAGCGATCTCAACAGCAAGAACGGCACCCTCCTCAACGGCGAGCCCCTGCGGGAGTGGCGACGCCTCCGTCCCGGAGACATCATCACTCTCGGCGAGCACACCTTGACCTTCTCCACCGACGCCCTCGAGGGAGAAGTGGAGGAGGACGAGCGGGAGCCGGAAGGCACGCGCGTCTTTTCCGTGCGCGAGCTCTCCGACATCAGCACCCGCCCCGCGATCGACCCCGTCGACCTCCGGCGGCAGAACCGGCTCCTCACGATCCTGAGCAAGGCGGCGTCGGAGCTGGTCGTCCACCGGCCTCTGCACGAGCTCTTCGACCTCGTCCTCGACCTTCTCTTCGAGGCCGTCGCCGCCGAGCGAGGGGCCATCCTCCTCCTGGAGGGGACACCTCCCGTGCCCGTGATCAAGGCCTCGCGCAGCCGCCTGGGCGAGGCGCTGACCCGGATCAGCCGCTCCATCGCCCGCCGCGCCATCGAGGAGCGCGTGTCGCTGCTGCTCCCCAACGTCCTCGAGGACGTGCGGTTCAAGAGCGAGGACTCGATACTCGCCTCCGGGATCCGCACCGCGATGTGCGCGCCGCTGTGGTTCACCGCCACCGGCGAGGGCAAGGACTCGGTGATCGGGCTCGTCTACGTCGACTCCCTGCAGCATTCCCACTCCTTCGGCGAGGACGACCTTCGCGTGCTCACCGCGCTCGCCAACGTGGCGGCGGCGAAGATCGAGAACGTCCGCCTCCTCGAGGAGAGCATGGAGAAGCGCCGCCTGGAGGAGGACATGCGGATGGCGGCGGAGATCCAGACCGGGCTCCTGCCGCGCGAGGCGCCGAAGGTCGCGGGCTACGACCTCTCCGGCTGCAATCGCCCCTGCCGCACGGTGGGGGGGGATTACTACGATTTCGTCACCGAGGGAGGCCGACTCCTCATCGCGCTCGGCGACGTCTCGGGCAAGGGGACGGGCGCGGCGCTCCTGATGACGGTGCTCCGGGCGGCGGTGAGGGCCCACTGGACGGAGGAGTCCCTGGCCGGGGCGATGGCCCGGATCAACCGCACCGTCTGTCAGAACGTGCCCTCGAACAAGTTCGTGACGTTCTTCGTGGCCACGCTCGATCCGTCCAGCGGTCGCCTCAACTACGTCAACGCCGGGCACAACCCGCCG
>Ga0326597_10011942_pt1 | contig 11464 bp, 9 predicted proteins | sample RVTome_12_FD_203789 | JGI IMG/M metagenome (GOLD analysis project Ga0326597, IMG submission 203789) | Soil microbial communities from uranium-contaminated site in the Upper Colorado River Basin, Wyoming, United States - RVT100D185 | ecosystem: Environmental > Terrestrial > Soil > Contaminated >...
CGGATCCCGATTTCGACCGCGCCGGTCGCGCCATGGCGCGCATCGGGGGCTGATGAAAGGCCACTTCGACGACCACGGCGGCATCCGCATGGTGGACGTCAAAGACAAGCCCGTCACCCTCCGCGAGGCGTACGCGAAGGGGCACCTGGCGATTTCAGAGCGTCAGGTGGAAGTGCTCTCGGAGAATGCGCTCGCCAAGGGCGACTGGCGAACGACGGCTCAGATTGCCGGTATCCAGGGCGCGAAGCGTTGTGCCGCCCTGGTGCCACTCTGCCACTCTGTTTTGCTCGAGTCGGTCGATGTCGACGTAGTTCTCGATTCGAGAAGTCGAAGCGTCGCGGTGACCGCCCGCGTTGCGGCCACGGCCAAAACCGGTGTGGAGATGGAAGCCCTCTGTGCCGTGTCCGCCGCGTTGCTGACGGTATACGATATGATCAAGGGGATCGACAAGGCGGCCGTCATCGAGTCGATCCGGCTGGAGAAGAAAAGCGGAGGCCGATCGGGCCTGTGGCAGCGGGATCTTCCGGAAACCACCTCGCCAAAAAACTGAGCGGGCCTTTTGGGCCCGCTCGATTTCGGGAGTGGTGGAGGGGGGATGCCCGACTTAAGGCGTCAGGCGGCTGGTTTGGGTACCAGCGCGCACCACTCCCAATCTTTGCTGCGTCAAATATAACCCGCAGGCAGAAAGTGTCAAGACTTATTGCTCCAGTTTTAGGCAGCCTGGGGCGGATGTACATTTTTAGTGCACAGATGGACCATCCCCCGGCCGCGATCCCGGTGCTTCCGTGACCGGCAGGTCCCGGGGCGCAAAGGGGGCTTTCGGCCCTCGGGGGATCGATTATTGGACGCTTGCCCTTGCAGTCCTTGCCGTTTCGTGCGCAGCGCCCCTGGTCCGCCTGACCGGATCGGGGCCCACGATCGTCGCCTTCTGGCGGGTGGCCCTTGCGGCCACCGGCGCCTGGATCCTTTTGGGGGCCCGAGGGCAGATCCGCAATCCCACGCCCGGCGTGGGCTGGGTGGCTGGGGCCGGCCTTCTTCTGGGCCTGCACTTCTGGGTGTGGATCACTTCGCTCTACTACACGTCGGTGGCCAATTCCGTCCTCCTGGTCAGCACGCAGCCGATCTGGGCCGCCCTTGTCGGCAGGTTCTTCCTGGGAGAGCGAGTACCGCTACTGGGCTGGCTGGGAATCCTGCTTGCACTCGGCGGCGCCGGCCTGACGGCGGGATACGATCGCCTTGAACTGGAGGGAGACCTCCTTGCGCTTCTCGGGGCCATGCTCGCGGCCCTGTACATGGTCGTCGGGCGCCGGCAGCGGCAGACCTGGGCGACGCTCCCCTACGTCGCCCGGGTTTACGGTGTGGCGGCGCTCACGCTCGGCGTGGTCGCGGTGGCGAAGGGAGATTCGCTCTGGCCTCTGCGAGCCCCGGACTGGTGGGTTTTTCTGGCGCTGGCCGTCGTACCTACCGGTATCGGTCACACGCTCTACAACGTACTTCTGAAACACCTGCCTGCATACGCAGTGGCCACTGGCATCACGGGCGAACCGATCGGCGCATCGCTGTTGGCGCTCTGGTGGCTCGGCGAAGCGCCACCCCAAAGCACGCTGCTTGGCGCACCCCTGGTCCTTGCGGGCATTCTCCTTGTGGGCCTGGCCCGGCGCATGCCGGGCGGGGCAAAGGCCGTGCGGTCGAGCGCTGAAGACTGAGCGGCCCGCGTGCTGCAGGAGTCGCCTTACCTGAGTTTCTTGCGCCGGTTGGAAACGAAATCCCAGAGCACGAACTCGCCCAGTTTATCAGGCGAAGTGAAGTACGCTCTTCCCTTGTTGAGCTCGGTGAGCTTCGCCACAAATTGACGAAGATAGGGGTCGCTGGTGATCATGAACGTGGTGATGGGAATGCGCCGGCGACGGCATACGACCGCCTCGTCCAGCGTGCGATTCACGATTACCGGATCCAGGCCGATGGGATTGCGGTATACCTGGCCCCCAGGCCGGTCGATCACCGACGGTTTGCCGTCCGTGATCATCACGATCTGCTTGTTGGGGTGTTTCTCGCGCGCAAGCAGTTGACGCGCGGTGCAAAGGCCCGCCTTGGTATTGGTGTGGTAGGGCCCGGCGCCCACGTACGGCAACTCGGCGATCGAGACCTCCTCGGCCGTGTCCCCGAACAACACGATGCGCAGCGAGTCTTTGGGATACTGGCGGGTGATCAACTCCACCAGAGCGAGCGCCACCTGCTTGGCGGGGGTGATGCGGTCTTCACCGTAAAGCACCATGCTGTGGCTGACATCCAGAAGCAGCACCGTCGCGCACGACGTGCCCGCCTCCGTCTCGAAGACGCTCAGGTCCTCTTCCTCCATGTTCAGCCCCTGCATCCGCCGCATGGAGTTCACAAGCGAGCCGGGGAAATCGATCTGACCAAGGTCGTCGCCGAACTGGTATGGCCGGCGCTCGGGCAGCGGTTCCGACGTGCCCAGGCCGGCATGCGGCACGGCGTGCGAACCGCGCCCCCCCTGCCTGAGGCCGCCGAATATCCGTTCCAGCGCGTCGTGGCGTATCCGCTGTTCGCCCCGCGCCGTGAGCATGCGGCGACCGCGCGGGTCCTTTGCGACCAGTCCCTCCTCTTCGATTTTGCGCTTGAAGTCGTGGATATCCCAGTCGGCCGGAAGGTACCCCTGGTCCTTCAGGTACTGCAGGTACTCCAGTGCCTGCTCCACGTCGCCGTTGGCCTGCAGGAGCAGGTAGTTGAACAGCTTCGAGAGTCCGCGCAGGCCGGCCAGGCGCTTGAACCGATCGGGATCCCAGCGCGCGTAGCGGTATTCCAAGCCTAGTCGTCCTCGGTCGTGCGCAGCATGGTCGCGAGCATGTCGGTGTAGCGGAACACCTGGTCGGTGGCCTCGCGCGCGAGCAGATTGTACTGATGCAGACCCTCGAGGATGACTTCCATGGCGACCGCCTGTTCCGCCGGACCCGCGGGTTCAAAAAACTTGTCCGCCAGGACGGACAGCCCGTCCACCGCTTTGAGCTTGTCCCGGTGCTGCTTCTCGGTGTCGCTGTCGGAAAGATCCAATGAGCGGCCCGAATTGAAGAAGGCGAGCACATCGGCAAAGACCGAATCCTCGCGCGACTCGCGGCTGCTCTTCTTCGGATTCGGGCAGCGGCGATTGAACACGCGCTGGACCGCCTTCCCCACGAGCCCCATGGCCACAACCAGCGGGCCCTCCTGTTCCCCTTCGTACACCAGCTCGATTTTGCCGGTGACCGCGGGTAGAGCCGCCACCACGTCCACCACGCGCGCGGCCGGTTTGCGCTCGCCGCTCTGGAGTGCGCGCCTTTCGGCATTGGAGACGACGTTTTCCAAAGCCGCGATCGGCACGCGCGCCGACACGCCCGACGACTGGTCCACGTACTCGGATTCGCGCGCTTCAAATGCCAGGGCTTCGACGATCTCACGGATCAGCGCCGGGACCTCCACGTGCGAGCCGCGGTCCACCCAGGCCTCCTGAGCGGTTATGGCCAGGGCCGCCTCGAGACTGGTGGGATAATGCGTAATGATCTGGGAGTCGATGCGGTCCTTGAGCGGCGTGATGATGTTGCCCCGGTTCGTGTAGTCTTCCGGATTTGCCGAGAACACCATCAGCATGTCGAGGGGAATCCGGACCGGAAACCCGCGAATCTGAATGTCGTTCTCCTCGAGAATGTTGAGAAGCCCCACCTGGATGCGCGGCTGAAGGTCCGGCAATTCGTTGATGGCGAAAATGCCACGATTTGTGCGGGGGATGATGCCGTAATGAATGACCGCGGGGTCGGAGAAATCGAGTTTTTCGCGGGCCGCCTTGATCGGATCGATGTCGCCGATCAGATCGGCGATGGTCACGTCCGGCGTGGCCAGCTTCTCGCCGAAGCGCAGTTCACGCGGCAGCCAGGTTACGGCCGCCTTATCCCCTTCCTTTTGCACGATCAAACGGCCCGTGGCCGAAGCGGGATGAAAGGGATCGTCGTTGAGCGGGGCGTCCTTTAAAATCGGGATGGTCTCATCCAGGAACTGCACCAGCATTCTCAAAATGCGCGTCTTGGCCTGGCCCCTGAGGCCCAGAAGAATGATGTCGTGCCGGGCCAGAAGCGCGTTGACAAGCTGCGGAACCACGGTTTTCTCGTAGCCGATGATCCCCGGGAAGAGCGGTTCTCCCGCTTCGAGCCGAGCGCGCAGATTGGCGCGGATTTCGTCCTTTACGGAGCGGCTGCGATAACCCGCCTGGCGCAGCGCCCCAAGAGTCTCTATGTTCTTCATCCGATTTCGACACTCCCTTTCCACGTCCCGGCGGCAGGTCCGGCCCGGCCGGTGCCGCATTACCCCGGTTATACGCAGGCAGGTCTTGAGTTGGGGGCGATTTCGGCCGGTGGCGTGCCGGCTGTCGGTCGCGCGCCGTCCGAAAGTGCACGGGTGCTTGATTTGACCCGGACGTTAAATGCCGTTACCATGATGGCCCATGGGTTCGATCCACCTGCGCCTGAGGAAATCAGGAGAAACGCTGTCGATCGCCGACCGCCCGCAGGTCACGTCCGTGACCCTCGACTGCGACCGGGTCTACACGTTCGACCGGGCTGGACGGCTTTCGAACTTCTTCGATGCCGGGACGTTCTACCGCCGCGGCTTCGATCACCGGTTGCTTCGCAAAATGCGCGGGAACACCCGTGAATGGAATGTCGAGATACTGGATTCAAAAGTCGCCAGGTCGACCTATCGCACCATCTTCCGCCCCCTGGCGCAGGCGTTGTCGGAACTCGATGCGGAGCCGGACTCTGAGTCGGCGTCGCTTGCGGCCGACGGAGAGATTCGCGCAAGGGCACGTCGCCTGCTTGCGGGGATCATGTCCATGGGGCCCGATGCACTGGCGCGGGATGCCGACCGATTTCGTGAGGTCTACAGCCCGGTGGCCATGCTTCCCCCGGATCATTACCTGGCCCTGGTCGTGCAGGTCACGCAGGGATGCAGCCACAACAAATGCCGGTTCTGCTCCTTTTATCACGATGTGCCTTTCAGAGTCAAGAGCCCGGCAGAGCTCGACCTCCACATGGACGAGGTCGTCCGTTTCCTGGGCGCCGGGATCTCGCTGCGTCAGTCCGTTTTCCTGGGAGACGCCAATGCGCTGGTCATCGAACCCGCGCGGCTGTCGGACTACTTGGACCGCATCGGCACACGCTTCACGGGCAGCCGCGCACCCCGGGGCTTTCACCCGCGGGGCATTTTCTCATTCGTGGACAGTTTCCACACCGGCTTTGAACATCCCGAGACCTGGGAGGCGTTTCGAGAGCGAGGACTCTCGGGCGTGTACCTCGGAATCGAGAGCGGCAGCGACGAATTGCTTTCGGCCATGGACAAGCCCGCTTCCTGCGATGCCACCCTGGCCGCGGTCACGGTGCTGAAGCGTGCAGGACTAAAAGTAGGCGTGATCCTCATCGCGGGGCTGGGTGGCGCAGCCTGGGCAGAGGTACACCAGAGAGAGACGGCCGCGCTTCTGGAGCGGCTCCCGCTGGATCGCCACGACCTGGTCTACTATAGTCCGTACCAGGAGGACAAACGGCGCGCGCAGATGGCGGACTTCAAGCCGGAGCTGCCGTCAGGCGGGCGCCTACTCCAGATGCAGGCATGGTCCAACGCGCTGGCGATCCGCCCAATTGCGCGAAGACCGCGCACGGCCGTTTACAGCCTGCGGGAATTCATCTACTGATCCTCTCTTTTCGGCCTCGCGTAGGCACCCATCATGCGCCGCGAATTTTGTCTTTCCCCCGCTTCCGCCGGAAGCCTATATTGAGTTCCAGTGTGGACGTGGGCTCTTTGCGACGGCCGGGCGGTTCTGAGTGCACATGACCCGAGAATTCCACGGGAGGTATTATGGTAACGAAGCAGTACATTCTGGTCGCGCTTCTAGTTGCCCTGGTGGCGATGGGCTGCTCCAGCAACAAGGACCTGCTGGCCCAGAAGGACCAGCGGATCGCGGAACTCGAAGGACAGGTCGATACGCTCGAGGGGGAACTTTCAAGCGAGCGCCAGCGCGCAGCGGACCTGAACGCCGAACTTGAACAGGCCCTGGCCGAGTACAAGCAGAAAGAAAACGTCATGCTCGAAAAGATCGAGGACAAGTCGGTCATTACGGTGTCCGACGCGATGATGTTTTCGTCGGGCGGTGTACAGTTGACGCAGAAAGCCACCGAACTGCTGGACAAGTTGGCAGATGTTCTCGCCAACCACCCCGAGCGCGAAATTCGCATCGAAGGGCACACCGATAACGTGGGCATTGCGCTGGAATTCCAGAGTGAGTTCAGATCCAACTGGGAGCTCTCCACGGCGCGCGCCACCTCGGTCCTGCACTACCTTCGCCGGCGCCACAACGTCGCCGCCGACAGGCTGGCCGCGGTAGGCTACGGCGAGTATCGCCCCGTGGCCGACAACTCAACGCCCGAGAGTCGCGCGAAAAACAGGCGCGTGGTCATCTCCGTGGGACCGAAGCTGTAGAGTTTTCCAGGCGCCAGAGAATACCCGCCTGGCCGGGCCATCCGGATCATGTGCCCCAGGGCGGATCAACAGCCGTGCCGAGACCCGATGGACGGAAGCCGCCCGGCATTTCTGCCGTGTGGGCCTGGCCACATCCGAGCGACAATCGGCGACTCTTCCTTCTTTACAGCCGCTTTGTCCAGCGATATACTGTTGTTTGTGAGCCTTCCGACTTCGGTTAAGCGCATCATCATTGAGCTTCTGGGCTGGATTCCGTCCCGGGGGATCTATCGAGTGCTCCGCAGACCAATTCGATGGTCGCTTCCTGACCGCATCGTGAGCAGAATACCGGTCGTGGGCAAGATCCGAGTGGACCTGCCAAACGGAAAGCAGATCGTGCTCAGGAGCGATGGGCGGGATTCCATAGCGTCGGCCCTGTTCTGGAACGGACTGGCGGGCTTTGAACCCGAGGTCCTATTCCTGTTTACGCGGCTGCTACAAGGCGTTCATACCGTGCTGGACGTGGGAGCCCATACGGGAATCTACGGTCTGATCGCCGCCGCGACGGACCCCGGCATTCAGGTGTATGCGTTTGAGCCGGATCCCGAAATTTTTGAGTACCTGAAGCGCAATGTGCAAGAGAACGAAGCCACCAATCTGATCGCCGAACGCATGGCCGTGGCTGATCGCTGTGGAGAGCTTACGCTTTATGTACCCAATGCCGCCTGCCTGGCCTCGGGCGCTTCGACGCTGCAGGGCTTTAGAGCGTCGACACGCGGACGACAAGTGCAGGCGACGACCGTGGATGAATACGTGCGCTCCAAAAACATCACCCGAGTCGACCTCATGAAGATCGACACAGAAGCGACCGAGCATTTGGTGCTCCAAGGCGCCGGGGCAACTCTGGACCGTGATCACCCCGTGGTGATCTGTGAGGTGCTCCACGGTTTGACTGAGAAGTTTCTTCACTCCATTTTTGATCCCCGACCGTACCTTTTTTTCCACATCACCAGCGAGGGACTGACTCCCCTGGATACGTTGATCGGCGACCCGTCGCACAAGTGTCGAAACGTGCTTTTCATACACGAATCGGAGGTTGCCCGGGTTTCGGAGCTCATTTTGAGCCCGGGGCCAGGGCACCATAACGTGTCGATCGCGTGAACCGGGCGGTGCGTTCGGGTGCCGAGTTTTCGTCCCGTCTTTGACCACATGCGCCCTGATCCACGTGACCCGGCCAGGGAAGACGATGCGGCTATTCGGTTGACCGTACACGTCCATTTTCTCACGTTGCGGGGACAGAGCCTCAAGGAGGGATCTTGCTGACAGGTGACCGGGCCTTTGGCCTGGCGATTCGTCTCCGGCGCGCCGCGGGGCCGGAAAAGTATCTCGACTTCAGGGTCCTGGGCGCGCTGGCCTTCGCTGCGACCATTTGGCTAATCCCCTACAATCTGCAATTGCTCGCCTTGGGAGGCCTGGCTCTGGCTCTGTTTGTGCTTGTACCGCTTCTGTGGCGAGAGGGATATACGTGGGCCATCCTGTGGTTGGCGCCGCTCGCCGTCCTAGAGCCTATCCCCGCCCCGGCGATTCGACTGGCCAAGTATGCGCTGGTCGCGCTGGCCATAATCATTGCGGTGGCGAAGCGCCGCCTGTGCCCGCGCCGACCCGGAGCCTGGGATGAACGAATTCTCTTGACGGCCGCCGGGTTTCTGGCATGGATTTGGATTCGAGCTCTGACAGGCCATGCCCCCTGGGCCGGGACCGTCGAGGCTCTACGGCTGACCGTCGTGAGTGGTCTGGTTTACATGTGGCTTTCGGAACCCGCGCGGGCGGGTGGTCGACGACGCTGGTATTCGCTCTGGATGGCCATGGCACTCTTCGGGGTCGGAACCTCCGTTGTGGAGGTGTGGTCATTCGGTGTGACGCGTAGCTACGGCACGTTCGAGAACGCCAACAGTATGGGTGCCTATCTGATGCTCAGTTTTGCGCTGGCTTTTGCTGCCGCCCACTGGGCTCCCGGCCTTTCCGCCCGGCGCTGGGGCCAAGCATGCTGTGCCGCGATTCTGATCGCACTGTATCTCACCGGCTCGCGTGCGTCCTGGTTGGGAACAGCGACGGTCGCCTTGGTCGTACTCTTGGTGACCTGGAACTGGCGCGTGCTCGCCCTCGGCCTTGGCGTTTGTGCCGCGTTCCTTGCACTTTACACGACTCAGCCCAAAGTGCGTTTTGACGTGACTGCCGCCCTTCGGCTCGGGAGTGGCCTGACGCATAGGCCCATCCTGTGGGCAGCAGCAAGGGAAGCGTGGTCGCGTTCATTCCTGATAGGGCATGGAGTAGACGCGGCTGGCGAAGAGATGGAGCGCGCGGCTCGATACCCGACTCCGATCGATCGGGTCCTGGTGGGGGATCTCGTGCATGCGGGATCTGCTCATAATTTCTATCTTGAAATGCTCGCAGAAACGGGTTTGATCGGTCTCTTGTTGCTGCTGTCGATGGTCTCCGCGATACTCAGAACTACCTGGCAGGCGCGTCAAAACCACGATCGCTGGCGTGCCACCTACGCTCTGGCTGCCTTCGCGGTTACGCTTGGAATACTGGTCCACTCCTTTTTTGAACGATCCGTGCTGCTGGGCTTAATGTCCTACACGGCATTTTACTGGTTTCTCGTAGCGCAGGCCATGAGAGCTGGCGACCCACAACCCACCCCAAATCGAGTATCCGCATGAGGGATGTATCATGACCATCATGAACATGCTAAAAGCCTCGCCCGTGGCGTTGTTGTTGTCCATAGCCGGGCCGGCCTTCGACCTGGGCCATGCCGGGACACCGCCCTTGAACCTGATCCGGCTTCCCGCAGGTTTCGAGATCGACCTTTTCGCCTCCAATGTGCGGGGCGCCCGATCGCTCGCTCTTGGCTCCGGGGGCACCGTGTTCGTCGGCACGCGCAAAGCGGGAAACGTCTACGCCCTTTGCGACACGAACCTCGACGGACGCGCCGACAAAAGCTACACCATCGCCACCGGGCTCAACATGCCGAACGGTGTAGCCTTCTACCGGGGGAACCTGTACGTCGCGGAGGTCAGCCGAGTGCTCCGCTTCGATCGCATCGAGGAACGGTTGGGGGAGCGACTTCGGCCGACGGTCGTGCGCGACGATTTTCCGACCGACACGCACCACGGCTGGAAGTTCATCGCCTTTGGCCCGGACGGCCTTCTGTATGTACCGGTCGGCGCGCCGTGCAATGCCTGCACCCGAAGCGATGCGCGCTATGCGTCGATCATGCGGATGAACGCCGATGGCAGCGACCTCGAAGTGTTTGCAAGCGGGGTGCGCAACACGGTGGGGTTCGACTGGCATCCCGACACGGGCGAGCTCTGGTTCACCGACAATGGTCGCGACCTGCTCGGCGATGACCTGCCCCCCGATGAACTCAACCGGGCTCGGCAGAGCGGACTGCACTTCGGCTTTCCCTTTTGCCACGCCGGCGACATTCTCGATTTGGGGCTGGGACAGGGGCGATCGTGCGACGAGTTCGAACCACCGGCACAGAAACTCGGTCCGCACGTGGCGGCACTGGGCATGCGGTTCTACACCGGCGATGCTTTTCCGGAAGCCTATCGCGGTCAGATTTTCGTGGCCGAACATGGATCGTGGAACCGCAGCACGCCCCTGGGATATCGCCTCTCGGTGGTGCGACTGGCGGGAGCGAAAGCCCAGAGCTACGAGACTTTCGCCGAAGGGTGGCTGACGGAAGAGGGTCCCTGGGGCCGGCCTGTCGACGTCCTGGTGATGCCGGACGGCGCGCTTCTGGTGTCCGACGATTATGCCGATGCGATTTATCGCATCGTGGCGACCAAACCGTAACGACCGAATCCTCCCGATCCCGGTTGCTGCCGCACGCGGAATTTCGGGTCGCTTCTCAGTCGTAGCTCAGCAGTTCGCGGATGGCTCTCTCCATATCCGCCTCCTGCGGCAGAATCTCCCGCTCCAGCGTACCGTAGCCCACCGGGCAATCGAGTGCGCCGAGTATGGTCGGAGGCGCGACAAGCGAATCGAAGCAGTTTTGCGTGACCCAGCTGACGATCTCGGCACCGAATCCCATGGTGCGCGAAGCTCCGTGCACCACCAAGAGACGGCCGGTGCGCTCCAGCGAAGCCGACACGGCTTCGGTGTCCCAGGGCTGAAGGGTGCGCAGGTCCAAAAGGTGCACGCCGATCCCCTCGCCGTGCAGGCGCTTCGCGATCGCCGAAAGCATGTGCACGGGGATGCCCCAGGTCACGCAGGTGACGTCATCCCCTTCCCAGACCGTGCGCGCCTTGCCGAACGGAATGGTGTAGTCGTCGCCCGGGTAGGGCTCGGCGATGTCGCCGCGGCGGTAGAGCACCTTCGGCTCCAGGAAGACCACGGGATCGTCGCAGCGCAGGGCCGTGCGGAGCAGTCCGACGGCGTCCGATGGCGTGGAAGGGAGCACGACCCACACCCCCGGAACCACGTAACTGGCTTCGTTGGACTGCGAGTGCCAGATGGCGCCGATGCCGCCGGTGTATCCCTGCGACGGAACGCGAATCACCACCGGGGCCGTCCACGCACCGGCGGACCGCCAGCGCATGGTGGCCGTTTCCGCCCGAAAATGGTGATACGCCGGCCAGAAGTAGTCGTCGAACTGCACCTCGGGAACCGGCTTGAGGCCCCGCAGCGCAGCGCCGTTGGCGATACCGACGATACAGCCTTCGGCCAGCGGGCTGTTGAAACAGCGACGGGGGCCGAAAGCGCGTTGAAGGTTGCCGGTGATGCCGCCGGTGCGGCCGCCGAAAACACCGCCTTTGCCCGACACGCGATCGATGTCTTCGAGGATGGAGACGTCGGCGACGTCTTCCCCGTGCGTGAACAGGCGCAAGTCGCGGGCGAACTCCGAATGCAGGCAGCGGTTGATGGCCTTCATGAGGGTGAGCGGCTCCCCTTCCGGCTTCGG
>Ga0326597_10011943_pt1 | contig 11464 bp, 10 predicted proteins | sample RVTome_12_FD_203789 | JGI IMG/M metagenome (GOLD analysis project Ga0326597, IMG submission 203789) | Soil microbial communities from uranium-contaminated site in the Upper Colorado River Basin, Wyoming, United States - RVT100D185 | ecosystem: Environmental > Terrestrial > Soil > Contaminated >...
CGAAGAGCGATCACGCCCAGTTCCAGGTGGCGGAGGCGTACTTCCGCCGGCGCAACGGTCCGGACCGGGACCAGACCGACACCCGGGAAGCGGTCGCCGAGTTCCAGCGCCTTCTCGATCTGTACCCGGAGTCCCCGTTGGCGGAGCAGGCGCGGGCGCGCATCACCGAGGCCCGCCAGAGCCTGGCCCGGGCAGAGTTCCTGGCCGGATACTTCTACCAGCGGACGCGCGAGCTGTGCCGCGCTTCCATCGCCCGCTACGAAGTCGTCCTGAAGGAGTATCCCGACTACCGCGCCCTGGACGAGGTGCTGTTCCGCCTTGCCGAATGCCTTCAGGACAGCGGTCGCTGGGCGGAGGCCCTCCCACACCTCGGCCGCCTGCTGGAGGAATACCCGAAAAGCTCCTGGGCGGAGCCGGCGAAGCAGCTCATGGCCGCTGCCGCCGCCGCCCCGCCGGCCCCGTCACGCGCCCCCCAGGCGCCCTCTCCGGCGCCCGAAAAGCCGCAAGCGCGCCCGTCGCCGTCCGCGTAAGCTCAAGTGTCACTTTAGAAACTGCAAAAAAACTGTTGACGAGACGATTCTTTTCCTGTTAGCATCCGGCCAAATTTCCGGCTAGCACGCTCCGGATTTGGGGACGGTTTCCGGGCCCGTCCAGGAGGTTGCCAGTGAGAGCGATGGGAATTCTGTGCGGTTCGGCCGCACTGTCCCTGATCCTCGTACAGGCGGATGCCATGGACGTCATGCCCGCTCAACGCACCGCGCGGCCTGCGGGCGCCGCGGACGAGACCCCCGCCGAGCCCGGAGGACTCCTCAAGGGACCGGCCACCCTGGCCCGGCACTGGTCCAAGTACCAGTGCCCCAACGAGATCCCCGATGGCGCCACCTATTACATCATCGTCCGGGGCGACACCCTCTGGGACATCTCGAAGCGCTTCCTGAACAACCCCTATTTCTGGCCCCAGATCTGGAACGCCAACCGCTGCATTACCGACGCCCACTGGATCTACCCTGGCGATCCCCTGATCATCCCGGACATCGCGGTCGTGACCGACCGGGCCGGTGAAGCCGGCGAGGGGCCGGAAGGCGAGACGGAGGAGGAGAGGCTCAGGCGCGAGGCCGAGGGCCGACAGAGTGTCACCGATCCGCTGATTCCCGCCATCGAAGAGACGGCGCTGCAGTGCGCCGGCTACGTCGTCGACGACCGCGAGGACGAGAGCCTCCACCTGGCCGGATCGGAGGACGGCGCCACCAAGAACGCCTTCGGCGATCGCGACATCCTCTACCTGAACAAGGGCAGCAACTCCGGGGTCAAGGCCGGCGACGTCTACTCGCTCCACCACGTCGCCTACACCGTGAGGCACCCGGATACGAACAGCACCATCGGAACCAAGATCGAGACCACGGGCTGGGCCCGCGTCATCCTGGTGCAGGAGAACACGGCGACGGTGACGGTCGAGCAGGCCTGCATGGACATCCACCTTGGCGACTACTTGAAGCCTTTCGAGAAGCTGCCCATCCCGCTGATCGCGCGTCACGCCCCGCCGGATCGCATGACCCCCCCGACGGGCCGCCTCACGGGCACGGTGGTGGACATCGCGGAGGACGGGATGATCGCCGCCGAGCGCCAGCTCGTGACGCTGAACATCGGCACCTCCAACGGCGTCGCGCCCGGGAACCTGTTCAGCGTCTACAAGATCATGTACCCGTCGGTGCCGACGCCGCGCAACGTGATCGGCGAGCTGGTCGTGGTGGCGGTGCGAGAGAGGACGGCCACCGCGCGCGTCCTCTACAGCCGCGACGCCATCATGAACGGGGACAAGGCCGAGCTCCGGTAGACTCCGCGACGTTTCCGCCCGGGCCCGGCTGAACGCCTACTTCAGCCGGGCCTTCGCTCCTACCAGCGTCTCCGCTTCGCGGGGCACCGGCCTCGGGCCCGGGCGGTAGACCTCCCGCCAGAACGTCCGGAAGTAGTCGATGCCGGACACCAGGGCCAGGATGACGACGAGCCACAGCGCCGCGAGGCCCGGCAGGCGGAGGATCTCGAACTGTCGGCCGAGCAGGAGCAGCAGGATGGCCACCACCTGCGCCACCATCTTCCCCTTCCCTAGGCCGGAGGCCGGGATCAGGTAGCCGCGCCCCGCGGCCACGTTGCGCAGGCCGGTGACCGCGAACTCCCGGCCCAGGATGATCATCACCATCCACGCCGGGACGGCGTCCATCTCCACGAGGGACAGGAACGCGGCCGCGGTGAGGAGCTTGTCCGCCAGCGGGTCGAGCAGGGTCCCCATCCGGGTGACCTGGTTGCGGCGGCGGGCGAAGTACCCGTCCAGGTAGTCGGTGAGGACGGCGAGCCCGAAGATCGCGACACCCAGCAGCAGCCCGCCGTCCGTGCGTGTCCGGGTGAGCAGGACGACCACGAGCACGGGGACCAGGAAGATCCGGAGGACGGTAAGGGCGTTCGGAAGGTTCACGGCTGACTAGATCCTACTCTTGGGCCCAAGCTCTGGCGCATTCGGCGACGCCTGAGCGGACTACCGGCCCGGGGGACGGGCGGGCTTCACGGCCTCCACCCCTCCCGGTCCGAAGCGCAGCTTCAGGGTGACGGTGACCGCGCCGATCCGCCGCTCACCCTCCGCCATGGGGACGCTGAGCTGGATCCCGTGGACGCCCGCGCTGGCATCCAGGGCGGGCTCGTCGATGAAGGCCGGCAGGCCCTGTTGAAAGGTCTTCTGCCACTTCGCCTCGTCCCCTTGCCAGTAGTCCGAGGTGGCCATGGTCGCGCAGACCAGGGCGCCCCGCTCGTCCATCACGAGCGCTTCCACGACGAAGGGATCTTCGCGGACCAGCTCCCGCAGACGGGCCGAGCACGGTCGGGCGAGCACCTCCTCGCGCAACTTGGAATCGTGTGCCCAGGCGTGGTCCTTCTTCATGATGGCCGCCAGATCTTCGCCAAGGGCGTTGCTGGCCTGCACCGCCTTGACCACCGCGGCATCGCGGGCGAGGTTGCGGGCCAGCGGCACGCGAGCCTGGGCGGTCTGCTTCACCTGGCCCCCGCCGGCGCCGTCCGGCCGGGCCTGCAGGACGACGAACAACAGGCACGCGATCATCTTCAGATCTTGATGACGTTGGCCGCGCGAATGCCCCGGGTGGCGTTCCGGGTGTCCAGGATCACCGCCGCGGCGTCGATGATCTCGCGGTACGGGTAGGTGGTGTGGTCGGTGACGATCACGACAATGTCCGCGCGGCGGACCGCCGGCATCAGTGCCTCGGAGCGCAACACGGTGTCCTTCCACTGCAGCTCCGGGACCCGCGGGTCGTTGTAGGCGATCTTCGCCCCGCGGCTCTCCAGGATGCGGAGGATGTCCAGGGCCGGCGACTCCCGCACGTCGTCCACGTCCCGCTTGTAGGTGACGCCGAGGATCAGGATGCGGCTTCCCTTCACGCTCTTCTCGCGGTCGTTCAGCGCGCGCGCGATGCGGTCGCAGACGTGCTCCGGCATCTCGGAGTTGATCTCGCCCGCCAGCTCGATGAAGCGGGCCCGGTAGTTGAGCGTCTTCAGCTTCCACGACAGGTACAGCGGGTCGATGGGGATGCAGTGCCCTCCCAGGCCGGGCCCGGGATAAAACGGCATGAAGCCGAAGGGCTTGCTGGCCGCGGCGTCGATCACCTCCCACACGTCCACGCCCAGGCGCTCGCACATCAGGGCGACCTCGTTCACGAGGCCGATATTCACGCTGCGGAAGGTATTCTCGAGCAGCTTCACCATCTCCGCGGTCCGGGTGGACGAAACCGGGATCATGGTGTCCACCGCCCTCGAATAAAGCGCGAGGGCCATCCGCGTGCAGGTGGGCGTCATCCCCCCGATGATCTTCGGGGTGTTGCGAGTCCCGTACTTCGCATTGCCGGGGTCGACGCGCTCGGGCGAGAAGGCGAGGAAAAACGACTCGCCGACGGTCAGGCCGCGCCCGCAGAGGAGCGGAAGGAGCAGATCCTCGGTGGTGCCGGGGTACGTCGTGCTCTCCAGGACCACGAGCTGCCCCGGCCGCAGGCGCTCGCCGATCTGGCGGGTCGCGTCCACGACCAGGGTGAGGTCCGGGTCCTTGGTCTTGCTGAGGGGCGTCGGGACACAGATGATCACCGCGTCGCACCCGGCCAGCTCGTCGAAGTCGCTGGTGGCGCGGAGCCGGCCCGCCTCGACCAGGGCGCCCACGCGCTCCGAAGTCACGTCCTTGATGTACGACTCGCCGCGGTTCACCGCGGCCACCTTCTCCGGCGAGAGGTCGAAGCCGGTGACACGCAGCCCCCCGGACGCGAACTCCACCGACAGCGGCAGACCGACGTAGCCGAGGCCGACGGTGCCCAGCCGCGCCTGGCCGGTCCGGATCTTCTCCTCCAGTGCGCGCGCGAGATCGGTCAACCGCCCTCCGTTAGCCCTTCAAGAACGTCGATGGTAGCACCGGTGCTATGATCCGCCGCTTCATGGAACGGCGATGAAGGCCGTCATTCTGGCCGGCGGCGAGGGAACGCGACTCCGGCCGCTGACCCTCACCACTCCGAAGCCGGTGGTCCCCATCGTCGACCGCCCGTTCCTCCGCCATCAGCTGGACATGCTCACCCAGGCCGGGGTGTCGGACGTCGTCTTCTCGCTCGCCTACCAGCCGGAGCGCATCGAGGCCGTCTTCGGCGACGGGCGGCGGCACGGCAAGCACATCCGCTACCTGGTCGAGGAGACGCCCCTGGGCACCGGCGGCGCGGTGAAGAACGCGGAGCCGTACCTGGACGACGTCACCATCGTCTTCAACGGGGACGTGCTGACCGACGTGGACCTCGCGGGCGTCGTGGCCGGGCACCGCGCGTCCGGCGCCGCCGCGACCATCGTGCTCACCCCGGTGCCGAACCCCGCCGCCTACGGCCTCGTGGAGTTCGACGCGGACCGCCGGGTGACGCGCTTCGTCGAGAAGCCCGACCCCGCGCAGATCACCACCGACACCATCAACGCCGGCATCTACGTCCTCCAGACCTCGACCCTCGAGCTCATGCCCCGGGCGGTCAACCACTCGATCGAGCGGGCTTTCTTCCCCGCCCTGCTGCGCCGCGGCGATCGCGTCATGGCCCACGTGCACCGGGGGTACTGGATCGACATCGGCACCCCGGAGAAGTACCTGCAGTCCCACCGCGACATCCTGGACGGCCGGTTCCGGGTGGCCCTCGACGGGCAGGCGGCCTCGGGCGGATGGGTCCACCGCGACGCCGTGGTCGAGGGCGCGGAGCTCACCGGCCCCTTCTACATCGGCCCGGGGTGCCGGCTGGCCGCGGGCGCGCGCATCGGGCCGGGCGCCGTCCTCACCGACGCGGTGTCCGTGGCCGCGGGCGCGGAGATCGGCGACTCCGTGGCCTGGGCGGGGACCGAGATCGGGGCGGGCGCGCGCGTCGACGGCGCGCTCCTCGGCGCGCGGGTCCGCCTCGGCCGCGAGGTGCGCGTGGGGCCGGGGACGGTCCTCGGCGAGGGCGCGGTCCTGCCGGATTTCACCCGCTGCGGCTAGTGTCCGCCGCCGCCGCGTTACGATGACAGGATGACGCCGAAAACCATCGACCCCGCCATCTTCAAGGCCTATGACGTCCGTGCCGTCCATCCCACGCAGATCGACGGTGAGGTCGCGCGGCGGGTGGGCCGCGCCTTCATCGACTACCTGGGCGCCCCGCGCATCGCCGTCGGCCGCGACGTGCGGCTTTCGTCGCCCGAGATCGCCGGCGGCTTCATCGAGGGGGCGCGCAGCGAAGGCGCCGAGGTGACCGACATCGGGGTGGTCGGCACCGACATGATGTACTTCTACGTCGCGAGCCGCGATCTCGACGGCGGCGCGATCATCACCGCCTCCCACAACCCGAAGGAGTACAACGGCATCAAGATGGTCCGGCGCGGCGCGCTCGCCCTGTCCGGCGATGCCGGCATCAAGGAGATCAAGGAGGCCATCATGGCCGGCCGCTTCGCGGACGAGGGCTCGCGTCCCGGCCCGCCCGTGAAGAGCCACACCATCGCCGACGACTACGCCGAGCACTGCCTGTCCTTCATCGACCGCAAGGTCGTGCCCCGGCTCAAGGTCGTGATGGACACCGGCAACGGAATGGGCGCGGTGGGGGCGGGCGCGATTTTCCACCGGCTGCCCATCGAGCCGGTCAAGATGTACTTCGAGCTCGACGGCACCTTCCCCAACCACCCGCCCGATCCCCTCGAGGAGGCCAACCGCCGCGAGATCATGCAGAGGGTGGTCGCCGAGAAGGCGCACCTGGGGATCGCGTGGGACGGAGATGCCGACCGCTGCTTCTTCATCGACGACACCGGGGCCTTCGTGCCCGGCGATTTCGTCACCGCGCTGCTGGGTGAGGCCTTCGTGCGCAAGGAGCCGGGGGCGAAGGTGGTCTACGACGTCCGCGCGTCGCGCGCCGTCCACGACCGGGTGAAGGCGGCGGGCGGTACCGCGCTCATGAACCGCGTCGGGCACGCGTTCATCAAGAAGCGCATGCGCGACGAGGACGCGGTGTTCGGCGGCGAGGTCTCGGGGCACTTCTACTTCCGCGACAACTGGTTCGCCGACAACGGCATGATCCCCGCCGTGCTGGTCCTCGAGATGCTGGGACGCACGGGCAAGAGGTTCAGCGAGCTGCTGGCGCCCCTGCGTACGCGGTATCACATCTCGGGCGAGATAAACTTGCGGGTGACCGACGTGCCCGCGGTCCTGGCCCGGATCGAGGAGCGCTACCGGGACGGCCGCATCCTGAAGATGGACGGCATCAACGTGGACTACGACGATTGGCACTTCAACGTGCGAGGCTCGAACACCGAGCCGCTGATCCGGCTCAACCTCGAGGCGTACACGAAGGAAGCGATGGAGCGCCGCCGGGACGAGGTGCTTTCCATCATCCGCGGCTGATCCCCGGCCACGCTTGCGTCGCGCGGATCGGGTCGCTAGAATTGGGACCGTTTTTTCGAGCGGGCGTAGCTCAGCTGGTAGAGTACGAGCTTCCCAAGCTCGGTGTCGCGGGTTCGAACCCCGTCGCCCGCTCCAAGCCCGGCATCATCGCCGGCCGCCCCTCCTGGAGGAACCATGGGACTTTTCGGCAAGGAACCGGATGGCAAGCCCGCCCCGGTCGCACCCCCCACTCAGCGCCCGGCCCCCCAGCAGGCGCCGCAGCAGCCGCAGGCGTCGCGCGCCGCGGGAACGGCCTGCGTGATCGGGGCCAAGACGACGGTCAAGGGCGAGATCACCGGCGACGAGGACGTGCTGGTCGAGGGCACCGTGGAAGGCCAGGTGCGCATCTCCCGCGACCTGCGGGTAGCCGCTTCGGGCTCGGTGCGCGCGAACATCGAGGCCAACAGCGTGATCGTGAGCGGCGAGGTGCTCGGCGACTGCACGGCGGCGGTGCGCGTGGACATCCAGGCCACCGGGCGGCTGACCGGCAACATCCGCGCCCCCAAGATCGTCATCGCGGAAGGGGCCGTGTTCCGCGGCAACAGCGACATGTCGCCGCGTCAGGGCGAGGCCCGGTCGGGGATCATGACCGGCCCCGCCGACAAGGACCGCAAGGTGGCGCTGTCGTGAGCGCAACCCTCCCCCGCACGGCGCCGAAGGAGCGCTCCGGCCAGGCCGCGCGCCACGGGAACTACATTGACGGCGAATGGGTGCCCGCGGCCTCGGGCAAGACCTTCGAGAACCGGAACCCCGCCGACCGCAACGACCTCGTGGGCGTGTTCGCCGACTCCGGCCCCGAGGACGTGGAGAAGGCCGTCGCCGCCGCCCGCGAGGCCTTCAAGCGCTGGAGGGCCGTCCCGGCGCCGAAGCGCGGCGAGATCCTCTACCGCGCGGCCGAGATCATGGTGCGGCGCAAGGAGGAGTTCTCGCGCGACATGACGCGGGAGATGGGCAAGGTCCTGGCCGAGACCCGCGGCGACGTCCAGGAATGCATCGACATGACGTACTACATGGCCGGCGAGGGCCGCCGCCAGTTCGGCCAGACCACGCCCTCCGAGCTGGCCAACAAGTTCCAGATGTCGGTGCGCATGCCGGTTGGAGTGGCCGGGCTCATCACGCCCTGGAACTTCCCCATGGCCATCCCCTCCTGGAAGATGACGCCGGCGCTCATCCTCGGCAACACGGTTGTGGTGAAGCCGGCCACGGACACTCCGCTGTCGGTGGTGAACCTGATCAATGCCCTGCAGGAAGCCGGGCTCCCCCGTGGGGTCGTGAACATGGTGACCGGCGGCGGGACCGCGGTCGGGGCGCCGCTCATGAACCACGAGCACGTGGGCATCGTGTCGTTCACGGGCTCCACCACCGTGGGCCGCATCGTGTCCGAGGCGTGCGCGCCGAAGTTCAAGCACTGCCACCTCGAGATGGGGGGCAAGAACATCATCATGGTGATGGACGACGCCAAGCTCGACCTCGCGGTGGACGGAGCGGTCTGGGGCGGGTTCGGCACAACCGGCCAGCGCTGCACGGCCGCCTCGCGGGTGGCGGTGCACAAGGCAGTCTACAAGGAGTTCATGGACCGGTTCGTGGAGCGGACGAAGTCGCTCAAGGTCGGCAATGGCCTCGCGGACGACGTCCAGATGGGCCCCTGCGTCAACGAGAGCCAGCGCGCGACGGTCGAGAAATACGTGGGCATCGCCAAGAGCGAGGGCGCCAAGCTCATGACCGGCGGCAACCGCCTGGCGTCCGGCGACCACGAACGCGGGTTCTTCCACGAGCCGACGATCTTCGGCGACTGCTCCGCGCAGATGCGCATCGCGCAGGAAGAGGTTTTCGGCCCCGTGGTCTCGGTGATCCCGGTCGGGTCCCTGGAGGAAGCGATCGAAGTCGGCAACTCCGTGGAGTACGGGCTGTCGGCGTCGATCTACACCCAGGACATCAACAAGGCGTTCACGGCGATGCGTGAGATGTACACCGGGATCTTCTACGTCAATGCCCCGACCATCGGCGCCGAAACCCACCTGCCCTTCGGTGGCACCAAGAACACCGGCAACGGCCATCGCGAGGCGTCGGTCGCCGCGCTGGACGTGTTCTCGGAATGGAAGTCCATCTACATCGACTACAGCGGCCACCTGCAGCGCGCCCAGATCGACACCGGGGAGTAGGGGGACCGTCCTCCGCCAGTCGTTCGGGGCGTCGGGACGCAGGTCTCCTTCGCGGGGACGCTCGGGCGCGGCTCAATAGGGACGTAACGTCTTTGCGCCCTCGCTCGGGTGTCGCGCACTGCAGCGAATCCATGCAGCGACACACGCCGCGCTCAGGAGACTGCGCCCGCCGCCCCGAACGATGACCGCGCATTCCGGTACGCCCGTCGACCCCGTGTCCCTGCTATCGAGAGCACGAACGAGCGTTGAAAGGCGCGAGTGGTCGCGCTACGCGAGCGACGAGTAATCGACGCGCGACAGCTCCTTATGGCTGATCGCGGGGTGGGGGTCCCCGCGGACGTCCTCAATGAAGACGCAAGCGCGCCCGAGGAGCGAGACGGAGCGCGCACCCGAGCGCCGCACGAGCCGCCTTCGTGCTCTCGGTTAGACCTGCGTCCCGACGCGACGCGAACGCCCGGCGCGGGACCGCAGAGCGCCCACCCGAGCGCCAGACCAGCGCCTGCGTGCTCTCGGCTTGGCCCGCAAACCGAGACAGGTGAGTGACCTGCCGGACTAAGCTATACTCGATTGTGGCGCGTCAGCCGCGCGCCCTACCCATGACCACACCTGGACTCGACGATCGAAGCCGCGACGTCCTCAAGTCCCTGATCCAGCTTCATATCGCCACCGGCCAGCCGGTCGGATCGGAGACGCTGGCCCGGATGTTCCAGCGGTCCGTCTCCTCGGCGACCTTGCGGAACATCATGGCGGACCTCGAGCGGCTCGGCTACCTCACCCACCCGCACACCAGCGCCGGGCGGATGCCCACCGACGAGGGTTATCGCGTCTACGTCGACACCTTGATGCGCCACGAGACCCTGCCCGCGCGCGATGCGGCCGCCATCTCGTCCGAGATGCGCGACCTCGACGCCTCGCCCAACCAGGTGATGGAGCACGCGTCGCACCTCCTGTCCAAGCACAGCGGCAACGTCGGGTTCGTGCTCGTCCCGGACATGGCGGGCACGTCCTTCCGCCACGTCGACCTGGTGCGGCTTCCCCATCCGCGCATCCTGGTGGTGATGGTGGCGCGCACCGGCCTCGTGACCAACAAGGTGATCGAGGTCGATGACCAGTTGGGACAGGACGACCTCCAGGCCTGCGCGAACTACCTGAACACGCACTTCGCGGGGCTAGACCTCGCGGCCATCCGCGCGCGGCTGCTGGAGCTGATGACGCAGGAGAAGGCCCTCTACGATTCGCTGCTCAAGAACGTGGTCTCCGTCGGCGGCCGTGCCTTTGCCGGACAGGGCGAGCCCGACCTCTTTCTCGACGGCACGTCGAACATGCTCGACCAGCGCGAGTTCGAGGACGCCGATCGCATGCGCGGCGTCTTCAAGGCCTTCGAGGAGAAGAGCCGGCTGGTGAAGATCCTGAACGCCTGCCTTTCCGAGCGCGGCGTCCGAATCGTCATCGGCCAGGAGAACCCGGATCCCGCGCTGCGCGCGACGGCCATGGTTGTCGCCAGCTGCCCGGTCGACGGCGAGACGGGATGGGGCCTGGGCGTGGTGGGCAGCACTCGTATGGAGTACGCGCGGATGATCGCGCTCGTAGAGCACGTGGCCGCCGCGCTCAACCAGACGCTGAAGGATCTGCGCCCGTGAAGAAGCGCCGGAACGGCGAGGACGATCCCAAGCCCGGCGAAGCAGAGGCCGTCACCGCGGCCGACGAGGCCAGCGGCCTCCAGGGGGTCGACGCCCCGCCCCGGGAGCCGCTCACCCGCGAGCAGGTCGAAGCGCTGCGCCGCGAACGGGACGACCTGCAGGATCAGCTCCTGCGCCGCCGCGCCGAGTTCGAGAATTACCGCAAACGCGTCGACCGCGACCGCCATCAGGCGGGGGTGGATTCGGTGGCGGCCCTGCTGAAGGCGCTCGTCCCCACCATCGACAACCTCGACCGCGCGCTGGAGACGCCGGGGGGCGAAGGCCTCCGTGAAGGCGTCGAGCTCATCCGCCGCGACCTCCTCGCCCTGCTCGAGTCCCAGGGCGTCGTCCGCCACGACCCCAAGGGCGAGCGGTTCGATCCCGAACGCCACCAGGCTCTCTCCCATGAGAAGGCGCCCGGCCACGAGGAGGGCACCATCGTCGAGGTGTTCGGAAAGGGATACACCTACAAGGACCGACTGCTGCGCCCGGCGCTGGTGAAGGTCGCAAAGGGGGACGACGACGATTCCGACAACGGCCGGGGTGCGATACACTGACCCCCGCAATTCAGGATCATCCCTCCAGCAAGGTGCAGGATTGAGTCAAGACGAGGATCGTCGTGGGTAAGACCATCGGTATCGACCTCGGGACGA